>Ga0182024_10021721_pt1 | contig 11626 bp, 11 predicted proteins | sample P32metaG_FD_120480 | JGI IMG/M metagenome (GOLD analysis project Ga0182024, IMG submission 120480) | Permafrost microbial communities from Stordalen Mire, Sweden - P3-2 metaG (Illumina Assembly) | ecosystem: Environmental > Terrestrial > Soil > Wetlands > Permafrost | place: Sweden: Stordalen... | reverse complement strand
TTAGTCCGTAGGAAAATGCGCTAAAAACGCGAAAAGCGTTGGAAGTCACCGCTGTACGGTGTCTTCAGCTTCGACCGGTGACCAAGGTTCCCAGGCCGACCCTGCTCAGGTGACTTGTGGCTGGTGACGATGAAGGGACGTCCTTTATCGTGCGTGAATTAGCCTGAAAAAAGCAGCCGACAGCGGCCCTTTAGGGACGACTCAGCAGCTCTGGAAAGGATTCAGTCTAGATCACGGGCAATCCGGAACTTCCGGAAAAAGTCTGGTTTTCGGTAATTTCAGTTCGCATTGGCTACTCGCGGGGTCGGTTTCGCGGGTTCAAATTTCGGCAATACGAACCTGGCTGCAGTCCTTCTCGATCTCGGCAATATAGTTACGAAACGCGGGTAATCGACGCAGGTTGCTGAGAGAGGGGTCAACTCGAAAGAACGGCCAGCAGCGAAACCCTGTGCTCACCGCCCGATCCATCCATGCAAGGGCCTTGTCATCATGGCCCAGGATCGAGTGGACACACGCCACTTGATAAAGCGTGTGATGCGTGTGACCGAAAGACCGCGGCGATTCACACGCTCGTTGAGCACATTCGAGAGCTGGCTCCGCTTCGCCTCTCTGCGCATGGAGCATTCCTTGAAGGGAGACGAAAAGAGGTTCTTCCGGGAATTCATCGAGAGACTCGCGGAGCATCTTCTCGGCAGCTTTGAGGTCGCCCATGAGCAGCAGCGGTTGAGGTCGCAGCCAAAGGGCGTACTTGCTTTCCGGAGTTTCGCGAAGCCACGCTTCGCACTCGCGATTGGCAGTCTCGAACTCGCCTGCCCAAAGGTGGGCCAGGCCCGACCACCGCACCCAACTGTCGTGCGGATTTACGCGATGAGCCTGTTGAAATGCCAGCAGGCCCTCCTGCATGCGGCCGATGTGCGAGAAAACCAGTCCCAATTGCCCGTGTGCGCCGTCCACATAAGGATGCAGCTCAACGGACTTCTCAAATTCCGCGACAGCTTCGCGGAATGAATAATTTTTGGCTTGGCTCCAAAAGATGTGCCCTTTCGCCAAGTGTCCCTCAGGTAGGTTTGGGTCAAGCTCCAGAGCGCGATTGGCGTGGTATTCCGCTTTTTCCGCCCAGATACCCCGGCCATCGAAGATCTTGAACTTGTCCGCGTAAACACGCGCCACTGCTGCATGCGCAAGGGCAAATCCGGGATCCCGCTCGATTGCATTCATCAGGTGCATGGCTGCGCGATCCATCACTTGTTCGTTGTCGGAAAAACTGAGTTTTAAACCCTGGAGATACTCCTCGTAGGCATAGTGGTCTGCGCTGTAACGCTCCCGGGCTTTGAATGCTCCCCTGACCAGGTTGGCCTTCAAAGAGCGCGCAATCTGATGGCCGATTTCGTCCTGGACGTCGAAGATGTCATCCAGGGTCAGATCGTACTTTTCCGACAGGACGATCCTGCGACGCTCGGAGTCGATCAACTGCACTGAGACTCGCCATCGTGCCGCCACTTTCTGGATATTGCCCTGCAGGACGTACCTAACGCCGAGTTCGCGGCTCACGATCGCGGGATCGGCCCCGCCCAGGTACTTCAAAATGCTTGATGTGGGTGGAACCATAAAATCTTCGAGCGCTCCGAGCGACGTGATCAGGGAGTCGGCAAAGCCCAACGACATCGATTCCCGTTCCTCAATCGAATTCAGAAATACGAAGGGAAGAACGGCAAGTGTGGTCTCTTGCGAAGAAGGTGATGCGGCCGTGTTTTGTTGTCCCCTGTCGACATTACGCTTTAGCCGCTGCAGGTCGCTACGAACTTCAGAGGCGTGCTGGTAACGAAGATTCCGATCTTTCTCCAGACACTTGTTGATGATGTGTTCCAACTCGCGCGGGATGTCGGGATTCAAGCGCGACGGGGAAACCGGGTTCCGGTTAAGGATGGCGTCAAAGATAACTCCGGGGCTTTCGCCGCGGAAGGGTATCGTCCCGGTGGCAGCCTCGTAAAGCACTACACCGAAAGAAAACAGGTCCGTTCGAGCGTCGAGTTCCTGGGCACGTGTCTGCTCTGGAGACATATAAGCGACAGTGCCCAAAGTCTCTCCCGGAACTGTGAGGTATTGCGCTTCGCGAAGATTGTTCAGAGTATCCGCGGATGCATCATCCCCCTGCATGCGCTTCGCCAGTCCGAAATCCAGGACCTTGGCGTGACCACGCTCCGTAACGAAGATGTTGGCGGGCTTTATGTCGCGATGCACGATCCCCTTGGAGTGAGCAGCATCGAGCGCGTCTGCAATCTCGATCGAGAGGGAGAGAAGCACTTCGGTCCCCAGGGGACGCCCCCCGATGCGGTGTTTGAGTGTCATCCCGTCGAGAAACTCCATGGCTATGAAGCCAGGGACGCCTTCGCCGATATCGTAAATCGTGCAGATGTTGGGATGGTTGAGGGCAGACGCGGCATGGGCTTCGCGTTGAAAGCGCGCGAGCGCCTGCGGGTCGCCGGCAACCGCCTCGGGAAGGAACTTGAGAGCGACAAAGCGATGTAGCCGCCGATCTTCAGCTTTGTAGACGACGCCCATCCCACCCCCGCCCAACTTCTCGGTGATGTAGTAGTGCGAGACGGTACGCCCGATCATGCAAACACATCCTACGTTGAAGTACCCACAAATCGAGGAACGATGGGAATTCAATGGTATAGCATGACTACGTTGCCACCGATTCCCTTTCCCTGGCGGCGCCGAGCGATTCCATCAGCAGGTCGGCGGCGGCACGCGCAAAGCTCTCGTCGTTGATGTGCGCGTCAAGCTCAACCAGCTTGATCGCGGAGCTAAGCGTCGCCTTCAAGGCACGGCAATAGGAGTTGAGCGCCTCGGGCGAATAGAACGGCTCCCCGGACTTGTCGATGGCGGAAACACCTTGCAGCGGAATCAGCACGGTCACCGGTCCGCTCGCGCGGTTGAGCTTGGTGGCGGTGATGTGCCCGATCTCCGCACACTCTTCCGGCGTTGTACGCATCAGCGTGACAGTGGGGTTGTGAACGTACAGCTCGCGGCCCCGGAAACGGGCGGGCACCGTTTCCGCAGGCCCGAAATTCACCATGTCAATCGCGCCCGGACATACCAGCTGGGGAATGCCCTTGCGGCCGGCTGCTTCCAGCCGGTGCGGCCCGGCGCTCATGACACCGCCTGCCACCTCGTCTGCGAGTTCGGTGGTCGTCAGGTCGAGAACAGCTCGAAATGCGCCGTCATCGATCAACTGCTCCATCGCCCGGCCGCCGGCGCCCGTAGCATGGAAAACCAGAACCTCGTAGCCTCTCTGCTCGAGAATGCGCCGCGCTGCCGTGACGCAAGGCGTCGTTACGCCAAACATGGTCGCCGCAATTGCGGGCCTGTCGTCGAGGGCGCCGGCCGGTTCCGCGGCAACCATGCCGCAAATCGCCCCCGCGGCATTGCTGAGTATTCGACGGGAGACGTGATTCAACCCCGAGATGTCCAACACCGAAGGCATCATGCAAATGTCTTTGGTTCCCACGTAGGGCCTGGTATCGCCGGCGGCCAGCGTCGAAACCATCAATTTTGGGAAGCCATAGGGAAGCGCACGCATGGCTGCGGTCGCAATGGCCGTGCCGGCGGAACCGCCCAGCGCAGCCACACCGTGGATGGCCCCTTGGGCATAGAGCCGCCCCAGAACCGCGGTTGCCCCAAGCGCCATGGCGGACACACTTCGACCCCGGTCTCTCTGCTTTTGTAGCGCGGCGAGATCCTCCTTTGCCGCCGCGGCCACCTCAGCTTGCGAGACGTCGGCCGCAAAGGGTGGAGTGCCAAGCACACCGACGTCGATCATCATCGTTCGCAGGCCCGCACTCTCGATCCGGTCACGCAGAAAGGAGAACTCCTCGCCCTTGGTATCGAATGTGCCGATCAGCGCAATGGTCTTGGGGATCATCGCGCTAGGTTCCGGGCAGCTCGCCCGGTGCAAGTACCCGGCACTCCGGCATCGCGCGCAGAAGCGCTTCGGGGCCTGGCGGCGAGTAGACGGCGATTAATTTCAAAGGCTCCCAGCCGCTATTCAGCGTGGCGTGGAAGATGCCGGCCGGAATGTGAACCATATCTCCGGCGCTGACGGGTTCCCACTGCTCGCCGTCGATATCGATCATCTGCTTACCGTGCCCGGAGACCACGTACAGGATCTCCTCTGTTCCCGGGTGATTGTGCCGCGCGTGGCCTTTCCCAGGCTGCAAGAGCACCACACCCATGGTGAAACGTTCCGTGCCGGTGACGCGCGGTTCGCTGAGCCACTTGATCGTTCCCCAGTCAAAGACCTGGGTTTCGACATCGGCGGGTCTTACGAACCTGGCGAGCTTAGACATGCCTGTTCCTTTCGCTGCGTTCCGTGTGGATGTTGAAGCTTTTGAAACTCCTTACCTGCTCGGTGATGGCACGCTCCGTGGGCAGGCGTTCGATGCTCGAGGCGCCAAAGAATCCGCAGACGCCTTGGGTCCGGCTGAGGACGTAGCGAACGTCCTCCGGCTCGGCGATCGGGCCGCCATGACAGAGGACCAGAATCTCCGGGTGGATGGAGACGGCTGCTTCCTGGATAGCCTGGATGCGGGCAACCGCTTGATCGAGAGTGATAGCCGTCCTGGCGCCGATGGTTCCTTTGGTGGTTAATCCCATGTGTGCGATCAAGAGGTCCGCGCCGGCTTTTGCCATGGCCTTCGCCTCGTCTTCATTGAAGACATAGGGACAGGTGAGCAGGTCCAGCTCATGCGCGCGCGCGATCATCTCAACTTCCTGTACGTATCCCATCCCGGTTTCTTCCAGGTTCTCGCGGAAGAGACCATCGATCAGCCCCACCGTGGGGAAGTTCTGCACTCCGGAAAAGCCGAGTTGTTTGAGGTCGCGAAGAAACAGGTCCATGATGCGAAAAGGATCGGTTCCACAAACGCCGGCCAGAACCGGCGTCTTGCGAACGATGGGCAGTACTTCGCGCGCCATCTCCAGGACGATGGCATTCGCATCCCCGTACGGCATGAGACCCGCCAAAGATCCTCGCCCGGCCATGCGGTAGCGGCCGGAATTGTAGATGATGATGAGATCGGCTCCGGCAGCTTCGGCGCACTTGGCAGAAATTCCGGCCCCCGCGCCAGCGCCGAGGATGGGGATTCCTCCCGCGCTGCTCGCTCTCCATCGCTTCAGGCACGCTGATCGGTCCATCATGCTTTCTCCCATGTGCCGGCTTGGATCACGAACGCCACGACCCGAAATATATAGCATTTCTCCAGGTGCTGTGTCCTTTTGGAGAGAGGCTCTCCTGCTGCAACCCCAAACGGGGTATCCTCTTGCTCGCGCCGGTTACCAAAGCTCCCAAGCGTACGGTCCTAATTGGCCATCCGCCAACACCTCTAGTGCTATTTAGAACCGATCTGAGCAGGCGCATGATCGACTCATGCCGCTCGATCTCTCTGAGCATAATGCCGCTGGTTTTGGGGATCCTACAGAGACCATCCCGCCCCTGGTTTCGGTGGTGATTCCCTGTTACAACGCCGCCCGGTATCTGGTTGAGAGCATCGAAAGCGCTCTTGCGCAAACTCACCCGAGAGTCGAAGTCATCGTGGTCGATGACGGCTCTGCGGATGAGACTTCCACCATTGCGCGATCGTATCCGGTCAAGTACGTCTACCAGGAAAACCGCGGTGTCTCCGGCGCCCGCAATACGGGTATCTCCCAGAGCCAGGGTAAGTATGTTTTGTTTCTCGATGCGGATGATCGCCTTTTACCAGAAGCTGCCGCAACCGGCGTAAGGCTCCTTGAAGAGCATCCGGAGTGTGCGCTTGCCGTGGGCGAGCACAGGTATATTGCGGCCGACGGAACAGAGCTTCGACAGTCGAACAAGCATCCTGCCCGGCGCGACCATTATCTGACGCTCCTGGAGAGCAATTTCATCGAGGCACCATGCTCCGCACTGCATCGACGTTCCTCTCTTTGTTTGACCGGCGTTTTCGATGAAAACCTGCGGGTTGGCGAGGACTGGGAGCTTTATCTCCGGACAGCGCGGCACTGCGCCATTCTTAGTCACAACGCGATTGTCTCAGAATACCGGCAGCACGACTCCAACATCTCCCGCAATGCGGATCTCATGTTGTCAGGATGCCGCCACGTTTTACAAATGGAATTGCCATACATCGAGGGCGACCGGGCGAAGTTGCGCTTGCAGCGAAACTGTCTCAGATTTGTGAACCGGCGTTTTGGGCGGCATCTCGCTCGCGAGCTCATTCGCGATGGGGGGCTGAAGACGCCGGAAAACCGGCGTAAGCTCAAGGTCCTGAGGCGTCACTATGCCGTGGGCTTCGTTGCCGTAGTCGTGAGCCGGCTTCTGCCGACGCGCCTTCTGAACGCTCGACTCGCTCGGAGATCCCACCTGCCTGGCATGCGTACTGGCGCGTGAGGAGACCGAATCGGGTGGCGGAAGTTTCTAATGGTGCCCCAGCGATATCGTTGCTCTTCTGAGGGAGGATCGCTTTAAGTCACCCGGCGATTGCGAGAGCGAGGAAGACAGCGACTGCGCCGAGCCAGCCGACTGAGAAGGTGATATGCGCAGTGAGGACCAACTTCCGGAGGCTGGGTGTCATGGTTGAGGACTCCGTCCTTCTGTGATACCAGCTGCGGCAGCGGGTGTCTGAGCACGCAACCGCCAGTGAACCTGGATAAAGCCAAGGAATTGACCAGCAGCCGCTGTGGTCATTGCCGCTGCAAAAACGATAACCCAAGGGACATGGCGCTTCTCTATCAATTGATAAGCAATGCCATGTGCTCCTGTCAGCAGGAACGCTACATACGTCCACCTTTGCAGGGACTTCCAGCGGCGCGCTTTCAAAGTGCGGAGCGAACGATTGTTAGAGATGGCTAAGAGCATCAAGAAGAGTAGCGCCGCCGCGAGTCCGGTAAAATTGGCGAAACCGAATTGCGTATTTTGCAGCTTGAGTGGATGAAGCCCTTTGAAGAAATACATCCACATCCGTCCGCGAAGATGGACGGTCAAACCGATCGCAGTATGCACGACCGCAAGAATACCTGCCCAGATACCCACATCTCGACGAAGGTCGAAGCTGGTGGGATTGGGCCGCCGTCGCAACACATTCCATGGACCAAGCCATAGCGATACCGCGAGAAAGACCAGGCCAACATAAGCAGTGGCCATGCTCAAGCGATGGCGAACGTCGGGCGGAGGTGTCGCTGCATACGCTAGGGCAACGATTGCGACTGCGGCAGCGGCAAGGACGAAATGCCGTTTGGATCGGTGAATCCAGTAGCTGCTTGCAGGCATGATGATCCTGGCCCTGATGACTATGTTACGAACGGTAGTGTTCATGATGACCGGAACTGCTCATCATGCGCAACATTTCACGACCGCCCGTGCGCAGGAAGCGGAATAGCAAAATTGCAGCAAGCATGTCTGGGTGCAATTTCAGCTACTGATTGCCGGAGCGCTGGCCGGGTGGGTGCCGGAGGATTTCTGGCAGGCTTTCTTCTTGCAAGGTCATCCGGTTCTGGCAAAGTTATGGGGGCCACTCGTCGGGGTTGCAGTTCTTTGGAACGGTGGCATCAGCTTTGGCGGCGTCGTGGCCTTTCTTTTCGCAGATCTCATCGTCTTAGCTTTTCTCGACATCTACCGCAAATACTATGGGCTTAAGGTCAGCGCCTTTCTGCTTGTCATCTTCTATGTCTCGATGGCCCTGGCCGCACTGGCCGTAGAGTTCCTTTTCAGAGCGCTCCATTTAATTCCGCTGCAGCGCAGCGTTCAAATCATGGAGGAGCCCATCCGCTGGGACTACACGACCATTCTCAACATCATCTTTTTGACCGCTCTCGAAGCAATGGGGCGTTTCGATGGCGGGTGATCGCAAAACGACGTCTGAGGTTCAGAAGATTTTCGAGCATTTACCGGGGACTCCTTTCAATCCCGGCTCATGCTATTGCAAACGACTTTCCCAGAGGAGATACAATCGTTTGCGTGCTGCCAGGCGGGGACCAAAATGAAACCTGCAAATCTTGGAGATCGACCACGCGGTAAAGCAAGATCGGGTGGTGGGGTGCATATTTCGCATCGGCAGCATCTGGGAATCGGTTTACTCCTGTGCTCCGTCTTGTATACGCAACACAGCGGCGTAGGGTCCAAACTCTCGCCCCTGGCATCTTCCCCTCAGGTTCAGTGGACCGCGCAGCCAACCATTCCTATGCTCGATGAAGGAAAGGGTCTCATTCACCTCGATGTCTCCGTGACGAAAGCAGATGGAGAGCCAGTATACAGTTTGAGTCGCGAAGATTTTGAGTTGCTGGATGAAAGTCTCCCGCAAAAGATTCTGTCGTTTCACGCGTTCAGTGGACAGTTCGCCAGGCCCGAACCGCGGGTGCAGGTCATCTTGTTCCTTGACACGTTATGCAGGATCTACTCGTCCTGCATGTCGAAAGCCGATGCGTTGCGTGCGCAAGCTGGAATTGAGGCATTCGTGGGACAGGATAACGGTCATCTATATCAACCGGTTTCCGTTTTCGGAATATCAGACGATGGTTTGTGGACCGTACCCCATAACGATTCGACGGATGGAAATTCGCTTGCCTCGGATCTGTCTTCCGGCAAGAGGATCGTCTTGAATCGCCGACCTGACGCGCTGCGAGCGCTCGCCTTCATTGCGACTGCACAGAGGCGAGAACGCGGCCGTAAGGTGATGCTTTGGATAGGCCCGGGTTGCGGCAAGGGAACCGGCATATTTCCGGCGGATCATAATGAAGGACGGAGAACATTCGATCCGATTTACTGGTTCACCACGCTGTTCCGCGAGGCTCGCATGTCAATTGATGAGCTCCCGGTGGATCAAGAGGGCACTTGCGCGCCCGGTTATCAGCTCTATCTGAACAGGCCACGAACGGTACACGATGCAAACGACCGGTTTCTGTACAAGAAGGTTCTGGCGATTCAAAGCGGCGGGAGTGTCGCGAATGACACCAATGACCTTGTAGCGGAGATGAATCGCTGCCTGAGGAGAGCTCTGAATTTCTATACCCTTTCTTTCGTTCCTCCCGTCGCTGTTCAACCTCACGAGTACCACAGTCTGCAAGTGCGAGTGGACAAGCCGGGATTGGTCGTGCGCACGAACACCGGCTACTACGACGAGCCCTTTTACTCTGACCAGCCGAATCCCGCTGTTCAACGCGTGACGGTGGAACAGTTGGATCAGCTTCTGAGCGAAACAAACGGCCGCGGAATAGACGGACCCGCAGAAAGGCTTTCCAAGCTCGAATTGACCGAGCGCCTCAGTCTTGCCAATCTCTCAGCTTTGACTGCGGATTTCCGGAACAGGAACTTGCAGGAGCACCTGGTTGCGGTGGCGGATTTATCTGCATTTCTTGGGCCTCCTCCGGCTGAAATCCCGAACCAGGCTGCCCCAGACGCAGCTGCAAAGCAACACATGCTGGTTCTGGTGAAAGACTATCTCGACAGGACCATTTCGAAGTTGCCGGACTTCTATGCGACGAGGACGACGGTTCGCTATGAAGAGATGCCGGAGCTCGACAATGGCAAGAGCAGCGCCGGGAGCCAGCCCTTGCGTGTTGTGGAACTATCGAAAGCGAGAGTCCTCTACCGTAATGGAGACGAAGTTGTGGAATCGCGGGACTCTGAGCGCAACGATTCGAGCGACAGACGCCTGACAACCCACGGCACGTTCGGTCCCATCCTGGCCGAGGTGCGGCGCGCCGTGGAAACCCCGGGTCGCATGAAGTGGGTTCGCTGGGAGAGTGGTCCGGAGGGGAGGCGCGGGGTATTCGGGTTCGAGGTTCCGGCAGCGGAGTCTACGTATTTCGAAGGCGGCTGTTGTCTTCCCGATGCGGACGGAGAGAATTCGTTTCGAATCCAAGCCGGATATCGTGGAGAGATTGCGATCAATCCCGAGGACGGCACAATTTTTCACCTGCAACAGCAGTTCGATATGCAGGAATATGTGCCTCTGGACCGAGACGAGGTCCTGATCGACTACGGTCCGGTCAAAATCGGCGGGAAGACGTATTTCTGCCCCGCAAGAAGTGTGTCACTCGCGAGAGGGCGGTCGATCATCTCCCTGAAAGAGTGGGATCAAAGCTTCCTGAGTTACGGCCCCTATTCCACGAAGATGAATGACATGCGTTTTTCGAACTACCATTTGTTCCGGGCGGAGTCTCGCCTTTTGCCCGGTTTCAAACCGGACGAATGACCGCGTCCACAGAGCGCTGGCGTGAACGTGTACCTACAAGCGACAGTGGTCGTCCCAAACTGTACCGGCCAAAGGTCATAAATTTCCTGAAGCTGCTTCGACATCGGCCAGACCGTTACTCCAGGATGATCAATTATGTTGTCTTCGAATTCTCGCGGAATAGTGTTCCTGCGCCCACTAGGTCCGAGCACAATATAATGCTGACCGCCACATAACCGGCGGATGCGTGCCCCGGCAGTATTTCGACTGCAGACTCATTCAGAGCTGGAGTAGGGTTGAATAGGATTCCATCCTGTCAGGCGACGGAGGTTTTATGCGCTCAACCCAGCAATTCAGCATCACCCTTCCTAACGAGATGGCCGAGCTTGTCCGCGCCAAAGTCGCTACCGGCGAGTATGCGACCGAAAGCGAAGTGGTGCGGGACGGATTGAGGACCTTGCTTGCACGTGACCGTGCGGTGGAGAATTGGTTGCGGGAGAAGGTGGCTCCTGCATACGACGCGCTCAAGTCCGATCCGTCTCGGGCGGTATCGGTGGACCAGGTACGCGCCGCACTATCGGCTCAACACAGGAAAGCCGCTGCTAAGACGCGCTAATGCCCTACGTTGTTGTCTTCACTCCGGAGGCAGTGGCACAGCTCACTGAGCTGTACGGCTACATTGCTGTCGCGGCGTCTCCGGATATTGCTGCTCGCTACCCGATGCCGTCGTGACATACTGCGAAAGCCTGCGGACTTTCCCCCAGCGGGGCATCAGCCGCGACGATATCCGGCCTGGGCTGAGGATTACCAGCTATCGAAAACGCGTCGTTGTCGACGCCGGTCAGATTGTGAGAACGACTCTGCCGAAGGGGCGGCCCTCAACCAGGTAACGCAGGGCATCAGCCGCTTCAGCCAGCGGGAAGGTCTTAGCCACAATCGGTTTGATCGCGCCGGATTGAAGCAGAGAGACGATAACGTTCCAAGCGTCAGTAAAGGCCGCCTGTGGCTGAGCGAACAAGCTAAAGCTCCGGATGCTGGCGTGGCGCCAGATCAGATCTGTCACGTCAATGGTTGCCTTGCGGCTTGCCGAATACCCCAATGTCGTGAGGCTTCCGCCCGTCGCAAGAGCTCCGAGCGCCTCGCTCAAGACTTCACCACCGATCCCGTCGATGACGATGTCTGCGCCGTAACCGCCCGTAATACGACGCACGCCGTCCCCCAACTTCTCCAAGGAGGTATCGATGACTTCATTGAATCCGAGCGCCCTCGCCTGCTGGGCCTTCGCATGATTGGTCGTGCTTGACATGGCGTGTTTTGCGCCCAAGGCACGCGCCAATTGCGTCGCCGCGTTGCCGACCGATCCTCCAATCGCCGGCGCCAGCACGGTTTTGCCTGCTTGAAAACCAGCGAGGGTG
>Ga0182024_10021720_pt1 | contig 11627 bp, 12 predicted proteins | sample P32metaG_FD_120480 | JGI IMG/M metagenome (GOLD analysis project Ga0182024, IMG submission 120480) | Permafrost microbial communities from Stordalen Mire, Sweden - P3-2 metaG (Illumina Assembly) | ecosystem: Environmental > Terrestrial > Soil > Wetlands > Permafrost | place: Sweden: Stordalen... | reverse complement strand
ATCGAAGGCGGCGGCAAACTGCTCCTCGGCAAGCCGGCGGGCGCGGGCGTTCGCTCTCTGCTCGGTGACGTCACGGATGGACCCGACCAGAATCTGCGCCACCCCGGCGTCGTCGCGAAATACCTCGAGGCGGGCGGAGAGCCATCTGACCAGCTCGGGTTCGGGCACGGCACGGAACTCGCACTCGAGGAACTGCTCAGTCCCCGAAACCCACTCCGCCAGGACGCTCAAGAAGCGCTGAACGTCGTCGGGATGGATGCGGCGCAGGAAGGCCAGGTACGCCGGCGGCTCGTCGGGTCCGATCCCCATTAGTCGCCTGAGCTCGCGGGACCACTTGCTCTTCACGGTGCCAAAGTTGAATTCGAAGCTCCCCACCTGGGCTACCCGTTGCGCCTCCTCAAGACGCCGGTGCTCCTCCTCTGCCATCCGCTCCAGAGCGCGGCGGGCCGTCACGTCGCGCGATACCGCGGCGGCGCCGATCAAGTCGCCGCCGGGCGACCGGACCGGGTACACCGTCGACTCGATGGCCGATTCGGAGCCGACGCCTGGCGCGCTCACGAGCTCGACCATGTCCACGGCTTCCCCTCTCGCGAGGCCGTCGAGCATCTTCAGCACGTCGACGGTTGCGCCCGAGGCGGTGAGCGAGGCGATGTTGAGGCCGAGCATCTCCTCTGCGTCATAGCCGAACAGTCGCTCGGCACCACCGTTCCAGCTCGTCACAAGTCCTGTCAGATCCATGCCGATGATGGCGTCGCTCGACGACTCCACTATGGCGGAGAGCCGCGCCATGGTCGCTTCGGAAGCCTTGCGTTCGGTGATGTCGGTGCCGACAAGGACCATGCCGACGAGATCGCCGTCGTCATCGAGGATCGGGGTCACGAGCACGAGGACTGGCACCGCTGTCCCATTCCGCTTGTGCACGACGAACTCGTCGATGATCTCGTTTCCGCCGACGAGGTTCTCCGCCAGCCGGTCGAGCTGATCGGCGCTGATTTCTGTGGAGATGGCCCCGATCAGGTCGCGCCCGAGCATCTGCTCGGCCGGGTAACCGAGGAACAGCTCGGCGCCGCGATTCCAATAGACGATGCGGAACTCGACATCGGTGGCGACAACCGGCTGACCAATAGCCCCGAGCAGCCGGGCTTCGAACTCGACGCGCTCCGCAGGAGGCCACACGCTCACGGTGCCTCGTCGTCGTGGGATCGCCCGAACATCCTGAACGAAACGCTACTTGCAGCTCAATGCCACCGTGCACCCTGATGGTACGAACGCCTGGGAGGGCACGAATCCGCCAGCCGCCGCGTAGTCTCATCGAATGGACGGCAGGGTTGTAGAGGCGCCCGTTGGAGGGCATCGCCAAGTACGTTTCTCGGCTCCTCCGCTCGCGACCGAAATCCTCCTCGTCCGCCATGGCGAAACCATCGCCGCCGATCCTGCCAAGCCGTTCCCGCTCGTTGACGGGCACGGCGACCCCGAGCTCGCTCCGCAAGGGATCGAGCAAGCCGAACGGATCGCGACCCGGCTCGCCGGCGAGAAGATCGACGCCATCTACGTGACCACGCTCCGGCGCACTCACGAGACAGCCGCTCCGCTCGCCGCCCGCACCGGGCTGACCCCAGTCGTGGAAGCCGGTCTTCGCGAGGTACGGCTCGGGGACTGGGAAGGAGGGCTCTACCGCCACAAGGTCATCACGAGCGATCCCGTCGCTATGGAGATGATCGCACGAGAGCGCTGGGACGTCGTGCCGGGGGCGGAGACCAATGAGGAGCTGGCGGAGCGGGTGCGCGCCGGCATCGCACGCATCACCGCCGCCCACCCGGGTGGACGGGTCGTGGTCTTCTCGCACGGAGGCGCCATCGGGATGGCGCTGTCAATCGCAACCGGATCCCGGCCGTTCGCCTTCGTCGCCGCCGACAACGGTGCCATTTCGACGATCGTGGTGAGCGGCGACCGTTGGTTTGTCCGTGGCTTCAACGACGTCTGCCATCTGACGTGATGATCTGAGTCCCGCGGCGACGCGGTCGCCCTCTGTCCACGAACGTTCAGACACTTTTGAGCATCCGCGGATGTGACACACCCCCCGCGTACCCTCGGCACATGGGTTGGCACAGAGCTCGGCTCCTCGGATTCGACCTCGAGACCACCGGGATCGACACGAGCCGCGACGTGCCCGTGCAGGTTGCCCTCGTGTGGGCGGATCCGGACGGTGGCGGACGGACCGACACGTGGCTCGTCGATCCGGGATGTGTCATCCCGGACGAAGCAATCGCCATCCACGGCATCACGACCGAGCAGGCACGCTCAGAGGGCTGCTCGCTCCGAGAGGCGGCGGTCCGCATCCATTCGGCGTTCCGGGAAGCCGCGGGCGCCGGTGTGCCCGTCGTCGCCATGAACGCCAGCTTCGACGTCACGATCGCCGAAGGTCTGTTCTCCGCCTTCAGGCTGCCGCCACTCGCATGGCGCACGCTGTTGGATCCGCTCGTAATGGACCGTCACGTCGATCAGCACCGCCAGGGCACCCGATGTCTCGACGCCCTTTGCCAGCACTACCGCGTCCGGCTCGACAGGGCCCACGATGCCCGCAGCGACGCCGAAGCGGCCGTCGCGCTCGCCCGGCGTATCGGCGTTCGATACAGGGAGTGCAGCGACCTCACTCCGGAGGAGCTCACCATCCTTGAGGCAGCCTGGCATGAGCAATGGGCCACCGACTACGACATCTGGTGCCGTGCGCAGGGCCTGCCGGGCTTGGAGACGAATGAGTTCAGTTGGCCCTGCCGACGTTCGCCGGTCCCGCCCTCTGCCACGTCGCCCGAGCTCGAGCTCGCCCGCAATCGCCACCCCACGGTCGCGAGGCTCCTCGGCTCGCGGAGCGTCGCTGTCGCGTAGCGCTCGGGTGAACCTCCTTCACAGAACGCTGACGTCAGGCACGAGAGCGACCGAGCCGGCCGGGGCCGGCTAGGACCGCTCATCCCCAAGGGCGTCGAGAACGATGTCGACGTCCGCCTCGGTCGAGCGCGGGTTGACGATGGCGAGCCGCAGGACCGTCTCACCGTGATGAGTCGACGGGACGACGAAGGCAATGCCGCTCTCGAGGAGCCGCCTCGACCAGGTGTAGTACTGCTCGTCGCTCCAGCCGATCCGGCGGAACGCCACCACCGACAGCTGCGGTTCGGCGATCAGCTCGAGCTCCGGAAGCTCCCGGACCCTGGCGGCAGCGTGGCGTGCCACCTCGAGCGTCCGCTCGATTGCCTCCGCGTACGCCCGTGTCCCGTACGACGCCAGCGAGAACCAGAACGGCAAGCCTCGTGCGCGGCGGGTGAGGTGAAGGGCATAGTCCGACGGGCTCCAGTCGTTGCCGGTCCGGAGCGGCTCGAGGTAACCGGCATGCTGCTCGTGAGCCGCCCGGGCCCGTGCTGGCTCCCTGTAGACGAGAGCGGCGCAGTCGAAGGGCGCGAAGAGCCACTTGTGCGGATCCACGACGAACGAGTCAGCCTGCTCGATCCCGTCGAAGAGATGCCGCGTGCTCGGGGCGGCCATGGCGGCACCGCCGTAGGCGCCGTCGACGTGGGCCCACAGACCCTCGCGTCGCGCCACCGAGACGACGCTCGCGAGGTCGTCGACGATTCCGAGGTTCGTGGTCCCAGCCGTGGCCACGACGGCGAACGCACGCCTCGCGGAGCCTGCCTCACGCTCTCGCTCGAGCGTGGCCTCGAGGGCCGCTCCTGTCAATCGGCCGTGCTCGTCCGGCTCCAGGGCGAGGAGGTCGACGTCCATGGCAGCTGCGGCGCTCGCGATGGAAGAGTGCGCCTCGACGCTGGCTGCGATGGCCCATCTGGCCGGGGGCACGCCGCCATCGGAAGCGAGCGCTGCCCTCGCGCTGTGGCGGGCGGCAATGAGCGCCGAGAGGTTGCCGAGCGTCCCGCCTTGCACGAAGACTCCTCCTGCCCCCGAAGGAAACCCCGCCAGATCCGCCAACCACCGAATCGCCTGGTTCTCCGCGTACACCGCGCCCGCGCCCTCGAGCCAGCTGCCCCCATACAACGAGGAGGCGCTCACGACGAGGTCGAACAGCGTGCTCGCCGGGGTGGGCGCGCACGGGATGAACGAGAAGTACCGCGGATGGTCGATGGAGATGCATGCGGGAGCGAGCACGTCGGCGAACAATCGCAATGCCTCTGCACCGCCGATGCCGTCAGGCGTGATCGTCTGCCCGACGTCCGCGACAAGCTCGTCGGAGGATCTGGGTCCGTCGAGGGGGATGGGGTCGAGGTGGATCCGGCCCTTGGCGTAGGCGATTACGTCAGCGGCGAGCGCCTCGGTTGCATCAGTCCATTCGTGCACCGCCCTATCGTGCCTGTTTGTGGACGACTCAGCCGGAATTTTCCCGCCACCTGCCCCTTCCGACATTCCGTCACCCGCGAGGACCAGCCGGTTAAGCCGACCGGGACGGCTCGCGGCGTACGGGACGACGGTGTTCGCCGAGATGTCGGCCCTGGCGGTCGCGCACGGGGCCATCAACCTGGGACAGGGGTTTCCCGACTCCGACGGACCGGACGAGGTGCTCGACGCCGCGGTCGATGCCATCCGGCGCGGCGCCAACCAGTACCCGCCGGGCCGAGGCGTCCCCGAGCTGCTGCAGGCCATCGCCGCCCACGAAGAGCGGTGGTGGGAGCAGGTCTACGATCCCGATACCGAGATACTCGTGACCGCCGGTGCAACCGAGGCGATCGCGGCGACGATCCTCGGTCTCTGCGAGGCCGGCGACGAGGTCGTCACGTTCGAGCCGTACTACGACTCCTATGCGGCCACGATCGAGTTGTCTGGCGCACGCCGCAAGGTCGTCACGCTGCGGGGACCGCTGTGGGAGTTCGATCCCGATGAGCTCTACGCGGCCGTGACGCCCTCGACCAGAGTCGTCCTCCTCAACAGCCCCCACAATCCGACCGGCAAGGTCTTCTCACAGGAGGAGCTCGAGACCATTGCCCGGTTGTGCATCGAGCACGATCTCATCGCGGTCACGGACGAGGTCTACGAGCATCTCGTGTTCGACGGCACCCATGTCCCTCTCGCGGGCCTGCCGGGGATGAGGGAGCGGACGGTCAAGATCTCGAGTGCCGGAAAGACGTTCTCGGCGACCGGCTGGAAGATCGGATGGGTGCTCGCACCGGCGCCGCTGCTCGATGCCGTCCGATCTGTCAAGCAGTTCCTCACCTATGCGAGCGGCACGCCGTTCCAGTACGCCGTAGCGGCCGGCCTTTCGCTGGGCGACGAGTACTTCACCTCGGCGGCAGCGGGGTTGAAGGCTCGCCGCGACCGGCTCTGCGACGGGCTGGGCTCGATCGGATGGTCCCTCGAGCGGCCCCAAGCGACCTACTTCGCCGTCGTCGACATCCGGCAGTTCGGCGAGGACGACGGGGTGGCGTTCTGCCGGGCACTCGTTCGGGACCCGGGTGTGGCGGCAATCCCGACCGAAGTGCTCTACGACAACAAAGACGCAGGCAGGCCCCTCATCCGGTTCGCCTTTTGCAAGCGGCCGGAGGTCATCGACGAAGCCGTCGACAGGCTCCGGTCCGTGCGTGTCAACTCTTCGAGCCGAGACGCTGAGCGGCGTCGTTCATGAAGCGAGCGAGGCCGAGATCCCGATCGGTCACCCCGCCGGCGTCGTGGCTCGTGAGCCGAACGTCGACCTTCGAGTAGACGTTCGCCCATTCGGGGTGGTGGTTCATCGCCTCTGCCTTGAGCGCCGCCGCCGTCATGAACGCGAAGGCAGCCGTGAAGTCTGCGAAGTTGAACTGCCGGGTGATCGCTCGGCCCCCCTCTTCGATCGACCAATCTTCCAGCTGATCGATCGCGACTGCGAGCTGGTCTCCCGTGAACGCCTCCATACGCGCACAGATCGTAGCGAGGGTGGCTCTCCGGCGGCCCAGCGGCAGCCTGGCGCGGCCTGGCGCAGCCCAGCCGCAGCCCAGCGACGGCCGAGCGGCGGCTTGGCGCCAAGGGCTCAGCCGGCGAGCATCCCGACGGCGCCGGCGATGATCTCGGAGCGATCGGCACCGGTCGTGCGCGCCGCCCTCGACGCGAGACCGTCGAGGTAGATGGTCATATTGACCAGAGCCGTCTTCGCGTCGGCCGCTCGCAGCGGCACGGGCTCGGTCGCCCAGTCGAGGCCGCCGGCTTCGAGCAACGCTGTCCGAAGCATCATCACCCCTGCCCAAGCTTCCTCGAAACCGACCGAGCATCGCCGCATCCACGCACTCAAGCCGAACGTCACGGTGAGTGCATCGTGGGCAAGGTCATCGGGCCTGAAGTCCGCCACGCCGTGCGCGAGCTCCGCGGCGAACTCCGCGGACCTCCCGGCACTTCGCTTGGCGGCTTCGGGCATCTCAGGTCCTTTCGACGAACGTTCTTGTGACAAGTCTGACGACGGGGTGTGTCAAGGTGGTGGATGCCGGCCGGCGCCGGGCGCGCCCCAGTAGGGTCCCGGGAGACCCCAGGGAGACGGCTGCTACGGCTCCATGGCCTCCCGACCTGGTCAATGCGCCAAAACCGTGATTGACTTTGTGGGCTTGCAAGGAGCTGGCCGAAGGTTCGCCGCAGACGGGAGGGCATCATGGCGAGGGCGATCTGGACAGGAGCGCTGAGTTTCGGGCTGGTCAACGTGCCCGTTGGGGTGTACTCGGCGACCGACGACAAGACGATCCACTTCAACCAGTTGGAGCGCGGGACGTCCGACCGCGTCCGTAACAAGCGAGTAAACGAGCGCACGGGGGAGGAGGTCTCCTACGACGCCATCGTGAAGGGATACGACCTCGGCGGAGGCCGCTATGTGGTCCTCGAGCCCGAAGAGCTCGAATCTGTCGAGCCCGGGCGTTCGCGCACGATCGAGATCACGGACTTCGTGAGCCTCGACGAGATCGATCCCGTGTTCTACAAGTCGACGTATTACCTGGCCCCGCAAGGGCCCGGCGCGGAACGCGCCTACGCCTTGCTGCGCCAAGCGATGTCGGACACGCAAAAGGTCGGCATCGCCACCTTCGTCATGAGAGGCAAGCAGCACCTCGTGGCGATCCGGCCCGACAAGCGGGTGCTGGCTCTGGAGACGATGTTCTTCCCGGACGAGGTGAGGGACCCGGTCACCGAGCTCGACACGCTCCCGGATGAGGACGCCACGTTCAAGGGGCGTGAACTGGACACGGCGAAGCTCCTCGTCGAGTCAATGACGACACCTTGGCAGCCGGAGAGCTACACCGACACCTATCGGACCGCCGTCGAGGAGTTGATCGATCAGAAGAGCCGCGGCGAGGTCCTGACGGCCGCAGGCCCGGTCAGCGAGCCGGCCCCGGTGGTCGACCTGATGGAAGCGCTACGAAAGAGCGTAGAAGCCGCGCGGACGAAGCGGGCTGCCGGTGGCGCCGGCGGTCGCGAAGCGTCGGCGCCCGTCGGCGACCCTCAGTCGGCCCAGCCCTCGAAGGCTGATCTGCTCGAACGGGCTGGCGAGCTCAAGATCACTGGACGGTCGCGCATGAGCCGCACCCAGCTCGAGGCAGCCATCGCTGCTGCGGAGGCCGACCAGGAGGCTGAAGCCGGTGCTGCCACGTCGAAGCGCCGGAAGGCTTCCTAGCCGTCACGTCTTTGCCAGGTCCCCGAACCTCGCGAAATTACTGATGAAGCTGAGCTTGGCCAGGCCCGTCGGCCCGTTGCGATGCTTGGCAATCAGGATCTCTGCCACACCACGGTCGCTCGAATCCGGGTTGTAGACGTCGTCGCGATAGATGAACATCACGACGTCGGCGTCCTGTTCGATGGCTCCCGATTCTCTCAGGTCGGCGAGCATCGGCCGCTTGTCCGCGCGTGACTCGAGGTTGCGGGAGAGCTGGCTCAAGGCGACGACCGGGATCTGGAGCTCTCTCGCCAGGATCTTGAGACCGCGGGAGATCTCCGAGATCTCGACCTGACGGCTTTCCGCCGATGTGCGGCCCGTCATGAGCTGCAGATAGTCAACGACGACAAGGCCGAGACCCCCCTCCGTGCTCTTCATCCGTCGGGCCTTTGCCCTGATGTCCATCACGGTCACGTTCGGGTTGTCGTCGATGTAGAGCGGCGAGGTGCCGATGCGACCGATGGCAAGAGCGATCTTCGACCAGTCGCTTTCGACGAGCTTGCCGTTGCGCAGGCGACCAGCGTCGACTCGTGACTCAGCACACAGGACCCGTTGGGCGAGCTCGAGGTGGCTCATCTCGAGCGAGAAGAACAGGACCGGAACGCCGATCCGGGCAGCGTGCGTCGCCAGGCCGAGCGCAAAGGCTGTCTTGCCCATCGACGGCCGGGCGCCGACGACCACGAGGTTCGACGGCTGCAAGCCGTACAGCTCGTGATCGAGATCGGTGTACCCGGTGGCGACGCCCGTGATTGTCTCGCCAAGGTCGGCGAGGTATTCGAGACGGTCGAGACTGTCTGTCAGCAGCTCCTTCAGCGAGCGAATGGAGTCGTTCGACCGGCGTTGTGCAACCTCGAAGACCATTGCCTCGGCACGATCGAGCGCGGCCACGACATCGGTCGGGAGCTCGTAACCGATCTCGGCGATCTCATAGGCGACTCCGATGAGCCGCCGGAGCACGGCGTTCTCCTGAACGATCCTGCCGTACCGGCTGGCACTCGAGATCGCCGGCGTATTCGCCTGCAACGACACGAGCGTGGAGGCACCGCCAGACGCCTCGAGCGTCCCCCGTCTGCGCATCTCCTCAGCCACGGTGACGGCGTCAGCCGGCTCTCCCCGGGCGTACAGCGCGGTGACAGCGCCGAAGATGTGGGCGTGCGACGGCTTGTAGAAGTCGTTGGCGGACACCTCCTCGACGGCGATCGCGATGGCGTCTCGAGAGAGCAGCATCGCCCCGAGCAACGACTCCTCCGCCTCGAAGCTGTGGGGCGGGATCCGGCTGATGGAACCGCTACCGGCGCTGTGACCCCCCACTCGACCGCCGCTGAGGCCGCCCTCCTCACTCGGCGATGACCGAGGACGGCTCGCCGGGCGCGAGGGAATGTTCGAGATTGGGGGAAGAGATGCCATGTCGAACCTCAGGATGCTCGCTTCGGCCTGTTCGCCGCTAGAGCAAGAACGTGTGGAATACCGAGCACTCGACGGGGCGCAGCTTGTGGGCGACCCTGTGGAGCACCGGATCGGCGGATCCCGTTCGTGGGCGCGACCCTACGACCGGTCATCCGAGTCTTCGTGCGAGCGGCAGCCGACGCAACACAGTTGTCCATGTCGGCCACCGATCTCTAGCCCGCCGGGACGACCTCGAGGGTGATACGGAACTCAACCTCCGGATGCAGCCGGACACCCACCTCGTGAGTGCCGACCGAACGGATCGCATCGCCAACAACCCGCCGGCGGTCGAGCACGACTCCGGCTTGCTCGAGAACAGCCTCGACGACATCTTGGGTCGTGACCGAGCCGAAGAGGCGTCCTTCTGGCCCTGCCCGCGCCGGGATCTTTATGACCATCGGCACGAGTTTGCGGGCTACGGTCTCGGCGCCTTCGCGGTCCCGGGCGTCCTTGACGTCGCGAGAGCGGCGCATTGACTTGGCTTGCTCCTCGATCTTCGGCGTCGCCGCGATGGCCTGACCGCCGGGGATGAGGTAGTTGCGGGCGTAGCCGTCTGCGACATCGATGAGGTCGCCCCGCTTCCCCAGGCCGCTCACATCTGATCGGAGGACGAGCTTCACTGGTCATCCTCACCGCTCGGTGCCAACACGAGATCACCAGGTTCGACCTGAGCTTCGTCCTCGGGCAACCCGCCATCGAGCGTCGGGGCGTCGTCCGCCTCAGGCGCGCCGGGTGCATCGGGACCACGGCCGCCCCGGCCGCCGCGACCGGGACCGCGCGGCGAGGGCCGATCGCTCGTCGTCCGCTGGGTGTAGGGCAGCAACGCAAGCTCGCGGGCGGTCTTGATGGCGAGAGCGACGTCGCGCTGGTGCTGGGCGCAGTTGCCGGAAACCCTTCGGGCACGGATCTTGCCACGGTCGGACATGAACTTCCGGAGAAGGCCGATCTCCTTGTAGTCGACCCAGGCGATGTGCTCCTTGCAGAAGATGCAGACCTTCTTCTTCCCGCGCCGCGCCGTGTCCTTCGGCGCCCGTCTCGTCCCGCGATCACGATCGTTGTTGCGAGCCATCAGAAAGGCTCCTCGTCATAGTTCGCGTAGGTCGCTTCCGCCCCGGGCGGAGCAGCCGGGGGAGCTGAGGGAGCAGGACGGCCGCCGGCGTTGGGATCCCCCGGGCCTTTCCGCTCGTTCTTCTTGATCTCCGCGCTCGCCCAGCGAAGGCTCGGCCCGATCTCGTCGGCGGTCACTTCGATCTTGGTGCGCTTCTCTCCGTCGGTCGTCTCCCAGCTGCGCTGATCCAGCCGGCCGGTCACGATGATCCGCGCGCCGCGGTGCAGGCTTTCGCTCGCGTTCTCCGCCAGCGATTGCCAGCAGACGATGTCGAAGAAGGACGTTGCCTCTACCCACTCATGTGTCTGGCGGTTCTGCCAGCGCCGGTTGACGGCGAGGCCGAAACTGGTCGTAGGTTGCCCGTTCGGAGTGAAACGAAGCTCTGGATCCCGAGTGATGTTGCCGACCAGCACGACTGTGTTCCCGTTGGACATCTCAATTCTCCCGTGTCTGCTTGACGTTCAGCTGGTCGAGACTTCGGCGTCGCCTGAAGCGTCGCCCGAGCCGGTGCCAGCATTCTCAGCGGCGGCTGCCGCGATCGGTACCTGGGGGGCGGCTTCGTCCCCGATCTTGTCTCCCGCCCTTGGACCCGATGGAGCCGGCCGTGAACTCCTGGCCACGGCGCCAGCCGGCGCTCGTACCGCCCGCGGCGCCTCACCCCGAGGGGCGGGGGCGGGCCGCCGGCGCGGCTTTACCGCTGCTCGGCCCGCAACCTGATCCGGCTGCCGGATGACCTTGTGGCGCAGCACTGCGTCCTCGAGCGCCAGAAACCGGTCGACCTCGAACATCGTCGCCGGCTCGGCCGTAGCCTCGAGGACGACGTAATACCCCTCGGAGCGGTGCTTGATCTCGTAGGCGAAGGTGCGGCGTCCCCAGTGGCTGACGCTCCCAGGGGTTCCGCCCTTGGAGCGCACGAGCTCGTGCACGCGCTCGACACGTTGACGGATGTCGCCCTCTTCCAGGTCGACATCGAAGATGACCATGACTTCATAAGGCCGCATGGCGGCACGCACCTCCTCCGGACCCGGCGCCAGGCGCTCGGGGCCCCGGTACGACCGGGGCAGGGGTGGACAGGACGACGTCATCGTAGCCGACGGCGGCCGTCCGCCTTCCCGAGGCCGCATCGACCGGGCACGGCGGGCGCGGCGCCGCGTGCGCTGGACGTGGCGTGGCCACTGTCGTCGTCAGGCGTCGCACGGCCCGTCCCACTTGCACCCCGTCAGTATGCCAAGGGGGTGTGTCAGGGCCTCCCAAGGCCCGCTAGGCCCGCGGCGCAAGCGCCTCCCGCAACTCGCTCGAGGCATGGTACGACTCGGCGTCCGAAGGAAAGGCGCCCGACCGGACGTCGGCTGCGTACTCGGCCACGGCCCTCGTCACGATGTCACCTACGTCGGCATATCGCCGGACGAATCT
>Ga0182024_10021719_pt1 | contig 11627 bp, 12 predicted proteins | sample P32metaG_FD_120480 | JGI IMG/M metagenome (GOLD analysis project Ga0182024, IMG submission 120480) | Permafrost microbial communities from Stordalen Mire, Sweden - P3-2 metaG (Illumina Assembly) | ecosystem: Environmental > Terrestrial > Soil > Wetlands > Permafrost | place: Sweden: Stordalen... | reverse complement strand
TGGGATGGGGAATTATAGCTAGAGTTCGGTGTAAGCTGGAGAGATGAAGAAACAATTGGCGGACCAATCATTTCATGATCGGCGGCATCAGGAACGGAAGCGGGCTGAGGCTGAGCGGAAGGTGCCTAAGAAGAAGGTGGTTGAGCCTGGGAAGAGCAGTAGCGAGTCGCGAGTACCTGGTGGCGAGTGAGACCTCGGCGGCGGGGCTGGCGCCGGCGAGACCAAGATCCCTCACTTCGTTCGGGATGACAAGACTCTTTTGTTTTAGCCATGACAATCGGATCTGAGTCCTCGGTGGTTGACTTGGCGGCTTTGTGTTCTGTAGATTCTGATTGAACTGAAAGTACTGATATGGCTGGTTTAACTGCGGTGCAGAAGCAGTACATTTTGCACTGGGGCGAGATGGGGACGCGGTGGGGGATTAACCGGACCGTGGCGCAGATTCATGCGTTGCTGTATTTGTCGCCGCGGGCTCTGCCGGCGGAGGAGATTGCGGAGACGTTGAGCGTGGCGCGGTCGAATGTCAGTACTTCGATCCGGGAGCTGGAGACCTGGGGGATTGTGCGGGCGGTGCATGTGTTGGGGGATCGGCGGGAACATTATGAGTCGATGAAAGATGTTTGGGAGATGTTCCGGCTGGTGATTGAGCAGAGGAAGCGGCGGGAGATCGATCCGACGCGGGAGTTGTTGCGGCGGTGTTTGGAGGAGTTGGATCCTAAAGAGCCGGGGGCGGAGTTTACGCGAGAACGGCTGGCGGCGATGGCTGGATTTTTTGAGGCGGTGACGGAGTTGCATGATCAGATGAAGCGGCTGCCTACTGGGACAGTGCGGAAATTGTTGCGGATGGGAGCTAGGGTTAGGAAGAAGTAGCCTCTCCGGCGCAGATTAAAATCTTTAACACAGAGGACACAGGGGATCACGGGGTAAAGCTTGCCAGGCAGCGCTTCAGGAATGGAAACTCCTATGGGAGCCTGTGGCTGTGCAGACGGGTAGGGATGCTTCGACTTCGCTCAGCATGACAGGGGAATTTCAGTTTTATCAATTAAGGTGGGTTAGCGCATGAGGCAGGGTGACGCGAAAAACATTTGGGTGACGCTGGGCGGGTTGCCGCTTTCGATTGAGTTGGAGTGGCCGTTTCACCGGTCTGGATCGGGCGCGGATTTTTGGGTGTTGCATGGAGATATACGGCTGGCGGGGTCGGACGGGTTGCATGCACCGGTGGCGGTGAATTTGTCGGCTACGGTGCGGGAGGTGATGCCGTCGCTCGAGCCGAAGGATGCGGAGGCTCCGGTGATCAATGCTTTGCGCAAGGAAGTGGATCGCAAGCAGATTGAGTTTGTGAAGTCGGGGAAGTTGAAGCCGGTAGCATTTTCTAGCCGGCATTATGACTTCAAGAGACAGAAGTGGGTGTTTGGGAAGGCTACGGATGAGGTGATTGCGGAGTTTTTGCTCAGGAAGGTTTATTGGGAGACTAGGCTGAGTACCGAGTACCTAGTACCTAGTACCGATCGGGGCGGCGGTGAGACGGGCCCGGCGGGCAGAGGTGATGGAGGCGAACAGCAGATTCCCTTCGACTCCCCGTCGCCTCTCGGCTCCGGTCCGCTCAGGGCAGGCTCTCACTTCGTTCGGAATGACAAGAGTGGGGAGTCCGCTGATTCGAACAAGAGAGTTCGGATTGGAGATCCAACTGAGGCGCAATATTTGGAGACTACTCCGGAGCATTTGGTGGAAGTTGCGGCGAAGCTGGCTGGGGATGGATTGGTGCAGATCGACGGGGAGTTCGCGATGGCTACGGATGCACTGATGGCGCAGGCGGAAAAGATTGAGGGTGCTATGCGGAGCGCGGTGGAGGAGTTGGAGAAGAAGCACGCTTTTGAGCGCGGGTAATCGTCGCCATTCGCATTGAGTATCGAGCGCGCGGGGATATTTCGATTGCGATTTTGCGGGTACGAAACACTTCAGTTCGGGATCTCTACAGTCAAGGGTATGGGGATGGAGACGCCATTGCAGGTGCCCGGTTTAAATCGCCAATCGCGAACTTCGTCAAGTATCCTTTTCTCGGCGTCTTTGTGGCCTGGGATGGGGCGCTCTATTCTCAGGTATTGAGGTTTGCCTTTTATATCGACAACAAACCAAACCTTGAACCAGGAGATGCTATCGGGATCGCCGAGTGCGGACGCGCCGCTAGTGAAGAGACGGTTGCGAGTTACCATAGGGCTGGACTCGAAGTGAGGCTGTACGGGAGACTCGGGACAATTGCCTAGTTCGGTGGCTCCGGGCGGCGGGGTGAAAAGCGCGGAATCAGGAGACGGCGCGGGCGATAGATCCATGACCTTGGCGATGATCTTCTTATGGCGGTCCTCGAAGCAAAGCATGTCAGTGGCGGACCAGAAACCGCCGAACTTACGCAAGGCGCCATAATCGCAGGTATAAGCCACCACATTTCTATGATGCCGCCTGGAAGAGACCTTTTCGAGGAGCACACCGTTCTTCTTGTCGAAGCAGAAAACTGATTTTTCATGGGGCGCGTCAGGCTTGGTGATAGCGCACTCAAGGGGAGGATTCGTTTCGGCACGTTCAACAACTGCTTCGAATGCTAAATTCTGGGTCCTGGGGGGAAACATATCCAGCAGATCATGTAGCTCCGAGGCCGGCTCGGGAAAGTCGTTCGCGTTGTCGAGCTGCCAAATGCTGGTTGAGCTGGCGACCTCGATGCGCCGCCAGTCATTGGCAACGATCTCGCGACGCCATTGCGATCTTGATATCCACACTTCGGTGTAAGTTCCCTGAACTTTCTCGAGGTTCGTTCCGATGAACGAAAATGTGGCTTTTAACTGGAATGGGGGCGCGTTCGGCGCGCGGATGTCGGAAAGCTGGCGGGCATGATCCATCAATGCCTCAGCTTGTTTCTGGACGTCTTGCGCCGATGCGTTTTGCGCGGGAATGTCTTGGGCGGAAGATTCGTGCAGCAGCGCAAAGCAAGCGAGCGTAAAAAGGATGCGAGGGCTCATTGGCGTTGGGCATTTTGCTCTGCAACGGGATTGCATGGCGAGTGCATCCAAGGGAGTCTAACATTGGGGTGTGCAAGTGACGGCTGGATCAAAGTCAAGGTCAAAGGCAAAGGCTCTACCACGGAGGACACGGGGTTCACGGGGTAAAGCTTGCTTTGTGGCGGGGATGGTTTGCGTATTGGCCATGATGGGACGTGGGTTGGCGCAGGGGAATGAGCCGGCGCAGGGTTCTGGGCAGAATCCGCCGCAGAGTTCTGGGTCGGCGGGGCAGCAGCTTCCGGATGCTCCGGGCACCGAGAAAGAGAAGGAGAAGAAAGACGAGAGTGCGAATCCGGTGCAGGCTGTAGCCGATAAGACGAAGGAGGCCGCCGAAGCGACGAAGGACGTGGCTACTGCTGGGTTGATTAAGGCGCGCGACTGGGAGTCGGGGTGGATTACTGGAGTTTATGTGGGCCGGAACCGGAAGCTGGTGACGCCTACAACGCAGCAACGGGAAGAAATTTATTTGCGGCAGACGCTGACCACGCCGGAAGCTTACATGAAGAGAATGTTTGGGGCATTGATCGATCAGGCGCGCGGAACTCCGTGGCAGTGGGGCGGTGGATTTGAAGGGTATGGGAAGAGGTTTGCTTCGCGGGAAGGACAGTTTGTTACGGCGAACACGGTGGCGGCTTTGGGGAATGCGAAGCTGGGATATGAGGTCCGCTACGATCAGTGCAAGTGCCAGGGACTGTGGCCGCGGACGCGGCATGCGTTCATCCGAAATTTGGTGACTTATGATCGCAGCGAGGAGCATTTGAGGCCGCAGTGGGCTTTGTATGGAGGAGCGTTCGGTGGAGGAATGCTTTCGACGACCTGGAAGCCGGGATCGCATAATGTGTTTGCCGAGGGCGGACAGGCCGCGTTGGAGCAGGTGGGGTGGGGAACGCTGCTGAATTTCTTCACGGAATTTTCTAGGGAGATTAACCGGAAGCAGGGAGTTAAGTAGTCAGCGAGGAAATTCTTTGCTACGGATTTGCACGGATTCACACGGATAGTGCCTCGGTGTCTTTTCAAAATCTTTCAGGAGGATGCTATGGGAGTTGGTACTGAGTTTTTGCCGGAGTTTGATATGGAGATGGAATCGGCGCGGCGAACTTTGGAGCGGATTCCGGAGGACAAGCTGGCTTGGAAGCCGCATGAGAAGTCGATGATGCTGGGGCGGCTGGCGGGGCATATTGCGGAGCTGCCGGGCCTGGGGATTGCCGTGATGAAAGAGGATTTGATGGATTTTGGCAACCGTCCGGCGGGGGAAGCTCCGCGCAAGCCTTTGGTGGCGGAGTCGCAGAAGCATGTGCTGGAAATATTTGATAAGAATGTTGCGGCGCTGCGGGCGGCGATTGCGAATGCCAGCGATGAGCGCCTCGCCGGCAACTGGAAGCTGTTGATCGGGGAACGAAAGCTCTTTGATGGGACGCGAATGGGCGCTTTGCGGCGGATGGTGATGAATCACATCATTCATCACCGGGCGCAGCTGGGAGTTTATTTGCGGCTGAATGATGTCGCGGTGCCTTCGGTTTATGGGCCTTCGGCGGATGAGGGGAAGTAGTAGGCTGCAGGGCTTTCAGGGGAGACCGATCTATGACACAGGCGCGCAGGCTTGCTCTTCTGATTGTCATCGCACACTGGTTAGTCGCAGTCGTGCACCTGTTCCTTGCGGCGGAGGTTCTGCTGGCCCCAAACAACCACGTCAGCTGGGTGGCTATAACCTTGATCACGCTAGGACATCTGTTCGTGTCTGTTGCCTTGTGGAAGCTCCGCGATAAGCTGGCTGGGTTGGTCGCGTTGATCTTCTTTTTGGCCGCCATGAGTGCCGATCTTTATGAGCACTTCCTTCATGCATCGGCGAACAATGTTTTCACGGTCGCAGCTGGCGATTGGACTGCGCAGTTCGACGTGAGTGTCTTTATTCTTCTTGCGCTTGAGATCCTGGGATTGTCGCTGGGAATTCTGTTGCTTGGCCGCAGGAGGAACAGCGATCAACCCCGATTCGCCAATCGCGGAGTCTTGTCATAAGTATCGGCACACCATGAGTTGCGGGATCGGGCGCGACAGCCGTCTCCGCCATTACACTCGCGGGAATCGATGAGTGTAATGGCGATGATTCAGCGGGTCGGAAACTCCGCAGACTGCTGTGGCGGAGTTTTACTGTCGAGAAAGTTGCTTCACGCGCGACGCACTAGCCAAACAACTACTAAAATCACAATGATTGTTCCTACCACACCCATACCTAACATAGTCCCTCCTTATCTGACACGATCGGCATCAAGTTTAGCCAGACACTGATCATGAACTAGATTCCGGCTTTGTTCTGATCACAATTGGACACTCGACAGCTGGCAGTCACACGTTGCAAACGCCGGAATAGGGCAATGGAACTGGGCTGCGGGGGGAATGCCTTGCGAAGCCGGGGACGGGGCTCAGATGCTTGGGATCCTTCGACTGCGTAGCTGGTTCGCTTTGCGAACCAGCCACTCCGCTCAGGATGACGATCCGAAATAATTGCCGGTTGCGCTCTACTGCAAATCCACTTTCATGTTTAGGTTGTGGGCTACGAAGGACCAGGTGTCGGCGGTTTCGTCGATCAGCTTGGTGATGGATTTTCCTGCGCCGTGGCCGGCTTTCACTTCTATGCGAATTAATATTGGGGCCGGTCCGGCTTGATCGGCTTGCATGGTGGCGGCGAATTTGAAGCTGTGGCCGGGGACTACGCGGTCGTCGTGATCGGAGGTTGCGATTAATGTCGGCGGATATTTTGTTCCGGGCTTCAGGTTGTGCAGCGGCGAGTAGGCGTAGAGGGCTTTGAAATCTTCGGCGTTGTCGGAGGAGCCGTAGTCGCTGGTCCAGGCCCAGCCTATGGTGAATTTGTGGAAGCGCAGCATGTCCATGACGCCGACTTCGGGTAGCGCTACGCCGAAGAGATCGGGACGTTGAGTCACGCATGCGCCGATCAGGAGGCCTCCGTTGCTTCCGCCGCGGATTGCTAGTTTTGGCGTTGACGTGTATTTGTTGTCGATCAGCCATTGAGCGGCGGCTATGAAGTCGTCGAAGACGTTTTGCTTCTTCAGCTTCATTCCTGCCTGATGCCACTCTTCGCCGTATTCGCCGCCGCCGCGCAGGTTGGGCTGGGCGTAGATGCCTCCCATCTCGAGCCACACTACATTTGGCACGGAGAAGAACGGCGATAGAGAGATATCGAATCCGCCGTAGGCATAGAGCAGCGTGGGATTCTCGCCGTCGAGCTTGATGCCTTTCTTGTACGTGAGGAACATAGGGACGCGGGTGCCGTCTTTGCTGTGATAGAAGACCTGTTTCGTTTCGTAACGGGTCGGATCGAAATCGACTTTGGGCTGGCGGAAGACGGTGCTCTTGCCGGCCTGCGGGTCATATCGGTAAACCGTGGTTGGGGTGGTGAAGCTGGTGAAGGCGTAGAAAGTTTCTTTGTCGTGGCGCTTGCCGCCAAAACCTGCGGCTGTGCCGATGCCGGGCAGGTCGACGTTGCGGACGAATGCTCCGGTGAGTTCGTGGACGCGGACTTCGGTGCGTGCGTCTTTCAGATATGCGAGTAAAAATAAATTGTCTACTACGCCGGCGGATTCGAGCTTGTCGGCGCCCTGCGCTACGAGCGTCTTCCAGTTGGCGCGCTCGGGATGGCGAGTGTCGATGGCGATGAGGCGTCCGCGGGGAGCGTCGAGATCGGTCTGGAACCAGAAGACGGGGCCGTCGTTGTCGATGAAAACATATTGCGCATCGAAGTCGTCGAGCAGCTTTACTACAGGAGAATCCGGCTGGGTAAGATCTTTGTAGTAAAGGCGGTTCTTGGGGGACGTGCCTTCCCAGACATGAATCGTGAGATAGTGGCCGTCGTCGGTGACGGCGCCGCCGAATCCCATCTCTTTATTGTCGGGGCGCTCGTAAATTAATTTGTCTTCGGATTGCGGCGTGCCGAGACGGTGATAGTAGAGCTTCTGAAAATAATTGGTGTCGCGCATGGCTGCGCCTTTGGGCTCATCGTAGCGGCTGTAGAAAAATCCTTTATTGTCCTTGGTCCAGGATGCGCCGGAGAACTTTACCCACTTGAGGTCGTCGGAGAGATCTTTGCCGGTGTCGATGTCGCGCACGTGCCACTCGGTCCAATCGGAACCGGAGGCGGCGAGGCCGTAGGCCATCAACTTGCCATCGTCAGAAATGGCTTCGCCCGCGAGCGCGACTGTGCCATCGGTCGAGAGAGTGTTGGGATCGAGCAGCACGCGCGGTTCGGCGTTGAGGGACTCGGCTACTAAGAGGACGTTCTGTTGTTGCAGTCCGGTATTGTGCTGGTAAAAGTAGCGGCCGCCATACTGGCTGGGCGTGGTGAAGCGCTCGTAGTTCCAGAGCTTGGTGAGGCGATCGCGAATCGCTTGACGGTAAGGGAGCTGCTCGAGGTAGCCGAAGGTTATTTTGTTTTCGGCTTCAACCCAGGCGTGAGTTTCAGCGGAGTCGGTATCTTCGAGCCAGCGGTAAGGGTCGAAGACTTTGGTGCCGTGGTAGTCGTCGACCTGGTCGCTGCGGCGGGCTTGCGGGTAAGTGATCGACGAGGTTTGCGCGGCGGAGAATGTGGTTAGCATGGAAAGTAGTATCGCGAACAGAATGATTGCCAGACGAAGTGAGTGCATGGATGCCTCTGCGATGGATCGGTGGAAGGTCTATTTTGCCTGTGCGGACCGGCAACACGCAAGACGGGGGCGATAATTGAAACGCCTTTGCGGAGGCGGAGGTCGGGCTGGCTGCCAGGGATCCTTCGACTGCACAAGTGCTTGCGCGTTAGCGCAAGCACTTGTTCCGCTCAGGATGACAGAATCTATTAAGGGAGCGACTACGGGAGGGTGCGGCGGGCTGGTTTCGTCGCAGTGAATTTGTAGTCTGTTGGGTAGAGGACTACGCAGCGGTTGAAGCCTTCGCCGTCGCTCTCGGTGCGCAAATCAGTTTGGTCGCGGAGGGCCAGATGAAGAATGCGGCGCTCGCGCGAGGACATGGGGGCGAAGTGGAACGGCGTTCCGGTCTGGCGAACTTTTTCTGCGGCTACCGTCGCGGCCATGCGAAGTTCCTGCATGCGGATGGAGCGCTGGTTCTTGCAATCGAAGGAAATTTTTTCGTGATCGCCGTGGGGCAGGCGCAGCATTTCGAAGGCCAGCAGTTCGAGCGCGCGCAATAATTCAGCGCCGCGATCGAGAAGCAGAGTCGAATCCGGTCCGGAGAAGTCTACGAAGATTTCGGGTTTCTCCCAATCGCTTTGGGAGGGAGGGTCGATGACTATGCGGTACTTGAAGTGAATACCTCCGTTGGTGACTACGGATTGGAGGAATTCGTTGATGCGGTTGGCGGCGGCTAGTTTGTCCATAGGGCGCTCTTTGCTGTTAGCTCTTAGGCTTTCGCTTGAAAATAAAACCTTTCACCACAGAAGGGCACCCTTCGACTTCGCTCAGGGCAGGCTCCGGTTCACGGGGTAACCCTTCAATTTGAAATCAAATCTTATCGCAATGCCGGACGCGCGCTTCACGCTAAGAGCTAAAGGCTACGAGCTAATAGCTCGATCACTTGTCTTTCTTCCTGGCGCGCTTCTCTATTATTTCGCGCATTTCGCGGCCCAGCTTGGTGCGGTTCATGATGGCTTGCTGCGCCATCGAAATCAAGTTGCTTTCCGCGTAGTACAAATTCAATCCTGCCTGAAGATTGAAGAAGATGAAGCCCATCATCAGCGGCATCATCCACTGGAGCATTTTTTGTTGCTGGGCGTCCATGCCGGCTTGCGGCGTCATGCGCTGCATGGCAAACATGCTGACGACCATGAGTATCGGCAGCAGGTTCCACGGATCTTTTGCTGAAAGATCGGTGATCCAAAGCCAGTGCGCGTGGCGGAGATCGAGAGCTACGCCCAGCATACGGTAATAGGCAATCAGGAACGGAAACTGGATCAGCATGGGCAGGCAGCCGCCGGCGGGGTTCACCCCCTCGGTCTTGTAAACGGCGGCAATCTCTTCCTGCATTTTTGCTTTGCGCGGATCTTTGAGGCTGTACTTCTTATATCGCTCTTGAATGCTCTTGATCTGGGGAGCGACGCGTTGCATCTTGAGCATCGACTTCATCTGCGTGATGCGCAGCGGAAGCAGCGCGATGCTGATGATGAGCGTTTGCAGGACGATGGCCCATCCCCAGTTGGGAACGATGTGCTTGTAGGTCCACTTGAGCCAGAGGAAAAGTGGGCGCGACAGAATGCCCCACCAGCCGAAGTTGACGACTCCGCGAAGATCGGGGCTGTCGTTCTTGATGGTTGGGACCGGGACCGCATCGAGCGCGGCAAGTTCTTTCGGGCCGACATACATGCGCTCAGTGGTTCGGCCGTGGACGTTGCCCACAGCTGCACCGAGGATATCGACATTCGCCGAGTCTTTGGAACCCGCGCCTATGGGGCTGAGGCCGGGCTTCTGCGAAATCTCCAGAGGATTGCGCAGGGTGACCATGGCTGCGGTGGCTGGGTCGTCGGGAATAAACAGGGCAGTGAAGTATTGATCTCCGGTGCCGCCCCACTCGAACGGTCCTTTTATTGTGTTGCCGCTGCTGATGGCCTTGAAGGAAAGGCGCGCAACATAGCTTGTGAAGAAGATATAGCCGCTGCGTTCGGTGGAGGCATCGTTGTGATAGTCGATGCCGGCTGCGGCGTAGGCTGCGGGCGTGTTTTCGTCACCGAAGCCGGAGGGCCATGCGGGCGCGGCAAAAATCTCCGCGCCTTTGTAGGTCACGGAGGCCTCAACTTTCAGCACGTAGGTCTGGTCGAAGCTGAACGACTTGTGGACTACGAGATCCTGATCGGCGTATTCGAAAGTGATCTGCGCCGGGGCGGATAGATTGCCTTCTTTCGAGGATACGTAGAGCGCTGAGTTGAGGCGGGCGCGCAGAGTTTCGTCGTAAGTCCAGAGCGAGAGCGGGTAGCCGAATTTTTGTGCGGCTACCGGACTGACTAGTTCAAGCAGGTCGTTCTGCGCGTCATTCTTGAACTTCTTGAGGATCCAGGATTTAACCTGGGCGCCGTGATTGGTGAAGGTGACTTTGTAGAGATCGTTCTCGATTACAGTTTCAGTTTCGGCGGAGGCTTGCTTCGTGACTATATTGGTGACAGCCGGCGCGGCCGATGGTGTTGGAACGGAAACTGCGGCCGCGGGTTGCGCTGGCACAGGCTGGGTTTGCTGCTGGGCCGGTGCCGGCGGTTGGGGAAAGAATTTTTTCAGCAGCGGCTGGAAAATAATGAGGACTACAAAAGTTAGAACGAAGACGAGCATCAGCCGGCGGTCGGCGCCTGGTTCTTGCTGCGGATTTTTGAATTCGGCCAAAGTGTTATTCAGTGCCTCGGGGGCCAAAGCCCTAATCTAGATGCCAGTCCTGGACGCAGGCCTGAAGGCCTGCTCTGCCCTTTGCGCCGGCCTTACTACCGGATCGTAGCCGGAGCGGGCCAACGGATGACAGCGCAGGATGCGGGTGAAGGCCATCCATCCGCCGCGCATGGCGCCATAGCGTTCAACTGCCTCCATGGCATATTCGGAACAGGTCGGCACGAAGCGGCAGGCTGGCGGGAACAGGGGCGAGATCGCCCACTTGTAAGCTCGTAGCAGTTGCAGCGTGACGAATTTGGCGGCGTTGCTCAAATGCGGCTTCCGGCTTCTGGCTTCCGGCTTCCGCCTTCGGCTCCTCTGTTCGTTGCCGTGCCCGCGTCCACTTTTCTCGACAGCTTCTGCTCGATTACTGCAAACGCCCGGGTGACTTCGTTTCTTACTGCGGCGAAGTCGGTCGTCAGCAACGATTTCTTCGGATTGATGACAACGTCGGCCGCAATCGCTTCGGCTGGCAACGTCATGCGAACCGCTTCGCGCAGGCGGCGCTTCATACGATTGCGCTGGACTGCGCCGCCGAGCGCGCGGCCCACGGTGAATCCGACGCGCAGACCGGGGATTAAGTCCGAACCCCGTCCGGTGCTAGGCCTACCCGTGCCAGCGCTAAGCATCTCAGCCTCCGGCCGCGGCCAATAGAAAACGGTCATGGACGCGGAAAAATGGCGGCGTCCCTGCTTGTAGACACGCTCGAAATCCGCGTGGCGCAGAAGTCGCGCGGCGCGCGGGAATCGGGCTGTGTTCTTTGGCGGCATGGCAAAGTGGTGCCGGGCTTTTTCGGGCGCAGCATTTTCGGGCCGGGCTTTTTCTGGTCGAGCTTTTCCCGGCCGAGCTTCCATGTGCCGATTCCGCAGCGCGACGTAGGCCACCGTGCCCTCGTGCAGCGGCGGGCGGCTGAAGGTCTCGACTGTGGAAGTAAGCGGCACTAGAAAAGCTACTCGCGGAAGCCAGGTTTTACGGAAACCCGCTTCCGTCCCTTGGCGCGGCGGCGGGAAATCACCTTTTTGCCGCCCTGGGTCTTCATGCGCGTGCGAAAACCATGCTTCTTGACTCGCTTGCGCCGGTTGGGTTGGAATGTACGCTTGGGCATGAAAGATAGCTGCTCCTGATTCCGTCGACAGTGTTAGGGCAAACGTTGAGTATAAATGACGGAGCG
>Ga0182024_10021718_pt1 | contig 11627 bp, 10 predicted proteins | sample P32metaG_FD_120480 | JGI IMG/M metagenome (GOLD analysis project Ga0182024, IMG submission 120480) | Permafrost microbial communities from Stordalen Mire, Sweden - P3-2 metaG (Illumina Assembly) | ecosystem: Environmental > Terrestrial > Soil > Wetlands > Permafrost | place: Sweden: Stordalen... | reverse complement strand
GTCCTCGTCGTGGGCGGCGGGCCCGCTGGCATGGAGTGCGCCATTGTGCTCGGCCGCCGCGGGATGCGACGAGTTCATCTCGTCGAGACCGAGGCCGAGCTCGGCGGGACGATGCGCTGGATCCCCCGCCTCCCCGGGCTCGGCGAGTGGGCGCGGCTCGTCAACTACCGGCGCGTGCAACTCGACAAGCTCCGCAACGTCGAGGTGCTGACCGGCCTGTCGCTCGACGCCGCCGGCGTTCGCGGTTACGGCGCCGACATCGTCGTCGTGGCGACCGGGTCGAGTTGGTCGTCGGAGGGAATGAACGGCGTGACCCACCAGACGATCCCGAGAGCGGTCCCGGCGGCGGTACAGGTGCTCACTCCCGAGCTTGTCATGATCGCCGGGGCCCGCCCCGAGGGTCCAGAAGTCGTCGTGTACGACTGCGACGGCTATTTCATGGGTCCCGGCCTGGCCGAGCTGCTGTCCCTGGAGGGCTTCTCGGTCCAGCTCGTAACTCCGCTTTCGCAGGTGGCGCCCTTCTGCGACTCGACGCTCGAGGGCTCGATGCTGCGCCAGCGCTTGCACGAGGCCGGGGTCCGCTTCCACCGTTCGACGACGGTGACGGCCATCGGCACAGGGCGGCTCGTCGCTGTCGACGAGTTCGGCGACGCCGCCTCCCTTGCGTGCGACGCCGTCGTTCTCGTCACCCAGCGCGGCTCTGAGGACAGCCTCTATCGCGAGCTGGCCGCGGCGCCCGAAGCTCTCAGCGCCGCCGGCATCTGCGGCCTCTACCGGGTCGGGGACTGTGTCGCCCCCCGCATGCTCGCCGACGCCGTCTTCGACGGTCACCGCCTCGGGCGTGAGATCGACTCCCCGGACCCCGCTCGGCCACTGCCGTACCTTCGCGAGCGGTTGCTGCGCGCCTCCCTTGCGGATCTCACCGCAACGCGTCCGACGGCGAATGACATCGGGCAGGGGGAGAGCGAGCGATCATGAATGGCACGGTGGACACGGTGCTCGGTCCCGTCGCCGCCGCCGAGCTCGGTCCCACGCTCGTGCACGAGCACCTCTTCATCGACACGCGGACGACGACTCAGAGGGCCGAGAGCCACCTCGGAGAACCGCTCGCGCTCCACAACTACTACCTGTCCCGACGCAACGACGACAACCCGCACTGCCTCGTTCTCGACTCGGTGAGCGAAGCGACCGACGAGGTGCGCCACTTTGCCGCCGCCGGCGGCGGCACGGTTGTCGAGGTGACACCGATCTGCCTCGGGCGCCAGCCGTCGAGACTCGTGGAGGTTTCGCGGGCGAGCGGTGTGAAGGTCGTGATGGGAGGGGGTTTCTACGACCACGACTACCACGACGCCCGCGTGCACGAATGGCCGGTGGAGCGGCTCACCGATCTCATCGTCCGCGACTGCGTAGAAGGTGCCGAGGCGGCCGGCCCAGGTGGGCCGGTCAAGGCCGGCGTGATCGGCGAGATCGGGCTGAGTTGGCCGATGATCGATTGCGAGCGCAAGGCGCTCGTCGCCGCATCGCGGGCCCAGGCACGCACCGCCAAGGCGCTCATCATCCATCCCGGCCGCCACCCGGCTGCTCCGAGGGAGGCGTTCGAGGTGGCGACCGGCGCCGGCGCAGACGCCGAGCGGATCGTGCTGTGCCACCTCGACCGCACCCTTGACGACCCGGGAGCCGTCGCCGATCTCGCCCGCAGGGGCGCATACGTGTCGTTCGACCTCTTCGGTCACGAGTCGAGCTTCTATCCGTACTCCGACTTCGCGATGCCGAACGATGCCATGCGTCTGAAGCTCATCCGTGCGGTGGCAGATCGTGGCTTCGAGCATCGCATCGTCCTGTCACAGGACATCTATTCCAAAGCGCACTGGGTGCTCTATGGAGGCGAGGGCTACGCGCACATCCTGCGCGACGTCGTTCCGGTGATGGACCGCTTCGGTATCGACGAGGCGTTCAGGCACCTGCTGCTCGTGGAGAACCCGGCCCTGGCGATCGGCGGACCCGCTAGCGCGCCATCGACGCCGGATCCGTCGTCGCCTGCTGAGGACTTGTCCCCGCCCACGGGATCTCTGTGAGGAGCGACCGGAGCGCTTGGGAGGTCGCGTCGGGACCATTGATCTCGAGCCAGGCGACCTGGCGACCGTCCAACTTCACGCCGACGAGATAGGGATTCGCCATGTGGCAGGCGCACTCCGGCGGATCGAAGATCCAGCCGGAATCGCCCTTCGGCGCAAGCGGCCGCACGAGCGCGAACGGGTAGAAGCCGGCGACGTGATCTCGCAGGTAGCGGACGAAGGCGCCGGCGCCGGCGCTGTCCCGGAATGTGAGCGACCGGCTCACGACGAGCGTGAGGCGCCGAGACTCACCCTGGAACGTCCGTTCCCAGCCACCGAGGTAGCCCTGACCCTGCAGCCAGCCGGCGAGGCTCGCGATGGTCGAGTCCTTCGACACGTCCAGTGCGCTGAGCGGATGCGTCACGGCTGGCAGCCCCGGAAGCGCTGCCACAGGGAGGACGTCAGCGGGCACGGCGCTCGACGGGGATGCCGACGTCCCGCATGCCGCCAAGGCGGCGGCGAGGATCACGACGAAGACGGTCCGGGCGACCCTCCGCCGGACGGTCATGTGCCGTTGGCGATGGGCTCGGGAACGCTCGGGGGGCGGGCCGTGGGGGGCGGCTCGCTGAGCTCCTCGTTGCCGAGAACACGCAAGGACGTCGACGGGAGGTGGCAGGTCACCGGTGTGCCGGGAGCCCACGTCGAGGCCGTGTCCTCGTCAATGTTCGCCACGAAGGCCGTGACCGTCCGTCCGATGGCGAGGTGGATGCTGAGCTGAAGACCGCTCCCGAGATAGACGACGTTGGTCACCATGCCGGGAACTCGGTTCGGCCCGCCCGAGCCGGCGGGCTCGACCCGGATGCGTTCGGGGCGGATGACGACCTTCGTGGGGCCGCGGGTCGCAAGCTTGCCGCGCTGGGCTTCGACGGAGAACCCGTCGGCGAGCCGGAGCTCCACTCCCTTGCCCGACGGTCCCACGGCGGAAGCCTCCATGAGGTTGGAAACCCCGAGGAAGTCGGCCACGAACGCGTTCGCCGGCTCCTCGTAGAGGTCGCGTGGCGACGCTGCCTGCTCGACCCGTCCACGGTTGAGAACGGCGATTCGATCACTCATCGTGAGTGCTTCCTCCTGGTCATGCGTCACATAGGCGAACGTGATCCCGACCTCGGTCTGCAGCTGCTTCAGCTCCACCTGGAGCTCGCGACGCAGCTTGGCGTCGAGGGCCCCGAGCGGTTCGTCGAGAAGGAGCACGGACGGCTGCACGACGAGCGCGCGGGCGAGAGCGACTCGCTGCTGCTGACCTCCGGACAGCTGGGCGGGCTTGCGCCGAGCCAGCGACGTCAGCTGCACGAGCTCGAGGGCCTCGCCCACCCGCCGTCCGACCTCCGCTCGTGTGACCCCTTGTCGCCTCAGTCCAAACGCCACATTGTCGAACACCCGCAGATGCGGGAAGAGGGCGTAGCTCTGAAATACCGTGTTGACAGGTCGTTTGCTCGGTGGCGTGCCCGCCATATCGCGGCCGTCGAGGAGCACCTGGCCGGACGTCGGTTGCTCGAAGCCGCCGATCATCCGAAGCGTCGTCGTCTTGCCGCAACCGGACGGCCCGAGCAGCGAGAAGAAACCGCCAGGAGGGATCTGCAAGTCGATGGCGTTCACCGCCAGGAAGTCGCCGAAGCGCTTGGTGAGCGAGACGAGGCTCACCTCTCCCTTGCCCACGCCGTCCCGGTCGCTCGGAGACATGCTACTGCGTGCCCGCCAACGAAATGGTGGGCTCGGCGACTGCGTTTTCGATGGCCGCGCCGCTGCCGACCAACTTGCGCTCCGCCCAACGCCGGCCCCCTTCGGCGACAGCGACGAGGAGGAGTGAAGCCGCGATCACGATGGCGCCGATCGCGATGACGTCTGGAAGCAGAGCAGGTGTGCGGGCGCTGGCGTAGAGGAAGATCGGATATGTCGGCTTGCCCGAGGGAGCGAGGAAGGACGCGATGGCGAACTCGTCGAAGCTCGTCACGAAGCAGATTATGCCGCTCGACACCAGTGCCGGCACGATCAACGGCAGGGTAATGAGACGAAACGCTCCGACGGCCGTGGCACCGAGGTCCATCGCGGCCTCGCTCATGGCGGGATCGAGCGAGCGCAGCCGTGGGAGCAACACGAGTATGGCGAACGGCAGCGTGATCACGGCGTGCCCGAGCACCACCGCCCCGAGCGATGGCCCCGTGCCGAGTGCCTGCAGGAGGATCAACAGCCCGACTGCCAATGAGATGTAGGGCACTACCAACGGCAGTAGCAATGCCGCGATGGCGAAGCTGAGGGCACGGCCGCGCAAGGCCATCAGTCCGATCGAGGCCATAATGCCGAGCGCCGTCGCGAACACAGCTGTGGTGAGGGCGATCCCCGCGCTGCGGGCGACGGCACCGGTTAGTTCCCCGTTGCTGAACGCCTGGTGAAACCACTTCGTCGTGAAGCCGGAGAGTGGCAATGTCGGAGTCATGTTGTTGTTCATCGAGAAGATGACGAGCACGACGAGCGGCGCGAAGAGGAATGCCACGAAGGCCCAGAAATAGAGGTTGAGCGAGAGCGTTCCGAAGCGACCGGTGGCCTTCACCGGCCGGCTCCCGGCCCCGCTCGGAGGTCTGTGTTCAGGAAGCGACCGAATACGACCATCATGACCAGCACGACGACGATGAGCGTCAGCGCCAGGACCGAGCCGTAGTTCCAGTCGGGAGAATCGCCGAAGAAGGCCTGTATCGAGTTGCCGAACAGCTGGTTGTTCGGTCCACCGACGAGCAGCGGTGCAATGAACTCGCCTGTCGTGGGAATCAGGACGAAGACGAATCCGGCGACCACACCGGGAAGGCTGAGAGGGAACGTGACTTTCCAGAACGTGGCGGACCGACTGGCGCCGAGATCGGAAGCTGCCTCCGTCAGTCGGTGATCCATGTTCTCGAGGACGACGAAGATTGGCAGCGCCACGAAAGGAACCCACGTGTAGAACAGCACGAGGGCGACGGAGAAGTTGGAGTAGATCAGCCATGACACGGCGCTTCCACGCGGCCGCAGGTGCAGCGCCCAGAGCAACGAATTCACTACTCCGTTGTTGTTGAGAATGATCTGCCAGGCGATCACTCGGAGCAGATAGCTCGTGAAGAACGGAGCCAGCAACAACAGCAACAAGGCGTAACGATGACGCCGAGCAACAAAGGACAAGAAATACGCCAGCGGGTAAGCGGCTATGGTCGTGACCACCGACACAAACAGCGTGATCTTTATCGAGTAGACGAATCGGCCGCGGAATGCTCCTCCGCCACCAGTGAGAAAGTCCCTCCAGTCCGCGAGCGAAAAGGACGTCGGGCTCCCAGGGATATTCGAGCGAAGTCCGACGCTGTACAACGCTATGAAGACGATCGGGACGAGCACCAAGATGACGACGAACAACAAGGGCGGAAGCACAAGAGCCCTGCTCCCCACGCGGAACCGCCCGTTGCGGGCGCGGGGAATACGCCGAGTTCGTAGTCGGTCGATCGTCGACACTGCTACTGCGACCGTGGGCTAGGAGGCAAGTACCTCCTGCCAGGCCAATTCAAGTGCCGCGCGGTTCGGTGACCAACTCTGCAGATGCACGTCAGAAGCCGCTATAGCGCGTGGATCACCGAGGCGCAGGGCCGCCACCAAGGTCTTGTTCTTGATCTCCGCCGGTGTCACGGTTGCGTTCGACGTTCCGTAGTAGTACAGGTTCGTCATCTGAGCGCAAGCGTCGTGGTTGATGAACGATTCCACGTAGTCGTGGGCGTGGTAGTACTCCTGGGTATGGGCGCCGAGCATGAATCCGCACAACCATGACAGCCGTCCCTGGCTCGGACTCAGATACGCCACGGGCAGGCCGGCAGCGGTCATCGACACGAGCGCGTCCTGCCAGGAATATGTGATCCAGATCGTGCCTGACTTGAACGCCGGCTGCATCTGACCGTACTCGCTGCCCCAATAGAACTTGTTGAGGGGCTTCTGTTGCTGCAACGAGTTCTTCGCCCCCTGAACTTGGGTCGACGTCAGCTGATCCATGTGGGAGTAGCCCAGCTTGAGTGCGGCGATCTCGAAGTCGGTGGACGCGCCGTTCCACAGCGACACCTTTCCCGAGTACTTCGGGTTCCAAGCGAGCTCCCAGCCGGTTGCATCCGCTGGGTCGATCTTGTCGGTTCGGTAGAGCAGGCTTCCATAACCCCAGTCCCATGGAATCATGTACTGCTTGCCGTCCACTTGACACTTCTCGACGAGATAGGGATTCAACTGTCCGAAGCTCGAGAGCAGTTTGGTATCCCACGGTTGCACAAGTCCCCGGGAGACGTAGTCCGGAAGGTTCTCATGGCATGGGTGCAGGATGTCAAACGGGCCGCCGGAGGTTGCCTTTTCCAGCGCCTGATCGTCGTTGACGATGTAGGTGTAGGTGATCGAGTTGCCCCCGTACTTCGAAGTGTACGATTTGCCTGCCGCGAGGCCGCTGGTCTGCGCTTTGGTTCCGTCTGCCTCATAGCCGCCCCATTCGAGGATCGAGAGCGTGCCAGGCTCCTTGCCGATCGGCGGGTGAGTGCCCGTCGTGGTGGTGGGCGTGCTGCTCGGAGAGCCACATGCGCCGAGCAGCACCGCACCTCCGACGAGTGCCGCACCACCGGAAAGGAACTTGCGCCGGTCGAGCGTCGGACGCTCCTGCGAATCTCGAGTCGTCACCGTCATCTCCGTCCCTGTATTGGCGACGGCCCAAAGCCGCCGCCAACTGCCAATGATCCTTGCTGAGCCCCACTTCGCTGTCAACGACACGACAGGCAGTCGGCTTGCCATGCCCCTGCGCTCGTGAGCGCGCCCACGGTGCGCCCGCCGGGAGGTGAGCCTTCATTTCGCCCGCGAGCCAAAATATGCTCGGCATTCGTCGAGTACTGCCGGGCGGCGCCCGACGAGGTCGGCGAGCGAAACGGCGAGCTCCACGAGCTCGGCATTCGAACCGGCGAGCACGCCCCGCCGGAGGTACACATTGTCCTCGAAACCCACCCGGATGCCCGGCGCCCCCATGAGCAGGGCCTGGAGCAGCATCGGGGTCTGGTGGCGCCCAATTGCCGTGATCGTCCACGGTGACCCCGGCGGAACATGGTCGGCCATGGCCCGAAGAGCGCTCGCCGTAGCCGGAGCGCCCCCTTTTACGCCGAACACCAGGTTGAACGGTGTTCCGGATGCGAGCACTCCGTCATCAATCAGTGTGGCGCCTTCGACGACGTGGCCGAGGTCGAACGCCTCGACCTCGAGCGGTGTTCCGTACGAGGAGGCCGTCTCGATGACCGTGGCAGTGTCGGCCGCGCTGGTCACGAAGGGGTGGCCCGCGAAGTTGAGGGAGCCCGTCTCGACACCGATCGCGTCGGGGCCGCTGTAGGCTCCAGCCAGTCGCTCCTCCATCGTCATACCGGTTCCGCCCCCTGTGCTCACGCACGACAGCAGGTTCGAGGAGGCCCGAATGCCGGAGATCACCGCTTCGAAGCGCCACCGGTCCGCGCTCGGCGTCCCGTCGTCGTTGCGCACGTGCACGTGGACAATGCCGGCACCCGCGTCGCCTGCCCGGATGGCTTCTGCCACGATCTCTGCTGGGGTATAGGGGACGTTCGGGTTGTTGGCGCGCGTGACCTCGCTGCCCGTCGGCGCCACGGTGATGACGACGGCGTCGCTCGACGCCTGCGGCGGCGTGGGGCGGGCCCTGTCGGCGGCTTCCGATCGGACAGGCCGGTCCTTAGCTGCTCTGCTCGGGCTCACAGGCTGGTTTCTCCTTGTCTTCGAGCGGCGATTCGTCTTAGCACGTCTCGGTCGCCGCGAGCGTCGACGCGAGAGGTCCCCCGCGTTGCGCCGGCAGTGGCCGCGCAAATGAGCGGCGAGGGCCGACAAGATAGATTCGGGCGCCTTGACCAGCGAGCCCTATTTCGTCAACCCGCAGGTCCTCGGAACTGAGAGGTCGCTCTCGCCCGAGGGCGCGCTCCCGCACATGGCGGATCGCCTCGACGCCACTGCGCCCGCCAACACCTTCGAGGCCGAGGTCGAAGTCGAGATGCTGAACGTCGACGCCACGAGCTACCGCCAGATCCGCCTCGCCTGCGACAGCGATCCTCGCGCCATGGCTGCGCGGATCCGCGGAATCGTCGCCGAGCGAGGCAAGATGCACAACCCTGTCACCGGATCCGGGGGCATCCTCGTCGGTCGCCTGACCGTGCTCGGGACGGCCTTCTGGCAGCCTGGGCTCGCCGTCGGCCAGCTTGTGGTTCCGCTTGCCTCCCTCGTCGCGACGCCGCTCCTCCTCGACGACGTCGGCCCGGTGGACCCGGCGAGCCCGCAAGTCCCCGCTCACGGCAGGGCGATCGTCACCGGCCGGATGTCCTGCGCCGTCGTTCCCGGCGACCTGCCGCTTGCAGCCGTCCTCACCGCTCTCGACGTCTATCCGGCGGCGTCTCACGCACGGTCGCTCGCCCATCGGGGCCAGCACGTCATCATCATCGGGTCCGGCCATGCCGGTCTGGCGGCTGCCGCCGCGGCTCGTGAGGCCGTCGGGCCGGACGGTCGTGTCACCGTCATCGACAGCTCGCCGGACGCTCTGGACCGGGCGGCGGCCGTCGACCCCGGCGCTGCCACGCTCCGTGCCGATGCAACGGACACGCTCGGCGTCGCTCGCAGCTTTGCCGCCCGGGGCATTCCTCGAGGCGATCTCTGCCTCCTGTGCACGCACGTGAGCGGGTGCGAAGGCACGGCGATCCTGCTCACGAACGACGACGGCACCGTCCTCTTCTTCTCGACTGCGACGTCGTTCTCGGCCGCCGCCCTCGGCGCCGACAGCCTGAGCTCGCTCGCGAGGCTGTCGATCCCGAACGGGTACACACCGGATCGTGGCAGCTATCTGCTCGAGCTCCTCCGCCGGTCGCCCTCTCTGCTCGACGCGCTCGGCGGGCGCCACGGCGCGAGCGACGGGCAGGATGTGTCGAGATGAAGGCCGCTGTCTGCCATGAGTTCGGCGGGCCGCTCGTGCTGGAGGACGTCGAGCTGAGACCCCCGTCAGCCGGCGAGGTCTCCGTGCGGATCAGTGCATGTGCCATCTGCCGCAGCGACATTGCGTACATGTCCGGAGCCTGGGGGGGCGACCTCCCGGCCGTCTACGGCCACGAGGCCGCCGGGGTCGTCGAACTCGTCGGCCCGGGCGTCGACACACTCGAACCTGGTGCCCATGTCGCCGTCACTCTCGTGCGATCGTGCGGCCGGTGCGCCATATGCCGGCTGGCCGAGCCCACGTTGTGCGAAGGAAGCTTCACCTCCGACATGGTGCCTCCACTTCGTGCCAAAGGCGGGGAACCGCTCTTCCAGGCAATGCACACCGGGGCATTCGCCGAGCTCGTCACCATCGACGCCTCGCAGGCGATCGAGATCCCCAAAGACCTCCCGCTCGATCGGGCCTGCCTGCTCGGCTGCGGAGTCCTCACCGGACTGGGGGCAGTCGCCAATACGGCTCGAGTGCGCCCCGGGTCCACTGTGGTCGTGATCGGAACGGGCGGCGTGGGCCTCAACTGCGTGCAGGGGGCCCGCCTCGCTGGCGCGAGCGTTATCCTCGCCCTCGACCTCTTCGACGAACGACTCACGGCCGCCAAGCTCTTCGGCGCCACGCATGTGCTCAACCCCTCCGCCGCCGATGCCAGAACCGAGGTGATGGAGCTCTCCGGCGGGCGCGGCGCCGACTACGTGCTCGAGGCAACGGGCTCGGGCACCGCAGTCGAGCTCGGTTCCGGCCTCCTTCGCCGTGGGGGCACGCTTGTCTTGGTCGGGATACCGCCTACCGGAACGATGGTGTCGCTCGATCCCGTTGCCATCGCCGACGGAAGCCTGCGTATCCTCGGAAGCAAGATGGGGGCGTCACAGCCGCACGTTGACATCACGCGGGCGATCCAGTCGTATCTCGAAGGCGACCTCATGCTCGACGAGCTCATCTCTCGGCGCTACGCCTTCTCGGAGATCAACGAAGCCGTCTCGTCGGCCAAACGGGGCGAGCAGCTGCGACCGGTGATCGTATTCGCAGGAGCGGCTGTTTGATGGAGCCCTACTGGGATGGCGGCCAGCGACGCGGCCGGCGTGATCCCGACGCGCACCGAGCTCGAGACTCTCGCCTGCCAGCGTCATGGGTGATCAGAGACGCCGAAGAGCGGTCAGAGCCACCCGATTCGGGTTGTCACGGCCGGCTGGCGGGCAGGCGGCTTCGCGAGCTCACCAGCGTGAACCCGGGCGAGCAACCGCCTGAGGGCGTCGAGAATTTCAGGGATTGATGCTTTGAGGGAGGCTGCGTCGTTCGGAGCCACGGCTGGTACCTCGGGGCCTATTTCCTCGAGCAGGCCGCCGAGGTCCGCCAGACGGCGCCCCACCCAATCGACCGGCTCGTTCGACAGCTCGCGGTCGAAGACGCGGTCCTGTGGCTCCCAACCTGCAAAGTGCGGGTGGTGATGGGTGTGGTCGAAGCTGCCTGGCCGCCCCGCTACGGACTCCAGCAGATCGACTCGCCAAATCGGCCGACCGATACCGATCGGCTGAGCCGAGTAGACCGAGCCGAGGAGCTCGTCCCGTTCGAGCGCCCGCAACTCCAGTCGGACACCGCGCTCGGCACCTTGCTGCCCGTCCGATGCGGCGACGTCGAAGAAGTAGAGATCGCTCATGACCACGGCCACTGACTCAAACCCGAAGCAGTAGAGCACTTTCTTATGCCTCCCATGCACCAACTCGGTCAGACCGGCCGCATGGGCACGTCGGGCTGGCGGCGCCAGCCGAATGACCCCGGGAGTGCCCAGCAGGCTCCCGAGATGCATAGCGCGTCTAGGGCGTCCGCTCCAGTGCGCGCGAGCTGAACGGCACTGCCTGCAGTTGCGTCTCGTCAATGACCCCGGCTGATGGTGCGATGGTCGTGGCTGCCTTCTTCCGGGGCACCGCCTTGGTGGCCGTGGCGGCCTTGGCCGCGATGACGGTCTTCTTGGTGACGGCTGTTTTCTTGGTGCTGACAGCCGTGCGGGCAGCGGCTGCCTTCTTGGTGGCGAGTGTCTTGCGGGCGGCGGCTGCCTTCTTGGTGGCCACAGCCTTGCGGGCAGCGGCTGCCTTCTCGGTGGCGAGCACTTTGGGGGCAGCGGCTGCCTTCTTGGTGGCCCCAGCCTTGCGGGCGGCGGCTGCCTTCTTGGTGGCCACAGCCTTGCGGGCAGCGGCTGCCTTCTTCGTGGCCAGCACTTTGGGGGCAGCGGCTGCCTTCTTCGTGGCCAGTACTTTGGGGGCAGCGGCTGCCTTCTCGGTGGCCGAAGCCTTGCGCGCGGTTGCGGTTGTCGTGGGCGCGGCGGGCGCTCCGGGCGCAGGTGTCGTGGGCACAGTCGTGCGTACAGCCGTCGTCGGCACAGCAATCGTGCGCACGGCAGCGGCCGGCACGGCAGCTGGCAGCACAGCCGTCGTCGGCACAGCAATCGTGCGCACGGCCGCGGGCAGCACAGCCGTGGTCGTGGGCGCGCCGTTCGTCGTGACGGCCCGCGTCGT
>Ga0182024_10021717_pt1 | contig 11628 bp, 14 predicted proteins | sample P32metaG_FD_120480 | JGI IMG/M metagenome (GOLD analysis project Ga0182024, IMG submission 120480) | Permafrost microbial communities from Stordalen Mire, Sweden - P3-2 metaG (Illumina Assembly) | ecosystem: Environmental > Terrestrial > Soil > Wetlands > Permafrost | place: Sweden: Stordalen... | reverse complement strand
ATCGGCTTCATTCGCTTCGTTTCCTCCGCGAATGCGATCCTAGCTACAGGGTCCTGACTCTTGCCCTGGTAGGTCTACCTCCTACTGAATACGCCAGCCTTAAGCTGGACACACACCGAAAACGAGACTTTGCAGGCCCACCGGCAACTTGCCTGCCCTTCTTCCTATAATCCTGTAGATGATTTTCTTCCGTTTTATTCCCCACCTGTCAGTGTTGACCCCGGTCTTCGTCGGGATCAAGACTTTCCATCGGTCTCGAGCGGTCGCCATGCGCGCTCTCGCGCTTCGTTGCGAGTTCCAGGACACGGAAGGAGGTCGTGGCCACATGAATCTTCAGTCTGCTCTTGTCTTGGTCCTGTTCTTCGTTGTGCAGCTTGTCGCAAACGCGCAAGAACAAGACCCGCACCAGGCAAGAACAATGCCCGAGTTTAACGTAGCGGCGAAGCCTGAGGTGCTCGATCTAGATATGTACTCGCGCATCCGCGACGAAGGGTTCAAGCACTCCCACGTGATGGAGTATGCGAGCGCCCTGTTCGACGATATCGGACCACGGCTTACTGGCTCGCCCGCCATGGCGCGTGCCAACGAATGGACCCGGGCTCAACTCGCAGCCATGGGCTGTAGCGACGCTCACCAAGGCTGCTTGCTGCCCAACAGATCCCCGAGTCAGTTACTTGAGTCCTCGTAGATTCATTCCGCCAACAGTCGTCGCTGCTCGAACAACTTCATCGACAACGGCGACAGCTTTTCATATCCACACATGATGCCCATTTCGGTGCGCTGCTTTCTCGCAAACTTCGCCCTGCCGACGAGAACGGTAGGACAATTCTCATAGAGCTCAATGCGTGGAGTCGTGGTGGTCCCGCAGCGACGACGCGAGATGTGAAGTGTGATCCAGTGCGCCTTCGCCTTGTATCGTAGGATGGACCGCGGAGCAGCCTGGAGAAAAATTGGCCTCCCGCTACGCAGGCGGTCTTTGCTAACACGACGAAACCGGTGACCTCCGCGTAAGTAGCGCTGGCGGCCAAAATGACTTTTTCATCGTTTCTGGCGAATCTTCTACGAAGAAGCCTTGAGTGCCGGGCCTCAGTGGTGGTCCCTCGACCAAACCGTATTAGAACAAGGCGTCTGAACGTCTAGTTTTGAGAAGTGCGGCAATGTTAGCCAGCTTTTCCCAGAAGGCGGCGCCAACCGTAGACAAAGTGCCGATCTCTCAGAACAGAGCTGAGTGCGAGCTGATCCCATGCTGTACCGACTTGCTCGGGGAAAAAGAGCGTAGGTCCACGCTTGTGGTGAGGAGCGCTTTTCCAACCATCTGTGGGGGCCCAATATTCGTCATACGGCATGTTGGGTTCGAAGCGAATTTCACCGAGATGCAATCCATATTGGCTGAGGTCGTTGTCCACCTCCCTGATCGGAACTGCGATGTCCACGGCAAGGAATTCGTTTCTTGCCGCGTCATAGAGGACTTGATCTTCGAGAACGCTGGCGAGATCGAGGATCAGGGAAGCCACATAACTCCCCGATCTTCGTCGCAACGAGACGTGTTCAAAAGGAGGTCCCAACAGCCAATTCGTTTCTTCCGTCGGGGAGGAATACGGTCCGGCTAAACCAAGGTTTCCCTCATCGTATCGGTCAGCCACCCATTTCACCGTTGAAAGCAGAAAGTCGCGGGCGACATCGAGTTTTCCATATCGCGCAAGCAACAACGTAGATGGCACAAGCGAGATCCCCCAGCGATCGGAGATAGGATGTGCGGCGCCGGCATTCACTTGCACGACCTGAGCGAGGTAATCTGCGATGCTTCTGGACAGCGCCATATCATCTACTTCCACAACAAGCCCCAGCATGGCTAGGACTTCAATCACAATGAGGCAACGTATTGGATATGTGACAAAACCTGCAGGCGTGCGATCCTCTTGGATCAGTTCGTCCCCTTGGCTGAATCTGCCCGAACAGGATTCCCAGAGCTGGCCTGCATAATAGCGGAACAACGCTCTCGCGGTATCGATTGCCACTACCGCAGTCTCAGGAACAGGGTCCGTTCCGTGTACTGTTGCGAAGGTTGATCGGAGTGACATTAAAGCGAGGTAGCAGGCAAGATCAATTCTGTTCTGCTTGCGGCAGTGGCTGGCGATGACCGCGGCCTCGAGTGAATCGCGCAGATTCAAGGAACTGCTACCGGATCGTATCCACCCCCTCGAATGCGCTTCGAGCACTGCGAAGTTGAAGTCCCTTCCCGCGGTGCCCAAGACTTGCCAAGTGAGAGCGGCGAGCCACTGAGGCTCACGGGATCCACCGCCAGCATCTCTACTAGAGTGTCTCGATCCCATGTGACGAATTCGCCTTCCTTGAGCAGCGAGAGATGTTCTCGATACTCTTGAGCGTCTAGAGGGGCGCCCCTACCAACCTCCCAGTAGTAACGAAACGAGCCTTTCTTGGCATATTTTTATCGAAATTCGAAGAACGCATGAAGCAAAAAGTGCTGGGTGAACTGTACGCCGAGTGGGTCAACGTCAGAAGCGATAAGAGCGCGGCAGATTTTGAAACCTTTCTCCGCGAAACGGACGTTCTGAATCGTGACGACGCCACGAAGAGCAAACGTCAGAAAATCTACCGCAAGATTTTTTTCGAGAGCATGGTTGTCGAACTGTTCGCTGATTGGGTAGGTATACAGCGGGCGCAAGGACGCGACGAGCGCGAGCTTGTCTTTGGAGCCTTTGTCAGCGAAGAAGGCTACTTAGTTCCCGACCCGGCGAAGGAGGCTATCTGCCAGACGTAACGACTGAACACGTCGGTCGTTCAGAAGCCAGGAAAGGAAACCATGGAACCGCAAGTCATTCGCATGTATCCCAACGGACCCTACCGCCTCTTCAGTGAAGAGCGCTTCCTGGGTGCCGTTCCTTACCGCGACTCAGTGCGACAAGGGTTCGTCGGAGCCTTCGTCTGCGAGCTGTGCCAGAAGCAGGTGCGCGACGTGTTGGTCGCTGCGAACCAGTGGTACAGGTTGCAGGAGGGCGGCACGCAGCGCGACGGCGCGGCATCGTAGCGCAAGCCCGAGGAAGGCCCTAGCTGAGAGTAAGGCACTACATGGGGGGAGGGGGGGCGAAATATCTACGGCATCGACCCCTGTACCGCAAGGCAAGTGGCGTAAACGAAGTCGCAGGTTTTGAAGTTTTTCTGAAGGCCATAAACCAAGTAAAGTGAACAAGCGAATACACTTAGCCTAAAGCTTGTATCGAAAACTGGGCTACTTTCACGGCTTTTTTCAACAATTCCAGCGACCCCGCGTATCCTCGGCATACTGGCTCATTGAAACTGTTTCGAGCGCTATAGCCAGTGTCCGACTCAGCGAGCCTCTTACATGGAATCCAAGAAACCGACATCCAATCTTCATACTGCCTGAGTACGAGCGCGCACAGTTTCAGTTCTTCAGTGACGCGGTTAGTAAGATGATGGCGGCGAAGGACGAGTTCTACGGGAGCATCCCCACCGCGGAGCCGAGCGAGATTATGCCGATGACGCAGAATACGATGCCGTCCGGCGAAGTTGTGCAGAACCAGCCGCTTCAAGTGCAATCAATCGTTAGAGTTCAATGGGACGATATCCGCTCCTGCAACATCGATGCGCTCGCGGAGCAGGTAAACAAATTGGCCGATGACCGATTGGCCCAAGTGATGCCGCACTTCTTCGACGTCCTTCATCGGACCTCCGATGGTGCGGGCACAGCATCCGATGCTGGAGGTCGTCCCTTTAGCTTTGAGCTTTTCCTTAGAAGGACTCGAACGGATCGATATTATGTTCGATCGCGAGGGGAAACCCATGCTTCCTACGCTGGTGATGCATCCGTCAATGGCCGAGCATGTTCGTTCTTTGCCGCCCATAACACCGGAACAACAAAGGGCAATGGATGATCTGATCGAAAGGAAGCGCACTGAATTCAATGCTCGCCGCCGCTATCGGAAACTACATTGACTCTCTTACCGAACGAGAGTTCGACGCTCCGTTCATTGCTTTGCTTCGCCTACATGGCTACACAGATATCCATTTCCTTGGATGCGCAAGAGAGTTGTTCCGGAGCATGTCGATTTGTCCGCGGCACTCCCTCCACTCTGAAAGGCCCAGATCGCCCGCCTTTGTCTGAAAGGCGTACTGATAATCGACGCCCTCTTCCCTACGTTTTGCGATAAAGTCTTTGCCGAACTCGAATGCACCATGCATGCAGCTCGTGGTTTTCGCAGCCCCGCATTTCTTTGTCTCCTTCCCTTCAGTTAGGCCCGCGGAAGGAGCCGCTCTAGGCTTCTTCGGTGGGTGTCGTGGTTCAGCACAGGCGCGTTCCCGGCCGCGCCCGCGCACGCTCTCGCCTGTCCGTCGCGCTGACTCTATACCACTCTCAGCGGCTTAGACACCGGTCCCGAACAAGTGCTCGATGGCCCCGCCACAAGCGGCGTCCAGAAGACCTGTGGCATATTCCATCCCGGCCGCCCACTCAGGCGACGACTCGAAAATGAGCGCGTCGTTCAGCACGTCCGTAATTGAGAACCCGTTCTCGTCGCTCCCTTCGAGTCTGGCGACGACAGCGCGCTCAATTCGTTCATGCCAGGGCTCGCGATTGGAGTATTCGATTGGCAGGTCTTCCATCCGTACAGGCATTTCTAGGATCTCGATGCCTCTGCTGCGCTGTGGCTCAGGCAGCATCTGAACCACTTCTCCGATTGTGGCATTCGGATGGACGGCAAACAGGGGCTCACAGATACGGAGTAGCCATGCTTTGGATTCAGCATCTCTGCGACTCCTCTCGCATTTGCGGGCCCACGCGCCCTTCTCTTCCTCGAAGTCTGCTCTGGTCCAGTTATCAAGCGGGACGCCTTGCAGACGTCTGGTAAGGACCGGAATTTCCTCTCCAGTCGGCAGCTTCGCGATTGCTTTAGCCATTGGGATCCTCCTTATGTTTCTTGGGTTGTCGTTTTTCCGCTCCATCGGGACCGGAATCCATTCGTTAGTCTCTTCGAGCAGCGCCACCAGGCGGGACCGCGCCGGCTCCGGCAAGTACAGCGGAAGCGCGTGTAGAGGCACCGCTGGATGTGTCTCTCGCACTTCTGCGATCAGGGCCTCGATTCGATCACGGATGGCCAGGCGCCTTGCGTCCTCGAACGTTCGTGCTTCCAGCATTTCTTCAGGCGTCACGGTTTTCCTCAGCGTCCACGCGGGTAACATCGATGCCAATGGGGTGCGCCGCTTCGTAGGAACGAAACCGGCCGTCGATTGTCCGGTTATCGGAAACGATGAGCGAATCCCCTTCAATGCGCAGCGTCACCCGCGCAGCGTCGAGCGCCTGCTCTTCTTCCTTCATCTTCTTCATGACGAACCGAAGAAAACCCTGTTCTAAGCTCATCTGGTTTTCCCCCTTTCAGGGTTTATCGGGAATATTGAATCGCTCGATGGCGAAGTGAAATTCCGTTGCCATGTTCTTGCTCTGGCGGGAGGACTGAAAACTATGCGGTTGAGTCACGACCAAAAGCCGGTCCTGAATGGCGAATTTTCGAAGGTCGGAAACTGTACGCGGGTTGCAACCCAGTAGCAGCGCAACCTTGCGTGTAGGGAGCATGATTGGTCGATTCCCCATGAGCACTTGCAGCGCGCCAGCCAGGGAGATGAACTGTCTGTACAATTTTCCCCGGTCCTGCGAAGAGGCCAAGAGATTCCTCTTGGCAAGCTCTGCTGCGCTTCCGAGAATGTCCCTAAAGGGAACGAACCTTACTGAAATCCAACTCGACATAAAGTCGCGCTTGATGTCGTCCGCATCGCCAGCAAACGGGAATGCGCGTTGCCACGGATCGGCCCGCGGAGTGAGCCTTTGCCTTGATGGCAACCCGCACAGCACCTTTTCTACGGTCTGCATTGCTTCCACGTCCGACAATTCAGCGATGGCCGGGTGCGCCCTGCACAGCCTGGTGAATGCAAACATCGGCGAGTGCCATTGCTCCCCATGCATTGACTCTTCCAGGTCGCTATCGGAATCGGTGTACTGGATGGCCCACTCCACATATTTGGGGAGCGACAAAGACAAAGGTTCCGCCCCACCGCGGTCGAATTGCGATTCGACTCCAGGTGGTCTTTGTTTGTCTTGAGAGCCCTGAAGGTCCTGTGAGTCCTGTAAGTCTTGTGGGGTGTCATCAAATGGCGCCCAATCATCCCCGTTGTGTGCTACTTTTTTCTTAGACATTGCTATTTAATCCGATGGCCGCGGCGTTCACATCGTCGTGGCCATTTCCTCTTGCTAGACGCCCATGGAGGGTCTCGTTAGATCCTTTGCCAACAGTCCTTGCAGCTCGGCCAGGCTTCCTATTTCGTCACGCCGTTCAAATAAGCCAGCAGTCTGGCGCGGTTAAATAGAATCCGCCGGCCGACGCGAGCCACCGGCAGTTCACCACGCCGGATCGCCGCGTACAGAGCACCGCGGCTAACCTTTTTCCCCATAAGGCTGCGGGCCTCTTCAACCGATAACATTTGTATGTCGTCCTGTGTCGTTGCTGTCGTAGGATTCACGCAGTTAAGATTGATCCATAACCTTGGCCTAAGTCAATGTGGATAACATTGAGCCAATGTTTAGCTGTAACTGCGCTATCTTTGGGCTTGTTTTGTGCTGTTTCTTCTCTTTGGCGCTGTTTTACCTCATTAGTTATCTTTTGTATCTTTGGCGCTGTTTTGTATCTTTGGCGCTGTTTTGTATCTTTGGCGCTGTTTTGTATCTTTGGCGCTGTTTCATGTCATCGGTGTCATTCATGTCATTAGCGCCATTTAAAAGCGCCAGTCATGTACGTTATATATCTCGCTGAAACTGCTTGTTATGAGTTCTCTAGCGTGGCGGTAACTTTTCAGTGAAACTGAGGCGGGGGAAATGGAGTGAAACGGAAACAGTCAATCTTTATCGTGTGTAGTCCGGGAAAGGCGGCCGCGGCATGAGAGGAAAAAATGAGGGCAGCATCTACCACGTGCCGGGAGTCGGATGGCGGTGTCAGATCAGTCTCGGCTTCGACAAAAACGGAAGGCCGAAACGTAAGGTCATCCAGCGTCAGACCCAGGCCGCGGTACGCGTCGAACTAACCAGGCTGATGGGCAAGAAGGATAACAATCGTCGTGTCACATCTGATAAACGAACCGTCGAACAGTTCTTGAATGAATGGCTGGAGGTCCACGTCAAGCCAAACTTAGAGCCGCTTACGGGTCGCGGTTACGAGAGCACCACCAGGCTTCACATCATTCCTGCGCTTGGCCGCATACGCTTGGATCAGCTTAGCGGCAAGGACGTTCAGGTCGCCCTAAATAAGGCGACTGCTAAAGGCCTCAGTGCAACCACCGTGAAGAACATCTGCGCAAATCTGAAGACCGCGCTTACGACTGCGAAGGCGTGGCAGTATGTCGATCGCAATGTGGCGATGGATGCAAAGCCCCCCAAGCAGGTCAAGTTCAAGGCCCGTCCCCTGAGGACAGCGGAAGCGGATCGCTTGCTCGACGCAATCAAGGGTCATCGCTACGAGGCGATGATATTTCTCGGGCTGATGCTGGGGCTTAGACGGGGAGAGGTGGCAGGCCTGTGCTGGTCGGATTTCGTCTACAACCTTGATTTCAATCAGGCTCGATTACGCGTTCAACACTCACTGCACAGGATCCCCGGAGAGGGGCTGTTGCTTGGCGGGGTCAAGACCGCTGACTCGGAAGCAACCGTGCCCATCCCTCGCCTTTGCCTGGAAGCTTTGCAGCGCCGGCAATTGATCCAGGAACAGGAACGAATTAAGGCGGGCCCGAAGTGGAAACAGGATGGCGACTTTGTGTTCACTTCGCGGTATGGAAGGCGGATTGTGATCGAGGAGTTAAGCAGGGAGCTGGATAAGGCGCTGGCCCTGGCAGAATTACCTCACATTCGCTTCCACGACTTGAGGCACAGCACGGCGAGCCTGCTTCTTGCCAAGGGGGTTCACATAAAGATTGTGCAGGAGATTATGCGGCACTTGAACTTCCAAATCACGATGGACACTTACTCTCATCTTCTGCCCAGCGCCCTCGATGGGGCGGCCCAAGCCATGAACGACATCTTCACAACCCACCGCAAATCTACTTTACCTTCTACTTTCCAGTCCAAGGTCCAGACAATCCAGTGAGGCGTAAGTTGCTGATTTGGTTGGTGCCGGGAGGGGGGGTCGAACCCCCACGAGGTTGCCCTCGGTGGATTTTGAGTCCACTGCGTCTGCCAGTTCCGCCATCCCGGCTCGGCACGTGCATCCTAGTCTAAACCGGACGCCGATATCCCGCACCTGTTGCCCGCAGATGCGGACGCCGCTTCGCTTTCTGAACCAGGCATGTCTTCGCATGGGATGACTACAGCTTCGCCCTGGTTTTAGGTCTCGTTCCTGATCCAGAGCAACCGAAGGGTGCGACGCCGACTATATTTTGCTGCATACGTGAGATTCTCTTCTGCGCTTTGGCTTGCCGGGTAGTTGCGGCGGCGGCGGCCCATGGCCACCGCGTTTCGGCTCCGCGAGCGTGAACAGGTCCAAAAAGGTTATCTTGGACTGGCGTTCCGGAGGCGCAGTCCATGGGACATAAATACGCCAGCATTCTTGAGACCGTCGGCAATACGCCCGTAGTCAAGATCAACAATCTCGCCCCGCCGGGAATTAACCTGTTCGTCAAAATCGAGGCTTTCAACCCACTCGGTTCGGTCAAGGATCGCCTTGCCCTGGCAGTCATCGAGGATGCAGAGCGGAAAGGACAACTGAAGCCGGGCCAGACGGTGATCGAGGCAACTAGCGGTAATACGGGTATCGGACTGGCCATGGTGTGCGCCCAGAAAGGCTATCCGCTGGTGGTCACCATGGCGGAAACCTTCAGCGTCGAGCGGCGTAAGCTGATGCGATTCCTGGGAGCGAAAGTGGTGCTTACCCCCGCGGCCGGCAGAGGTTTGGGCATGGTCGCTAAAGCCAAAGAACTGGAAGAGACCCATGGCTGGTTTCGCACCCGGCAATTTGAGAATGAAGCCAATGCCGACATGCACTCGCGAACAACGGCGCAGGAGATATTGGAAGCTTTTCAAGGGGAACGACTGGATTACTGGGTCACAGGGTTCGGTACCGGGGGCACGCTCAAAGGCGTGGGACGGGTGCTCGCAAAGGAACGGCCGGAGACGAAAATTATCGTGTGCGAACCGGACGACGCGGCCATGCTCTCTAGCGGGATTGCGCAGGAACGCAACCCGGATGGGTCAGCAGCCTCGAGCCACCCCGCATGGCACCCCCACCCGCAACAGGGTTGGAGTCCGGATTTCATCCCCAAGCTTACCGGGGACGCGGTCGACATGAAGGTCGTTAGCCAGATTCTGCGTATCAGCAATGCGGAAGCAATGCGTCATAGCAAGGAGCTCGCCCGCAAGGAGGGGATCTTTGTGGGTATCAGCTCGGGCGCGACGTTTGCCGGCGCGGTACAGGTCGGCACCAAAGCTGCCCAGGGATCGACGATTCTGTGCATGCTGCCGGATACAGGCGAACGGTACCTGAGCACTCCTCTGTTCGCGGATGTTTCAGTCGACATGACCGCGGAGGAAATGGAGATCGCGCAGTCCACTCCCAGCTATCAGCTGCAGCCCGCTTAGTGAGACTCTCCAAATTGGTCTGCCGGCATTTGCGTGAAGGATCCCAGGTCTCAAAAGCGAGACCTGGGGCACCCATCATCTATCCTTCAAATGCCATTCCCTGCGGAAGGGGTGCTTCCAGAGATCAATGCATTCGCCGCCACGGAAACAATGGAGTGTTGTAACGATCCCGATTCGCCGGGGGTGAATGTCTCCGTCAAAAGCACATCTGCTCTCTCAATGTCGTGGTACTCAATGGTTAGCTTCTCGTCATCGAAGAGAAGGACGACGTGGCCGTTGTACCCGACCGTCGTTTTGCGGTCCCGGTCATCGATTGGGTGCACTCTTGGGTCGTAATAGAGTATGTCCGGGTTGGGCCGCGTGAGCTTCGTTACCTTCACCGGCATGCCCGCGTGGCCGATGCAGCGCGGATAGGCTGTCATCGAACCGGTAAGGCGTTGCTTGTTGTAGATAGTCAGACGATGCTCGTGTCCAAAGAGCCATACGAATTCCCGGCCATCTGAAAAACCTGCTTCTGCCAGCTGCTTCACAGGCTTGCTAAAACAGTGTTCAAAGGAGCTAAACGGTTGGTGGTGCGTGAGCACGAGAACCGGCTTCTTTTCCAGTGTGAGCAGCGTCTGCTTGAGCCAACGCATCATGATGTCGTCGAACCGGGCGTTGACGTTTAAAAACGGGATGGAGTTGATCCATGGAATGTCGGATAGCGCCGGGATTCCCCCCGCGTGATACCCAGTGTCTAGTCCGAGGATCACCCAGCGGTCTGTCTCCAGGCAGAAGAAGCTTGCGCTTTGCGGGCTGATTACCTTCTTATCGGCGTCGAACAGCCCGAGCTTGGGGAGGAAGGTTTTGAAATAGCTGTATCCTCCGGAATACATTTCGTGATTGCCCATCAGGGCAAAGCTTCCGAGACAATCCATAGGCCAATTCACTCCCTGGTAGTTACCTCGCTGCTTTCCAAAACAGTTCTCCTCTATCTCCGGAGCTTCCCCCATGTGATACACATCGCCGAGATGCAGGGTGTAATGGGGATGGCACGCTTTCATATTGTTGGCGACCCGATTGGCCTCCATCGTGCCTGTGGCCCAGTCCGAGGCGATGGCAATCCTCAACGGACCATTGTCCGCTGCGGCAAGCTTGAAGATACCGGTCTGGCCCGCGGAGTAGGACTGATAGGGAGCATTCCTGTGAAAGAAGTTTCGCAGGTAAGGGATCAGCCATTTATCCACCTGGAGAAAAGCCTTCGGTCCCGGGAAGCTTACATCCGGCGGCGCCTGAGCCGCGACCTGCTGCACCTGGGCCATCCAGACACTGCGACCGATGACGGGTAGATTGCTCAGTTGCGCGATGTGACGGGATCTGTGTCCTGCCTTACGAGACCGGGGAGGCGCTGAAAAATCGATCGGCGACATAGAGTTGGGTTCTTTATCTTACCCGCTGTGCGACAATCGGCGGAATGAGCAGCAACTCGATGAGCCGGTTCGAGGTGGAGGAAGATGGCGAGACCGCATACCTCGAATTTGAACTCGATAGCACTGGATGGATCACACTCTGGCATACCGAAGTGCCGCAAGCGTTGCGCGGCCGCGGTATCGCTGGGATGCTGGCGAAGACGGCGCTCGAATACGCTCGGGATAACAAATTGAAAGTGGATGTGGTGTGCCCGCTGGTTGCAAACTATCTGTCTAAGAATCCGGAGTTCCAGGGGTTGGTGGGGAAATAAACACAATGGTGGGGCTTCGCCCATCTTTTTCGGCCCACGTACCCGGATTTCCTGCACGGGGCGACACCAACACCTGCGTGTGCGGCTTTCATCAAGGAAAGCCGCATGGATTTCATCAACGCCAGTAAGCTCGACAGGAAATCCGGGGTACGCTGGGGCGAACGTGGGGCACCCGTCGAGGGTGAGTTGGAGTTGGTGCTCAGGGGATGACTAGATATTGCTCCAGCTTTCCGTCGGGCATCTCGTAGATGGTCACCTT
>Ga0182024_10021716_pt1 | contig 11628 bp, 5 predicted proteins | sample P32metaG_FD_120480 | JGI IMG/M metagenome (GOLD analysis project Ga0182024, IMG submission 120480) | Permafrost microbial communities from Stordalen Mire, Sweden - P3-2 metaG (Illumina Assembly) | ecosystem: Environmental > Terrestrial > Soil > Wetlands > Permafrost | place: Sweden: Stordalen... | reverse complement strand
GCCACCGTTATCGGAGCGGAAGGCGCCGCCCTCAGCCGCCTCGACCAAGGCATAAACGCGCTGCGGATTCGCCGGAGAGACGGTGACTCCGACGCGTCCCATGATTCCTTTCGGCATCCCGGGATTTTTAGAAAGCTCCTTCCAGGTCGTGCCGCCGTCCGTGGATTTGAAGAGACCGCTGCCCGGTCCGCCGCTCTCCATACTGTAAGGCGTCCGGTAGACTTCCCAGAACGCGGCGTAGATGGTGTTGGGATTATTCGGATCGATGGAAAGATCGACGGCGCCGGCTTTGGGTCCGCGCGTCAGCACCTGTTTCCACGTTGTGCCGCCGTCGGTCGATTTGTAAACGCCGCGCTCTTCGTTGGGCGCGAACTGGTGGCCCAGCGCAGCTACATAAACAACGTTTGCGTCGCGCGGATCGACGGCCACGCGGCCGATCTGCTGGGTGTCCTTCAGGCCGACATTCTTCCACGTTTTTCCGGCGTCGATGGATTTATAAACGCCGTCGCCCGGGGACGCGTTGCCGCGAATGCAAGCCTCGCCCATGCCGACATAAATCACATTCGGGTCGGATTCGGCCACGGCGATCGCGCCGACGTCGCCGTTGGCGAATTGTCCGTCGGAAACCGGAATCCAGGTGGCGCCGCCGTCGCTAGTCTTGAAAACGCCGCCCCCGGTAGCTCCGAAATAGTAAACCTGCGGCTGCGAAGTGACGCCCGTTACGGCGAGAACACGTCCACCCCGAAACGGCCCGATCTGGCGCCAGCGGATGTCTTTAAAAGGTCCATCAGCGGGAGATCCGGACTCGGCCACGCCGCGTCCGCCACGTTGGGCAAGGGCGGGTTCAATGGAAAAGATCAGGGAAAGAGAGAGGAGCGAGCAAGCAAGTGTCAGGCGTTTCATACGATACCGATAGTAATATTGTAACGGGCGGACTTGCGACTTTGCCGGATGTCTTTGTCGTTTTGATAAATGCCGGATGGCTCCATCGATTTCTCAAATGCGCAAGAAGACGAGCATGAAGATGATCGCACCGGATCGCTGCTGTGGCGGCCGCCGCCCTAACAACCAATCCGCTCGCTTTGTAACCTTGACCAGTACAAACGCGCGTGAGGCTTAATTGCCAGGCCGACAATACACTCACCGTCGTCTGGGATGGCGATCACAACCGAGTCTGCTGCGCGGGTGGGTCGTCGACTGCGACCCGGTGAGCACTGCGATTCGATCGGCCACGCGCTACACCCCGACCCACAATCATGTCGACCTCTTCCGTTTGGGTCTCGAAGCGTTAAGGTATAGCACTCGTTGTCTCATTAGTCGACGCCGGCCATCAAAGAACCGTCGCCGGAAACAGAACGACTAGGGAGAACCCGCAATCCGCTTTCGCGCGGGAATGTGCCCGCCCGCAAGAGCGGTCAAAGCCAAATTGACTCCTTGGCTATTATGCCGCCGCGCGCAAATGGGAGCGCCACCGAAACGAGCAGGAGACAGAACAAGATGGGCGGCGCGAGTCCAAGATTCGGGTACGCCGTGAGGATGAATATGTAGGGCAGAGGCGTCAGCAGAGGAAGGCCGCGATCCTGGAGAGCGGATGGCCCTCTCGCGAGAAATACAAAAAGGCGGGGACTCCGATGCGAAGCAATGATGACTGATCAGTAAACCGCAAATTAATCCCGCGCTCAGAGAGAGCTCGAAATTCGAGCGCAGTACGATCAGTGTGAGGAGGCCGATTGCCAGGAGGGCCAGGCTGCACAGCCCGGAAAAGGGATCAGGGAGATTTTCAGAACGGTCACCAGGCCGCGAGCTCGAGCGCGCTGCAAACTCATGAAAGCGGCGTCGTCCGGCGGAGACATCCGGGGCCTTTGGAGGCACTATCGACCTAGGTACTTTCCATTTCTATTGGCTGGCTCAACGGCTCCATTTCGCTGATGGGCTTGCCGAAGGCGATTTTCGGATACGCGTTGGCGAAGACATCGATCATCACTTGAAGAAGCGCCGGCTTTTCCGGATCAGCCCATAACCAGTCCACCGCCGCCGCGGATTGTTCGGGCTGCGTCACGGTCTTGCCTTCAATTCCGTAAGCTGCGGCAACAGCCGCGAAATCCGGCGCGGAATAGCCCCAGTAGGTCGAGATGTAGCGGCCTTCGAAATAGCTTTCCTGAAACTGCCGGACCATGCCGTGGCAGAGATTATTCAAAATCACAATCTTGACGGGCAGCTTGAGACGCACGATGGTTTGCAGTTCTTGAATGTTGCACTGGAATCCGCCGTCGCCGGCGACTAGAACCACCGGTTGGCCCGGGGCGCTCAGGGCCGCCCCGATCGCGGCCGGCAATCCAAATCCCATCGACCCCATTCCTCCCGAGGTCATGAATCGCTGCTTCTCGCCGACCTCGAGCGATTGAGCGGCCCACATCTGATGCTGGCCGACATCGGCCACGTAAGCGGCGACGCGGCGGCCCGTTCCTGACAACTGGTGCAGGAAGCAGTTAGGATTGATGCCCGCGGTGCCGTTCAGTTCCGCCGTATCCGGCCATTTGTCGCGGAGCTCGGAAATTTCCCGCCGCCATCCGGCGTACCGGTTCGGAGAAGCTTTCGTTATTTCCGCACAGAGAGCCGGGAGAAATTCTGCGAGTCCAGCTACGATCGCCTCACATCCCGCCACGCGATTGTTGATCTCGCCAGCTTCGCAATCCACGTGAAAGATGGCCCGGCCAGCCTTGAATGCGTCGGTTCTCGAACCGGTCTGGCGGACGTCGAGACGGCTTCCCAGGACCAGCAGGAAATCGCTTTGACTGAGGGCGAGATTGGCCCATCGATTTCCGTAAGTCCCGATCATCCCGACGCGAAGCGGATGCGCGAAGGGCAGAACGTCCACAGCCATAAGCGAGTGAACTACCGGGACGCCGAGCATCTCGACAACACCCCGGAACACATCCGCGCACCGGCTGGCGCGGATTCCTCCGCCAACGAGCAGGAGCGGACGTTGCGCCGCTTCGAGCGCGGATCGAAGTCCGCGCAAGTCGAACGGTTGGGGGGCGGAAGCGGGCTCGATCGGGCGATCCGGCGAAACTTCAAGAAGGGAGCGCTGGACATCCATGGGAATGTCGAGCAGCACCGGTCCTGGTCGCCCTTCCAGCGCGAGAGCGAAAGCCCGGTCGAGAAAATCCGGAACCTGTTCGGGTGTCTCCACTTTCCAGGCCGCTTTGGTGATCGGCGCCGCCATCGCCACTATATCGGTTTCCTGAAATCCGAGCTGTCGGATTTTGCGATCGCCTTTCTGCTCGTTCCGGTTCACCTGCCCGGTGATGAACACTGCCGGGCTGGAATCGAAATAACAGCTACCAATGCCGGTGAGCAGATTTGTGGCGCCGGGTCCGCTGGTGGCCATCGCTACGCCAGGGATTCCGGTCATTCGTCCACAGGCATCCGCGGCGAACGCAGCGGCCTGCTCATGATGCACGCTCACCACTTCGATGCGCCCCTGAAGGTGCAGAGAATCGAGCAGGTGGGTGATCATTCCCCCGGAAAGCTGAAAAACCTGCCGAACTCCCTTGTTAAAAAGAGCAGCAGCGATGTAATCGGTGATTTTTACGGCGGGCATCCAGAAGTTGTCATTATATCTTCAATTGCCCGGGTTAAGCGCGATTAATCGGTGTTTGCGGCGCCAGGTGAGCCACGGACGCTCGTCATCGATCGTGACGAGCGTCCTCTAGAGAACCAACCCAACATCGCGTCGAGCTGACTGGAGCCGAATTTACTTCGATCCGAGCCGCAGCACGACGCCGGCCGAATAGCGCAGATCGTTCTGCACGTAATTCACGGCGGCCGGCGAAAGCTCGGTCACGAAATAATCCACCTGGAACGGCCGCACCGCCAGGCGATCGTTTAAGGCGATATTTAATCCGCCGCCGAGGGCCATCGCGAAATTATTCTGACTGACGCCCAGTCGCGGATCGGACGCGGCGGGATTCCAGCCATTCGAAAACCGCTGGCCACCGAACAAGGTCTGGATGTAGGGGTTGAAGCGCCCATGCCGCACGTTAAATCGCGGACCGAACAGATACTCGAAGCTGGTGTTATTAACCGCGAGTCCGTTGGTGGTGCCGACATAGCTGGCACCCAGATCGCCGACGAATCCGAAATGCCGGTTGAAGTTGTATTCGATATCGCCGAATCCGCCATTGGCGTTATAGGATGAAAAGCCCGAGCCCGGATTCACGCGAGTATAAGAGTAATTGAGGCCGACCTCCAGCTTGGGTGTCGCAACGTTTTCCTGCGCCATTGCAACGGTCCCGGAAATAAATAGACTAGCGAAAAAAATCGCCTTCGATTTCATTTTTCTCTCCACCAAGATTGATTACTGGCCAGTTACTCTAGCAGACGTAACTAGCGCTTCCTGGGATTCTTTTTTACCGGGGATTGTTCGAATTTTAATCTTCCATTTTTGGTTATGGCTGTTTCCGATTCTGGAAAATGCCGGGACATCGCGAAGGTTCCACTGGGAAGAACGTTTGCTGATAAGATCTATGGCGAAGTCGAGACTCCGGCGCTCGCCCACGATCCTCAAACCGCCGCGGAATGCATTTGAAGCTGGAGCCGGGGAATCATTTTTTCGGAAAACAGGAGCGTAAGAAATGGCGGATCGATTGAACTCAACGGAACCCGAAAGAGCAGCCCAGATCCCGAGGCGGGACTTTGTCACCATGGCCGCGGGCGCCGCGATGGCCTTGTCGAACGGATCGAGCACCGTCGCGGCAGAATCCGAGGAACTGGCAAAGCTGACCATCGCGGAAGCATCGAAGAAAATACATTCGAGGCAAATTACCGGTACCCAGCTCACCGCGGCTTGCATCGAACGGTCCAAAATTTACAACCCGAAAGTCAACGCGTACATCACGCTCATGCACGAGGAGTCGCTTCGCCAGGCGGCGCAGTTGGATGCGGAAGCTTCGGCGGGCAAGTTTCGCGGTCCTCTGCATGGCATTCCGATCGCGCTGAAAGACAATATCGACACCGCCGGGACCCGGACCACCGGAGGCAGCGCGGTGTTCGACGATCGAGTCCCCGACGAGGACGCCGAGGTGGTTCGGCGATTAAAAGAAGCGGGCGCGATTATCGTGGCCAAGGCGAATCTGCAGGAGTTCGCGATGGGAGGCAGTTCGGTCTCCACCTATTTCCGGCCGGTGCGAAATCCGTGGGCGCTCGATCGAATCTCCGCGGGTTCGTCGGGAGGCTCCGGCGCGGCGGTGATCGCGGACATGACCATCGGCGCGCTGGGCACCGACACCGGTGGATCCGTCCGCATGCCCGCTGCTTATTGCGGGATTGTGGGGCTCAAGCCGACCTATGGCCTGGTTTCGATCCGGGGCATCATTCCGCGGACCTATTCGCTCGACCATTGCGGCCCCATGACCAAGACGGTGGAAGACAACGCCATGCTCTTGAACGCGATGGCGGGATACGACAAATACGATGTCGCCAGCGTAGAGCATCCCAAAGAAGATTACGTCGCGGCATTGAAGCAGCCGGTTAATGCGATTCGTTTGGGAATCGCCAAGGCGCCGTTCTTCGATTTTCTGGACGACGAAACCGGCAAAGCGATGGAAGAAGCGATCGCCGTTCTCACCAAACTGACGAAGACCGTCAAGGATATGCATCTGCCTCCGCCGGGAAAGTACTCGCGATCTTATTTTGACGGAGAAATCGAGGCCTTCCACTGGGAGTGGTATCAGCGGAAGGCCGGCAGTTATTCCCTCAATCAACGGCGAACGATCGAGGCCGTCCACAGGCGGTTGAATGACGTATCCAGCGAGAATTGCTCCTCGCGGGTGGTCGACTATATCAACGCGCAATGGGAGTTGCAACGATTGCGCAAGACCATTGACGATTCCTTTGTGAATTACGATCTGGTGGCATTGCCCACCATGCGCGTTCTGCCCGGGACGATCAACGATGCGCTGGCGCGGGAGGAAAACGTGGAGCCCGGGCGGGAGCCTTCGGAAACCTCCAATTGCGTCCCGTTCAACACCTTTGGAATTCCGGCCGTTTCCATTCCCTGCGGATTCTCCGCGAGCGGTCTGCCAATTGGTTTGATGATCGCCGGTCCACGCTTTTCAGAAGGCAGAGTTCTGGCTCTCGCCAATGCCTACGAAAAAGCAACCGAGTGGCACGTTCGCAGGCCGAAGTTGAGTTCGGACATGCCGGTTCCGCCGGTGACGCGCAAGAACGGATCGGGGAGTGGCGGATAATCGCCAAAAAGGGCGGGGGACGCCGAAACCACGGCCTCAATCAACGCGAATCCGACTTCTGGACGTAGTTTAGCCGGCTGCGTCGAGGTAGGCTTGGTATTATGCACGATTTCCACCGGAAGGCCGCGGAACATCATGAGCTGGCCGCCAAGGCTCACCGCACTGCGGCTGAACACAATGAAAAGGGCGATAACGAGACCGCGAACTGGCATTTGCAGCGAGCCCTGGATTATTCAAATCGAGCCTACGAACTGGCGAAAGAGGCTCATAACAAATCGGGACAGATGGAGACTCTTTCTTAACTGGAGCACATATGCACGATTCGCATCAAAGAGCTGCTGAACTTCACGACCTGGCCGCACACGCTCATCGGGCCGCCGCGGAGCACCACGACAAGCAGGATCACTTGACCGGGCAGGAACTATCGAGACAAGCCCTGGAGCATTCTCAGCGAGCGCACCAGATGTCCTTGCAGGCCCATGAAAAAACTACCGCCAGGCCTCCCGGAGGCGACACCAAGTAGAGCCATTCTTCGTCCAGTTGAATTTAGATCCACTTCGGAGACTTCGCGGCTCGGGCGCATGTTCGCCGGAATTCATAAAGTGATGAGGTTCACATGAAGCCGTGGCGTGAAGAAGATCGGGAAGGGGAGTTGCGCGGGCATATTCAGGAGCGCGGCCGGCCTTCGCTCGACGAACTGTGGCGCACGGTGGCGCACGCCGTCCGAGCTTTGCGGCGCGGCGGCGCTTATACGGCGGTCAGCATAGTGACGCTGGCTTTGGGAATTGGGGTCAACACGGCGATTTTCAGCATCGTCGATGCGGCGCTGCTGCGCGGGCTTCCCTATTCTCATCCCGATCAACTAGTGCGCGCGGGAATCCCGATGGGGAGATTCGTGTCCGTGGGATTCGGGGCGGTGGGACTTACGCCTGAATTTGTGGCGTGGCGCAATGAAAACCGCGCGTTCGCAGGCCTGGTGGCGTGGGATAACAGCGCGCCGACGCTCACCGGCGCGGGCGACCCGGAACGAGTGACGGGGGCGGAAGTGAGCGCGGAATTTCTGAGCGTCCTGGGCGTGCGTCCGGCAGTGGGGCGCGATTTCCTGAAATCCGAAGATCGGGCGGGCGCCGCGCGGGTGGCGATTCTCAGCGACGCGCTGTGGCACAGGCATTGGAACGGCGACCGGTCCGTTGTGGGGCGCGCGATGACACTCGACGACGCGCCGGTGATCATCATCGGCGTGCTGGCGCCGGACTTCCGGTTTCCCGGCGAGATGCGGCCCGATGTTCTACTGCCGGGACAATTCGGCGATCAGCCGGAATGGTCGGCCAGAAGCGTGGGACTGCTGCAGGTGTTGGGACGGTTGAAGCCGGGCGTGACGATGAAAGCGGCGGCGGCCGATCTCGACCGGATACATCGCGCGCATCAGTCCGACGAGCCGGTGTGGATGTCGGCGTCGCAACACGGCGCGCCGGCGAGCGTAGTGGCGCTTGAAACCAGCCTGATGGGCGAGGTGCGGCCGGCGTTGATGGCGCTGGCGGGCGCGGTTGCGGTGGTGTTGCTGATCGCCTGCGCCAATGTCGCGAGCTTGCAGCTTTCGCGCTTCAACGGGCGCATTCGGGAACTGGGGGTGCGCGCGGCGCTGGGCGCGAGTAAAGCGCAACTGCTGCGGCTGGTTCTGGCGGAATCGCTGTTGCTTGCGGCGACGGGAGCGGCGGCGGGATGCGGCGGCGCGTATTTCCTGATCCGCTCGGCACGTCCGTTCTATCAAATGCTGCACCTGGCGAGTCCGGATGGGTTGGCCCTCAACGGACAGGTCGCGCTGTTTTCGCTGGCGATAACTGTGGTCTGCGCGGTGCTGTTCGCGATCGGTCCGGCGGTGCTGGTAAGTCAGGTGGACGCGCAAAGGGCGTTGCGCGCCGACGGCGTGCGCGCGGCTTCGGGATTACGCAACGCGTTCCGGGGCGTGCTGGTGGCGGGGGAGATGGCGTTGGCGGTGACTCTGCTTCTGGGCACGGGCCTGCTGCTGCGCAGTTTCGCGCGGTTGACCGCGGTGGATCCGGGCTTTGAGACGCGCGGCGTACTCACCGCGTCGATGATTCTGCCGCGCGGGCGATACACCGAACCGCAGATCGCGGTTTTCGTGCGGGAGTTGATGGCCAGGCTGGCAACGGCTCCCGGGGTGATCTCGTTGGGCGCATCCAGTTCGCCGCCGTTCAGCAATTACAATCTCAGCGCGAGGCTGCATTTCGAAGGCCGGCCCGATGCGGCGCTCGGCGACCAGTCGCAATCCGCGCCGCTGATTGCCGTGACTCCGGGATATTTCCATTCGCTCGGGGTCCCGGTTCTCGAGGGCCGTGGTTTTTCAGAGAGCGATTCGGCGGGCAGCGCGCGCGTCGCCATGGTCAACGCCGCGTTCGTGCAGCAATACTTTCCCAACCAGGATCCCATTGGCCGCCGGGTCCGCTGGGGGAATGAAGCGCGATGGACCGGCATCATCGGAGTGGTGGGCGGCAGCCGTCACGAGGATTTGTCGAAGACGGCGATCCCGGAGGCTTTTGCTCCCTACGATCAGCTTCCGCTGAATCGAGTGACGGTGGTGCTCCGGGCGGCCGTTCCGCCCGAGTCGCTGGCCGCGTTCCTGCGCGCGCAGGTTCAGGCGATGGACCGTGAACAAGCGTTATTCGATGTCTCGACCATGGAGGAACGCGTCGGCAAAACGCTGCGCGACCGAAAGCTGGAGACGCTGCTTCTGGGATCTTTCGCCGCGCTGGCGCTGTTGCTGGCTGCGGCGGGAGTGTACGGCGTAGTTTCGTACTCCGTCTCGCAGAGCAGGCGCGAGATCGGCGTCCGGATGGCGCTGGGCGCGACGCCAGGGGGCGTGACCGGGGAAGTGCTCAAGCGGGCGCTCCGGCTGAGCGTCCTGGGATTGATGGTGGGATTGATTGTGGCCTGGTTTCTGACACGTTTCCTGGCTGGGTTTCTGTACGGCGTGGGTGCGAAGGATCCACTGATTTTCAGTCTCGCGCCGGTGTCTTTGGTGGCGATTGCTCTGCTGGCCAGCTATCTACCGGCGCGTCGCGCCGCCAGGGTCGATCCGCTCGAAGCGCTGCGGATGGAATAACGCCGCGCGCCCGCAATACCAGCACCAGTGAGGCCTTTACATGACCTGCTCGGTCGGGCGCACTTTCTGTGGTACCGGGCAATCGATGTTCCCGGACCCCCGGACGGGCGCAGGCACAATCAGGCCGCTGCCGGGTGCGCCGCACTTAGCGGCCGGAGACTGGCGCGGGTGATTTTCTTTGTACACCCGGTTTTCGTAGATATAGTCTTTGGCGCCCCATGACGGGTCAGCGTCAATGATATAAACCGGTGGCCCGCCGTCGCCCAGATCGATCGAATCGGGCGTTTGGTACTGGATTGGCTCCGGCTTAGGCGAAAAGCGCTGCCGGATGTCAGCGATGGACCAAGCATAGCCTCCGCTGGCGGCGATGCCGGGAGTCGTGAAACCGAGCTCGATCCCATGACGGGTGTTTGGCGCCCAGGGGGAGAAGACGTATCCCCCGCCGATGCCGTGACCGCCCTGAATGCCACCGCTCCAGCCGGTGATAAATCCCGACAGGTCGTCCGGAGTGGGCGCGGAATCCTGCAACAGCCAGGTTCCCATCACCGATCCGCCGAGGGAGTTTGCGCCGACACCCACGGCCGGGCCTCCGCCCACATATCCGTTCCCGTATCGATCGATGGTGAAATCGACATGAAGTCCCACTCCGGGGACGTAAACGGTGGGAAGCCCCACGCTGACCGTGTACGAATCGGGCAGTCGGAGACCGCGAAACGGATAGCTGACACCGGGGATGCGAGGGGCCAGCGGGTCCGTGAGCCAGAAGAAATTAGAGCCCAGGTTCGGCGGCGTGGCCCAGGGCGCGGTCGGCGTGCCCGGTAATTGATAAAACGGCCTCAACGGCTCGTAAGGACTGATGTCTTGGGTTCCCAGCGGATCGGCGCGCTGGATCGGGTTGGCGGAAGCATACTGATAAGGATTCACTTGCTTCGGGTCTGGCGAGAAACTCAGGTCGGGCGATAAAAATCGAGCGGTGGTGCTGTCATAATACCGGGCGCGCATATAGTACAAACCTGTGGAGCCTTCCTGCATCACCCCGAAAGCTCCCATCCAGGTGAAGGGGTTCTGCGTCGAACCGTTCTGGGTGACGGTTTCGCCATACGGCGTGATCGCGTAGGAATCCGTCACCGAGCCCGCGTCGTTGGTCAACAGTATGGTGGAACCCATTTCATCGAAGTGGAAAAGAGTGCGCGCATTGGTGGCGGCGTCCATCGCGTACAGCAGCATTCCGCTGGGTAGATACACGTAGTAAGTTCGATCGGAGCCGCCACTCTGAACCGTAGCCAGCGAGGTAAAGCCGGTGGCGTAATTCCAGACGTAATTTTGTGAACCGTTCGAAGTTCTCATCCCGAACGCATCGTATGCCGCCGTGGCCGATCCGTCCACGCCGGAGCGCGAGGTCATGCGGGATGCCAGATTCCAGGTGTAACTGCGCAGCGGGTCCGTGGTCACGCGTCCCATGGTGTCGTAGGTGAATCCGGAAACCTGGTTGGCAGCGTCGAAGGTCAGCGGCAGCGCTCCCGGCGCCAGGCTCGGAGTGCCACTTGCCGCGGAAGGAAGGGTCCGATTCTCGGAAACGATTTTTCCTGCTCCGTCGCGGGTGATGGCGATGGCGGAGCCGGCGTCCTCGGTGATGGACGCGATGCGGCCGTCGACGTCATAAGTAAAATGCGTCGCGAGCTTGTTCGGTCGCGTAAGGGCCGTCAGCTGCAGCGCGGCGTCGTAAGCGAGCGTGGTCGAGCCGCCCGCCCAATCGGAAACGCCAGTCAGCAATCCTTGCGAGTTGTAGGTGTATGTGACGGTCTTGCCGGAGGCGTAAGTGATCGACCCGATGCGGCCGTCGGCGTCGCGCGCAACGATCAATCCGTTCGAATTGATGACCCGCCCTTCGGCATCGTAGCCGAGCCTGACGCCGGTGGCCGAAATCAGACGGTCGTCGGCATCGTAGGCATAGGTGAAATCGGTTCCGTCCGAATACTTGCTCTCGGTCAAATTGCCACCGGCATCGTAGGTGAGCGCGACTGTTCCCATTGGAGTCTGGATACCGGCCACGCGATTTCGTGAATCGTAAGAATAGCTGGTAGACCGTTTGAGCGGGTCGCTTTTCGATCCGATCCGGCCGCCCGCATCGTGCGTAAAGCTCCAGCCGCCGCCGTTCGGATCGGTCACCGACGTGAGCATTCCTGAATCGTCGCGCTGGAAGGAGGTCGAGAGCCCGCCAATGCTCAGCGCCGAAAGCGCGCCGCGCCCGTC
>Ga0182024_10021715_pt1 | contig 11628 bp, 6 predicted proteins | sample P32metaG_FD_120480 | JGI IMG/M metagenome (GOLD analysis project Ga0182024, IMG submission 120480) | Permafrost microbial communities from Stordalen Mire, Sweden - P3-2 metaG (Illumina Assembly) | ecosystem: Environmental > Terrestrial > Soil > Wetlands > Permafrost | place: Sweden: Stordalen... | reverse complement strand
GTCCGGGAATACAGGAAACCGAAGTTGGACTTTACGTTCGCAGGCGTGAGCGAGTTCTCCACCAGGTAAGCGCCGGTCCGGGCAATGTTGTTGTGTTGTGTCACAACGTTGGTGAGCACGACGTTGCAGCCGTTGCAGCTGGAAAGCACCATGGCAACAGGCAACGCAAGAATAAGCAAACACAAACGAGCAAGATTGCTCTGCATAAGCTGTACCCTCGCCTCCATTGCGTGCGATTCGTCTTCCCCATCTCCACAACGCAAAAACTCAGAAAACTCGTGGGCCAAAATCGTAGCACATTTGTGAATTGAAGTAGCACACTCTTCATTCGAGCTGAAGCAAGGCTTATCCAGCGACGGTCCACTTTGAATGACAGCGGCCTTACTGGCTGCGGGAAAGGCCAGGTCTCTTGGAAAATGCCCAATGAGATTGTCGCAGAGGCCGAAGCTCGCGTTGATCCTATTGCGTCTGCGGCTTGACTGAAGTCATGCCCTGGTTCACAAGGCTGACAAATTACTGTTGGAGTGAGTTTTTCGGCAGCCTATTCAGTCCGTCGGTAGACCGGTTAGATCATGCGCAGGCTCGGGAAATCCTGGCGATTCTCCGCTCAGCAAGCCCATTTTTCCACGTCTGGCTCGCACAGAATCCGTGCAACTGCGGAACTGTCCGGTACGTTGGTCCTAAGAAAGTGGTACCCGTCATCATCGAGGGGTTGCGGCGTCCGGAATACCGTGGTTATCCGCCGGGCCTGGTCATCGCCACCAAGGGCGGGTGGGAACGAGTGGGTCCGGGACGATGGACGCACAACGCCAGCCCAAAACATCTGGAGGCCGCGGTGGGAGGCAGCTTGAAGAGGCTTTGTCTGGAGCGGATTGAAGTCTACCAACTCCATGTTCCAAATCCGGCCGAGTCCTTTGATGCCTCGATGGAGACGCTGTCGCTGGAGAGGACGCGCCCGCCGCCATCCCCGCCAATGAGCCCCTCCCGATCGCGCAACCGGCCAGGGATGAAAAACCGTTACACGGCACGAAGGACGAGGACGGCCACTCTTGGGCAAGGGAGTCGCTTTACCCCCTTTTTCGGCAAAGCCACCAGGGGCACTCGGCTCCTCTATTTAACAGGCAATTATGTCTTTGGTTTGCTTGGCTACATACATGGCGGCGTCAGCGGCTTTCAGAATGCTGTCCCGGGTTGCGCCGTCGTCAGGGTAAAGCGCGAACCCGACGCTGGCGGAACCGTGGAGAACATGCCCATCGGCGTAAAGCGGGTCGGCGAAGCTGTGCTCAAGGCGTTGGGCGATTTCCGCGACCTCGGCGTGGCTGTGAACAGTGGGGAGCAGAACCACAAACTCATCGCCGCCGACGCGGGCCAGCACGTCGTCAGCGCGAAGTTGGCGTGCCATACGCGTCGCAGCCTCCTGGAGGTACGCATCGCCGACGTGGTGTCCGTACAGATCATTTATGCTCTTGAACTTGTCGAGGTCGATGTAGACCAATCCAAAGGTACTGGCGTTCTGGCATGCCAGTTTGATAAGCGCGTCGAGATTCTCCTCCAGCGAAAAGCGGTTGTGGCTGTCGGTGAGGAGGTCGAATTTGGAACGATAGATCAGGTCGGAGTAGACACGCTGGGTTTCAATCGCAAGGGTGGCGAGCTGTGTTCCCACCGCGAGGGCTTCGGTTTCATCGGGAAGAGCCTGATTTTGCTCATCGAAAGCTGCCGAGAGCACACCCAGAACGAGGCCGGAGTGGGAGATGATTTCTTGCCGGAGGATGTGCTTGCCGGCGCTATCGGCCCACAATTGTCCCAAGGGGTCGGCACCAGCAATCTCGCAACGGCAAGGAGAGCCATTCAAAGTGAAAGAGACGAGTTGGATGATCTGCTCGATGATTTCTGCGAGGGGACGCGATTTGTTGATGTTCTCAAGAATACGACTGCGGCGTTGCTCAAGTTGCGCCATGCGGCGTTCGAGCGCGGCTTCCGCTTCGCTGCGGGCGGCGAGAGCAAGCGTTTGCCGGTGAAGCTGGCGATCGAGTAACCAGTGGCGGATTCCGAACGCGACAAGAATAAGGACTAGCACAGCCAGAAGGCCGGTGAGGTTTTGGACCGTACGCCAGGAAGGTTTGGCAACGATCTGGATGTCGTCGGTGCTGCGAAGCAGAAGGCTGAAGGAGACCGGGCCCTGGGAAAGTTGAAAGGGATTGGAGCCGTAGTTGACCATGCTGATGCCGGTGACACGGACAATAGCGCCGATTGGTAGCCGATGCATGGGCTGAAGATGCTGGCCTGTCATAAGAGCAGGTTGGTGATAGATGGCTGAAAATACCTGACTGTTGGCAGTGAGAACGTATTCGTCCTGCGCAGCCTGCCGGACCTGCGCGAGGACTTTGCCTTCGATGGAGACCAGGTCGCGAGCGTAGCTGCCGGAGGCAATCTCTGTCTGACTGACCGGGCGGGGCGGGATCGGAGACGCGACACCGTTATCACGGATAACGCCGTTGGTCAGAGCCAGGAGTTCGCCGCTGATATCGGGATACCCTGTGGCATCGGCAGCGTTGCCAATACGGAGCGGTTCCTCGGAGCGCGTAGTGATCCAGATGTTTTTGTCGCCACTCTGCAAGACGGCAACCGAACCGGGCTCGAAGTAGGTGATGGTTCCCTGTACTCGGACACGGTGGCTTTGATCAAGGACATGGTATCCGGTCAGTACCTTGTCCATGGGTGTAATCGGTAGCGATTCTGGAGTGTAATTCGCAGGCTTGAGGATTCTGATATCAGCCAACGAGCTGACTTCGAGCAGAATCCCTGTGAGCTGGTTCTTGTTGTCGAACTTTCCAGCCACCAGACCCGTCACTTCCACATCTGCGCCGCGAAGCTGGCGGGTCATGGCGACATCCGTCGAGAAAACGGCGGCGCCGATGAAGCCGCCTTCCATGCGCAAGCGCATGTAAATGCTGCGCTGTCCCTGGAAGGCAACAATGTCGGCACTGGCGACGGTGGCGTGGACTTTGACGCGCATGCAATCAAGTTCACCGCGGATCATTTGATCGAATTGCGCTTCCTGCGGGTCGGGGAGGAGTCCCTTGCCGATGACCGTGATCCGATCGCCGACTATCTCAGGACGAAAGCTGGCTTCCGTTTTGCCTCGCACCAAAACTCGGTCACCGGGCGCGATGTCCTGATTGATGGCCGTCTCAACATAGATGGCTGCGCCCTGATCTTCGACAAAAAGGTTGACATCGCTTCGGTCATAGTAAGTGACGATGCCTTCGAAGGCGACGGGAAGTCCTCGGCTCGCCTCGGCATTGGAGAGAGCGTGAATTGCACGCAGAGAGGTAAGGGTGCCGGGTTCGGCCGACCAGGCAGCCGTGGCACCGAGGAAAATGATGGCGAACGCTGAAATGATTCTTCTCATTGAGAAATGAAGCCCGATCGCAAGTTCGACGCAACCCTCCCGTAAACCTACTTATCGGCAGAATTGAGTTCTGTGTTAAGCGGGTTAATGCCGGCGGGTATCAGGTTCTTTTTCTGTAAACGGACCCCGCCGCGAATCCGAGGACGCCAATTAGCTGCGCGGTTATCCGCCTTAGTAAGTTGGTTCAGGTTAGACAGGCATCCACGGATGGTCAATGGCGCTTTCGTGCGGACAGAGAGAACTGATGTGGAATAAGCGCTCCTCTTCTCTCTCAGAATCAAGCTGATAGGGCGAAATATGCGCCATAAATGCGGTGTCCTTAGGAATGACCTGCAGCTCATTTTGAAGGCAAAGCGCTGGGGTACTCTGTTTTCAACCAGGGTCGGGAAGCATATTGCCGCACCATCCGTTGGACATCGGTCGCACGATTTTCTGGGCGACCACGTAGCCGGCCACCCTCCGGCACGAATATGAGCTGGCGTCGGGCGAAACCCTTATCAGTTCAGTCCGCTGCTTTGGTCTCTTCTTCTGGCCAAAGCGGCGGCTGGACGGCGCGGGTTCGTTCATGCTTGAGGTCAGCGAGGATGCGGGACCAATGGAGGATGCTGCGTTCCATTCGCGCTAGTCGCCCTGCGCCTCCTTGAGCTTGCGTTCTGCGTGGCGTATTCGACCACGCCGGATGCGGTCGAGCTGAGGATCTGTGGTCATGCCGTGTCTCAAACCTGAATGTTCAGAATATTACGGGCAGCCGGATTTTATCACCGTCTTGTTTCCTTCAAGCTGCTCAGGAGCCCCGAGTACCTCTTCCGAGCCTGGTCGTTCCTGACCGCGAGCCCCAGAGCCTTCCTCTGTCCGACCACCACCAGCAGCCGCTTGGCGCGTGTAATACCGGTGTAGATGAGGTTCCGCTGGAGCAGCATGTAATGCTGCATCGCAATCGGGATGACCACCGCCGGGAACTCCGAGCCCTGTGACTTGTGGATGGTGACCGCGTACGCCAGCGAGACTTCGTCCAACTCCCCGAAGTCATACGTCACCAGCCTGTCATCGAACCGGATGAAGAGTTCCTGTTCGACGGGATCAATCTTCTCGATGGTGCCGATGTCGCCGTTGAAGACTTCCTTCTTGTAGTCATTCTCCGTCTGGATGACCTTGTCCCGGACTTGGAACCGCCAGCCGAATCGCTCCGCGGCAGGCTCGCCGGGGCGAACAGGATTCAGAGCATTCTGGAGGACTAGGTTCAATTCGCGTACTCCTATCGAGCCTCGATTCATCGGGCATAGAACCTGTATGTCGCGGATCGGATCGAGCCGGTGACCCTTGGGAATCCTTTCTTGAACCAACCTCACCAACGTCGCAGCAGTCTCCTCAGGCGTTTCCCGTTCGATGAAGTGAAAGTCGGAGCCAGACTCCGCTGTTCGAAGCTCCGGCATCTTCCCTTGGCGGATGAGATGAGCGCTGGTGATGATTTTGCTGCTTGCCGCCTGCCGGAATACTTCGGTCAGGCGGACGACCGGTACCACTCCGCTATCAATGAGGTCACGCAAAACATTCCCCGGCCCGACGGAGGGGAGCTGATCCACGTCACCGACCATGATGAGTCCGGAGTTCTTGGGGAGTGCGCGAAGCAGGGCGTACATCAGGAGCACGTCAACCATTGAGGTCTCATCCACGACGAGGAGGTCGCATTCCAGCGGCTTGTCTTCGTTGCGCTGAAACCTCCCCGTGGCCGGATCGACTTCCAGCAGACGATGAATGGTCTTCGCCTCCATACCTGTGGTCTCTGTAAGGCGCTTCGCCGCCCGTCCTGTGGGCGCACACAGCAGGCATTTCACTTTCTTGGCTCGCAGGATCAGCAGGATCGAGTTCACCAATGTGGTCTTGCCCACGCCGGGGCCACCTGTGATGATGGTTGCCCGGCTGGTCAGGGTGGTCTTCAACGCCTCAAGCTGGCTCGGAGCGAGGGTCTTTCCAGTCTTTGTCTCACACCAGGCCACGGCCTTCTCGAAGTCGATCTTCGGGTAGGTCACTCCGGCAGTGGCCAGCCGCTTGATTTTGGTTGCGATGCCATCTTCCGCCTTTCTCAAGTGAGGCAGGAAAATCAGCGGTTCGCCGTCAATCTCCTCCAACAGAAGAAAGCCGCTGGTCAGCATTTGCGACACTGCCTGCTCGACCGTCTCCACCGGCACTTCCAGCAGTTTTACGGCCGCCGCCTTCAACTTCTCCAGCGGCAGGGCACAATGTCCATCGGAGGTTGCCCCCAGAAGTACGTGGTCTACTCCAGCACGAGCCCGATTCTGTGAATCCTTGGGTATTCCGACGCTTTGGGCTATCTGGTCCGCTGTGGCGAATCCTATGCCATGTATCTCCTTCGCCAGTGTGTACGGGTTCTCCCGCACAGTCTGGATGGCCAGATTCCCATAGGTCTTGTAGATGCGGACTGCCCGCCCGGTACTGACCCCGTGGCTGTGAAGGAACACCATAATCTCGCGGATCTGCATCCCCTCCTGCCAAGCGGTGGCAATCCGTTCGCGGCGCTTCGGTCCGATGCCATCGACAGACTCCAAGTCAGCGGGGTTGTCGGTAATGACGCCCAGCACATCCGCGCCGAAGTGTTCCACCAGCTTCTTTGCAAGTACGGGTCCGACACCTTTCACAAATCCGCCGCCGAGATACCGTTCAACTCCTTCGTTTGTTGTGGGAGGTGTAGCCTTCAGGACCTGGGCTTTGAACTGGAGCCCATGCTCTTTATCCCGGACCCACCATCCCTTGGCGTTCACCCATTCCCCGGCGCTCACTGTCGGCACGGAGCCAAGGACAGTGACTAGGTTCCGCTGTCCCCGGACTTTCACCCGGAGGACAGCAAAGCCGCTCTCGGGGCTGAAGAAGGTGACCCGTTCCACGAGCCCGGCGATTTCTTCTGATGGAGTGCTGGACTGGGGGGCGGAAAGGCTCATGCTGATAGGAGTTTATGTGTCGGAGGCAACTTTGGGTACCCAGCGTGTTTCTAACAGCGGTGCAGAAGTTTGGCGTCCACCATTAGCCGTTGGCACAAATCTCACAGAGGGCGTCTTTCTTCGAGCCAGGAAGCCTCTGGGAGGCGCAAAGATACCCCAGGACGCATTGCCAGGGATGCCTGCATCCCTCAGTACCCCGCGACTCTTCGGGTTACTTCTCCGTCACACTCCACTCAAAGTTCAACCCCGCGATCAACGCGTCCAGCTTTTCCGTTGCTGCCTGTTTCTGCTGCTCCAGATCCGCAGTTTGCTTTCGCGTCGCTTGCAACTGGTCCTCCGCACGGTTCAACTCGTCCACAAACCGCTTGGCCGCATCGTTGCCCTTCAACGCCGTCAGATTCTCGCGGTCCCGCGCCTCATCCGCCCCTGCCGTCTGCTCCGTCTTCTTCGATTCCTCAATGCGCCGATCCAGCTCAGCAAGGCTGATTTCTGCGGTGATCACAGGCTCAAGCTTCTCCTGCGCATCGGGCTCCCGCTTCACAAGGTCGAGCAAGTAGCCGGTCTGATCCTCATTGGCATTCAATGTGATCGAAGTGACCTCCGGTCCCCGCTCCCGCACTTCCAATTTCGCTGTCGAGTGAGCCGACACCGGAACCTTGAATCGATATAGATTTGGCGCAGTCTCTTCTGCCTTCAGCCCGTCATCCAAAGTCCAGCCGTTGTTTCTGCGAGCGTGCTCCACAAGCACCACCCGATCCACGTCCGCCGAGTTAGTGGCCGAATAAGTCACGCTGGCGACATCCATGTGGGTCTCAGCAATCACGCCCTGCTTGATCGACACGTGATGCAGCGTCTGCTTCCCGTCCCGCGCCGTCACCTTCACCCGCACCGCCTGGTCAGTCGCATAGCTCAGCAGACGCTTCTCCCCAGGATGAATCTGGTCCAGCAGCCCCTCGCCGGCAAACTCGCCACTCTCGAAGATCGAGAAGCTCCCCGAGTCCAGCGTGAGCTTCGAATTGTTCTCCAGCCACACTGCCCGCAGCGGAGTCGGCTCACTCGCGCTCCACAGCGTCACATGCTCAGCCGACAGATCCTGCTGCAGGATCGGCACCATCGCCGACTCATTCTTATGAATGGTCACAGGTGCTGCGAGCGCATATTCAAAGAAATCGTCGAATGCGTTCGTCGAGACGTCGCCCTCCTGAATTGCGTCGGACACGCGGTCGACGCCACCCGCGTGATAAATCCCCCCACCTGTGTTGCCACCCACACCAGGTCCGTAGCCGTTCCCGTTTTCAGAGCCAATCCCGCCACCAGAGCCGGTTCCTGTCCCTAACATCCCCGCTACCCCAAACGAAGTTGCAACCTTGCCTTTCATCGCCGACTGCGCGACGGCCCGCGGTACTGGCGCAGCCATCGGCCCACTACTCACCGGAACCTGAGAGGGCGCTTCCATTTCCGCCGCTTCATGCGTCTGCGGTGTGGTCTCCACCAGTGTCGCAATCGGAATCTCCGGCCGGCGTGAATACAGCGGCTGGCTCAGCGGTTGAATAAAACTTTGTGGCGCCCCCGCCACTAGCGATAACTGCACATTGTCCCAGTCAGCGCCCACGGTGTTATCCACCACCGCCCAGCCCTGCATCGTGGCATTTCCATTCGCGGTCCGCGGAAAGACAATCCGGTAGGTAGATTTCCACACCGGAACTTCGCTGATGTAACTCACCCGTAACTCCCGCTGGCCCTGCCCCAGCGCGTCCAGCGTCAGGTGACGAAGCCCGGTCGAGTGCGTCGTGCTCAACAATTCCAGATAGCGGCCAAGCTGGCCCTGCAGGTTCCCATCCAGCGGTCGAACGCTTAAGGCAGGTGTCAGCTCAATTACTTTGACAGCTCCCGACCCTGCCACCAGCGTCAAATAAAACCTGTCAACCGTATTCTCGCCCGTCCCGGACTTCTCCGTACGGGACTCAATGGCCATCAGCCTGCCAGTAAGTGATCCACCAGGGCCGCCAGTAACTTCAACCCTCTGTCCCCGTAGCGCCTGAAACAGCTCCGTCGAAGTCGGATCGTCGCTCATCCCCAGTGACAGCGTCTTCAATTGCTCGGCGAGCGGCGTGGTCGAGTTGTAATTCACGCCTGCAATCCGGCCGCCGCCCTCGTCCAGCACAGTGAGCGACTGCAACACGTCATTCAACTGCGGCGACGTAAAGTCGATCGTGACGCGCTGGTTCCCGCTCACAGTCCCCGCGTGTTCAAAGTAGCCCACGCCGTTCTTGTAAAGAACAACCTTGCGTACCGGCAGATCCTTGATCGCTGTTGGACTTGCAACCAACGCCGGTACGAGGATCTTGGCAGCCGTCGTCGCCGCATTGTTCGTACTGGGCAGGCTCCCCACCGCGGTCTGTGCGGCAAGATCGAACGTGAAGGCAAGCAGAAGTGGGGCAGCAAAAAAAGCAACACGAGTCCAGCGCACCGAAACCTCCTCAGGCTTGCAAACAGGAACACTAACTCCTTTGACCCCGTTCACCTCAAAATGGTTCCCGCGTCGCCACGGATATTTCCACACCGATAATCCCCACTGACCTTGCCGGCCGTCACTGCGAAATTCGGCAGACGGTCAACCTCCAATGAATACGGCCTTCGGAGGGCACATTCCTTCAAAAATAACCCTCCGCGATGCCCCAGGACGCATCGACACGGGAGGGGTGAAGGTCTAGCACGTTGGATTCGCCGAAGGGAACCGATGCCGGCAGCTCATCCAGCAATGGTGTTCATCTTGGTGATCGCGAAGAGGTGCGAACGATGCCGAGGAGAGTTGATCCCGCTGCTTGTACCCCTGCAATCCGAACCCGGAATGGCTTTCTAAGCACGGGAATTCCTAAAAACCGGTTCGTTCTGAAGAAGGTGCTACGCCTGGGACGCAGACAGAAGGTTGACCGCCACGACCTTGGCGGGACGCCGTCTTGCTACCGCTGCAGCCATTATTCGTCCAGAAAGTGAAAGACTTTCAGAAGGCGATGGGTGTGTTGGATCGACGGCCACGTTACGATGATCACACTGAACTTGCCAAAGAGCAGCTCCGCGCATGCGCTGTGGAGTTGGATCTCTACCGTCGTTGGATGAGGTTGAATTCCGCAGCTATCAGTCTCAGAACCGAAACCGATTTCGAGGCCCAAAGAGAAACCGAAAAAGCGGCTGGTTCTTGCGTACGCTAAGGGAGCGGTGAAGGAGTTATACTTTGAAGGAGCCGGTTGCAAATTTTCGAATCTTTCGCGTTTATCTTATCAATCACAAACGCAACCAGGACGGGTCCATCATCACCTTTTATTGGGACACAGCTGACAAGCTCCAGGCATTGATGGGCCCCTATTTCTACCAGCATATGGTGAACGACGATGTGGCGTCACGGGTGGGGGTCTTTAAGATGACTGATGCGGATGGACGCTCTATTGGTTTCTCCTGGCAACGAATTGGAGACGGAGAAAACGACCAGATGGTGGGGAACGTATTGACAGGCTTGGATGAATCGCGGACGCAGGATCTTCAGAAGTTTCTGGGGGAATGCTGGGAGTCTGTTGAGCGAACGCCGCATTTGGCCTTTGGCGCGACGTTTCGGTGAACTGCGGCCTCCGAGGGCATTGCTCAATCTACACGTTCCGGCAAACGCTTTGCTCAGAGTGCGGCGTTTTCGTGCACTCTAAGTTTGCTGAAAAGAAAGCATCAGCTTTGGATACTTTTGCTGGCAGCAATGGAACAGAACGGAGATCCAAAGTTCACGATGCAAAGCGCCGATCTGTACAAGCATTGGAAGGATGCAAATCCACGGGCCTCAATTTTGAGAGCCGAGGTCTCGCGGAGTCGAATGGGGAGGAGATATGCGGAGATTGCAAGCCGTTTGCGCAACTGTCATAACATTGCTCCTATGGGCGTCCACCAGCCAAGCGCAAACTCTGACAACGGCCCTGGCCAAGGCGCATGTAGGTGAGAGCGCGACTGTCTGTGGCAGGGTTGCCGGTGAGAGAACTGCGAATTCAAGCCGTGGAGAGCCGACGTTCATCAATCTGGATGCCGCTTACCCCAATCACGTTTTCACCATTTTGGTATGGGGAGATGACCGGAAGAATGTCGGTGAGCTTCCGCATGTCGGGACACGGACCTGCGCTACAGGAACGATTCAGGACTACAAGGGCGTGCCAGAGATTGTGGTCAGAAGCAAAGGGCAGCTAAGCCAGTAAGCGCCGTGTGGTGCTGTCGCCTTCCACCGCAAACTCCCCGAGGGGCGACCTCGCCTCCATCTGTCCCACGGAGATCCGCTCATGGCACGAGACGTGGAAGTGTCACTCGGACGGTCGCGTGCTGGTATTCCACTGAACTCATCGAGCCCGGGCAGGGAAGTCTCCACTCAGAATTGACGCCAGAAACACCACGCCGCCACGCCGATGCCCCGATGAGATATGAGTCGCCGCTGGCATTTCGCAGAAACTGCCTTATCCGACCTCCGTACGGCCGCTGGTTGAGGCGAAGGCCGGCTCCTCGGTATGATACTTGGCGATTTGGCAACCACCGAGATTAATCGGCGTTCCAAAGTTCCGACTTCCTCCCGAAAACGGGAACCTTTGCCGTTTGAAAGCTAGGAATCTCAGCTGGAGGAAGCCGGGCAGGCCGGGAAAAATCGATGCTAAGCGCGATTAAAATTGCAGTGTCGCTGGGGTAGCGGCGCACTGATTTTGCTGCACCGTGTAGCTCACGGGGCTTGTGCCCTTGTAGTTAGGGTCAATGTCGCACTCTGCTGGGCTGCTGCCGTCGCCTCCGGTCGGATTTCCGTTCGTACAAAAGCCGGCAGGCAGGCCGGAAAGTGTGAATGTCGGTGGGCTGACCCAAAACACCGAATCACCCAGCGACACTGGCATCGGGTTTGCCGAATTGCCATTCCGAAGGTTGAGCGCGGTTGCGCCAGCATTGCACGATACGATCACCGTATCGACACTTTTGGCAACATGAGCCGCTTTAGCTTGCACCGGTTCGTGCTTCTCTTCTTGGTCGATTGACAATCCCAAAAAATTCACAAAGTCTGTCTTGACAGTTCCTGCGTAGCTGAAGTCCAGCGGATACGTCGGAGACGGCTGGATGCCGGGGTCAGGGCAGGCATATCCGTTAGCCGAATCGCAATTGAAGAAATACCCTCCCGCCGGGACAGGATCAATCAAGCACGTATCTGTAGCAGTCATCCCGCCATGGCACGGGCTATTCCCGACGAATTGC
>Ga0182024_10021714_pt1 | contig 11629 bp, 11 predicted proteins | sample P32metaG_FD_120480 | JGI IMG/M metagenome (GOLD analysis project Ga0182024, IMG submission 120480) | Permafrost microbial communities from Stordalen Mire, Sweden - P3-2 metaG (Illumina Assembly) | ecosystem: Environmental > Terrestrial > Soil > Wetlands > Permafrost | place: Sweden: Stordalen... | reverse complement strand
CGCCAGAAGGTGTCTTCAATGCCAACGTGAAGGACGGCCGCTCCACCACCGGGCTCGCGCTGAACAACAGCAACTGGGCCAAGACGCTCGGCTCGCCGCCCTTAGGGGCACGCGGTCACGTGCGGGGTGACGTTCACGTTGGGGGTCGACGCCAACGTGCAGGTGCCGGACGGTGGGAGCGCGCTATTCCGGGGCTCATGGCCGCGGGCGAGCTGGTCGGCGGCCCTTGTACTTGGTGTTCGGGCGATCGCCAGCACGGCCGCCGCTGCAGCGTTCGGAGGGGGGACGGACAGCCGCTCAGTCGGCCGCCCGGCTCGTAGTGGGCTCCCTTCCCCAGGTCTTGAGCACCGGCAGTACCTCTTTGGCGAACATCTCCATGGCTGTCCGCACCTGGGCGGCCGGCATGCCGCCGCCGCAGGCCCGGAAGAAGAAGCCGTAGTGGGTGGTGTCGCACTTCTCGTAGAGGGGCTGGAGCTGGTTCAAGATGTCTTCGGGCGTGCCGACCACCGGCGGCATGAGCGCATCGTCCGTCGGCGGTCGGTCCATCTTCTCGAACTCCTGCAACGGCGGGAGTTCGGGTGCGCTCGGGTGGGCAATCCAGGTCCGCTTGCGGTACTCCCACTGGCGGTTCCACCAGGCCTCGCGGCACTCGGCCCAAGCCTCCTCCACTGAGCCGGCCAGGTGGCCGGCCGAGAAGCAGGCATGGTTGCGGGTCTCGGGATCGATGCCGGCCTCCTTCAGCCCCCGCAGATACTCGGGATGGAAGTTGGCTCCGCTCTGGGAGTGGTAGCCCTCCTGGCCCGCCCGGTACTGGAGCTTGGGCCCGAAGCCACCGACCCATAGCGGGAACGGGTCCTGGACGGGCTTTGTGGTTTGGCGGATCGGGTCGGGGATACTGAAATGCTTGCCTTCGAAGGTAAAGCTGTCTTCTGCATATGAGCGGCGTACGATCTCGATCGCCTCCCAAAAGCGCCCCCACCGTTTCGCCGGATCAACCCCAAATGGGATGAACTCTTCTTGTACCGATCCGGTCCCGCAGGTCAGATCGAGCCGCCCTTTTGAGAGAATATCGACAGTCGCCGCGTCCTCCGAAACCCGCAACGGGTCGTGGAGAGGGAGCAGGAAGATGTTGGTGTGGAGCCGGACCCGCGAGGTCCGGGCGGCGATGTTGGCCAGGATGGGCAGCTGGGAGGGCGACCAAGCGTCGTCCTCGAAGTGGTGCTCGCTTGTCGAAACGAAGTCGAAGCCCAACTCCTCGGCGAGGACCGCCTCGGCGAGGAAGGTGTCGTACACCTCCTCCAGTGGTTCGAATCGACCGTCGAGCGTCTTGATGGCTAATACGACTCCGACTTGCATTTCCTCACCCCCGAATCTTTCGTTTGCGATTGAAGTTGTTCTCGGATTGCTGGATCTACTGCTCGCGAACCTCGCCGGCCGTCAATCGATGGCCCTGCTGGACTGCGGCTCCCGTCCCCAGGTCTTGATGACCGGCAGGACCTCCTTGGCGAAGAGTCGCATGGCCCCACGAGCTATCTCGGGATCCATGCCGCCTCCGCTAGCACGGAAGGAATACGAGAAGTGTGTCGTGTCGCACTTCTCGTAGAGGGGTGAGAGCTGGTCCAATATGTCGTCGGGCGTCCCGACGACCGGCGGCATGAGCGTCTGGTCCGCCGGCGGCAGGTCCATCTTCTCGAACTCCTCCAACGGCGGGAGGTCCGGGGCACTCGGGTGGGCGATCCAGGTGCGCTTGCGGTACTCGTGTTGGCGATTCCACCACCCCTCCCGGCACTCGGCCCACGCCTGTTCGCGGCTTGCCGCCAGGTGGCCGGCCGTGAACGAGGCGTGGTTCCGGGTCCCGGGTTCGATGCCGGCCTCCTTCAGCCCTCGCAGGTACTCGGGGTGGGGGTTGGGCCCACTCTGGGAGTGGTAACCGTTCAACCCCGAGCGGTACTGGAGCTTCGGGCCGAGGCCGCCCACCCACAGCGGGAAAGGGTTCTGTACCGGCTTGGTGGTCTGGCGGATCGGGTCGGGGATACTGAAATGCTTGCCCTCGAAGGTGAAGCTGTCCTCCGCGTAGGAGCGTCGGATGATCTCTAGGGCCTCGAAGAATCGCCCCCACCGGGTCTTCGGGTCGACGCCGAAGGCGACGAACTCCTCGAGGACCGAGCCGGTCCCCGACAACAGGTCGAGGCGGCCGTGGGAGAGGATGTCGACGGTCGCCGCGTCTTCCGACACCCGCAGCGGGTTATGCAAGGGCAGCAGGAACACGTTGGTGTGGAGGCGGACCCGCGAAGTCCGGGCGGCCAAGTTGGCCAGGATCGTGAGCGAGGACGGCGACCACGCGTCGTCCTCGAAGTGGTGCTCGCTGACCGTGACGTAATCGAACCCGAGCTCCTCGGCCAGGACCACGTCGTCGGTGAACATCTCGTAGACATCACCGAGCGGCGCGAACCGGTTGGCCAGCGTCTTGATCGACAACGACATTCCAGCTTGCATTGAGCTCCCCTTTGGACGGTCACTTTACACCTGAATCTTGGACACCATCGATGGCGCCACGGCCGCTCAGCCGGCCGCGGTCACGCCGACCGCGCCGCCCTCGACCAACTTGTCGTACTCCTGCTCGAGTCCGAGCTCCTCGACGATTTGGGGTCCGTCCCATCCCATCGCCGAGACCGGGAAGGTGACCTGTGGGGGAGTGCGGGAGAACCGTCCCCACAGCCCGATGCTGCGGACCGTGCCGATTCCGGCGTGCTCGCGCACGACGCTAAGCCGGCGTTCCTGCAGCACCGGGTCGTCCATGTTCTCCCTGAAATCCCGAGGGTTGACTGCGGCCGCCACCCCGACGTGGAGCAGCTTGGCCACCCAGGTGGCCGCGGTGTCGGTCGAAAATCGCGCTTCGAGGTCGTCGATAGTTGAATCCTCGAGGCCGATCACCCGATGCAGCCTGTCCAAGTCCGTTGCGAACACATAGAACAGCCGGTCCTTGCCCTGGAAGAGCCGGTTGAGCGGCCCCCAGCCGGTGGCCTCGGGCCCGGAAGGCTCGCTCCACTGGCGGTTGGCGTGGTCGATCATGAACGGGACCTGCAGCATCGTCGCGCTGCGCGACAGCGCGACCTGGACGTGCTGGCCCTCGCCGGTGCGCAGGCGGTGGAAAAGCGCCAGCAGGACCCCGAAGGCGCCGAGGTGGCCGGTGCCGAGGTCGCAGACGGCCAAGTTGGCCCGCTGCGGACGGCCTCCGCCGAGGCGCAGCTCCATGCCGGTAACGGCCTGGAGCTGCTCGTGGCCCCTGTAGCCGCCCCGCCGCCCTCCGTAGGCGTGACAGCTCACCGAGGTGTAGACGATCTCGGGGTTTCGCTCTCTGATGTCCTCCTCACCCAGACCGAGGCGCCCGGCGGCACCCTGAACGAAGTTCTGCAGCACCACGTCGGCTTCGTCGACCAGCCGGTCGAGGATGTCGCGTCCCTCCGCCTGGCGCAGGTCGAGCAGGATCGAGCGCTTCCCGCTGTTGACGAAGGTGTGGGCGGCGGCTCCGCCTGGGCCCTGCGGATGGGGGTCGTTGATCTTGACCACCTCCGCTCCGTACTCCGCCAACACCCGGGCGACGGTGGGGCCAGCCAGGACCTGGGTGGTGTCAACCACCTTGAATCCCTCGAGCGGCAGCGTGAGGTCGGCCTCGGCGCCCTCGCCGGCCGGCAGGCTGGTGTCGGCGTTCGCCGCCTCGGCCAGGACGGCGGCCAGGTCCGCGCCGACCTCGTGACGCGGGCCCCGGACTCCCATCGGGGTCTTCGTAAGCACGACCGGGTGTCCAGCCTGGGCGGTGTCACCGAGTTCGGGGTCCTGTACCTTGACGACGCAGCTGGTGTCGAGGGCATGGGGGTCGCGCAGCCATTCGGCGGTCGTGAGCACCTTCACAATGCCGTTGCCGACCTCGCGGTTGGACTCCTCCTCCCACTCAGCGGCTGTCTTGGTTTCGTACAGCGCCGCGAGGATCTCGTGGAGCTTCTCCACGTTCTCGGGATTTGTGGCGTACAAGTCGGCCACTCCCGAATCGAGGACCTCCTTGGACAGGTAGCGCTCGGCGAACCGGGGCATGGCCCGGAATGGCGGCGAAACGTCGACCCACCGGCCGTCCTTGCACTGGTACGGCCGGTCCCAGGACGCGTTGGTGTTGGGGGCCTGTGGCAGGTCCCCGTTCGCCGTGCCGGCGAAGGGGCCGATCAACTGCATGGCCGCGTCGAAGAGCGGAATCTCGATCCGCTGTCCGCTTCCGCAGCGGTAACGCGCGATGAGGGCCGCCACCACGGCGTGAGCTGCGATGATCGCCCCGAACGACGACGCCAGCGGCACTGGGTTGAAGGTCACCTTGGGCGGGCTCCAACGGCCCGGATTGTAGAGGCCAGCGGCGGCCGAGACGATTCCCTCCCACGCCGGGACGTCCGCCCGGGGGTCACCCTCGGGGAAGCCGGGAATGGAGCAGTAGATGAGCCGAGGATTGCGCTCCCGCAACCTCTCCCAGCCGAGACCGAGCCTGTCCATGACCCCGGGCCGGAAGTTCTCGATAGCCACGTCGGCCGCCGAGACGATCTGCGCGGCGAGGTCCCTGTCCTCCTCGGCGGCCAGATCAAGGACGATGCTGCGCTTGCTCCGCTGCAGGACGGCGTTGGCTTGGTCCGACCAGCGAGGACCTGCTGGGGAGTCGATGCGGATTACGTCGGCACCGTTCTCCGCCAGCCATAGCGCGGCCAAGGGGCCGGCAACGTACTGCCCGAAGTCGACCACGCGGATCCCGTCGAGCGCTCCTGGCATCTTCAGACCTTATCTTTCTCCTTTCGAGGGCCAAATGGGCCTCGATCCCAATACGGCAGCACCGCGAGGCGGCACCACGGAAACTGTGCCCGGACTATATCTATCATCCACAATGCTATGTATTGTCCACAATGTTGGCGGGCACCAGCGCGATCCAGTCACCGATCGGAGGGCCGCGTCGGGTGCAGGTCGAGTTCGGGATCTGGGACCATTTCGAGCGTCGCCGCGACGTGCCAATCGCGCAGCAGTGCGAAGAACGGATCCGGCTAGTCCAGCGGGCCGAGGAGCTCGGTTTCTTCGCCTACCACGTAGCCGAACACCACAACACGCCGCTCGACCTGGCGCAGTCACCGATCGTGTTCCTGACCGCGCCGGCCCAACGCACCGAAACGATCCGGCTTGGCTCACTGGTGTTGATCCTGCCCGATTACCACCCGGTGCGGCTCGTGCAGGAGATCTACATGCTCGATCAGCCCTCCCGCGGGCGGTTTATACCCGGCGTCGGTCGGGGCGCACGGGATGTCGAGGATGAATGGTTCGGTGTCGACCCACGGCGGTGCGGGATCGGTTCACCGAGACGCTCGGGGTGATCTTGAGCGGCCTCACCAGCGCGCGGCTGAACCACCGTCGCCGATACTACAACTTCGACGACGTGCCAATGGATTTGGCACCTTACGAGGAGTCTGGGCCACCGTTCTTCTATGCCGGAACGCCCAAGGTGGCCGCCAACCTCGGAATGAACGTGGTCGGGCAGGCCAGGAACCTGGCGCCCGACACCCCGACCGACGTCTTTGCGGAGTACCGGCAGATCATCGACGAGCGCAAGCGGGACGGGCTGCCCGTGTACGCAAAGGGGGACCCGCTGGTCGTCACGACGAGGCACGTGTTCGTGGCCGAGACCGACGAGGAGGCATTTGCCATCGGCCGCCGCGCCTGGATCCGCTACAACGAGAACTTCAAGACCACCGATCTGCGCATCGAGGGCAAATCGGGCAGCCACCCGCTGGTGCACGACTGCGAGAACCTCGAGCGGTTCATCGGGTTGGGAACCGTGATCGTCGGTCCCCCGACACGGTCCGAGAGGCGATGCTCGATCAGTTCAGGGCGGCCGGTCCCTAGCAGAAACTACGTGGTGTCGGCGATGCAATGGGGCGATATCACCTTCGAAGAAGCGAGTCGCTCCGTCGACCTGTACGCGGACGAGGTGATGCCGGCACTCCGGAAGTTGGGAGCCGAGTTCGGACCCTGAGGTCGCCCAGAGCGAACCTTGGGCTTGGGGTCAGTCGGCGGACCTCCAGTTGGGATGGGTGGTTGGATTGCATGCAATTGGATGAAGTCGGGGGCCGACTCCGGGACTGTAACGGTCCAAGGCATCGATGAACCCGATGTATTCTGAGCCGTCTAGCTGCTCCAAAATCGGGGCGACAGTGAAGAAAGGGCCTGGTGCGGCATCGTGGATAGAGGGTGGACGACGCTCACCGATGCGCCGGTTGAGCGGCTTCGCTAACAGATCCGGACCGGTGAGATTGCGCCGAGCAGTCGGTTGCGCGAGGTGGAGGTCGCCGCCCGGTTCAACGTCAGCACCACCCCGATCGCGTACGCGGTCGGCGGCGAACGGAACGCGCAGTCCGCGCACCCGCGCCACGGTGGCCGTCTAGCCGAGCGAGGACGCTCCCGGCCCCATTGTCGTCGCGGGTTCGTCGCGGGCCTCGCGTGGCCAGCCCGACCCTGATCAGCGGGCCTGGCCGATCGGTCGGACGACCACCGTGTTGACGTCGACACCGTCGGGTTGACCCATCGCCCAGACGATGGTGTCGGCCACCTGGTCGGCGCTCAGGAGCGTGCCGGGCGGGCCCCCGCCGGCCCCCGAGTAGAAGTTGGTGTCGACGAGCCCGGGGGCGACGAGCGTGACGCCGATCCCGTCGCCCGAGACCATGAGCCGCGTATTCTCGGCCAGCCCGGTCACGGCCCACTTGGTCGCGCCGTACATGCTGCCCGGCAGATGGATGAATCCGACCACGCTCCCGATGAGAATGATCCGCCCGCGGGTCACTTTGAGCGCCGGCAACGCGGCCTTGATGAGCAGTGCCGGCCCCAGCACGTTCGTGAGCACCATGTCGCGCCAGGCGGCCGGGTCCCCGGTGGCCAGGGTGTCGGGGGTGCCAAATCCGGCATTGGCGACGACCGTGTCAAGCCGCCCGAACTCGGCCACGGTGGCCTCGACCGCCGACTCGACCGCGTCGGGATCGGCCGCGTGGCCCGGGAGCACCAGGAGCTCGGGCGGGTCACCGAGCTCTTCGACCAACCGGCGTAGACGACCGAGATCGCGTCCCGTGATACCGACGCGATGACCGTCGCGCAGTAGGCGGCGGGTCGTCGCCGCCCCGATCCCGCTGGAACCACCGGTGAGGAGGGTAACCGGACTAGTCGTCATCGGGTACTCAAGCCGTGGGCTTCTGCACCGGTGTTCTGCCCCATGTCTTCGCCTCGGGGAGGCCCTCCTTCGCGAAGAGCTCCATGGCCCGCTTCACTGCCGCCGGATCCATGCCGCCGCCCGGTCGTTAGCCGAACCCGAAGTGGGTAACCCGGCTGCCCTCGAGCCGCTCGCTGAGCTGGGCCAGAACCTGGTCGCGCGTTCCGACCGCGACGGAGCGAAGTTGGGGTCGGTGCGGAGCTGGCTTGACTCCGGCAGGGGGGAGCGTCGGGATAGGCGATCCACGAACGGCCGGCCTCGCGGTACATGGCCTGGCGGGCGTGGATCGCCTCCTGGGCCTCATCCCATGCCTGGTCCCAGGTGGCCGCGAGGTGGCCTCCGCTGAACAGCTGGTAGTCGTAGTCGTCGGGGTTCCGCCCCTTGACCCGCATCGCCTCCAGATAGAGGTCGACGTACGGGCCACCGCCTTGCAGGTGGTAGCCCTCACGCCCGGCCCGTTCGACCAGCTTCGGGCCGAACTCGCCGACCCAAAGAGGGAACGGGTCCTGGACCGGTTTCGTGGTAATTCGCACGTTCGGCAACTCGAAGTACTTTCCTTTGTGGTCGAATCGCTCCTCGGTGAAGCAACGCCGGATGATCTCGAGCGACTCGAAGAGGCGTCCCCACCTTTCGCTCGGGCCGAGTCCGAAGGACAAGAACTGGGACGGGGACCAATCGTCCGGCGCGAAATGGTGCTCGCTCGTCGCAGCGAAATCAAAGCCGAGCTGCTCGGCGTAGTCAGCCTCGGCGATGTACTGGCGATATACGCGTGACAGCGGCTCGGGCCTGGCTACCAGCGTCTTGATCGAGAGAATGACTCCGACGTCCATGTCTCTCCTGCCTTTCCGAGGGCGCGTTCCGCGGGACCTCGATCAGTGACGCATCGGGCGCGTCGTTCACCGGTAGCATTGAAATCGCAATGGCACAACCCGGGTCGCATGAGACCTGCCGGCAGGTAGGGCCGACGCGAGATCACGGCGGTGGCACCGCTTCGTGTCCCCACGACGTCCGACCGACCCCGGTCGATGATTCCTGTCGCCTTGCCCCCTGAGCACATCAGATATAAAACATAATGCGGCGGCACTGCTGAATGCTGCTCGCCGCCGGCAGCGCTGATCTGTGGGAGAAACGTCATGTCGCTCGACTTCGGTATCTGGGACCATTTTGAGCGACGTCGGAACGTCCATCCCAATCAGCAATACGAGGAGCGGATCCAGCTCATCGTGCGGGCCGAGGAGCTCGGCTTTTACGGGTACCACGTGGCCGAGCACCACTTCACGCCGCTCGACCTGACACCCTCGCCCATCGTCTTTCTAGCCGCACTGGCCGAGCGGACGTCCCGCATACGGATTGGGACGATGGTGCTCGTCCTGCCGCTGTACAACCCGGCCCGGCTGATCCAGGAGATTTGCATGGTCGACCAGATCTCGAACGGCCGCTTCATGCCGTCGGTGGGCCGTGGAGTCCGCGACGTCGAGCACGAATGGTTCGGCGTCGACCCGCACGAGGTCAGAGAGCGATTCGAAGAGGTGCGCGAGATCCTCATGTCGGGAATCTCGGCTGGCAAGCTCTCCCACAACGGCAAGTTCTTCGACTACGACGACATCCCGCTCGACTTCGGGCCCATGCAGGATCCGCTACCGTGGTGGTACGCAGGCAACCTGCAGTTCGCGGCCGACCACGGCATGAATGCCCTAGGCCCGTGCACCAGGGAGAGCATCGAGCAGTACTGGAACGTCTGGGACGAACGGCGCGACCAGGGGCTGTCTCCGTACGTCGACTTCGAGCCCAAGGTCGGCAACAACCGGCACGTGCTGGTGGCCGACACCGACGAGGAGGCGCTCGCCATCGCCGATCGGGCTTGGAACGTGCTGGGTGACAACTTCTTCGCGACGTCGGTCAGGAACCTCGACCTGAACGGCGGTGTCACGGTCGAGCGGGGAAAGCCCGGCTTCACCTACGGCGAGCCGGCCGCCGGCCCATTGGGTCGGGGGGCGCTCGTCGCGGGTTCCGCGGCCACCGTCCGGGACCACCTGTCACGGTTCCTCGAGGGGATCGGACCCCGATACAACTACCTCGTCGTCAACTTTCAGTGGGGGGACCTCAGCCACGAGGAGTCGATGCGCTCGCTCGAGCTGTTCGCAGAAGAGGTCATGCCCGCCCTCCGCACCGGATGACGGAGACCCCTCGGGTAAGTGAGCACCGGGACGGGTAAGTAAGCACCGGGAAGATGACAGAGTCGGGCAGGTGAGAGAGTCGGGCAGGTGAGAGAGCTCAGCGACCGGTGAAGTTCGGGTCGCGGTGCTCGAGGAATGCCTCCTAGCCCTCGCGGTAGTCCTCCGACAGGAAACAGGCTTCGACCGCCCGCCGCACGCGCTCCCGGTCCCGTACTGAGGGGTCATCGCCCGCTTCTCGGATGGCCAGCTTGGCCGCCCGCAGCGGGAGTGGTGCATTGTGCGCGATAGTGCCGGCGAGTTCGCGCAGGCCGATGGCCTCGATCAACCGGGCACACCCGAAGGTCGGAAAGACGTCAACGCCCCGCTGCGGGCGAGGTCGATCCGTGAGACCGAGGGAGTGAACGCCTTCCAAGCGCTCCAGCGCGTGCTCTACCGCAGCGCCAAGCAAGACCAGAAACGTCGATTCCACGCCGTTTACGACAAGCTCACCGCCGTGACGTGACGTGGGGAGCATGGGTCAACGTTGCAACCGAACACGGCGCCCGCGGAGTCGACGGCGTGAGCATCGCGTCAATCGAGGACAGAGGCACAAAGGGGGTGCGGGCCTTCCTCGATGAGCTCGCCGCAGAGGTCAAAGCCGAGATCTATCGACCGAATCCCTTGCGACGCGTGAACATCGAAAAGCCCGGGCAACCGGGCCAGACGAGACCGCTCTCGATCCCTCTTGTTCGGGACCGGGTGGTGATGACGGCGGCCAAGTCGGTCCTTGAGCCGATCTTCGAGGCAGACTTCTTGCCTTGTTCCTTCGGGTTCCGCCCGAAACGATCGGCCCACCAGGCCCTCGAGGCTGTGCGCATCGCCGCCAACAAGGGAGCGGGTTTCGTGCTCGACGCCGACATCTCGGACTGCTTCGGTTCTTTGAGCTTCGACGCCATCATGGCCGAGGTGGCCAAGAGGGTGTCGGATCAGAAGATGTTGAAGCTGATCCGGCCGTGGCTTCGGGTTGGGGTGTTAGAGGACGGGGTGGTCACCGATCCGGTGACCGGTGCCCCACAGGGCTCGGCCGTCTCCCCGCTGCTCGCCGACATCGTCCTCCACGTGCTTGACGAGACGTGGGCGAGAGACGGCAAGCGGCTAGGAACGCTGGTCAGGTACTGCGACGACTTCGTCGTGCTCACCTCGACGAGGGCCAGGGCTGAAGAGGCCAAAGCCCGGATCAAGGTGATCCTCGAACCGCTCGGGCTGCAATTGCTTCCGAGAAGACCAGGATCACCTGCGTCTTAAAAGATGAGGAAGGCTTTGTCTTTTTGGGATTTGAGCATCGGATGCGAGAGTCCCGGAAGTGGCGTGGTCGCTGGTACTTGCAGAAGTGGCCGTCATCTCGGGCTATGGCCTCCATCAGTGCCAAGGTCAGAGAACACACGGCTCTTCATCTGTCGAGCCTGCCGCTCGAGGACGTCGTCGGACACCTCAACTCCGTCCTGCGGGGCTGGGGGACGTACTTCTCCGTGGGGAATTCCACGGTGAAGTTCCATACCGTCGACAGCTATGTCCACCTGCGCATGGCCGAGCTGGCCAGCAAGAAGTACGGGCTCCACGGTCGGAACTGGGTCACCCGCTTCACCTATGGGTGGCTCACCAACCTGGGATCGGTGGGAAGGTGCGCCATCGGGCTGCGCAAGCCTGAGGTGAACGATGTCGGAGAGCCGGATGAGTGGAGAACCTCATGTCCGGAATCGATAGGGGGCGGTTGGCAGAGCCGAGGCTTCCTGGGCCAGAGGAGCGAGAAACCTTCGGGCCAGCGCTCGGGCCCCGGGAATCAGCTGACGCCGAGCCAGCCGCCTACCTCACCGCCCTGGAAGTCGTGCGGTGTGAGCGCACGAGCGGCGAGCTCGGCATCGCTTATCTTGACGCCCTTCGGATACCAGTTCGAGTCATAAGCGGCCTGGATCGTGAGCCCGGTGATCGTCGTCGCCGAGATGAGCTCGATGATGGTAGGCAGCGAGGTGAGGGGACGGCCTCGCCAGTTCATGGTAATGAAGCTGAACATGCGGTGCTCGATCCTGTTCCACTTGGACGTCCCGGTCGGGTAGTGACAGACCGTGATCCGGAGGCCGATCTCAACGGCCGGCTTGGCGAGCTCGACCTTCCAGGCTCGGACCCGGTAGCCGTT
>Ga0182024_10021713_pt1 | contig 11630 bp, 8 predicted proteins | sample P32metaG_FD_120480 | JGI IMG/M metagenome (GOLD analysis project Ga0182024, IMG submission 120480) | Permafrost microbial communities from Stordalen Mire, Sweden - P3-2 metaG (Illumina Assembly) | ecosystem: Environmental > Terrestrial > Soil > Wetlands > Permafrost | place: Sweden: Stordalen... | reverse complement strand
GCAGCCTCACGTCGACGGCCCATTTTTGCGACCCGTCGACTTTTGGAGGAATATCGTAGCGCTGCGGAGAAAGGCCGACATTCTTGAATTCCTGCACCGGCTTGACCGCGGCCACGCCGGTGATCGCGTTGACATTGTTGCCGGTCAACGCGACGTGGAATCTTTTTCCACCGATCAGTTGCCCATAGGTGACGCGTCTCGATGGATCGGCCTTGACGCTGATTACGCCTTCGCTCACTGTGAGCTGATCCACGGGTACGTCGATCCGCTCCGATCCCATCTGCAGCATTACGCGGCGCGCCTCGGCCGCGACACGCCTCATCGGCCAGCTATCCCTCTCCATGGCGGTGGAACCGCCGGAGCCGCCCTGGTCGACGGTAATGTCCGTGCTTCCCATGACGCAGGCGGTCTTCTCGTAGGCGATGTCCAACTCGTCGGACATAATCTGGCGGAAGGATGTCCCGGTGCCCTGGCCGCAGTCGGTCTTTCCGACGTAAAACGTGGCGGAGCCGTCATCGTGGATGACAATCCAGGAATCGATTTGACGGAAGTCGACGTCCGGGTAGGGCCCCGCATCCGCCGGAGTCTGAGCGTTGGCCGGCAATGCAAGTGGACGGGTGCCGAGGCCGGCGAAGCTTACGACCAGCAGACCGGCGCTCTTCAGAAGATTTCTGCGTGAGGTGCCCCCACTCAACAGCACATCTTCCACGTGTTTCGGAATTCCGCTGAAGGTTGTCATGCGACCACCTCTTTCGCGGATTTGGGTCGCTCGGCCGCCATCGTCTTCACCGCACGCTTGATAGCTGCCTGAACCCGGTAGTAGGTCATGCAGCGGCAAAGAGTGCGGTTCATACCTTCTCGGATCTGGGCATCGGTGGGTTTGGGATTCTTATCCAGCATCGCCTTGGCGGTCATGATCTGCCCGTTTTGGCAGAAACCGCATTGCGGAACTTGTTCCTCGATCCACGCCTGCTGCAGCGGATGCAGCTTGCCGTTCTGAGCGAGTCCTTCAAGCGTGGTGATCCCGCCTTTCACGGCAGACACCGGGACAATGCAGGAGCGGGTCGCCGCGCCATTGACGATCACCGTGCACGCCCCGCACTGTCCGAGACCGCAACCGAATCGCGGACCTGTCAAGCCAAGATCATTGCGCAGCAAATACAGAAGCGGAGTCGAAGGGTCGACATCCACCAGGTGCGATTTACCGTTGACGATCAAAGTCAGGCTCATGTGTAATTCTCCTTGCCAAACCTCGGGCCGGAGCGACCGAACTTGATTTTATCAGGATTCGACTTGGCGGCATTTACCGCAGTAAACCTGCGTCCTTCAAGCCGTTCAGGACAAATTGCACGGCAATCGCGGTTAACAGAAGACCCATCATGCGCGTCAGAATGCGGATACCAGTCTCGTGAAGATGAGAGCTCACCCAATCCGCCGCGGCCAAAACCAGAAAGGAAAGAATCGCTACGACGGCGATTGTGACGACGATTACGATGGCGTGCGGCCAGTCCGGACTCTGGCTCATCAGGACCATCACTGAAGAGATGGAGCCCGGCCCGGCAAGCATCGGAATACCCAGAGGAATGATTCCCACGTCTTCTTTCTCCGCGCCCTCCTCGGTTTCTCCGGGCGTCTCCTTGGTGGGCGAGCGCCTGGCCTTTAGCATGTCGAGCCCGATCATTCCAAGGATCAATCCGCCGGCGATCTTGAAGGCTGCCAGGGTGATACCGAAGAGCCTGAAGATAAAAGTCCCCGCCAAAGAAAACGTCAGCAACACCACGAAACAGGTCCATGCCGCCCGTTGCGCCATATGCCGCCGGCGGATGCGGTCCGAATCGCCTGTCATTGCCAGAAAAGCCGGAACGGCGGCAATGGGGTCCACCAATACGAAGATCGAGGTGAATGCGATCAGCGAGAATTGAAGTAGCGGCGCCATCGGACTATAGATGCGGCGGATTTAGTTTTGGATGCGAGGGAGTTGGGTGTTACGCGGCTGCGCCCACAATGCTTTCGTCTAATTACGGATACCCGGTGGGGCGAACTTCCGGGCCGCTAACAACGGCGCCGGGCGCATCTATATCGCAAACGATGAATGACTTGCGCTTTGCTCTCCGAATGCTGCGACGCAGCCCGGGTTTCTCGGTTCTGGCCGTGCTTTGTCTCACGCCCGGCATCAGCGCGACCCGCATCTGTATGGAGTTGGATTGAAGGAATTTTGGTCTTTCCGAAAGTCGCCAGTCAGGATCGCATGGTCGCAATGGCCGGAACCGATCGCAATGGACGGGCCGACGTATCCTGGCCGGACTGACAGGATTTTCAGAGGAACTGCACGCTGGGGTAGGCCTTCATTGCAGAACACATTCACAAGGGACAAGCGATATTGCTCAGATGCGCTTCAAAAGTTGCGTCGAGCATACCGCCAAGAGTGTTATCGCAAGGCTCCAGCCAGTATATCAGCGTAGGTGGAACAGGGTGACCGCAATTGGTGCGAACTGTTTCGCTCCAGATTTCGTAATCGATTCGAAGAACAGTTATGCAAACGATCTTTCGTGACGTTAAATTCGGCATCCGGTCGCTGCTGAAGGACAAAGGGTTCTCAATGACCGTGGTGTTAACCCTGGCGCTGTGCATTGGAGCGAACACGGCGATTTTTGCGATCGTTCATTCGGTTCTGCTGCGGCCGCTGCCGGTCCCACGAGCGGAGGAAATTCTGCTCATGGCGAACCAGTACCCAAGAGCCGGCGCGACCGGATCCACCAATAGCGGCTCCGCCGATTATTACGATCGCCTCAACGCGGTCACGGTCTTTCAGCAGCAGGCCATGTTCAATTTTGCGGACCAAACCATCGACCTGAACGGAACACCCGAAAAAATAGTGGGGATGAACGCAACGCCTTCTCTCTTCCGGCTCCTCGAGGTTGCCCCGTTGCTCGGCAGGACATTTAACGACGAGGAAGGTGAAATCGGCGCTCACCAGAAGGTTGTGCTGAGCTATGGTCTGTGGCAGCAGATGTTTGCGGGCTCGCCAGACGTCCTCGAAAAGGAGCTGCGTCTCAGCGGGCGGCCCTATACCATCGTGGGCGTCATGCCCTCGAATTTTTCGTTCATCAATCCCCGGGTGCGGCTATGGGCCCCTCTTGCGCTCACGCCTCAGCAGAAAACCGCCCGCCACAACAACAACTGGTACAACATCGGGAGACTCAAGCCTGGAGCGACGCTGCAGCAAGCTCAGGCGCAGGTGGATGCGCTGAACAAAGTGAATCTGGAGCGCTTTCCGCAGTGGAAGCAAATCCTGACCAACGCGGGCTTTCACACCACCGTGGAGCCTCTTCGCGACATGCTGGTGAAAGGCGTCAAGAGCAGCCTTTATCTGCTGTGGGGTGGCGCGGTATTCGTGCTCCTGATCGGCGCGGTGAATATCGCGAACCTAGCGCTGGCCCGTGTCACGCTGCGGAGGAAAGAGTTCGCCACGCGGCTGGCCCTGGGCGCCGGGCGCGGACAAATCACCCGCCAGGCAATCGTCGAGAATGTGCTGGTCTGCGGCGTAGGAGGCGTCGCCGGCATAGGTCTAGGCGCGGCCCTGCTTCATTCCCTGATGGCCATCGGACTGAAGCAGCTTCCTCGTGTCGACGAGGTTCGCATCGATTTTACAGTGGTCCTCGTGGCCCTCGGAATGGCAGTCGGCGCTGGCATTTTAGTTGGACTCCTTCCGCTGGCGCAAATTTTCCGCGTGCACCTGAACGACGCTTTGCGTCAGGACAGCAGGACTGGCACCGTCGGAACAGGGTCCAAGCGGGTTCGCCAGAGTTTGGTGATCGCGCAGATCGGATTCGCTTTCGTGCTGCTGGTGGGGGCCGCCCTCTTGCTGGTCAGTTTTCGGCAGCTTCTGAAGGTGGATCCGGGATTTAATACGGGCGGCGTCATCACCGTTTCGATCAGCGCGCCGAGATCCCGCTATCCGGGCGACATCGAGTTGCGCAACCTGCTGCACCGGTCGCTCGATGCGATTCGCCGCAGTCCTGGCGTGCTCTGTGCCGGCGCCACCTCGGACATTCCCTTCGGCGGCAATCACAGCGACAGCGTGATCTTCGCCGAAGGCTATGAGATGAAACCAGGCGAATCTCTGATCTCACCTCGCGAAGTGACCGTCTCGCCCGGATATTTCGAAACGATGGGGATCTCCATGATCCGCGGGCGTGCTTTTGACGATCGCGACACGGAAGCTGCGCCGTTGGCGGTGATCGTCGATGAGCGGCTGGCCCGCCATTTCTGGCCGAAGCGCGATCCCGTCGGTCAGCGTATGTACAGGCCGCAAGACATCAACAACCTTATGAAGACGGACGAGCACACCCGATGGTTAACGGTGGTCGGCGTCGTCCGCGACATTCGCCTGGACGATCTGGCGGGAAACGGCAGCCCGGTTGGCGTTTACTATTTTCCGATGGCTCAGAACCCGGAGCGTAGCTACACGTTCGCGATTAAAGCAGCGGCGGATTTGGGCTCGGTCAGCCGCGCCGTCCGTTCCGATATAGCGGGCATCGATCCCGAGCTGGCGCTTTTCGACGTCCACACGATGGCCGAGAGAACCGAGCTCTCCATGTCGACGCGAAAGACACCGATGACCCTCGCGGTAGGCTTTGGCGGACTGGCACTGTTCCTTTCGGCGATTGGAATTTACGGCGTCCTGACGTATTTAGTCACGCAGAGACGGCGCGAAATCGGCATCCGCTCCGCGCTCGGCTGTTCGGCGTCGGGTATCGTGAAGCTGGTGCTCTCTGAAGGACTGGTGCTGGTTGGCATCGGTCTGGTGCTCGGAGTAGCGGGCGCGGCAGCTCTCCGGAAGGCACTTGAGAACGAGCTTTACGGGGTACAGCCGCTTGACCCTTGGGTCATCGCGAGCGTGACGGTGGTATTGGGCCTGGTCGCGTTAGCCGCGTGCCTGTTACCGGCCCGCCGCGCCACGCAGGTTGATCCGGTGATTGTGCTCAACGAGCAATAAGGAATCTCTTTCTTACGCGCAGTGCTCGCGGTCGCCGCCAACAGCGGAACTGCAGCCCGAAACCGTGGCGGCGCGCTACACGTTGAACCGTAATTGGCGCGGTATTGTAGTATGGCAAGTTACCCCCGCGGTTGTGGAGGCGCAAGAATATGTCGATCGATCGCCGCTCTTTCATGATCGCAGCCGCAACCGCCGCCGCGATCCACCAGGACCGCGTTCAAGGTGCGCCGTCGGAGGCAGGCGATCCTCGCGATCCGCTCGGTGTGCGGGCCGATTTTCCGATCGTCTCGGAACACATTTTTCTCAATTCGGCTTATATCGCGCCCACCCCCCGGCCGGTAGTCGCCGCGAGCCAGGCATATCTCCAGGGGAAAAGCGCCCGGCCCATGCAGCTTAATGCTCTGATGGCGACCAATGAGGCCGTCCGGGCGCAGTTCGCGCGGATGGTGAACGCCACGCCCGATGAAATTGGCCTCCTCAATTCGACTGGAGAGGGTGAGAACGTCATCGCTAACGGCGTCGGCCTGGTATCCGGAGACAACGTCGTTGTTGACGACCTGCATTACTCCACGGAGTTCGTTCTCTACCGTACCCTCGAAGCCTCGCGCGGCATCGAGCTCCGCATCGTCAAGAACCGGAACGGAGCGGTGACCGTCGGCGATTTCGAACCGCACATCGACAAGCGCACCCGCATCGTATCGGTTGCCTGGGTATCGCACTTAAACGGATTCCGGCACGAGATGCGACCCATCGCCGATCTGGCGCACGCGCACGCGGCGCTATTCTATGCCGACGCCGTGCAGGCCGTCGGCATGATCGATATCGATGTTCGCGCCGCCGGCGTCGATGCGCTGTGCTGTGGTTCGTACAAATGGCTGATGGCGGAGTTCGGCGTCGCGCCCTTCTTCGTTCGCCGCGATGTGCTCGACCGCATTCAATCCGACCGGGTGGGAGAATTTTCAGTTTCGAGCGCGGAGCCGGATTATCATTATCGGCTTTTAAAGACCGCGGCTAAGTTCGAGGCCACCAGCCGGGCCTTCGGCGCTGTTTCACAATTACAGGCCAGCCTTTCTTATCTTGAAAAGGTGGGAATTCCGCGTATCGAGAAACACACCTCGGCACTGGCCCAACAGCTTTATACCGGTCTTGAAAAACAGGGCCATCGACTGTTCACTCCTCCCGGGAACCGGTCTTCCATCGTGACCTTCTACTGCGGTAAGCCGGTCGCCGCAACGCGCATGGCGTTCGAGGCCGCCAATATTGTAGTGACGGCGAGGTCGGGCCAGGTTCGAATCGCGCCCGCCCTGTTCAATACCGCTGACGAAATCGAGAAGTGTCTCGAGGTAACTAAGCAGCTGGTTTAGTGCTTGAACCGCGTGTCAATTATTGGCTCTTAACGGTCAGCAACACCCCGGTTTGCGTGGTTTGTCCGTCATACTGCGCGGTGAGCGGATTATCGCCGCTCGCAGTCGTTGAGGGCACCACAACATTGAATTGATACAGTCCCGGCGAGATCAACCCGGCGAACTGAACGATCGCGGTGGCGCCCCCGATTTGAATCACCGGAAGCGGTATTAGAACCCCGCCTTGGCTCGCCGATCCCTTGACGATCGGCATCGAGACATTGCCGAAGCCCGTGGCGTAGAGAACGATCACCTCACCCGGCGCGGCGGGCGTGCTGACACCCGGGAACAGAGAAGTTGGGCCGAGGTCGGAACCGTTTACATGCGTGCCGACGACGTACGGTCCCCCGTTAAAGACAAAAAAGGCGAGCGAAGCAGACTGCGTCTGCGCAGCGAAACTCGCGCTCGAGGTCCCGCCATTGGTGACCGTCACCAGCAGTTTTCCCGAAGCCAGATCCGACGGAGTAAGCACGTTAAGCTGGGTCGGACTGATGTAATAAACATAGGCCGGTTCCCCGTTCAGGGAAACGCTGACCCCGTCGAGCGCGACCGGCATCTGGTTGGCTGCAAAATCGGAGGATTGCCAGATACGAGTGTCGCCCACGGGCGAAAGATTCGATCCCTTGATGACCACCCAGGTATTGGGAGCGACGGTCGAGTTATTGGAAAAAGCAGTGGCGACCGAAGTGATCGTCGGAGTTGTGGTCTGCGGTCCGGCAGGCAACGTCAGGCTGAAGATGGTGCCCTGTCCGTAGGTGCCGCCCTGATTGGTCGTGCCGTAGAGACTTCCGTTGGTGCCCTGGATCAGAGAAATGGGTTCGCCACCGTCCGTCGGGTACACAAAATTATAAAGAGTGGTGAACGTTCCTGCCGGCGTGATCTTAAAGATCGTGCCGCTGCTGTCTGACCCGCCCGTGAACGTCGTGCCGTAGAAGTTTCCGTCCTGCGCCTGAATCAGGGTCGTCGGATTGGCGCCGGTCGAGTGGGCACGAAAGTCGTATAAAGTCGACAGGGCACCTCCCGGAGTGATCTTGTAAACGGTGCCGGAGATGGAGTCGCCCGGATTCGTGGTCCCGTAAAAATTGCCGTCGGTGCCCTGGATCAGACTTCCTGGGGGACCAGGATTGTTGGCGATTCCGCCAAAGCTGTACAAAATAGTAAGCACACCCCCGGGCGTAAGCTTGAACAGGAAACCCGCATTGGCGATCCCGCCGCCGGTGCTGGTGCCGTAAAAGTTTCCATCGCTTCCCTGAAGCAAAGTCCCAACCAGGCCTGCGCCGGTTTGCTGCGGAGTGAAACTGTACACGGTGGTCAGGACCCCTGCCGGCGTCAACTTGAATATCGTGCCTCCGGAGTTGCCTCCGGCGGAGTTCGTCATTCCGTAGAAATTTCCGTCCGAGCCGATAATCAGGCTGGAGGGGGATGCTCCGTCCACCGTTGCCAGGCTGAACGCGAACAACGTCGTAAGCGTTCCTGTGGGCGTGAGTTGGAAAACGGTTCCGACAGCGCCCGAATTTCCCTGCGTCGTTCCATAAAAATTCCCGTCGACGCCCTGAAAGAGGGAGTTGGGACCGGCGCCATCCGTCGACGTCGACCCAAAATTATAAATTGTGGTCAGCACGCCCGCCGGAGTCATTTTGAAGACCGTGCCCTCCGCATGGACGCCGCCGTCGTTGGTAAACCCATAAAAATTCCCGTCGCTTCCCTGGATCAGCGACGCTTCCGCGCCGAACACGAAGGTCCCCCTGAACGTCCAGAGGTTTGCGAACGTTTGCCCCTCAACCGGCATCGCCGCGCTACACAAGCAGATATAGGCAGCAAGAACCGGGAAACTCGTCACCCCCAAAGATCCAAACAAACGCTTTCGTCTAATAGTCGAGGACGCCGTCTTTGACATGTTTATCAATCGCTACCATACCGCGTTTGGCGCATTGGAACAATAACCCGGCCTAGAGCGGGTTTTCGCCGTAAGAACACTTATATCCGTCGTTACGCCGCCTGAGAATAGTTTTCCGAAGCGCATGAGGAAAATTTGCCGAGGCTTAAGAAGAGACCATTGCCGCTGGCGGATGCGCGCGGAGCGAAGCGGGGAGGGGTGCTCGATTCTTCCTGGCTATGGCGAATCGCCGTCCGCGCTTCCGCTATGCTCGATGTTGACGTGCTTCCCCTTTTCTTGCTCCAGATCAGCGTCGTGGCGCTGTGTTCGCAGATCCTCGGCAGACTGTTTCGTCGGATCGGACAACCGGGCGTAGTCGGTGAAATTACCGCCGGCATCGCGCTCGGACCGTCGCTTTTCGGATGGCTCGCCCCCACCTTGCATCGGGCGCTCTTTCCGGAAGCGAGCTTGGGATCCCTCAACCTGATCGGACAGCTTGGCCTGATTCTGTTCATGTTCCTGGTCGGCATGACGCTGAACGTTCAACACCTCAAGGAGCACCGCGCCATCGCGCTGGCAAGTAGTGTCAGCAGCATCGCGGTCCCCTTCATTTCTGGATTCTTCCTGGCTGTTTTTCTGCATCGCGCCCTGTCCCTCCCGGGTGTGCCGCTTTTCTCGTTCGCGCTGTTCATGGCGGTTTGTATGAGCATCACCGCCTTCCCAGTGTTGGCCCGCATTCTGCAAGAAACCGGCTTGATGGGAACGCGCCTCGGTTCCGTGGCGATCGCCTCCGCCGCGATCGGCGATGTGGCGGGATGGCTGATTCTCGCGGCGATCCTCGCGTTTTCAGCGGGCGCGGTTCAGCACCGCTCGCTGAGTGTCACCTTCGGACTGCTCGCCGCCTACATTGCCGCGATGATCATTCTTCGCCTCCGCTGGCCTCGCCTCCGGGAGGTGAATTTGGCCGCCGCCCTGATCATCGCCATCCTTTCAAGCGTTGCCACCGAATGGATCGGCGTCCACGCCCTGTTCGGGGCTTTCTTCGCGGGCGTGATGATTCGCAAAACGGTGGCGTCTGTGGAAGCGGCCCGCCAGATGATCGAACCTCTGACCACCACCATCTTTCTCCCCGTCTTTTTTGCCATCACCGGCCTGAGAACGCGCTTCGGTCTGCTGCTCGAAAAGGAAGCTCTGAGCTATACCCTGATGATTCTCGCGGTCGCCGTGGCCGGCAAATGGCTTGGAGCGATGCTGGCGGCGCGCTCCATGGGCATGGGCGCCCGCGAAGCCAATGCCTTAGGGATTCTGATGAACGCGCGCGGCTTGGTCGAACTCGTGATCCTGAGCATCGGCTTCGATCTCGGCCTGATCTCGCAGACGGTGTTTTCGATGATGGTGCTGATGGCCCTGGTGACTACTTTCATGACGGTGCCGCTAATGCATCGAGTTTATTCCGTTGGATGTCGGCCCGGTTCCCCGACTGAGTCTTATACCGTTCCCAAATAACGCTCGAGCCTCTGCACGACAGCGTGCCCGAGAAGCATCTGGATCTGCTCAAGCTCGCCGCCGACCGCGCGAGCAGTTGCGGCGCAGATCGCGGGGTGCAACGCACGGAAACGCCGGCGTCGGCCGCGTACGGCGGAAGCCGCCTGGACGCCGTCAATAGCGCCGCTTCGAATCCCGTTTCGGAACAGTTCTGCTATAACTTTCGCCGCACGCGCCCGGAGTAATGAGCTTATCGATCAGATTCTGGTGAGAACAATATCGGGAAATTGGTAGTGCGCTAAATGTGTGTCCCTGGCACTTGAAGCCGCAAGAGGCTTGCTGTTACGGTTGAGACATGTCAGAACTGATCGAGTTAGAAGCCAATGCTGCCATTAAATTACTGAGACGGGCTATAAGCGTTCTTGGTGAGGCTGGACCGGTATTGATGACGAAACCCAGTCGCGATGGATTCACGGAAAAGAAAGCGCGCAGGGCGTTGTTGCTCGTGGATGATGCAATCGGGAAGATCGAAGTAGTGTTGCTCCACAATCGCGAGCGGTCGGTAGAGATAGGTCGCAAGGGCGGCAAGAAGACCGCCGAGCGCGGTCCCGACTACTTCCGCCAGATCGCAGCTATGCGAAAGACCAAGGGCGGTGGGCGGCCCAAGAAGCAACCGGATCAAAACAGCTAGAATGACCCTTGCGCGATTCCAGCGCAAGGGCCAATGGATTATCCGCACGGATTTCCCGATCACCTGAAATTTCCAGTCGATACCGCTTTCTCCAACTCCGAAATCGAGTTCGCTCGCCTGCGGAAGCAGGAAACCTCGAAAGACGACGGACTGCGTCACATCGAGCGCTACGTTCGCAGCGTATTCTTTGCCTTTGCTAAAGCCGCCTGCAAAGCTGTCGAAGAGGGACTCTGGAGCGCTGAACAGTTCCGTCGTGAGACGGACAAGTATCGAGACGATCTAGCGCATCACGTTTACTTCGATAAGATTTTTTGGACGGCCACCTCAGAGGAATTGGCTCGCCTAAAGCGATCCGTTAAACTCCAGATCGAGTCAATGGACGAGTGGACGGGGATACAGAACGAACTGAAAACTGCACTTTTGACCGTTGAGTTTGTCAAAAGATCGCCGCCTCCGGTCCCTGTGGTTCAACCCCGGTTCGACACACTGGAGGCCGCAACTCGCCACGCCGAAGAACTGAATAAGGCTAACGGTAAGAAAACTCGCCAATTTCGAGAGCCGAATCCGGATCTGCTAACTGGACTGGAGACCGTCAACAAAATAAGGGCGGCGAACGCTCTTGGAATCTCAACGCGGCAAGTTGACCGCTACGTTAAAGACAAACTTCTCATACCGGTCGGTGGTTTCGGTCGCAAGCGATTCAAAACAAAAGATCTCCTTAAATTTATCACTAAAAACATTGCGACTTAGTGAGACAAACCGAGACAAAGTGAGACACTAAGCGAGACGCATACAGACTATGTAAGACTTTTATTTTCTGTCACTTGTGTAATCTGGGATTGTCCTCGCGAGACAGAAAGGAGATTGAATGAAGTTTACGATACAGCGCCGACGGCGCAGGACCATCATCCGGCTCGAAATCGGTGATATGGTCCTGACCGTCGAGTTGCCAAAAGTCTAGCAACTATCGCAATTTAGCTCTTGAAAACAGCAAGCTAGCTGCTGTAAACTAGAGTCATGAAGTCAACGGCCCCGATCAAGACGCCAATCCTGATCGGGGCCAAAATCACCACAGCCGAAGCCGCAATGACCTGCAAATCCATTATCGGCTCTCTGGCTGTGAATCGCAAGGAGATTCACAGTGACCTGCCATTCCTGCCGAGCCGAGTGCAAACG
>Ga0182024_10021712_pt1 | contig 11630 bp, 10 predicted proteins | sample P32metaG_FD_120480 | JGI IMG/M metagenome (GOLD analysis project Ga0182024, IMG submission 120480) | Permafrost microbial communities from Stordalen Mire, Sweden - P3-2 metaG (Illumina Assembly) | ecosystem: Environmental > Terrestrial > Soil > Wetlands > Permafrost | place: Sweden: Stordalen... | reverse complement strand
TGCTGCCGTTGCTCGTCGTCGCCGATCGGCAGCTCGCGGGGCGCGGCCGGCAGGGCAATTCTTGGTGGACCGGTTCGGGCAGCTTGGCCTTCAGCCTGTTGTTCGATCCGGCGAGGTTCGATTGCCCGCGGCGGCCCGCACCGCGATTGGCGCTGGCCGTGGGGGTGGCGATTGTCGATGCGATAGGTCCACGGGCGGCAGATCATTGCGTCGGGCTGCATTGGCCGAACGATGTGTATGTCGGCGATGGCAAGCTCGCCGGCGTGTTGGTGGAAGTGCTTCCCGACGGCCGGCACATTTTAGGAATCGGCCTGAATTCAAACAATTCCGCCGCCGATGCGCCGCCAGAATTACGTCGCCAAGTGGCGACGCTTCGCGACCTCACCGGGCGAATGCACGATCAAACGCAACTTCTGATCGACCTGTTGGATTGCCTGACAACCCGATTGCGGCAACTGGGCGCCGACGATCCGGCGCTTGGCGATTCGTTCGATGCGCTCTGCCTCCAACGCGACCGGCCGCTGACGCTCTATCTCGGCGAGCGCGCCGTGACGGGTCGCTGCGCGGGGATCGCACTCGACGGCGCGTTGCTTCTCGACACACCGGAAGGTCGCCAATCGTTCTACGCCGGCACGCTTCATCCGCCGCAATCGGCCGCATCCCGCACGTAATTCATGAAGATAGCAACTCTCCCAAGAACGTCTCCCCGTTCGAGTTCCCCTTTCTCGCAACCAACAGCCGAGAGGTAAGGCCCAGGGCGTCGAGATAGTTTTCCAAGTCGCCAAGACGGAGGTCGCTGTCGACACCCGATTCTAGCTTGGAAATCCTGCTTTGAGTGCATCCCATCGCTTTCGCGATATCGGCCTGGGACAGACACTTCGCCGAACGAAGAGCAGCTAGTCGCTTAACGATTTTGCGATCAGCGATTCTCTTTTCCAAATTATCCGAGAAAGCTTTGTCGCGGGCGAGGTGGCGAGCCATCTCTGCGACCGACTTGTATTGTTTCTTCGCCATAAATCATTGCGACTTTCTTTCGAGCAATTCATCGACAAAATCGATGCACATAAGGATGTCCGGGTGTTGCGAGTTTTTCCCGCCGATGGCTAGCAGCCAAAGAATCTCGGTCCGGCCATCGGGAAATACGTAGAGGCGTGTCTGTTGTAGTTTTCCAGGGCCACCTTTTTGGTCGATCGCCAGGATTCCTCGGGGTTCTGGATGAATGTAACCGGTCTTGATTTGCTGTGGCTTCGCACCAGTTTTCAGCGCCTCGTGAAACGTGTCGAGATTATCGAGAACGGCTTGAAGCTCGCGCGGACGCTTCTTGGCGTACCACCGCAGACTTCTTTCATAATCGTCAGTAGCCGCTAAACTCCACATAGGAATATACCATATTGGAATAAATCATATATCATTTTTAGTCATTTCGTTCAACACACATTCCGAACCGGAATTCATCAATTGGTCTCAGTGGCGGTTTCTTAACTCCCCCTTGGCGGAAACACGTGAGAATTCCGCTGTTTCGCGATCGGGCAACTGAACTCTCGCATCCTTCAGCGACGACTCGCTCCGCGGCGGCGTTTTGCAGTTCCTACGGCGGCGTCTCTTCGCGCGTGGCCGGTCATCGCGGCGACGCAGAAATCGTGCCGATTGTGATGCAATTGGCGGGCCGCGACTTGAGCGAATCCCCATGACGACACCCGCTTCAGATACTCGGGCACTTCCATCGCCGGCGAGCCATCCATCAGCTTGAGCGTCAGCAGCAGGCCGTCGATGTGAACTTCGCGGTGCGTGACGATCGCTTCGACGGTGTCGAGCGTGTAGCTTGGGGCGACGTTCATGTCGGCCGTCAGCCAGCGGACCTTGCGAAACTCGCGGCGGCGGACATCGGCGCCGCGTTTCTTCCAATGCTCGAAATTCGGATGAGCGATGACGCGCGGGTCCATGTCGGCCGGATCGATGCCGATGACGCGCAGCCCGCGGTTCAGCAGCGCCTGGCTCGACCCGCCGGGGGCGGCTCCGATTTCGACGCACAAATCGCCCGGCTGCACCGGCAATCGCGTCCAGGCCAGCGATTCCTCCATTTTCAGATACGCCCGGCTGACGGCGTCGGGCGGCGACGGGGCCCAAAACAATCCGCCCGGCCAACAGCTTTCCGTTTCCGCGGCGCGATGGTAGCCGATCCACCACACATCGGGCTCGACCAAAACACAGTCGAGAACAAGATCGCCGCGAATGGTTCGTGCGGTGGGGTCTATTTCGAGTTGCGCGGGCATGTTCTGGCAAATCGCCGCCTCCGTTTCCGACACGATCGCCGGCGGCTCGGCCGATTGCATACTGCGATGGTCCGGCGAAAACAAATCGCGCTGCCAAACGTGCAGCCGGTCAAAACGTCGCCCCTCGGCCAGTTTCCAGACGTTACCAGCTCGCTCCTCGATCGTTGCGCCGGCCGCTTTTCCCAAGGAAAACGATGCCGCTCGGGCAAACACGGAACCGATCGCACACTTGTCGTCCAATTCATGCTCGCCGACGAACTTGAACGTGAGAAAGCCCGGCCGCGAATAGGCGAATCGCAGCGCCGGCCAATCGCGGGCCAACTCTCCCTTCACCGCCGCTTCGGCGCCGATCTGGCAGGTGATGAAAATAAATCCCGGCTCGTTCATCGGCTCAACTTTCGGACGTTTTCGTAGCCCGCCACTCCGTGGCGGAAGCCGCGCTTGCGTCGCGGACGACGTAGTATAACGCTGGCAACGGCAGCATGTGCGACAACTTGACGCTCTTCGGGACGGCAGCTATCATCCGGCCCCTTTGCCGCCCCAACACAAGCAACCTCTTCCGCCGGAGCAGGATTGTCGCGTCTTCGACTAATTCGGACGATCGATGTCAACTCGCAGCGCGGCTCCGGCAGACTGCGCTTGCCAGTGCCACACGGCCGTTGCCGATGCGTGCGATTGATCCTAGTGATCGGCGCGCTGGCCGTTGCATCGGCCGCGTCGATGTCCGCTGCCGAGGACTGGGTCGACCAGCGGCCGGCGGGGGCGTTTCATTGCCATGCCGATTTCCGGCTCGACCCCTATCAACCGCTGCTCGACGATCTGGCCAATCTGCAAACCGATCTGGTTCACACGCTGGCCATTGCGCCGACGCACGAGCCGATCGAGCTGTATCTGTTCGCCTATCAAGCGGCTTACACGAGTTATTTGGGCGAGCGGTATCCGAAGGTGCCGTATCGCCGCGCGCTGTACATCAAAGACCGCGGGCCGGGCGAGATGTTTGCTCAGATCGGCCCCAATTTCGAGATCGATCTCCGGCATGAAGCGACGCACGCTCTTCTGCACGGCAGCCTGCCATCGGTGCCGCTGTGGCTCGATGAAGGATTGGCCAAGTATTTCGAAGTGCCGCGCGAGCACCGAATCGACGGCAACCCCTACATGAGCACGGTCAAGGAAAACATCCGGCTCGGCCAATTGCCCAAGCTGGCCACGCTCGAGCAAAAGCGCGACCTCCGAGAAATGGGCGTGCCTGAGTACCGCTATTCCTGGGCGTGGGTCCATTTTCTAATCAACGGGCCGCCGGAAGCGCATGACGAATTGATTGGTTATCTGCGCGACATCCGCGACCACAATTCGCCCGGCCGCCTAAGCGCCCGCATCGAAAGCCGATTGCCGGATCCTGACGCGCAGATTGCGCGGCATTTTCTTGAATGGAAGAGTGACAAATAATCTGGAGATGCCAGTCAAAGACGACATCGAAATGCGGTATAATACCCGCATGAGAACCGTTCTGGACGCGCTCGCGTACATCGACACGATGATTTCGTATTGTCTCGAACGTCCGGAAATGTACGCTGCGAACCCGGTCTCGCTCGAGGGAATTCTCTCTGAATTGGACAATCTCGCCGCTTTTCTGAGAAGTGACGACGACCGCCCGATCCTGGTACACCGTTCACGCTATTCTGAGTTCATTAGATCGAAGGGGTTTGGCGCTATGGGATTTACCCATCGACATCCCGTGGATTCGACTGTCGACGCGCATAGCCGCGCCGCGTTCCAGCCGCTTTGCGATTTCTGGCGCGAATACCTTTCCGTGCGCGATCTCCCCGCGCCGTTCCCGGAACCCTCCTACGATTGATTGGGTTCCTCGGGCGGAATTTCCTTGCTTGCGCGGCGGGCGCCTGGCCGGGCAACGATTGCGGCTACGCATTGCGGAACAGTGGTAGCTTTTCCCAGGCGTCGCCGAGCACGCGGCGGCTGTCGCATTTTAGCCAGTTTTCAAGAATCGTTGCATAGACGCGGCGGAAGTCGGTGTGGAATTTGATATCGCCGTCTTCGAGGTCGCCGAGATTCGGTGGCTGGCCGATCAGGCCTCCCTTTACGCCTCCGCCGGCCAGAATCATTGAAGACGCGGAACCGTGATCGGTTCCGCCGCTGCCGTTTTCCTCGACGCGCCGGCCGAATTCGGAAAATGTCATCAGCAACACGCGGTCGGCGTGGCCATGATGCAGAAGCGTTTCGAAGAATTCGTTGAGCGCTCCGGCGAGTTGGCCGAGAAGGGCGTCCTGCTGCTTCCGCTGATCGATGTGCGTGTCGAAACCGCTTAGCGATAGGAAGTAGACGCGGGCCCCGAATTCGGCGTCGATCATTTGGGCGACGGCTTGCAAGTCGCGGGCCAGCGGATCAGCGTCGCCGCGATTCTCTCGATTCACCTCGGCCAGAATCGCGTTCAACCGATCGGCGGTCGAGTAGGTTTCCAAGGCCGTTCGACGCACGAATTCGGCCATGCTGCCGGCGCCACTGAGCGAGGCCGCGGTCAAATCGCGAATCAGACGTTTGCGAATCGAGACCGAATCGGCGCCGGGCGTCGCTTTCGTCTGGTTGGCATAATAGGATGCCGGGTGCGGTGGCGGGTCACCGATCGACGGGGTGTATGGGCTGACAGTCGCTTGCGCTTCCGGCGTGCCCAATTCCAGGCGAAAACCGTGGCTCGGGTTCACGGTTGGCACGCCCCCGGGCGATCCTTGCAAGGCGAGCGGCAGTTTGTCTTCATTCAGATTCAGCGCCGGCACCTTTCCTTCGGCGATTGGCATCAGACCGACCGCTTGCCCGAGCCATCCGGCCCGCGAGCGGCGATTGGGATCGGCGGTGTGCCAGATGTCCATCGCTTCAAAATGAGAACGATTCGGGTTCGGATAGCCGACCCCTTGCACGAGCGCGAGGTGTTGATCGGCGAGCAGTTTTTCCAGCGGCTTCATGGCCGGATTCAGTCCGACGTGGTCGTCGATCCGAATCACGTCTTCCTTACGAATTCGCAACGTCCGCCGGGCCTTGTGATACAGATCGTCGCCGTAGGGGACGAGCATGTTCAAGCCGTCGTTGCCGCCGGCAAGTTCGACGACGACCAGAATCCTGTCTTTGTTTGCGGCCGTGTCGGCGGCGGCCAAGGCGGTGCGCGCCAGAAACTGCGGCACGCTCGAAGCCAGCGCCAACAGCGGCGTTCCTTGCAGCATCCCTTTGAGCAATTGGCGGCGGTTGAACATGACGTATTCCTTTCGTCTTGCGGGCTGCTGAAAAAGGGGACAGGCACCACGCGGCAACCTCGAAAGGCAGAGCAAAACCAAATCGTCGCTCGGAGCCAGCCCCCTTTTTCAACGGGCGTCTAACCGAGTTGGTATTCAGGCAGAACCAGCAGCATGTGCAGCGTTTCGCGCAGGCGGCGGTCCCATGCGGCGTCTTTGGGAGCGTTTTTGTTTGTGTATTCGACAAGCTGTTTCTCCGCAGGTTCGGCCAGATCGCCTTGCAGAAACAGATCGACCAAAAAACCGACTTGGGCCGATGGATCGTCGCCGGCATGTGATTTCGCCAGGCCCGCCGGATAGCAAAATTCCGACGTGTCGGACTCCGTCGAGGGCCGGTAGCCGGCCGGCGCTGCGGGCTGCGGTTTCCGATCGGCTGGAAGGCCCACGAGCGCCCAAATCAAATTATCTCGGGCGAGCAACGTGGCTGTGTTAAGCCACGCCTTGCCACCTTCCCAGCCTTTGACATTCGGAGGGGCGAAAAGATCCTGCCCCAGACCTTCCATCAGGGAAACCAGCCGCTGCATTGGGCTGGTCGCGCCGAGCCCAATGACGGCGCCGATGAGAAATTCGACCGGGCTTTTGATCCTTTGGCGATACGCCGTGTCGGAAAAGAACAACCGCGAGGAGAGGATGCGGCGCACCGTCGGTCCGATGTCGAGGCTCGATCGGCGGAATTCGTCGACCAACGGATCGAGCAGCGCGTCCGACGGCGATTCCGCCTCGCTGACGAGTTGCCGGAACAATTTGCGGACGATGAACCGCGCCGCCGCCGGCTGCTTGAGCAAAATCCGCACGGCGTCGTCGCCGTCGAAGTTGCCGGTTCGACCGAACAGGGTTTTCGATCCTTCGTCGTGCAGCCGCGAATTGAATTCGAATTGGTCGTTGACCGTGCGCCAGCCGGTGAATGCGCGGGCCATCGCCCGCACGTCGTTTTCGGTATAGTTGCCGACTCCGAGCGTGAACACCTCCATCAGCTCGCGGCCAAAGTTTTCGTTGGCATATCCTTTGACGTTGCGCTGCAAATCGAGCCAGACGATCATGGCTGGATCGTGACTCATGGCCAGCACCAGCGGCTCGAATTTTCCCAGGGCATGTTCGCGCAGCGTGCAATTCTGCTGGAACATCCACTGCGTGCGTCGTACTTTGTTGACGCTGGTGGCGAAATGGTTGTGCCAGAAGAGGGCCATTCGCTCCTGAAGCGGCTGCGGACTGTTGAGCATTCGATACAACCACCAGCCGCGGAGCTCGTCCGGATCATTTTCGGGCGTAATCGATTGGCCGGCCGCATCGACCATTTCGTTGAACGCGGCATCGGCCGGCTGAAAGAGCTCGTCGAGCGTGGCGCCGGGGCCCTGTTTCACCACGCGATTCAGGCTTGCCCAAGCGTCTTCGTCGGCGCGCTGCGCCGGGAACCCGAACGCGGCCCGGCGCAGCAGATGCGCCGCCCAGCGGAGATTCCACGGTTGCTCGCGCGTCGGCCGCCAAGGCTGCCAGGCTTCGATTGGCTCCCAATGGTCCAGTCGGCGCGGTTCGCTCGGCGGTTCGTTGGCTGGCATTGCATTTCTCCACGGAAGCGAAGGCGGCCGATCCGCGGCTCAGAATATGCCGAAAGGCGTGACAAATTCAGTACCGACAAAGAACGCGATGAAAAAACTAGAGTCGAGCGGAAACGGGGCCGACTTGTAGCCGTCCAACCGCAAAGACTCGCCATCATCGACTAGAATCGACACGCTCGGATACAGCGGCTCGACCACCGACTGCGTGTTGGGAATCATCGAATTATCGAATTTTCCGGAGTTCGTGTTCGCCAGGTAGCTTCCGATCAGCGGCGCGAATGAGAGCGCAAATTTTATTGCGGGCCGTGGATCGCTTTCGCCGATCGACAGGACCTTAACGGTCGGCGAACGCTTTTTCACGTTCTCCAGCACTTCAGCGTACAGCGGCGACGGCTTCCAGGTCGCATACGTTCGTGCCTCAGGCTTGCGTTGCGTCCGCATGACGTAGCCCTCGACCGTCTGCGGGTTCAGTGCCATGACGAGCCATCCCTTGTGGATCGTATAGCATGGCGTGAAGGGGTTGATGTCGACTTCGCCAGTCTTGTCGCCGGCATTGAAGGCAATCGTGACGATATCGGCGCCGTGATAATCGCGGTGCTTGATTCGCAACAGTCCGCCGTTTTCGCCGACGGTCGCCTTAGCATAATCATCCAACGTATTGCGAAGTCTTTCCTCGTGGACGACTTGGATCGCTACGCCGGTGCCAATAAATAGCGGCCCTTCGCTCGGAGCGCTGTAGACGACCATCGTCGTTCCCAGCGAATCGAGCATGTCGCGCTGAATGTCGATGCCGAGTTGCTTCGTCGCTTCGCGCTGCGCGTCGTCGAGTGCGCGGGCTTCCTTTGCCGTGTCTTCGCCCAACAATTGCGCTGTCCCCAACGCGGTCTTGCGAAATCCGTCGTAAAAGCCCGCGAGATTGAGATTGAAGACATGCAACTGGTTGAGGTCGGGCGGAAGTGGCGGCAAATCGGCGGCGCGAAAGTCGGAACTGCCGGAGAATAGAAGAAGCATTCCGGCGCGCTCGCCCGGCACGATCGCCTCGACGGTGTATCGCTGATGCCGGCCTTCGACGCCGGTGTGCCAGAACAGTTGCCGCACATTGCCCAGTCCGATTCCGGCGACAAATTTTGGCACTTCGGCCCAGTCGGGCGTCTTGGCAACTTCCGCAAGGACTCGCTGAATGTCGACAAAGCCATGCGACAATGTCTCATAGTCGTTGAAGCCGATGGCTCGTTTGTAGATCGGGCTGCCAAGCAAATTCCGCTCGCGGCGATCGATGACGCGCCCGACCATCTGCTCCGCGGATTCGGTCGAAATCGCGATGACCAGATCGTCGTCTTCCGCCCATGCTAGAACGCGGGTGGGCGGTTCCGGAGGCTTGGCCGTGGGTGGATCTTTTTTGTCGGGTGAACTGTCTGGCACTGGTTCCGGCTTCGGTTCCGAAACGAACACAATCCGATCCTTGATTTTTTGCTCGACCGGCGGATCCGAGAATTGGCTGGCGAGCAGGCGTGCGATGGCGAACAGCGGCTTGCCCCGCGGCAAAACAATCGTCACGCTGGCCGTCGGGAACTTGCCGGTAATTTCGACTCCAACCACAACGCCCTGTTTGCGAATCGCCGGCCACAGCAGCGGCAATCGCCCGGCGGCCGCCCGCAGCTTGAGCAATTCCTCGGGCCGCTTGCCCGCCAATAGCGAATCTCGCAGCGCATCATCGGCAAGCTTCTTGACGGCAAGCTGCTCGACGTAGTCGAGGAGTTTTCCCAGGTCGCCTCGCAGAAGCTCGGCAAACGCCGTCTTATCCAGCGCCGCTTGGTGCGGTTCCCAACCGTCGAACCGCCAGTAAAGAGCCGAGTCGGCGGCGAGCAGTCTTTCCGGCGCTGGCGTATCCGCGGCTACCGCCACCGTCGCGGCAAGAGCCATGAAGCACGCCAGCCCCGCCCAAGCACATCGCAGCGAACCGATGGATCGCATGATGAGCTTCCCTCCATGAATTCAACCTGTTTCGGTCAAGCACCGTCGCGCGACCCGTCGCAAGGGCGAACTGAATATAGAACCTGGAGGCGAAAATTGATACAGAATGAGCGCAACGGTAGCTTCCGGAGTTTTCGCGAGTCTCGCGATTTAGTCCGCCCGCGAGAACGCATCGAACGAGAATTGTCTCATTCGTGCATCAAAATCCGGTCGTTGAGAAGAAATTCTTTGCGGCAATTTCCAGGGCTTCAGCGCTTGCCGCCGGCGGGAGTTTGAGAAACTTGCAGAAAATGGCGGCCTGATGCAAGAGGTCGCGGGGATGGCAGAATCGCATCTCGCGGTGGGCCTGCTCGTAATGTTTCGCAACCAGCTTGTCGAACGCGGCTTCGCGGAATTCGAGCCCCATTTTCTCACACGTTCGCTCGAACAATGCGCGAAATTGGCTCGCGCTCGGGTTCTCGATCTCGATCTTGTACGGAATTCGTCGCAGAAACGCCTCGTCGACCAAATCTTTTGGCTCCAGATTCGTCGAGAAGACGATGAACTGATCGAACGGAACGCAGAACTTCCGGCCGCTGGCCAACCCGAGATAGTCGTACCGCTTCTCCAAAGGCACGATCCAGCGGTTCAGCAATTCCGCCGGGGCGATCTGCTGGCGGCCGAAATCGTCGATCACCAGCGTCCCGCAATTGCTCTTCATCTGCACGGGCGCTTCCGACACGCCGATGTCTTCGTTCGTCGTTAGTTCCAAGTTTTTCATCGTCAGTTCGCCGCCGACGACGATCGTGGGCCGGCGGATGCGCACCCAGCGATGGTCGACCTTTTCATCATCGACGATTCGATCCCCCTTCGCCAGCGGCATTTCTTCGTGACAACTCGGGTCGAACACTCGAATGATTTCGCCGCAGACGCTGATGACGCGCGGAATCCAAATGGTCGTGCCGTAGACGCTTGTGATTCGTTCGGCGACGCTGGTCTTGCCGTTGCCCGGCCGGCCGTGCAAGAAGAGTCCTTTGCCGGAGGTAATCGCCAAACCCAATCGGCAAAACATCTCCTGGCTGAGCGTCAGATCGCTGAAGGCCCGCTGCAAGTCTTCGAAGGTCGGCTGCAATTTGCTCAGCGATTGCGCGGCGACGCTCGCTTCATAATCCGGGAGCGAAACCGGCACCGTGCCGCAATAGCTGCAGTGGGCGGAATGCTGACGGATTCTGCTGGCCCCGGCTTCCGTGATTTCGTAAACGTAGTCGGTCAGATTGCCCGCACTCTTGTGGGCCACCAAACGCCGTGCCTTGAGCGCGTGGAAGATTTTTTCGACGACCGCGAATTGCAGGCCGATCTGTTGCGCGATTTCGACGCCTTTCGTGCTCCCGCGAAGCATCAAATATCGGAGAATGATCGCCTCGACGTCGCTTTCGCCGACATGGGTTTCGGCGAGCGTGCGGGGAGCGAGCGGAAAGAATCTGCCGGATGCCGGCGATGCCGATTCGCGGCCGGAAACCGCTTGCTCGTCGGAAATGTAAAGTTCTTCGCCACGGTCTGGCGGACCGAGTCGATGGACCTCGCTCGACGATGGCGTGGAACGACTCGACTTGACCAACAGGCTGGGATCTTCGGCCAGTGAGACCAAACGATCCAGCAGCCCATCCAGTTCTTCGTCGACTTCTTGGCCCGTCGGATTCATCGCCTTACTCCCCTGTCACCGGCGCCGGGCTGCTTGCAAGAAAGCGCGAACCGACGGCAAAGCAATTCAGATCGATGCGGCGGCACCAGGCGACCTCGATCGCCTGCTGGATGCCCTTCAACAGAATCAACGAGAACCGCTCGCCTGGATACAGGAGCTCGCTGTGGAAGAATCCGCAGCCCTTTTTCGAGATGTTCGTGGTGTAGACGGAGTGCCAGGCCGTCTCGCGCGGGAAGCCGGGCAGGCTTTGGCGGACTTCCATCGCCGCGCGGTGGCTCTTGCCACAGCAATGGATGCGAATGCAGCTTCGCACGTCGTCGGACACGGCCGGCGCCGGCCCCGACTTTTCGAAATTCGCGCGGAGGCTCGGCGGGAAAGTAACGTGGCACGGCAGGGAATAAATCCAGGCGGCTACGGCTTGTTCGCGATCGTTGCTATCCAGCATCGCGTCATCTCCTCGTCAAAGGCTCGGCCCGCCTGCCGATCCATGTATTCAATTACGTTCGAATGCCGCGACGCCGCGCGATGCGGTCGATCGGTCGTCAGCGCCGTGTAAACGTCGACGACCGCGCAAAGCCGCGCGTATTCATGAATCTCCGATCGCACGAGAGCGGCCGGGTAACCGCGACCGTCGCATCGTTCGTGATGCCCGTAGACCATCATCAATTGGCCTGCCGTCAAGTCGTCGCGACGGCAAAGCTCCATGAATCCGCGGGTCGTGTGCTGCTGCAAGACTTGGCGCTCTTTCTCCGTAAGCTTGCGAGGTTTGTCGAGGATGCGACGCGGCACGTATTGCATGCCGATGTCGTGCAGCAGCGCCGCTTGTCCGATCCGCAGCAACTCCTGT
>Ga0182024_10021711_pt1 | contig 11630 bp, 27 predicted proteins | sample P32metaG_FD_120480 | JGI IMG/M metagenome (GOLD analysis project Ga0182024, IMG submission 120480) | Permafrost microbial communities from Stordalen Mire, Sweden - P3-2 metaG (Illumina Assembly) | ecosystem: Environmental > Terrestrial > Soil > Wetlands > Permafrost | place: Sweden: Stordalen... | reverse complement strand
TCCGCTGTTCCAGAGCTCGTCATAGCTCAGGCCGAGGGCCGCGCAGGCTTCGTCTTCAATGTCCTCGGGGCGGTGAATCTCGCTCTCGCCGTCCGGGGAACGGAACGTGTTGTCCGCTGCCAGGGTCCAGCCCGAGAGCAGCAGCGTCCGCCCGGCGAGGTCTGTGATTACCTCACCGGAGGGACGGGCCTCCCCGTAGGTGGTGGTGTCGAGCAGTTCGGGATGATCCTCGGCGTGGGTCAAGAGGGCCCGCAGGAGCGCGGCGTTCATCAGTTCACCGGCCCCAGTACGATCACGCGCTCGGCGTCATCAGGCGCGGCGTCCTCTTCGCTCCAGCCGCCCGCATTCGGTCCCGCCATCTGCTCGGCGAGGTCTTCGGGGGTGATGTGCGTCTCGCCGGAGTACGTGCTGTCGGCGACGTACATAGCCTCCCAGGCGTCGGCGAGGGGCGAGTGGCCGTTGCCCTCGGCGTCCTTGCGGAGGATTACCTTGCGGTCCCTCGGCTGGGTAGCGAGGTAGTCGAGCAGATCGCCCACGGTGCTCATGTCCATCAGTTGCCTCCGTCAGTTGATGTGTTATGCCGCCCGGTCGGGGTACCGCGCCAGGCGCGGCGCTGCTCACGGCGGCGGACGCGGTCATGCTCGGGCATCACCGGGCTCCCCTTCTTCTCCGGCCGCCGTGGCGGCGCTCTTGTCGGCGACGGTGATCCGGATGCAGGCGTCTGCCCCGAGCATGACCGTCCGCACGGCATCGCGGACAGCGCGGGCGATCACGTCACTGCCCGCTCCCTGCGAGCCGAGCCGGGCAACTGCCGTCACCGTGTCCTCGACCTGCTTCTCCAGTGCCGCGCGGGCTTGCGGCGCGGTAGTCGAACTGGCCGGGGTCGTCTGCCCCGCCCGGTCATTGAAGCCGCCGGGACCGTAGAACCGCTCGTAGTCGCCCTTGTAGAGGCGCTGGGACATGTCGTTCCGCCACCGGAGGCCGGACAGGCAGTTGCCGCACGTCACCGCGTCAAGGTCAGCGGTGAGTCTTTGCGGTGCGATGCCCGGCAGGTTGCAGGCGGTCTCGCCCGGCTTGGCGTCGGGGCTGTAGTGGACGGCGGGCGTGATACTCATCGTTGCCCCGCCCCTTGCGCGGCGGACATGCGGATGTACCCGGTAGCCATGTCCTGCGCCCGGTTGAACGCCCGCCAGTCGGAGGGGCGCTGGTCGGCCTTCTCTGGCACGTGGGCGATGAAGTTGAGGGTGCTGCCCGGCTGGCCGACCTCAAGGCGCCGCACCACGTACACCTCGCCTGGCTTCAGGTGCCGGGCGGCGAGTTCCTGGTCTCCCTTCCGCCCGGCGCTCGGGTGGGCGAACCTTGCCCCGATCGGGAATGACATCAGCTGCCTCCGTCTGTTGATCTGTTGTGCTGGCCTGTTATGTGGTGAAGCAGTTGCAAGGGCCGTCGGTATGCGCCTTGTCCCGGTGCGCCTGCAACGCGGCCTCGATCTCCGGGGGAACCGTCCACGGGTCTCCGTGCCCGTCCCAGTCCAGCCCCGAGGAAAGTGCCTCTTTCGTCGGGCACGGCCATGGCTTGCGGCACTCCGCGCACTTCCCGTCACGGGGAACGTGCAGCTTGTCCGCACCGCCGGCGGCCCGCTGGAACCGCCTCATGTCCCGGATCAGCGCCTCGGTCAGGCTCACGATGTCGGCCAGGCTCACGATGTCGGTCGCCCGCCCGCCGCCTCGTCTGCCTGGTCCCGGAACCTGCGGGCCGTAATCGCCCACCCGGTCCGCTTGTCCGTGCTGTCCCCGTCTGCGGCGAGGGCTGACTGCCCAGCCGCGTAGTCGTCAAGGGCCTGCGTTACCACGTGGAGCGCGTCCGCGCTGGACACGTCGAAGGTGACCGTTCGCGGCGGGTTTTCCGGCTTTGCGTTCAGCGGGCCTCCGCATCGCGCGCACTTGTCAGCCATTGCCGCTCCTCCTCTTCCTTCCCTTCGGCGGCTTCCCGCCGTGACCGTGGTAGTAGTCCTCGGCCGCCCACCGCTCAAGGCCCGGCTCCTCCGGGCTCGCGTACCTGGCAGCCGTGGCACGGAGGTAGTCAGTACCGCCCGCGTCAAGCCACTCCTCGACCCGCCACTCGCCGAGGGAAGCGATCACGCGGTCGGCGAGGGCCTCGGGAGTGTCGGCGGGCTTGATGCCCTGTTTCCCGGTCCATACGGCTAGGCGGGCGGTCAGGTCCGTCTCCTGTGCTTGCGCGGTCATGAGTAGAACTCCTCGATGCGCGCCTGCGCGGCCGGGGTGGGCGCGTCTTCTGCCGCGCCCTTGCGGACCCGTTTGACGTGGGCTGCGTGGATGGCGTCAGCGCGGCCGGCCTCGTCGCGGCCGGACGGCATGACGTCGGCCCACCCGCAAGAGCAGTCGACCAGGAACTCGCGGGGGCCGCCGTTCAGGCCCAGGTACGAGATGCCCTCGCGGACATGCCGGGACCCGGCCATCAGACATCCCTCCAGTAGCCGAGAACGCGGTTCGTGAACTGGCCTGCGGTCTCGCCTGGCACGCGGCACGGGAAGTGATCATCGGAAACGGTGCCGTGTACCTGGCATTCCGTCGTGGCCCGCGCGGAGTTCGCCCGCTCGGTCACGTCCAGGCGAAGGTCTGACATCTCTGCGGAGGTGTGCATATGCCGCGCCACAGCGCGGGCATTAGCGTCCTCCCACCTGCCCGCCTCCGGGCGGTAGCCGGCAGTGCGGGCCCAGAATGATGCCTTGGCGGCGCGGGCCAGCATTCCGGCGACCATGCTGCGCTCGGAGCAGCTGAGCGGGTCGGCCCAGCAGCCGTCCGGGAGGAACTCACTACCGGTCATCGCCCGTCCTCCTCGGTCGCCAGCCGGACCTTCGCCGGGTTGATCACGAGGTACCGCAGAGCGGCGGTGCCCTTCTTCGCGGTCGGCGCGCCGCTCATCCGCCGCAGGCGGCCGGTGATCGTTACCGCCCCGGTGGCCTTGCTCACGCTGACGGTGTCGACTTCCAGTCGGTAAGGCAGCTTCCTGATCCCGTCCGCGTTGCGCGGGACGATGATGTCGACTCCCGGCTTGATGTCCTCGGCCTTCATCGTCAGGCCTCCTTCTGCGTCTCGGTGGTCGCGCGCCGCCAGGTGCCGCCGATCCTCGGCGCGGTCATGCGGGCCTCTTCCTCGGTGAGCCGGGTCTGGTTGAAGCGGTTGCTGTAGATGCTTCCGTCACCCCAGGTGACCTCGTACTCGGGCGCAGCCTCTTCGCTTGCCGGGGCCGCCTTAGGCCGGAAGTGGCCGCAGTCGCACTTGGTGCAGGCACCGCCGATCGCGTTATGCGCGAGGGTGCCGTGGCTGCAGTCGGCACACTTCGGCTCGACGGCGAGGGTCTGGTCGGGGATGGTCATCGGCGCCTCCGGGTTAGTGATTGTGCCAACACAGTTGACACTACGCTTGCCCGGCACCGCTGTCAACAGAGTTGGCATATGCAAAGTCAACTCAGTTGTGAGATCATCGGGACCATGACCGAAGAACGGCCACCGCTTCCGCCTCAGCGCATAGCGCGAGCCCGCAGGGTGTACGACACGGCGTACCGGCGACTGATCGCCGCTATCCGGGAGGAACTCGGCGCGGACGCCGTAAGCGTGGCGGAGGCCTCCAGGCAGGCACAGTGGAGCCGGGAGTACATAGGGCAGATCCGCAGCGGCACGGCCGGCGACTCCCCGCCCAAGCGGCGCGCCCCCGCCAGCTAGCCCTTCCACCACGCGCCCTCGTCCGCCACGCGCTTACGCAGCACCCTCCGCAACTCCCCGAGCGTCTCCCCGGTGACCTCTTCACAGCCTGACGGACGGGCGCGCCTGTCAGTAGCGACCGGGTAGAGGTAAGCCGTCCAGTCCTTGAAGCCGACGAGGACAAGCGCCACCCGCTTCCCGCCGGCGAATATGTCGGCCATGCCCCGGTCGTAGCTCACGACCGTGATGCGCACGGCCCTGCTGCCGGTCATGCCGCCTCCCGCAGCGCACCCTGCTCCGCCGCCATCTTCCGGGCCCGCCGCCGCCCCCCCGAGTACTCGCTCTCCGCCCTCAGGCACGCGGGGCACGCCAGGGTCTTGTCGTAAGCGTGCTTGCTGTACCCGTCGTGCGTGCCGCAGCCGGTGGAGTCGAGCCATCCCGCGCCGATGGCCTCCGTGGCAACCAGCGCGATGAGCAGGCACAGCGCCGCCCGCGCCGCGTGCCCGCGCCGACCCTGCGCCGTCTGCGCCTGGTACTCCAGGACCGACCGGCGGTAAAGCCGGCAGGCATCGCGGTGGGACTCGCTCCCGGGCATCCCCGCAGAACGGCAGGCGGCCAGGAGCTCGTCGTTAGTGATCACGGTGCCATCCCCGCCTTCGCCGCGATCTCCTCGCGCAGGCACGCCGGGCAGTTCGTGCCCTGTACCCACCGCTCGCGCGGGTGCGCGGCGCACCAGGACAGCCCCCCGAACCAGATCCCGCCCGACTGGAAGGCGGCGCACGCCAGGCCCTTCGCCAGCTCGTTGAAGACCTCGCCCGTGCTGTACGTCGCCTGCCCGCGAGCGCAGACGCGGCACTTCCTGGTGGGCTCATCCCGGTTGCCGCCGGTGACGCGCCCGTGCCGCTTGTGCGCGGCAGGCTCCGCTGATGGCCTGGTGGCACCCGTTCTGCCGCCATTCACCCGCCGGGCACCGGCATTCCGGCGGCTGGATGTCTCCCCGCACCGGGCACCGGGGATGGGAGAACGCGCACCAGTGCCGCCCAGCGAAGTTGATCCCGCCGGGATGGAGTGCCCCGGCAGCAAGGCCGCGTGCCAGCCAGCCGAACACCTCGGCGGCAGTGTAGGACGGCTGCCCCCGCAGGCAGATGCCGCACTTGCGCCCGTATTCCGCCCTGTTTTCGTCGTTCACCAGGTGCTTGTGTCCCCGGTGATGTTCAAGTTCCCGGGCCGCTGTTCCCGGCCGCGCCTCTGACCCGAACATGAGGACATCACCCTGGCAGGCGACGACCTGCCCGGCTTCCCGTCCGATCCGCTGCCGTTCCCACGCCGGGTACGCGGCCATCTCCGCGATACAGAGGGGCACCGCGGCCTCAAGGGTGGTGACGAGCAGGTCGCTGTTCACTCGGCCCTCGCCCTCGCCTGTTTCCGGGCTGCCTCATGCCGCCGGGATGCCTCCGCGCATGCGGCAGGGTCACCGCAGTCGTCTCCGCTCCGCTTGTGCCGCCGGTACGCCGCTGCGGTCCCGCACGGTGCTACCCGTGCCTCGTTCGCCGCGGACGGCGCGTACCGGGACTGTCGCCGCCGGCGGGCGGGCGGGGGCTCCGGGGCGTGCCATAGGGCCTCGAACGCGTTCCTGGCCTCGCTCACGTACACCGACAGGGATGACCGGGGGATACCGAGCGCCTCCGCCGCCGACCGCGTGTCCGGTGCCGCCGCCAGTGCCGTCAGGAACCCCGCGTGACGCGGACCGATCGCGGCCATGACCTGGGCCAGGGCGATCCGGTCAACGATACGGTCGTCGAACCCCTCCGCGTGCCGCTCGAACCAGTACGCGGCAAACCTCGGTGCTGACCCCGACCCGGCACTCAGGTCCCGGTTCGCCACGCCGTGCTCCCGGCAGAAGTCTTTCAGGAGGGTGCGAGACACTGCGCCTTTCCCCGCCGCCGCGAGGTCATGCGTGGCCGGGCGTTCCGTAGCGGTGAGGAGCGCGTCAACGATCCCGTCCCATGCCGCCTCGAACCGGACGGTGAAGTCGGACACGAGCCACCTATTCGACAGCGCGGCCGACCGGGCAAGGGCGTGGATCTCAGGCAGCGTCCAGCCGTGCAGGGCGCCGTCGCGCGGCTCCGCCTCCGGCTCGGGTGCCTCCTGCTGCGGGGGCGCGTAGTAGGTGAGCTGCCGTGACCGCCGGCTCATGCCGTGCCCCGGGGCATCCGCTTCGACACCTCGACGATGAAGACGTCCGCGTACCTCGGCGGCACGGGGCAGCAGGGCCCGAACCACGTGGTGCCGCCCTGCTCGTCGCCGACGTCGCCCTCAACGGCGTACTGAGCCGTGCAGCCGGCGCACATCTTCAGCGCGAGGGAGGGGAACGCATCACGGTGGACCGCCGGCAATGCCCGGAAGAACGCGATCTCCCCGGCCGTGTAGTAGGGCGGTGGCGGCGGAAGCTCCGGGTCCTCGCGCGTCACGACCCGCCTCCGGACAGCCGCGCCTGCTCCGCCAGGCCGAGCTCCCGTGCCCTTTCCCTGCTCTCCCCGCGCAGCAGGGCGTCGACCTCGACAGCGAAGAACCTGCGGTGGCCGCCCGGGGTAAGTCCCGTAACGAGCCGCCCGGAGGAGCCCCACCGGGTCACGCCCTTCGGGTTGACCCCGAACATCTCGGCGACCTCGCCCGTGGTCAGCAGCCTGGCATCCTCCGGGGCGCTCACGGCTCGCCGCCTTCCCCGCCGCCTTGCAACAGCCTCCGGACCTCCTCGGCGCGGAACCGGCAGTGGCCTCCCGGCGTGCGGATCGCGGCGATCTTCCCGGCCGTCACCCACCGCGTGACCGTTCTCGAGTCCACGCGGAACAGCGCGGCCACCTCGCCGGAGGTAAGGAGCTCCTTACCGGGGTCCTCAGGCATCCGGGGCTCTCCTGTCTTCCCGCGCGCGCAGCATCTCCCGGACCTCTGCTTCCCGGTACCGCCGGTGCTTTCCCGCCGTCCAGGCCGGCGTCACCTTCCCCGCGTCCGCCCACCGCTTCAGCGTCCTCTGGTGGACGTGGAGCATCCCTGCGGCCTCGGCGGGAGTGAGGAGCTTCTCCGCCCCCCTGGCGCGCTCCCGCCGGGCGACAAGGGCCCGGAGGCGCTTGGCCTCCGCCTGCGCCCGCCTGAACCGTTCCCGCTCGGCGGCGAGCAGTCCCCGCAGGCGGGCGGCCTCGGTGGCGAGCTGGTCGCGGAGGGCGGCCAGGGCGGTGCCAGTGCCAGCCCCGGCGATAACCTCCCATTCGGCCTGCGCCTCGGCGGAAAGCTCGTACCAGCCGATCGGGGCGATGCCTGGGAAGCGGCGGCGCTGGGAGGCGTGGTGCGCCTCGTAGACCGCTTGCCCCGGCGTTACGGCGCTCGCTTCGCGCCCCCTGGTACTCACTAGCTCCTTCTCCTCATGGCGTCCGGGTTCTCTCGGGCCCGGACTCGCCCGCGTCGTCGACTGGCCCGCACCACTCCGGCACCTGCCCGTACTCGGCTTGCGTGAGCGCAACGCGCAGGTGACCGACCAGCGATCCCGGCCAGATCCACCACTCCCGCCCGCCGCCGACCCCGCGCAGCAGCTTCACGGCCTCCTTCTCGCAGATCTTCGGGGCGTCCTGCCTCTGCTCCGTACGCCTCGACCAGGCGCTGACCGACACGTGCCAGACAGGCAGGCCGGCGTTGAGGCGCGCTCATCGGTCGACCGCCAGGACCGTCATGATCAGCAGACCGGTGGCGTGCTGCCGCTCGGCGCGGTAGCGGCTGACGTCGCCGAGCGCGCGGTTGAGCGGGCTCGCGAGGGCGAACGCCTGGCGGGGCGTCATGACGGCAGCCCGGCGCGCTTGCGGATGCTGCCGACCTTGGAGCGCTGCTCGCGGGTGAGCGCCCCGTTCCGGCAGGCGAAGGCGATCCTGGTCGCCTCGTCGAGCAGCTCGCGCAGCTTGTCGCGCTCGGCGGCTACCTGGGTCCAGCTCTCGCTGGTGGCCTTCAGTCGCGCGGCGTAGTCGTCGCGGTCGGCCATGGCGGCGGCCAGCTCGGGCGCGTCCTGCCCCGCCATCGCCCGCACGATCGCGGCGAGCACGCGGTCCTTCACCTTCTGGTGCTCGGGAAGGTCCGCGTAAGGGACAAGAGCCGGATGCGTTCTGAGCCGCGAGTCTTTCACAGGGCCGCGCGTCCACCCCTGCGCCTGCCTGGCCCGCATCCATGTCTCGTGGACCTGCTCCGCTGTCGCCCCGTCCAGGATGGCGCGGATCCCGGCGACGGTAACCGCGTGCGCCTCCTCGTCTTCCCTGTCGCCGGGGAGGGACGGGGACGGGTCTGCGTGCAGTGCCTGAAGCTCGGCGTTCGCCGCCCAGGCGACCGCGGCGATCTCGCGCAGCTTCCCCTCGTCGAGGCAGGTCATGGCTCACTCCTTCCGAAGCGGTCGAACTCGCCGTCCTGGACGCCGCCGATGAAGGCGTGCCACTCATCCGAGGTGAACCGCAGGACCGGCCCGGAACGGTCGCGGCTGTTCCGTACGCCGACCTCGCCGCCGCTGAGCTGCGCCACCTCGGCACAGTTGCCGTTAGCGAAACTCAGTGAACTCTTGACCCAGGTAGGGCCTGCGGCCTGCGCCGCCTCTTCCGGTGTCACGCCTGGTACCTCTCGTATCCGGTCGTGCGGCCGGGGAACGCCTTCGGCCGCCGCTGCGTGATCCCCATAGCCTCAAGCGCGGCGAGGGTGTCGTAGCCGACTTCGAGGACGTCCGGGGAGCCTTCCCGCTCGAACGTGGTGCGGCCTACGGGATCGTGGCGGGTCTCCCCGGCGTGCATGCCGAGGGAAGAGCCGGCGGCAGCTCCGGCGACCGTGACGGTCATCCCCCTGGCGGCACCGCCGTAGCTGTCATAGGCCGGGGGGGTCATGTAGGTGACCGCGCGCCGTTCCCGCCACCCGGCGAGCCCGATCACGCCGACGTTCGCGACGCTCCCGGTCTGGTCCGCGACCGACCCGGCAACCGACCCGAACACGAAGTCGCGGGTGCGGTCGTCGTCGACGCGGAAGCCGCGGAACGTGTACTCGGAGGTGAAGACGAAGCCCCGCGAGCGGGACAGGTCCGCCGGCTGGTCTTCGAGGGCGTCCCTGCCGTCGACCGCCAGGGCGACCTCAAGGCGGCCGGCCGCGGTCCGGACGCGCACCTGACAGGACTGGCCGGGTTCCCCTGCCACGTAGGGGTAGCCGTCGGCTGTCGTGAAAAGCGGCTGGGGCATGCCGCCGATGAGGACCTCGGCCGTGTAGAGCTTGCCTGGGCTGGTGATGCTTGTTCCCGCGTACATGGGTTCTCCTTCAGGGTTGCCGTCTCGTTCCGGGGTCCGTACTCCCGCCGCGCGCCAGGGGACTTTGCGGGCACCCTGGCGCACAGCCGAAGGACGGGTTACTCAGGACACGGGGGCGGTGCCGGACAGGAGCCGCAGGTCGAGGGCGATCTCCCGGAAGCTGGACACGCCGGTCAGTGCCGCGTAGGTGAAGAACGGGTTCCTCTGGTTGATGTCCTTCAGGTGAGCGACGAACTCGTCATGGGCGTCGCCGTGGCCGATGGCGGCGAAGGCCACGACCCTGCGCTCGCCGCAGGTGAGCATGAACTCGTCGAATGCCCTCGGGTCGTTGAACCGGCCGTCGCCGACGCCCAGGATCACCTGTGCGGGGCACTGGTCGTCCGGGAGGTAGTTCTCGCTCCTGGGGTTGCGGAACTCGTTGTCGAACGCGGTGCTGACCGCGACGAGCGCCGGGGCGACGTACGTCTGCAGGCCCCGGTAGACGAGGCCCCGGTAGATCTCTACCTTCTCCAGGACGTTGAGGGTGCTCAGGTCGTGCAGGTCGCGCTCGTCGTCGGACTCGTCCTCCGGCACGCCGTTCTCGTCGATGCCGAACTTGATCTCGCCGTTGTAGCAGAACGCGAAGCCGCGCACGCCGCCCTTGCCGGTGCCCTCCTCCTTCTTGGCCATGGCGTCGTCGCCCTCGAAGGCGGTGACGAACTCCGGGAGGGCACTCGCGACCAGCTCGACCTTCGTGATCGTCTGCTCCGGGTCGGCGTACTCCTGGTTGGACCCGGAGGCGTCGGCAACCAGCCCAGGCTCCTTGGGGCGGTCGGTGTTGGGCAGCTCGAACTCCTCGCGCTGCGTGCGCTTGCCGGGGATGCCCGTGACCGGCTGCTCCAGGATGTCCTGGACCGTCATGCTGGCAATACTTCTTCCGGACATACGGTTGTTCCTTTCGCGATCCGGAGGCGGCCCTTGTGCCGCCTCCGGGGGTCCATGGGAGGTCCGTCCTCCCGCCGCGCTCCGGAAACAGGGGATGCTTCCTGGGCACGGCCGCAGGACGGGCGGCTAAGCAGCCTTGACGCAGTGGTAGTAGCTCGCTCCGGCATTGAGCCCGGTCCCGTCGCCAGCCCGCGCGGTCGCGATAGTGCAGGTCGGCAGCTCGGACGGGCCGATGTCCACGATGCCCTGCGCGTCACTCCAGGTCGCGGAGCCGGACTCGGCGAATACCGGGCCCTCCCAGTAGGCCAGCTTGGTTCCGCCGCTGGCCGTGAGGCACAGCACGTTGGTCCCCGAGCTGGACGCCGGCGTGTAGACGCCGTTCGGGTCCATCTGGCCGATCACCGCCCCGCCCTGGATTCCGTTGCCCGAGGAGTCCTGCGTCACGACCTGCTGCGGGTTGGACAGGCTTGCGGTGTTCGGGATAGGGAGGCCCTCGGACGCGCAGATCTTCATGGGCGGGGCGCTGAAGTGCTCGCCGCCGCCTGACGTGGCGACCACCGTGGTTCCCTCGGGGAAGAAGAACGAGGTGGTGGGGGTGCCCAGCGCCTCGATGGCCTCGATCTCGATCAGTTCCTGCCGGTAAGCGGAAGTCGGGAAGACCGGGAGCGGCTGGTTCTGCTCTTGCAGGGCCGAGCCCGCGCCCTGGGCGGCGGACTCGGCCGCATTGCCGTTGGAGCTGCTGCTGCTGCACGCGCCTGCGGTTGACAGGAGAAGCGCCGCCAGGGCGACGGCCGCCCCGCCGAGTCTCACGACGTGCCTGGAAGGCTTGCGGGCTGACATTTTCACGGTTACTGACCTCCGGCTGGTACGGGGCTGGCTAGGGGCGGGCTGGCGACGGGCGCGCCGGCGAGGCAATTCGCGTTCGCGACCTGCTCAAGCTGGTCGCTGGCCGGGTCCTGAGGGGTGAGCTGGGCCGACTCGGAGCAGAACTCGCGCAGCTCGGAAAGCTCCTGGGAGCGGAGGGTGGCCTGCTCGGGCGAGTTCGCCGGGACGGAAGCCCGTGTCGCGGCCACGCCGCCGGGGCCTGTGATGTTCGACAGGTGCTGCTGCATCTCGGCGGCCACGCTCGTCTGGAACGACTGGCTGTGCACGGTCTGGCTGTACTGGCGGTTGACGTTCTGGTCGGCGAACCACCAGTTCGCTTGCCATCCGACGAAGGTGATCAGGCCGCCGAGCAGCAGGACGGCGATCGCCACGTTCACCCCGGCCGGGAACCAGTGCCAGACCCCCCGGCTTACGCCAGTCGGGGTTATGTCGTCGTCGAACATCGGGATTATCTCCTCGGTTTGTCCCGGCGTCCTGCCGGGGTTTTCTTGCCGCTCCGGAGGGACCGTGCGGCGCTAATCGGGGTGACGTTCTGCGGGAGCAGAGCGGGCGGCGGCTTCGGCTTGTGCTTCTCGCAGGTGGCGACGTGCGGCACGTGGACGGTTTCCCAGTCCCACGGCTTGTCGCCCTCGGTGAGCTGCCTTGTCCGCCAGGTCCCGTCAGAGTCCCGCCATGCCGCCTGGTTGCCCTTCGTGTCCGGCTTCGGGTCGAGGGGGAACCAGCGGTTACGGGGCTCTGTCCGCGCCCAGATGACCGGCTCAAGGCAGGCGCGGCACCGG
>Ga0182024_10021709_pt1 | contig 11630 bp, 8 predicted proteins | sample P32metaG_FD_120480 | JGI IMG/M metagenome (GOLD analysis project Ga0182024, IMG submission 120480) | Permafrost microbial communities from Stordalen Mire, Sweden - P3-2 metaG (Illumina Assembly) | ecosystem: Environmental > Terrestrial > Soil > Wetlands > Permafrost | place: Sweden: Stordalen... | reverse complement strand
ACGAGGTCCATCGCGCCGCCCATCCCCTTGACCATCTTGCCGGGGATCACCCAATTCGCGAGATCGCCGTTGCGCGCGACCTGCATCGCGCCGAGCACCGCAATGTCGACGTGTCCGCCGCGGATCATGCCGAACGATGTCGCCGAGTCGAAGAACGACGCGCCCGGAAGCAGCGTCACCGTTTCTTTGCCGGCGTTGATCAGATCGGGATCCTCTTCACCCTCGTACGGATAGGGACCGAAACCCAGAATCCCGTTCTCGCTTTGCAGTACCACGGTCACACCGTCGGGGACGTAGTTCGGAATCAGCGTCGGTAAGCCGATGCCCAGATTCACGTATTGACCGTCGCGCAGTTCCTGCGCGACGCGGGCGGCGAGCTGCGTGCGAGTGAGCGCCACGTCAGCGACCCCCTTCCGGTGAGCCGGGACGTTTGCGCGTCGTCGCGCGCTCGATGCGTTTGCCCGCCGTACCGACTTCGACCACCCGCTGCACGTAGATGCCCGGCGTATGGATCTGCTCCGGGTCGATCTCGCCGGGATCCACCAGCTGTTCGACCTCCGCGATCGTCACCCGTCCGGACATCGCGCAGAGCGGGTTGAAGTTGCGCGTCGCCTTATGGAAGATCAGATTGCCGTGGCGGTCGCCGATGCTCGCGCGTACCAGCGCGAAGTCGCAGACGATCCCTTCTTCGAGCGCGTACTCTTGGTTACCGAAACGGCGCGACGGTTTCTTGGGCGATGCGATTGCGACCGAACCATCGGGGTGATAGCGCCACGGCAACCCGCCGTCGGCGACCAGCGTTCCGACTCCGGCCGGCGTGTAGAACCCCGGGATTCCGCTGCCGCCGGCGCGCAGCCGTTCGGCCAGCGTCCCTTGCGGAACGAGCTCGACCTCGAGCTCACCGGAGAGATATTGCCGCTCGAACTCCTTGTTCTCGCCGACGTACGAGCCGGTCGTGCGCCGAATGCGCTTGGCGTCGAGCAGCACGCCGAGTCCCCAGCCGTCGACACCGCAGTTGTTCGACACGGTCTCCAGTTCGGTCGCGCCTTGCTCGAGCAACGCCGCGATGAGATTGTGCGGTACGCCGTTGAGCCCGAAGCCGCCGACGGCGAGCGACGCGCCGCTGGGGATGTCGGTGACCGCTTGCGAGCATGAAGCGACGACTTTGTCCATACGAGCCCGACTAGTGCTACGCCGGAGGCGAAAACTCCCCGAGGTGAGAGTTCACATCGTGGGGCTGCCCAGGTAGGCTGACTGCGGTCGTGCGACACCGAAAGATTGGGGCCGAAGGCGAGGGGAATACGCGCCGTTCGCGTGATTTGGCCCGCGCTTGGACCTACGCGTTCGAGCACGTCTCGGAGGCCGAGCGGCGCTTGAACGCGGTCTTGTCGTTGGCGCGGTCGCTCGCCGACGCGCGGAACGCGATCGTGTTCGACGAAGATCGCGTGATCGCGGGCGTTCCGGGCGGTCCGGATGCGGAGAAGAACCGCCGGCTGTTCGAACGCGCGCGGCGCGTCATCGAGGACGAGCTGGTCACGCCCGACTTGTATGTCGCGCGCGTCGCGCCGGAGCGGTCCGAACGCGTGGCGCTGCGCTGGCGCACGCCGGGCGACGGTTCGCTCGAGGTTGCGCGCGCCGTCGCGGCCAGTTGCGCGTGGGCGATCGATCGGCATTTGCGGGCGAGCTATCCGCCCGGTGGCCTACCCGACGCGAGCGCGACGCGCGAGCGGTTGGACCAGTTGGTCCACGGCGCGCGACGATCGAAACGCTCGTTCGCGGTCGTCTACGTCGACGTCGAGGCGCCATCGTCAGACAAGGTCGTGCGCGAAGCGATCGCGCGCAGCTTGCGGCGTGATGTCCGCGCCAACGATCACCTCGGCTACTTGGGAGGCGAGACGTTTCTGGCCTTGCTCTCGCTCGAAGCGAGCGAAGGGGAAGCATATACGGCGGCACGTCGCTTGTTGCACGCGGCGGCCGGTGCGGCCGGCGAGCTGTATGCGAACGTCGGCGTCGCCATCTGTCCGATCGACGGCGTCGTCGCGGAGGATCTGGTCGAGAAGGCGAGTGCCGCAGCCATGGCCGGCGCTTCGATCGGTAGCCCGATACCTTACTGGTATCGCGAAGCGACTGGCCGGCAATTGCACGAACGCGCATTGCTGCGGGCGCGTCTGTGCGACGGCGATCCGGCGACGCTGGTCGAGCTGCGCTTTCAACCCATCTTCGACGGGCGCAGCGGGGCGCCGACGGCCGCCGCCGCGGATCTCGCTTGGCGCGGTCCGCAGCCGGCGGGCACGCGCGCTCCGCTCGATCAGCTCGACGCCGACGCCGACCGTCCCGCGCGCGAAGCGCTCGAAGGTTGGACGATCGCGCGCGCGGCTGAAGCGCAGTCGGCCTGGCGCGCGCGTGGGCTCGATCTGCGCGTGCAACTGACGGTCGGCGAACCGACCGATGCGACGCTCGAAGCGATCGCGATCGGTTTCGGCGGCGGTGACGCGCTGCGGCAACTGTGGGTTCAGCTCGAGCCGGGACCAGGCGCCGCCGCCGGCGAGATGGTCGCGTTCGCGCGGCGCTTGCGCGCGCTCGGCGTGAGCGTCGGCGCCGAAGCGTGGCGTCTTGCGAAGCCGCCGATCGATGCGGCCAGCGGTTTGATCGACTTCGTCAGCGTCGATGCGCGCGGGGATCTGGGCACGCTTGCGGCGCTGGCGCTCGGCTCGGTCCTCGCGCCGGTCGTGATCGCGGCCGGCGTACCGGATGCCGGACGCGCGCGCTGGCTGGCGCGACACGGCGCGACGGCGCTACGCGGCAACGGTCTCGCGCCGGCAATGGCACCGAGCGAGCTCGTGCAGTGGGCGGAGGGACGATCGCGCACGCTCGATCTGTGAGCCCGGAGGCCTTCGGCCCTGTGCGCTCGGGGAGATTTTCCTCGCACGGCCGTGCTGCGACGGGCGGGCCTCTTTTAAGACGGGAACGTGATTCGTCGAGGAACTGGGAGTGATGACGCCTGAATGGCGACGTGATCCGGCGGAGAAGGATGGCCTCGCGGAACTCTTTCACGCCGCAGTTGAATCACGTCGTTCTTCCCCTGACTTGATGCAAGTAATCCTCGCCGGAGCGTTGCCGCTCGCCGGTGCCGATCTCGCTTTGGTCTGCGGTACCGACGGCGAGCTTTTGGCGTTCGTCACCGCCGAAGGCGTCACCGAGGAGAGCGCGCAGGCGCTTGCCACGGAGGCAATTGAGATCGAAGGTCGCGAAAACATCGACGACCGGCGATTCGTCGCGCAACTCACCGCGAGCGCACCGTACTTTTTCGCCATGCGCTGGGCCCGTGGCCGGCCGGCAAACCGTGACGTGGCGCGTGCGGTCGCCGGAGCCGTCACGCGGCTGCTGCTGCGCACCGACGATGAGCCTGAACCGATTCGTGAAGGATCGATAGACCCGCTGACCGAGCTGCCCTCGCGCACCGCAACGCTGCGCCACCTCGACAACGCGTTGGCCGCCGCCCAGCGCGGCGCGGGGCGCGTCGGCGTGCTGTTCATCGACCTGGACGGTTTCAAGGCGATCAACGACACCTTCGGTCATGCGGTCGGAGACCAAACGTTGATCGAGGCCGGCCGCCGGATGCGCGACAGCATGCGCCGCAACGACTTCGTCGGACGGCTCGGCGGCGACGAGTTCGTCGCGATTCTCACCGTCGTCGAAGATGAGCTCGAAATGGCCGAAGCCGCGCAGCGCTTTCTCGAGCGCGTCCACGTCGAAGTGCAAGAAGGCGGCTTCACCAGCGTCGTGCGGGCGAGCATTGGGATCGCGGTCTCGCCCCAAGACGGAACGACGCCCGAGCAGTTGCTCGAGCACGCCGACGAAGCTCTGTACGCGGCGAAGGAGAGCGGCGGCAACACCGCGCGCTGGTACCGCGACGGCTTGAGCCAAGAAATCCGCGCCCGGCGCGAGTTCCGCGAGAGCCTGCGCGACGCCAGCTTCGACAACGACTTTCTGCTGTGCTATCAGCCGATCGTTTCCGCTTCCACGCGCAAGGTCGTCGGCGCGGAAGCGCTGATGCGCTGGCGCCATCCGTCGCGCGGTTGGCTCACGCCGCGCACGTTCTTGGATTTCAAGGGCGGTGCGCTCGCATCGTCGGCGCTCGACGTCAAGGTGATTCGCGCGGTGACCGAAGCCTTAGTCGTGGCGAACGGCCGGCTCGACGTGCGCATCCACGTGAACATTTCCAATGCCAACTCGGTCGTCTGGACCGAGATGGAGACGATGATTCGCGAAGTCGCCGACGCGTCGTCACGGCTCGCGCTCGAAGTGCGCGAGTCAACGATGCTCGCCGACGTCGAGGCCGGCGGGGTGTTCTTGCGCCACGCACGACGGCTCGGCGTGCCGATCGGCTTGGATGGCTTCGGCGCGACGCCGACGTCGCTGAGCGCGATGGCGACGCTGCCGCTCGACTTCGTCAAGATCGACCGACGGGTGACCGATCCGACACCCAAGGAAGGGCAATGGAAACGCGTCGCGCGCGCGGCGATCGGCGTCGCGCAAACGTTGCAGATCAGCACCATCGCCGAAGGCGTCGAAGAACGCGAGCAAGCGCGCTGGCTCGTCGCGAACGGCGTGGAAAACCTGCAAGGGTACCTGGTCGCGCAGCCCATGACGTCACCGGATTTCGTCGATTGGCTCAAGTCGGTAAGGAACGCAACACATCGAGCCTGGTAGAAGGGCTGCGGCCCGGGTATAGAGGAGAAACCCACCAGGATTACGGGGTCCTTTTGCGGTTGGTGGGGCCGCGCGTGACCGGAGACTCAAGGTGGAGCGTATGACCGGTGGCGCCATTATTCATGGCGACGCGCATTTCTCTGGACTGGACGAACGTTCGTCGGGCGCCCTCGGCTATGCGGCCGACGTCTTTGCCGCGATCGCCGGCGCCGATCTTTACGCGGTCCGTACATTCTTCGACGGCCTCTCAGCCGGCGAAGGGGACGACGACGCCGAGTGCGCCGCGCTGTTGCGCGATCTCCAACTGCGCGATGAACCGCTCCCGACGTTGGTCGTGCGAAGCCGAAGCGGCGGCGCGATGTTCCTGGTTTTCGGACGGCATGGCGGTCCGCTGGCCGTGATTCGCCTGCAGGTCGAGGGCGCACGTGGATTCCGTCCCGCGCAGATCGCCGAAACCCGGCGATTCCTCGATGAGCACGGCGCGCCGATCACGCATTGGATCGTCGACGGCGCGGCTCCGGAATGGCGACGCAGCAGCGCGCCGGTCATGTTCGTCATCGACGAGCAACTGCGACCGATCCTGTCGGAAGAGCCGTCCGCGGAAGACTCCCCGTTGCACGAGCTGTATCGCCCGCGCGACGGACAGACGTCGCCGCTGTTGAGCGAGACGCTCGCGCAACTGATCCGCGAGCTCGTCGGTGCGCCGCGCGGTGCGGCCGTCACGCGCGCGCTGCCCTTCGCGTTCGTTCGCTTGTCGCGATTGGCCGGCGGATCGGCGCCGTTCTATCTCGTGTCGGTCGAACCGGCGAAGCGCCGCGCGACCGTCTTGCGCGCGATGACCCGCTACGGACTCAGCCGCCGCGAAGGTCAAGTTCTGGGCGAGGTGCTGCGGGGTTCATCGAGCACCGAGATCGGTGAGTCGCTCTCCATCTCCGGCTCGACCGCCACGTTCCACCTCAAGCAACTTTTGCGAAAGACGAACTCGCGCAACCGCACCGAGCTGACCGCGCGCGTCCTGGGCTGGGAAGAAGGAACCTGATGTCATCCCGAGCTCGTCGAGGGGCGAACGGTGTCGGCATGGCAACGACCGAAGTGCGCCTGATCTGATCGCGCCCTCGTGCTGAGCTTGTCGAAGCACGATCGCCACGAACGAACGAATGCGCGCCGAAAAAAGGAAGAGCCCAGCGAAAGCTGGGCTCGACCGTTTTTTAATTCGCTCCTCGCCACGACGCGTGGCGGTCATCCTTCGACACGCTCAGGATGACGGCACGATTTCGCAATGCCGCGTTCGGGCGGTCGCCGTTCCCGATCGTTCACCCTTCGACAAGCTCAGGATGACACGAGGTTACACCGCGGCGGTTTCGCGGTCGCGGAACTGTTCCCAGTAGAGGCGCGTGTATGCGCCGTTGCGCGCGAGCAGGTTGGCGTGCGTTCCTTGCTCGACGATGCGGCCGCCGTCGACCACGAAGATGACGTCGGCGTCGAGGATCGTCGACAGACGGTGCGCGATGACCAGGCTCGTGCGCCCTTCGAGCAGCGGGACGAGCGCGGCCTGAATCGTCGCCTCGTTCGCCGAGTCGAGTGCGCTGGTCGCTTCGTCGAGGATCAGCACGCACGGGTTCTTGAGCAGCACCCGCGCGATGGCCAACCGCTGGCGCTCGCCGCCGGAGAGCTTGTGGCCGCGCTCGCCGACGATCGTCCGGTACCCGTCGGGCAGCGAGACGATGAAGTCGTGGATGTTCGCCGCGCGCGCTGCGGCGAAGAGCTCGTCTTCGGTCGCGTCCGGCCGCGCATAGCGCAGATTCGACTCGATCGTGTCGTGAAAGAGATAGGTTTCCTGCGTGACGATCCCAATGTTTTCACGTAGCGCGGGAAGCGGGATCTCACGCACGTCGCGGCCGTCGATGCGTATTGCGCCCGACTGCGGATCGTAGAAGCGCGGAACGAGTTGGGTGATCGTCGTCTTGCCGGCACCCGAGGGTCCGACGAACGCCGCCATCTGACCGGGCTCGACGCGAAACGAGACGCCGTCGAGCGCGACGCGCTCGGGGATGTAGGAGAAGTGCACGTCGTCGAACGTGATCTCGCCGTGGAACGCCGCCGGCACGGCGAGCGCGTCTTGGGGCTGCGGTATTGCGTCCGTTGATCCTTCGGGCGCCATGTCGAGGTATTCGAAGATGCGTTCGAACACGGCGAACGCAGAAACGACCTGCACCTGCACGCCGGCCAGCGTCGAGGCCGGACCGTATAGCCGGCCGAGGTACGCGGTGAACGCGACGATCGTGCCGATCGTGACGCCGCCGGCGATCGCGAGCCAACCGCCGGCCAGCCAGACAATGGCCGGTCCGATGATCACCATGGCGGTGATCGCCGCGATGAACCAGCGGCCGACCAGTCCGAGCCGAATCTCGAGCTTCATCAGCTCGGTGCCGACCGCGTAGAAGCGCGTGCGCTCGAAGGCTTCACGCACGAACGACTTGATCAGCGTGATCCCGGAGATCGAGAGCGTCTCTTGCGTGATCGACTCGATCTCGTCGCGCTTTTCCCGAGTGAGCTTGCGGACGTCGTACATCCGGCGGCCGACCGGCGAGAGCGGCAGGATCATCAACGGGACGATCGCCAGCGCGACGATCGCGAGCCGCCAGTCGAGCACAAACACCGTGATCACGGTCGTGATCATGGTGAACACGTTGGTGACGATCGAGACGAGCGTCCCGGTGACGACGTTGTCGATGTTGTCTACGTCGCTCGAAACGCGATTCATGATCTCGCCGGTCTTGGTCGAGGTGAAGAAGGCGAGCGGCATGCGGTGGAGATGGTTGACCAGGCTCGTGCGGATGTCGCGCATGATCCCTTCGCCCACGACCGAGTTCAAGTAGCCCTGATAGACGCCGATCCCGCCGGCGACCAGCGCACTGAGCACCATGCCGCCGACCGCCAGCCCGACCGCCCGCATGTCGTGCTTGGGGATCGCGTCGTCGATGAGCGTTCGGGTGAAGAGCGGCGGCAGCAAACCGAGCACGGAAACGATCAGGATGCAGCCGAGAACGGCCGATTCTTGCCACAGGTACGGCCGGAAGAATGCCAAGATGCGGCGCAGGTCGACGCGTTTGGTGACCTTGGGCCGCTTGGGGTCGAACATGTTGGACCACATCAAGTGGACCGGGGGACCGCCGCCGAGCATCAGCCCTCAAGAACCCGTTGCAGGCGGCGTGGTTCCTGCGGGCGCGCGCCCGCGCCGTTCAGACCCGAACGAGGACCTTGCCGAGCGTTGCGTTCGGACGCAGAATGTCCATCAGCGCGCCGGGCGCGTTCTCGAGGCCGTCGACGAACGTCGTCGGTGCCTTGATCTCGCCGGCGGCGACCAGCGGCGTGACCTCGGTGAGGTATTCCGGAAAGCGCGCCATGTGGTCGATGACAATGAAGCCTTGGAGGCGCAAGCGCCGGCCGATCGCGATTGTCAGGTTGCGCGGGCCCGGTGCGGGCGCAGCGGCATTGTATTGCGAGACCGCGCCGCACAGCACGATCCGCGCGTGATCGCGCGTGGCGAAGATCGCCGCTTCGAGCTGCTCGCCGCCGACGTTGTCGAAATAGATGTCGATGCCGTCGGGCGCGAGCGCGCGCAACGCTTTGTTCGCGCCCTCGTGATAGTCGAACGCCGCGTCGGCGCCGAACTGCTCGCGCACCGCCTGCGCTTTCGCCGGCGAGCTCGCCGAACCGATCACCGTCAAACCCATCCGCTTGGCGAGCTGGACGACCATCGATCCGACGGCGCCCGCGGCCGCCGATACGAACAGCGTCTGACCGGCTTTCGCTTCGGCGATGATGCGCAATCCGACCCAGGCCGTGAAGCCCGTCCCGCCGAGCGCGCCCAGATAGGTCTCGGCCGGAACGACCCGCGTGTCGATGACGCGCGCCGCCTTGGCCGGGACGATCGCGAAGTCGCGCCAACCGCGATCGTGCAACACCGTCGCACCGACGGGTAAAGCCGGAACGGTCGAGGCGACGACGGTTCCCGTAGCCGCGCCGCTGAGCGCTTCGCCGACGTTGAACGGCGCAACGTAGGAGCGGGTGTCGTTCATGCGCCCGCGCATGTAGGGCTCGACCGAGCTGAGCGCGTTGCGCACCAGCAGCTCGCCCTCGCGCGGTGGGCCGAGATCGACCGTTTCGAGGGTGAAGTTCTCCGCGGTCGGTTCACCTTGCGGGCGCGAGGCCAGCCGGATCTCGCGGCCCCGAACGGTATCGTTCACGCTGCTCATGCGCCAGGCTTACCGGCTGCGCCCGAGCGCGCCTGCCGCGCTCGGTTTAGGCTTTGACGTTGCGGAGGGCGGACAGCTCGTGGAAGAGCTTTTGCTCTTTGTCGGTGAGGTTGGTCGGAAGCTGGCCGATGAGCCGGACGTACTCGTCGCCGAAGCCGCCGTCCTTGAGCTTGGGCATCCCCTTGCCGCCGAGGCGCAGCATCTTGTTGTTTTGCGTGCCGGCCGGGATCGTCATCGTGACGTCGCCGGTCATCGTCGGCACGAGCACCTGCGCGCCGAGGATGAGATCGTAGATGCTCACCGGCAGGTCGAGATAGAGGTCATCGCCGCGACGCTCGTAGTGATCGTCGTTGCCGAGCTTGACGATGAGGTAGAGATCGCCGCGCGGGCCGCCGGCCGCGCCGCTTGCGCCCTGGCCGGCCAACCGAATGCGCTGCCCGTCCCGTACACCGCGCGGGATCGTGACGTCGAAACGCTTCGTTTCGCGTATGCGTCCGGTGCCGTGGCACTGCGCGCAGATGCCCTTGCGATCGGTGCCGCTCCCGTGACAACGCGAACAGATATCCTCGATCTGCAACGTGACGGCTTTCTTACCGCCCTCGAACGCTTCGTGCAGCGTGAGCTCGATCGTCGACTCGAGATCCTCGCCGCGCTGCGCGCCGAAACCGGTCGGTCCGCCTGTCGGGCGGCGGCCGATCCCGGAGAAGAACATGTCGAAGAAGTCCGAGAAGCCGCTCGTACCCGCCGCACCGGCGTTGCTGAAACCGTTGAAGCTGCCGAAGTCGGCGCCTTGTGCCTGGCGGTACGAGCGTTGCTGCTCGGCTTCGCGCGCCGCACGCTGCCAATCCGAACCCAGGACGTCGTACTTCTTGCGCTTCTCGGGATCGCCAAGAACCTCGTACGCCTCCTGGATGTCTTTGAACTTCTCCTCGGCCTGCTGCGCGTTGTCGGGATTCGCGTCGGGATGCCACTTGCGCGCCAGCTTACGATAGGCGCTCTTGAGGTCTTTCTCCGGCGCGTTCTTCGGCACGCCGAGGATCGCGTAGTAGTCCTTGTAGTTCACGCGTTCTTGGCGACGACGACTTGCGCCGGGCGCAGCACCTCGTCGCCGATCGTGTACGCCTTGTGGGCTTCGTCGAGGACGGTGTCCTCGGCGACGCCTTCGGGCGTGGGTTGGGTCGCGATCGCTTCGGCCAAGCGCGGATCGAACGGCTGTCCGACCAGCGAGACGCTCTTGACGCCTTCGCTCGCCAGCGCGGTCTCGAACATCCGCAGCGTCGCCTGCAGCCCGCCGCGCAACCCGTCGGAATCCTCGAAGATGACCGCGCGCTCGAGGTTATCGAGCACGGGCAGGATCTTGGCCAGCACCGACTTCTTGCCGGCCAATGCAATGTCGCCGAGCTGGCGCTCGATGCGCTTCTTGTAGTTCTCGAAGTCCGCCATCGCGTAGAGAAACTTGTTGTAGTTCTCGTCGGCTTGCGCGCGCGCCGCAGCGAGCTCGGTGGTGAGGTCGCCCTCGCCACCAAGCTTCACTCCCGCGCCGTTCCCCTTGTCATCCTGAGCCTGTCGAAGGGCCTGAGCTTGTCGAAGGGCGTTCTGCACGTCCGACGTATCGTCGCCGGACGCGCTCGTCGCGGTATCTTCCGTCACTCGGCGTTACTTCGCTTCCTTGAACTCGGCGTCGATCACGTCTTCGTTCGGCGCGCTCGCACCGTTCGCCGACGCATCTTCGTGGCCGGCACCCGCACCGTTCGCGGCGCCGTCGGTCGACGCGCCCGTCGACTTGTACAGCGTCTCAGCCAGCTTGTACGAAGCTTGCTGCAGCTTTTCGGTCGCTGCTTTGACTTCTTCGACGCGCCCGTTCTCGCTGATCTGCTTGAGCTCGGTGAGCGCTGCTTCGACGTCGGCGCGCACGCCCGCTTCGGCCTTGTCGCCGACTTCCTTGAGCGACTTCTCGGTCGAGTAGATCAACGAGTTCGCGGTGTTGCGGATCTCCGCTTCCTCACGCTTCGCCTTGTCTTCGGCGGCGTAGGTTTCGGCCTCGCGCACCATCCGGTCGACTTCGTCCTTGTTGAGGTTGGTCGAAGCCGTGATCTGGATCTGCTGTTCCTTACCGGTACCGAGATCTTTGGCGGAGACGGTCACGATGCCGTTGACATCGATATTGAACGTCACCTCGATCTGCGGCACGCCGCGCGGCGCAGCCGGGATTCCCTCGAGCCGGAAGCGCCCGAGCTCCTTGTTGTCGTTCGCCATCTCGCGCTCGCCTTGCAGCACGCGGATGTCGACCGACGTTTGACCGTCCTCGGCAGTGGTGAACACCTGCGTCTTGCGCGTCGGGATCGTCGTGTTGCGCTCGATCAGCTTCGTGTTGATGCCGTGGAGCGTCTCGAGGCCGAGCGAGAGCGGGGTCACGTCGAGCAGCACGACATCGCGAACTTCACCGGCGAGCACACCGGCCTGAATCGCTGCGCCGACCGCGACGACTTCGTCGGGGTTGACCGATTGGTTGAGCTCTTTGCCGGTCAGCTTCTTGACCAGCTCTTGGATCACGGGCATGCGGGTCGAGCCGCCGACCATGACGATCTCGTCGATCTTCGACACGTCGAGCGCCGCATCGGCCAGCGCGTTCTTGAACGGCTGCACGCAGCGATCGGT
>Ga0182024_10021708_pt1 | contig 11631 bp, 10 predicted proteins | sample P32metaG_FD_120480 | JGI IMG/M metagenome (GOLD analysis project Ga0182024, IMG submission 120480) | Permafrost microbial communities from Stordalen Mire, Sweden - P3-2 metaG (Illumina Assembly) | ecosystem: Environmental > Terrestrial > Soil > Wetlands > Permafrost | place: Sweden: Stordalen... | reverse complement strand
TAGGAGCTTCCCGAAATTCGAGCGGGCGCGCAGGGCAGAAACTACTATCGTGCCATTCTTGCCCGTGGTTGTGGTGGTGGCCATAAACTCTCCATTTCAGTTATCTGAACTGTACAGTTTAACTCGGGCGCAGTCAATGAATCTGATGGGCAAGAGCTAGTGGGAGCCTATCCCCTGCCCCGTCGGCGGTCTTGTCCAGCTTCGGCAGCGGCATTCTCCGCTGTTATGAGGGCGTAGCCTTCGTCCCTGAGCCGGACCCGTTCCTGGGCCTTCTCGCTGACTTCCAGCAGCTTGTTTGCAGTCTCCTCGATACTCCAACCGCGCCGTACTGCCAATAGACACCAGAAAAAATCTGCCATGCTGCGATCCGGCCGGTCGCCTTCTTTTCCGGAAGGGAGAACCTGCAGGCAGGGGCCTTGTGCGGTGGATTTTCCAACCCACAACCCAAGCCACAAAAGGATGTCCTGAACGGCGTGCAAGTTTTTTGTCAGCCCCGTGTCACAAGTTGCTTTGGGGAATATTCGCGGTTTTGGCAGTCTCAACGGCATGGACCTCGCGGGAGATCATTTGGCTCTTTCTGCTGGGCGGAGCAGTGAACTTGCTGGTAACGGCCTTTCCGACCCGCCTGCCGGCAAGAAGCACGGTCTCATTACGCTTCGCGCCTGGAACACTGGCGACGCTCGGCATAAGTGGCACTCTGTTGGAGATCTTCGTTTACTTTGCTAAGGCAGGATTGTTCGTGTTTGGTAGCGGGCTCGCCGTAGTGCCATTTCTTTACGGTGGAGTGGTGCAGGGTCATCATTGGCTGACCGACCATCAGTTCGTCGACGCAGTAGCGGTCGCGATGATCACTCCTGGGCCAGTGGTAATCACCGTCGCCTTTATCGGCTACTTGGTTGCCGGTAGCGGGAGCAACGGCGGCAGCTCTCGGAATGTTCTTGCCCGTCTATCTCGTTGTCATACTGCTGGCACCCTCCTACAAGCGCTGGGCAAAGAACCCGCAGTTGAATGCTTTCGTGCGCGGTGTCACGGCGGCGGCGACAGGTGCAATTGCGGGTGCAGTGGTGGTTCTCGCCCGGCGTTCAGTTTACGATCTACTTACAATATTGATCTGCGCGGTGAGTCTCGCCGTGCTGTTTCGCTGGAAAGTTCCAGAACCGGTTCTCATCGCCTGCGCTGCAGTAGCGGAGCTGGTGCTCCGGCACTGAAAGCTGTACGACACTCTCTGAGATGGAGGAGAGCTTTGACAAAAGGGTGCGGTATTGGTCTTGTCTTGGTGCTGATTGCGGCATTCGCTATACAAGTATGCGCTCAGCAGGTCTCTCCTTCCCCGAGCGCAGCTCCGCTCGTTTTGACTGGAGCCATCCCCTTGCCGAAGGTGAGAGGGCGCATTGATCATTTTGGGCTTGATCCGGTGCACAGCCGCCTTTTCGTTTCGGCGCTGGGAAACAATACTGAAGAGATCATTGGAATCGGCGCCCAGACCGTGATTCATACGATTTCTGGAGTGCCGACCCCGCAGGGCGTGGCGTATTCACCGGAGACGAACAAGTTGTTTGTGGGAAGCGACGAGGGAAAGCTGTACGTCTATGATGGCACCACCTTCGATCTCATCACAGCCATCGACTTTGGAGATGACGTAGACAACCTTCGGTATGATGCGGCAGAGAAGCGATTATACGTCGGCTACGGGGGCGAAAAGACTGGCGCAATCGGGATGGTCGATGCCGTAACCAATAAGCGACTCGACGACGAGTTCAAACTGGGAGCCCATCCGGAATCATTCCAACTGGCATCGGAAGGCTCAAACATCTATGTGAACCTGCCGGACTTGAAGCAGATCGCCGTGGTCAATCGCAGCACACACTCCATCACTCGCTGGCCGATAACCTTCGAAAGCAACTTCCCTATGGCCTTGGATGAGACCGACCATAGGCTTTTCGTCGCGACACGCACACCGCCCCGGCTAGCTGTATTCGACATTAGCTCAGGTCGCTTGGTTGCTACGCTTCTGACTGTCCAAGACTCTGACGACTTGTACTACGACTCCGCCCGCAAGCGGGTGTATATCTCCGGTGGAGAAGGGTACATCGACGTGTTCCGGCAAGACGATGTCGATCACTACAGTCTTCTCGCCAAAGTTCAGACCGCCATAGGGGCTCGCACTGCCGGTTATTTCGGAAAGGGCAGGAAAGGCTTCGACCGTTTTTACCTGGCTGTTCCCGCTCGCGCCGACCACGGTGCGGAGGTGTGGATATATACGGTGCAAGACTGATCTACGAATGAGGCGCAGCCCCGAGGATCACTTGGTTTGGCTTGGCTCCATGATCCGCAAAAGAGGATGGCCATCGATATTCTGCAAAGGGAAATAGACCAGATGAGTATCCGAGTCGACGGAAACCGTGTGCGCGTGCGGCATGGAAAACGAACCCACGGTCACAAGGGTCTTCCCGTCTTCACGGAAGACGGTGACGTTTCCCGATTCTGCCGAGACATACAACAGCTTGAGCCCGGTATCGAAGGCGAGCACGTCCGGGTCTTTTCCTACTGGGTATGTGGCCAGCACCTTCATGTTTGCGAGATCGACCACTGCCAGCTTGTTATTTTCCTCTCCCGCAACAAAAGCCAGTCTGGCGCTGACATCGAGGGCAATCCCGTGCGGGCTCTCGATTCCAGTGACTGGATAGTGCCCGATAATCTTGGCAGTAGCGGGATCAATCGCTACGAGTTCGTTCTTCTCATGCACCGCTACGAGGATGTGGCCGGAGCCAGGGTCATAGACAGTATTACCCGCGCCGCAGTCGAGAGGGATAGTGGCCACCAGAGAGTTGGTCGTCGCATCGATCACCGCATCCGCGTTTCCATGTTCGTCGGATACGCAGACTCGCTTCGCACCGGGAGCGTAGGCGATGCCGTCCGGATATTTGACCGGTCCAGTCTTTGCGATGGTCTTGAGGGTTTCCATATCGACAACGGCGACTTTGTGCTCCCCGGTTGCCGATGCATAGACTCTGCCCAACTCCGGAACTGCCCAAACACCATGAACGTTGGGGAAACCATCGAGGTTCGCCACAACTTCACGTTTCTTAGTGTCGAAAACGACGAGCTGATCTGCGTTCATGTGCGCGATATAAAGACGGCCATGAGAAGCGTCGAGACTCTGGTAGTCGAAGCGCACCGCGGGGCCTGGCAGGGGCACGTCCGCAATCTGCTTCAGTGTTGCCGACTCAGGGTTGTCGGAGGGAGTCGCGGCTGTTGTGCAGCCGAGTATCGAAACCAATATTGCTAGCGCCCCAACATGACTCAGACCGCACGGTTCTCGCATGGCAAGCCTCTTAGTCAATTCTCCTTCATCTGGGCTTCAGGTAGACACCAGTATATTGGTGCAGATGCCGTATCGCAGGAGAAGCTCGGCCCACACAGCTCCGTCCACAGAGCAGGAGGCGGCGCAGCCTGTCAGTTCTATAGCCAAAGTGTAGTGTAGTTTTATCTTGAACCTTTAGGATCTCTAGAAGCGAGGAGACATCGGAACTGTGAACTACGGAGCTCTATTTCGATCGGCATTGGTGGCGCTGCTCAGAAATAAGATGCGAAGCATCTTGACAGTTCTGGGAATCACGATCGGGATTGCTGCCGTGATCTGTGTCGTGGCAATCGGCAAAGCAGGTCAAGCGCGAGTTCAGCAACAACTGAACAACCTTGGGGACAACTTCGTCTGGATTGAAGCTGGCGGTCGGGCGGTGAACGGAGTGCGCACGGGCACGCATGACACTAAGACTTTGGTCATGGCCGATGCCGTCGCAATTAAGAACCAGATTTCTCTAATCAAGAGCGTTTCGCCGAACGTGGATGATCCGGTTCAGGTCATCTACGGCAATCAGAATTGGCACACATCCTACCGCGGCGTTTCGCCTGAATACTTTGACATTAAGCGATGGTACGTGGATCAGGGGGCCATATTCTCACAGGATGATACGGATCGAGCCGCCGACGTTTGCGTGATCGGACGAACGGTTGGGGAACAACTCTTCGGCGTCGAAAATCCAGTTGGAAAAGTCATCCGAGTGAGCGGCCTTCCGTGCAAGGTGGTGGCTACCCTTCATCCCAAAGGCCTCTCCCTTTCCGGGCAAGACCAGGACGACACAATCATCCTGCCCTACACCACGGCTCAGAAGAAGATCAAGGGCATTACTTGGCTGGACGACATTCTGTGCTCAGCAGTGTCACCAGACGTCGTCAAGATGGCAGGACAGGAAGCAACTGCTGTGCTACGAGATCGACACCACCTGCGTCCCGAGGAAGAGGATGACTTCAACATTCGAAATCCCGAGGACATCATCCAGGCACAACTCGATGCCAGCAAGACTCTGACGATTCTGCTGATTGCCATCGCATCCGTTTCCCTGATCGTGGGGGGAATAGGAATCATGAACGTGATGCTGGTTTCCGTCACAGAGCGTACCCGCGAGATCGGAGTCCGAGTGGCGGTTGGCGCCACTGAAGCCGCCATCCAGCTTCAGTTCCTGGGAGAATCGATCATGCTCAGCCTAGTTGGAGGCGCCGCGGGGGTCCTCTTTGGAGTCTTCGGGTCCTATCTCGTTGGACAAACGCTGGGTTGGCCAATCGAGATGTCCATTGAAGCCGTCGTGGTGGCCGCGATGTTTTCGGTTGCTGTCGGAGTGTTCTTCGGATACTACCCGGCCCGCAAGGCGTCGCGGCTTGATCCGATCGAAGCGCTGCGATACGAGTGAAGTGTTGTTGACCATCGGGACCAGAGATAAATGACAAAACGCAAGTGGCTCATCTTAGCGGTCGTTGTGGTCGTAGCTGGATTGTTCGTCGTCTTTGGACTGAACCGGGATACTCAAGCGCAGCACTTCACCGCGAAGGTGGAGCGAGGTGACATCCATGATGTTGTGGAAGCCACTGGAACCATCAACTCGGTGATCACGGTCCAAGTGGGATCGCAGGTGTCCGGGTCCATCGCAAAACTTAATGCCGATTTCAACTCTCGCGTACATAGGGGAGACATTGTTGCCCTCATCGATCCAGCCCTGTTCAAAGGGGCTCTGTTGCAAGCAACCGCTGATTTGAAGAACTCAGAAGCCAACCTGGCAGCGGCCCGAGCGAATCTCGAAAAAGCGAAATCGGCTTTGGTGCAGACTAAGGCGGACTACGATCGTGCCGTCGGCTTGACCAAAGATGGCGTTATGAGCACGCAGCAACTGGACCTGGCCAAATCGAATTACGAAGCAGCGAATGCCTCGGTTGATGCGGCGGCAGCCAACATTACCCAAGCCGAGGCACAAATCAGTCAAAAGGAAGCAGCTGTCGCAGTAGCCCAGACCAATCTCGATTACACCGTGATTCGTTCTCCGATCGACGGCACCGTTGTGGCGCGAAATGTGGATGTCGGGCAAACCGTAGCGGCGTCCCTTCAGGCCCCGACGATCTTTACGATCGCGCAGGATCTCACCAAGATGTGGGTGTATGCCAAAACTGACGAGTCGGACGTGGACAACATTAAGGTGGGCAAGACAGTCACCTTTAAGGTGGACGCGCTCCCCAAGCAAACGTTTCAGGGAGTTGTAAGCCAGATCCGGATGAACCCGACAACCGTGCAAAGCGTGGTCACCTACGACACCATCATCGAATTTGCGAACCCGGAGTTGAAACTGTTTCCCGGCATGACGGCCTACGTGACGATTCCGGTGGCTACCGCGCAGAACGTATTGAAACTGCCAAACACTGCCCTACGGTACAAACCCCCGATGGCACCCGACGAGATATTGGCTTTGTATAAGCGCTATGGGATCGAGGGAGTTCAGGGCGAACAAGCCGCTGATCACTCTGCTGCGGCGGAGGGCCGGACGCCGGCTAGCACCGGACCCCAGAATCTGCCACGAGCACCCAAGGAAGAGACAGCCGCGGTTTGGAAGCTCCATCCGGATAACACGATGGAACCGGTGAAGGTTTCTCTTGGAATCACAGATCATGCATACACTGAAGTTAGTTCAGTTCTCAAGGGTGAATTGAAGGAAGGGGACGACGTGATTATTCGATCTGTAGCGCCCAAAACCTCAGCTCTGGGCGGTTTGCGGCACTAGGAACAAAGTTCGAACCACCCAATGGAAACGATACCCGGTGTCAACCAACTCGAAGATACGCCAGTCCCTTCTGCGGGCAGCGCGGTCATCCGCGTCGAAGACGCGCACAAGTATTACGTACTGGGCGAGACACGGGTCCACGCGCTGCGTGGCGTAAGCATTGAAATCCACCGAGGCGAATTCGTAGCGATCATGGGAGCAAGCGGCAGTGGAAAATCCACCTTCATGAACATCCTGGGCTGTCTAGACCGCCTCAGCATGGGGAGATACTTGCTAGAAGGGATCGATGTTTCCAGACACGATAAGAAGGCTCTGGCGCTGATCCGGAACGAGAAAATTGGATTTGTTTTCCAGGGTTTCAATCTTCTGGCACGGACGACGGCGCTTGAAAACACGGAGCTACCGACGCTGTACGCGAAGATCGACAAGATAGAGCGGCGAAAGCGCGCCGCCGATGCGCTGACGATGGTAGGGCTTGCAGAACGGGCACAGCATTTCCCGTCGCAAATGTCCGGAGGACAACAACAACGCGTGGCCATAGCGCGGGCCCTGGTGAATCGTCCTTCCATCCTTCTGGCAGACGAGCCCACTGGCAATCTCGACAGCCGTACTTCGGTCGAGATCATGGAGATATTCCAGAACCTGAACGACAAGGGGCTGACGATCGTGCTGGTCACTCACGAACACGACATCGCACAATTCGCGAAACGTGTTCTGGTTTTTCGGGATGGGAAAATTCGCAAGGACGATCCGGTTCTCAGTCGACCCAGAGCCAGTGAAGTACTGAAGACCTTGCCGACGCTCGAAGACTGAGATCGGGCCCTTTCGTTAACGCGCCCGCGCCTCGCAGGAGGTTGAAACAGGCGACGCAGGCGAATCGATTGAACCTGAGGAAAGCCACTAAACACGCGGGTTTCCGATAAAGGTAAGAAAACAAAGTGGGGACGTAGTTCAGTTGGTTAGAACGCTGCCCTGTCTTCGTATTCCTTTATTTACTTGCATTTAGCTTCCTTATGGGCGATTCTACTGGCGGTTCATCCAAGGAATCGCCAAATGCCCAAGTCATCCCGCGTAAAACTCCTAAAGCAGGTCAAAATCAACGACAAGTGGATCCTTGCCACGGCCTTGTTCGATACCAAGGGCAGGGTGAGAAAAGACCACGTCCGCGTCAATGGGAATGACGAAAACCATCCTGAAGGAAGCTACTTCATGGAATGGTGGGATCAAGGCCAGCGCCACCGCGAAGCTGCGGGCGCACATGCCCAGGACGCCGCCGAGAGAGCCCGGATAAAACAGGCGGAACTGTCCGCGGCCCGTAACGGGATCATTCCGGCTGCGCCGGTGGTTGAAGCGAATCCGCAGCGCACGACTCTTTGGGCGGCGCTGGAAAGTTATATCGAGTACGTACGCTATCACCGGAGCCTGAGGACTTTCCGCACATACCGTCCGATCCTGGACTCGTTCAAGGCGTTCTGTGAAAAAACCTACGTCGATGAGGTCGAACGTCAGGATCTTCTCGACTTCGCGACGCACTGCATGAAAAAGGGACAGAAGGGCAAAAGCATCTACAACAAGCTCGTGGTTCTCTCGCAGGTGATGAAGCAACATGGCAGGCCAAAACTTCTCGCGGCAGCCGATTGGCCGAGCTTCGTTGAAACCGTCCGCCCGATTTATGAAGACTTCGAACTCGTGAACCTATTTGAGGCCTGCACCCGGCCCGAGGAAGTCCGCTTTAAGTTCTATCTCATGTCAGGATTTCGTGACGCCGAAGGGCGGTTCGTTACGTGGCGCGATGTCGATTTCAAGCACATGGCTGTGCGCGCAACCGCTAAACCGCACTGGGGATTTCATCCCAAGAATTGGGAAGAACGGGAGGTCCCTGTCCCGCAGAAACTCATCGTGATGCTCCAGGGCTTTCGTCCTAGGAATGCGACTCCCGACGATCCTCTTTTCCCCAGTGCCACTGGCCGGCCAGACGGCGCCATGTTGGAGAAACTCAAGGCCGTCGCGTATCGCGGGAAGCTGAACTGCGGTCACTGCGCTGTGAGTCACAAGCTGGAAGACGGGGCGGTAAAGATCAATCGCTGTGCTGAAGGAGCGTATTGTGGCCGTTGGTTCCTCCACAAATTCCGCCACACCTATGCCACCCGACACCTCCAGGACGGCATCGACATCCGGACCCTGCAGCAATGGATGGGACACCGCGACATCGCCTCGACGATGGTTTATCTCAAAGGCGTCCGCAACAGCGACGTACAGGCCCGAATCAACAAGGGCAGCCTCGCAGCGTTCGCGTAGCAGCAAGCAGTGCCAATGGTGACATCAGGAGATTTAGGCCGCGCCAATTTTGATTTTCGACGCGATCTTGAACTCAAAGTCCGCCGGTCGCCGTCGAATCCTATCGGCGCTTTCCTGTTTCCAAGAAGTAAGTCTGATAGTCGTTGAGTGCTGGTGTAATCTCCGACTTTGAGAGCCTTCTTCTCGACTCGTGCGAACCAGCCAGAGAAACGCGAGAAATCGAAAGGCGTTTGTTCCCGAGTGTCCACCAGAACCACCGCACGCGGTGCCCTGAGCTGGGTGCCGCCACGCTCTGGCAAAACCGGGATCGGCGGGGGGCAATACAGGGGCTGCGGTCAGTCTGCGTTTCTTTCTCCACCCTACCGTAATGCCGTTTGATGACGCTCATCATCAGAATCATCGCAGGAATTAAGACGAGAGTGATCCAAGCGCCGTCGGTGAATTTCGCGACCAAGACTATAGCTACGGTGATCGCGGTGGCGCTTGCGCCCAGTCCATTGAGGAACATACCTTTATGGGCGCCAGGGCCGCCGACCCTCTTCCAATGCGCAACCATGCCGGCCTGGGACAACGTAAACGCCATAAATGCGCCTACTGCGTAGAGCGGAATCAGCCGATCCGTTACCTCGCGAAAAATGGCTAGCAGAATAGCCGTCAGGATCGCAAGCGCGTAAACGCTTTCGCCGAAGACCAGGCGTCGCCTGGTGGCGAAGAACAAACTCATCGCGATGTGTTCCTTTCTGTACAGAAACAATTTACACCGGAGACTACCGTTCTGAGTTTGGATCATCCACTCTTGATCCAAAGTTGGGAGAAAAGAAATGGCCCCTACGAAAACCGAGAAGTGTGCACACCCAGTCTGCTCGTGCGTGACAACGTCGGGCAAATACTGCAGCACCGAGTGCGAGGCAACGGCAAAAACGCCGGACATCGCTTGTCCGTGCGTACACACCGGATGCAAAGGCCACACCCACTAGCCACGGCTTCATTACCGGTTGAGATTCCAGCCCGACTTCATCAAAGGAAAAACACAAGGGCGCGCGCCTAAATCTCCTTGAGCGATGGTTGGTGGAGTCTCATACGACCGTCATCATCCCATTTTACGACCGCGCCCTCTTCGTTAGCTCGCTCAACTTGGCGGTTGAGGGTTGACATTCCGAGCAGCGGCAGACCTGGCCGCTCTGAACAGTTCGATGATTCCGGCACGGATGTTGTTGTAATTCTCGGGGATGGTTGTCATCTTCGTCTTCGCGATTCCTCCATACGCTTAACGGCACCTTGTGGGTGTTGGGCACCGGGGCCCAGTGGCGCGAGCTGCCCAAGAAATATCCGCCGTACCAGACTTGCCATCGCCGTTTTCAGCAGTGGGTGCGGGAGGGCAAACTGGAGCCCATCTTGCGCGTCCTGGCGGAGGAGTTTCTGGCCCGCGGAAGATTGCAACTGGAGGAGGCTTTCATCGACGCCTCCTTCACCGGGGCAAAAAAGGGGGCCTCGCGGTCGGGCCGACCAAGCGCGGCAAAGGGACGAAAATCATCGCTCTCGCCGATGATCACAGTCTTCCTCTCGCCGTTAGTATCAAAAGCGCTTCGCCGCACGAAAGCCAACTCGTCGAAGGCGTCCTCGGACACAGCTTCCTCGCCACCCTCCCGGCACGATTGATCGGCGACAAGGTCTATGACAATGACCGCCTGGATCGAGATCTGGCCGAACGCTATGGCATCGAGATGATCGCACCGCATCGTCGAGAGCGCCGGACGCCGACGCAAGATGGTCGCCCCTTGCGCCGCTATCGAAGACGTTGGCGAGTGGAACGACTGTTTGCCTGGCTGCATCATTTTCGTCGGCTGGTGATCCGCTGGGAGTACCACGTTGAGAACTTCTTCGGCATGGTGCGTCTCGGTTGCATACAAATCTTGCTCAGGCAATTATGAGGCGGCCTACTCGTACCTCAACGCCACCATGGGATCGACCTTGGCCGCGTGCCAAGCTGGTAGAAACGCGGCCACACCGGTAACGAGCGCGACGCAGCCCGTTGCGACCACAAAACTCAGCGGATCGAGGGCAGACAGCTCATAGAGCATCGAACTCAAGAAACGCACGCATACAACCGCAAGGGGGAGCCCCGCTGCGGTGCCAATGCAGCTAATGAGCAGGCTCTCGCGCATGACCATCCAGAGCACCTGGCCGCGTTGAGCTCCAAGCGCCATGCGCGTTCCGATCTCCGCTGTGCGGCGGTTCGTCCGGTAAGACAATGTGCCGTAAAGTCCGGTAGCCACCAACAGGGCAGCCAGTCCGCCGAAAAATCCTCCCAGACGCGCAAACATTTTCGGCTGCAGATAAGACTCCTCGAACTGAGCCCGTTGGGTCATTGGCTTCCCCAGCGGAACATCGGGGTCGATGTCATGAACCACCTGACGAAGCGTCGGAAGTAGATTCAGCGGTTCGCCCTGTACCCTCACCTCGACGTGCATCGTTGCTCCGGCGCTCAGGTTCTGGAAACTGGGGTAATAGGCCATTGGCAAAGGCGTCTCATCGACAGCTCTGTACTTGCTATCCTTCGCAACCCCAACGATGGTTCTGTTGTCGTGGAACTTATGTCCAAGCGGATTTGTATTCGCCAAAAACTTCTTCACGAACGTTTCATTTACAACGACAACCGGCAAAGAGGTCGGAGTGTCGGCCTCGGAAATGTCGCGGCCTTCAAGGATCGGAACTCCGAGCACGTGGAAATAATCGGGGCCAACATTGTTACTCCGCACCAAGGTATTGGAACCAAACCTTTCCCTGAGTTTGGCGCCGTCCAGGTCTTCATCGTCGTTGTTGTTGCTCCAGCCCGAGCCGATGCGGTTTTCCATGAGCGTTGCCGATTCCACTCCCGGTACCGCATGAATCTGGTCGAGCAGAGTGCGATAGAATGCCAGAGTCTCTTGGGCACTGTGAGCGCGCTGGGGAGTGATTCCAAAAACCAGCAGACCATCGACCTCCATTCCCAGGTCCTGGGTCTCGTAATTTCGAAGTGTGTGCAGCAAAAGCGTGGCTGCGACCAACAACAACAGGCAGACTGCCACTTGCGACGCCATGAGCGCTCTGCCGCCAAGGGCACGGTGCCGGTCCTGCGTGATATTTGTTGCCGTGGTCCGGAGCACGCCTGAAATCGGCGCGCGCAGGGCAATCCATAACGGGGCAACCCCAAAGGCCAATGCACTGGTCGCCGAAATTGAGAGCG
>Ga0182024_10021707_pt1 | contig 11631 bp, 10 predicted proteins | sample P32metaG_FD_120480 | JGI IMG/M metagenome (GOLD analysis project Ga0182024, IMG submission 120480) | Permafrost microbial communities from Stordalen Mire, Sweden - P3-2 metaG (Illumina Assembly) | ecosystem: Environmental > Terrestrial > Soil > Wetlands > Permafrost | place: Sweden: Stordalen... | reverse complement strand
GCGCCAAGCGCCGAAACATCTCTCGGTTCCAACGGAGGTCTGGATCAACAAACCGCCCAAATTAGAAATTAAAACTCAATAAACTCCCGACCCATGTGTCTCAAAGTCATTGACACGCGCCGGGATGAGGCGGAGTCTTTGCTGCACACGCTCGCAAATCAGTTCGGCGGCGATCCGGCGGCAACGGACTCGACGCGCGTGCTTCGTTTGCCGGGATTCGCCAATCGAAAACTTCGCGAGGAATTTATCGTTCAAGCGCGCCAGGAAAACGATGCGGTCTACACGCTTCGTGACTTCGCGATTCAGGAAGACTCGCCCGAAACACCACGGCACTTCGGCGATTACCAACAACGCGAGGTGAAGGTGCCCAGCGATCACAAAAGCCAATCCGAATACGATTGGGCTTACGCCAAACGCGCACTCGCCCGCGGCGACGAGCCGGAGGTCGTCATCCAACGGGTCGCCGACTACCGGGCGGACGACAAACCCGACCCGAACTACTACGCACGCCACACGGTGATGAAAGCCCAAGCGCAACTCGAACGAGAACGAGTAAATCTTGGCCCGGCTAAGGCTTCCGATTCGCAACCAGTCAGCGAGAGATGAAGAGCAGGCAGCGAATTTGATTCCCCCACCATTGCCACCGCGTCCAAAAGCGGGTACCGTAACTGCGGTTACGGTGCCGAGTCAACGAGACAGGAGAACCATGTCTCGCAGATCCAGACAGAGTGGTTGCGTTAGCGTTAAAGGCAAGAAGTACATTGGCAGATACCGTGTCGATGTACCGGGCCAAATCAAAAGGACCAGACTTACGGTGATAATCGGAAACGTCAACCAGATCACGAAACCGCAAGCCGAACGATGGCTGGCAAAATTTGTCGAAGAGCAAGGGATCAACGACGCTAGTCATCTTGCCCGCTCGCAATCGCCGGTCGTGACGTTCGGTTTGTCAGCCCGTGAATGGAGAGAACATCACCTGATCGTAAACAAGAAGCGTTCGTCTCAACGCAGCATGGCATGCGAATTGAACAAGCACATCCTTCCTAACTTGAAAGACACCCCGATGGAGGAAATCACCTATCCAATCGTTCGGCGTCTAATCCAGGCGTGGCAGGGCGAAGAACTCTCTCGCAAGTCAATCAAGAACCTTTTCGGCATCGTGCGTGCGATCTACAACTTTCAGTTGGACGAAATGGCGCAGAGCGGTAAGCCCGTTCTGTCGCCGTGGCTCGTTAAATGGAAGAAGGTCGCGCCACCAAAATGTGTGCAGCGAGAGCTGCCACATTTCACCGTTGCGCAGATGGTTTCCATCGTGAATAAAGCGAAGACACAGATGTATCGCTCATTGTTCGCGCTGGCAGCCGGCACCGGAGCACGAGCCGGAGAACTATTCGCTTTAAGGGTTGAGAGTGACGTGGACTTGAACGAGCAGACGATTACCATCCGCCGTTCGGTTTTTGAGGGCGAAGAGAATACCTCAAAGAGCGATACGGGCGACGAGGACAGAACCCGAACGGTGCCAATTGACACCTCCGTAGTTACGGAGCTCAGGAACCACCTGGAGGGCAGAAGGTCTGGCTATCTCTTTCAGACGCGAAATGGCACTCCGTTGCGATTATCGAACGTGCGGGAGGACAAGCTTTATCCAATCTTGAAAGAGTTGAAGCTTATCCAAGCCGGCGTCGGTATGCATGCTTTCCGAAGAGGACGGATTTCTCAGCTCGTTTATTCTGGGGTGAGCCGTCAAGTCATTCGGGACTGGTGCGGACACTCTTCGGACAAGATGGTCGACCACTATACGAAGCTGTTGCGCCAGCATCACGCGCCTGAAATGGCGAAGTTGAAACCGTTGTTGGACCCAAGTTGGACCCAAATCCACAGAGAGGAGAGTAGCGCTAGTCTGCAAGTTGTTGTAAATTAGAGGTCTACTTGCCCGTTCCCCGGTAGCTCAATGGTAGAGCATTCGGCTGTTAACCGAAGGGTTGCTAGTTCGAATCTAGCCCGGGGAGCCAACCTCTTCAATCAGTTACGGATAGAGTTCCCGCTTTAGTTTGCGAACTGTGGGTGATTTTGTGGGTACTCAACATCGAAACTGCCACCGCTCAGAGTCGCGACCGCCAGTCGTTGCGCCGGTTGTCCGATGTGTCCGTAACGTTTTGCCATGCGCACCGTGGTTGAAGCGCTCCAACCCATGATGGTCGCCAGAACGGAGAACGGAACGCCCGCCTCTAGCATTCGCGTGCACCCTGTATGCCGCAGATCGTGAAAACGACAACGCACGCCAGCGCGAATTTTCACCGATTCCCAAGATTCTTTCCAGCGCCCGATGGGCTTGTATGGATTGCTGGACTGCACCATTGCTGCGGCGAAACCATTCCCGGTGGCTCCGTAGCGTTCCAAGGGAAAAACACAATGCTCAGGCTGTCGCGCAGCGAACAAGCCCGCCCAGAAGCTCAGCACCGCGAATGCGCGGTCATTCAGGGGGATCATCCGGCCCGCTCCAGATTCTGTTTTGCTCTTACCCACGGTGACGGTTCGGGACGCGAGATCAATCTGATTCCACCTGAGCAACCGAATTTCGGAATACCGCATGCAGGTGTGCAGCGCAAGAACAACGGCCGGGTACAACGAACGTGACCGACTGTCCCGGCAAGCCGTCAGCAACCGCGCTTCTTCTTCGCGGCTAATTGCGCGGCCCACGTCATCCGAAACACGGAGCATTCGCACGTCCGGCTGTATCGCCGCCCACATGCGATTCTTCCGTAACACGGCGCGTACGGTACCCACTTCGAGGTTGACTGTTTTTGGAGCTGCACCTTCACGTAGCCGAACCTCCTGGTAGCGGGCAATCTCATCTCCCGAGATGTCGCATAGCAGCAGCCTGCCGAAAACGGGCACCAAGTGCTTCAAATTCGCCCTCTCAATCGCGACGCTCCGGGAGGAAAGATGGGCCGCCTTCGCCTGGAGCCATTCTTCCGTGGCCAGCGAAAACATCTGCGCTGCACGGGGCCTCTGAATGCGGTTAAACGACTGCTCTAGCTCACGACGACGTGCACGCTCCGCTTCGCGTGCAAGAGTGCGGGAAGAACTTTTGCTCGATTCACGGACCCGGGAACCGGCGAAAGAAAACTCATACCAATAAACTGCGCCCCGTTTGTAAACGCTCAAGTCACACCTCCTTCTTCAGCACTCTTCCGCCTACGTTACTTCCCTCCCGCGCTCTGCCCTTCTTCTTCCTGGGCCGGCCCTTACCCTTGGGCCGTCCGCCGAGCTTTCCCCATTCCCGCAGTTTCCGAGAGAATTCGCGCTTGCCCCATTTCTGGATCCGGGCTTCAACGCTCCGACGGCCCATCATGCTCGCGGCTTGGCTCACATCGGTCATGCAAACCATTATAACCTAACGTTAGGATAATTGCAAGGATGAGTGCCCGTTCAATGCCCTGCAAAGGCCTAGTTAACGGAGTGTAGAATTCGCGATGGTCCCTGTGATTAATTTTGTTTCCTCCCCGCGGTAGTCGACCGGCCAACGTTATGACACTAGCAGGCTGCTGAAAAAGCCGGAAATATTGTAACGCGGTGGCGCGCGATGCGTCTTAATGGGCATGCGAGGAAACGATCAACAGCAGGGACACGTGTTCAGTTACCTTTCGCCGGAGCAGCGGGTGCGGCCAGATCATCCGTTGCGGCCGATTCACTCCATGGTGGACCAAGTACTCCGGGAACTTTCGCCGGAGTTCGCCAAGATGTATTCCAAAATAGGTCGTCCATCGATACCGCCGGAACAGCTGTTGCGCGCTCTGCTGTTGCAGCTGCTGTACTCGGTGCGCAGCGAGCGGCTGCTGATGGAGGAGCTGGAGTACAACATATTGTTCCGCTGGTTCGTGGGACTGAATTTGGACGATGCGGTGTGGGTGCCGACGGTGTTCAGCAAGAACCGCGACCGTTTGCTGGAAGCTGAAGTGGCCAAGGAATTTCTGGCGTTGGTGGTGGAGCAAGCGCGCGCCCGGGACTGGACGGCGGACGAACACTTCACGGTGGACGGCACGTTGCTGGAAGCCTGGGCCAGCGCGAAAAGTTTTCAGCCCAAGAATAAGAAGGATGCGCCTTCGCCGGACGATGCGGGGAATCCCACGGTGGATTTTCGCGGCGAGCAGCGCAGCAACGCAACGCACGAGTCGAAAAGTGATCCCGACGCGCTGCTGGCGCGCAAAGGTGCGGGCAAGGAGGCCAAGTTGAGTTACTGCGGAAATCTGCTGGTGGAGAATCGCAATGGTTTGATTGTGGACAGCTGCGTTTGGGAAGCCACGGGCACGGCGGAGCGCTATGCCGCGCTGGACATGCTGCAAGAAATTCCGGGCGTCGGACGCGTAACGGTGGGCGGCGACAAGGGCTTCGACACCGCGGAATTCGTGCGCGAGTGCCGGAACATTGGGGTTACGCCGCACGTGGCGCAAAACCTGGGGCGCAAAGGCGGCAGCGCCATCGATGGCCGCACCACGCGGCCGGCGGGCTATGGCTTGAGCCAGAAGAAACGAAAACGCATCGAAGAATGTTTTGGCTGGCTGAAGAGCATCGCGCTGCTGCGCAAGGTGCGGCATCGCGGAACATTGAAGGTGGATTGGATTTTTACGTTCGCGTGCGCGGCCTACAATCTGGTGCGCATGCGCAACCTGCTGGCCGCTACAGTTCCGGCGCGGTAAGCGCGGGCCGGGGTGTCTCTGCACGGCGCTGAAGGGCCTCTTGCGGGCGCTCTGTAGTGCGAAAAATCACGCCTCACACGCTCGAAAACTCCCCAGCACCGCAAACCAACCCAGAAATTCCCGCTTCAGCGCGATTTTTCAGCAGCCTGCTAGGTCTGCTTTTGGTGGGCAAAGGCGAAACCGCCCGAAAATCCCGCAGCGCGCCGATGCGGAGCGCCTGGGGTACGCGGTGGCGGGTGATATTTGGTTCGTCAACCTGCGGTACGCGGAAGGCGTTTGGAAGTTTGGAGCCTGCACCAACACGATTCCGCCGGACTTACCGGGTATGCGGTTCTTCTGGACTATCCAGTTCTCCGGGTGTGGTATTGGTGCTCGGGCAAAGAGTTCAGGGGCCTTTCCGCGGTTAGTGCGTCTTCTGAAAACTAGTTTGAGCGGATGGATAGCGACCGTTGCATACGACTCCACTTCCTGCGATTGTTGCTGAATTCACCCGAATAGGACCATAGCTCCGCAACCGGCGAGGAGAAATGGCGCTTCCCTTTACACCGCATATGCCGTTATCGAATCCCCTGACGGCAGAAGACACCGGCTCGTACGCGACTATTGAGATTAAGCCCTTTGTGATGGCAATTCCCGGGCGGAGCGTTCATGTCGAGAGGGCCGGCGCCATAGTCCTCCTGTCGCACGAAACAGTCTATTACGTCTATTTCGACGATCCACGGTTTGGAAGCCAGGAAGATCCAGACGTTACATACAACGCCTCGATTTCAGCAGTAACCGCTGGGTTTGGGGGACGGTTCTTCGTCGGCTCGATCCGCACACCGGCGAAAGGCGGCTCCCCGACGATCGGCAATGGCGATGGTGGAACACCTGGCGGTACAACAGATACTCGCACCGACCTTAGAACGTCCGCACCCGAATCTGAACTCGATGTTACGAACCCAGCCAACCAACGGAAATCGTTCGTTAGGCATATTCTGGAGGGCAAAGGCTGGTCCACCCTGGACTGGGCCAAACACTCCGGAGTGGACTACAACACGGCGGCCGCATATCTAAAGGGCAAAAAATCGTACCGGTCAACGCGTAAAAAGCTCGCCGATTCGTTGGGCATACGCGTTGAGGACCTGCCAGCATAAAGAAATTCGCAAGATTCCAAAACTCTCCGAAACTCTCCAAGTGACTCTCCAAGCCTGAGTAACGGACTATCCTCTCAGATCTCACATCGAGGTGGGAAACATGTCCCAATTGCTAACAGTGAAACAAGCCGCTGATGTGCTTGGCTTGAAAGTCGCCACGATTCGAGCCTGGATGTCACGGCGCAAACTTCCACGAGTAAATTGCGGCCGAGCTGTCCGCATTCCGGCGGCCGCAGTGAAGGAGTTCATTGAACGCAACACGATTCCAGCGAGGGATGAGCGGCGATGATCAAGCGCCCTTGCGAAATTCACTTTGCTCAGCGCGCGTAGCAAACGAAAACCCGTCGGACGCGAATCCGGCGGGTTGGGTACAAAAAGGAGCAGAGAATATGGCTTCTAATACCACTTCCCCCGTTCATACGCAAGCGCTACTTGCAAACCATCGTAAGGATTTGCGGCGTAGTGGACTGACGGACGAAACCATCGAGCGCTGGGGTTGCTACTCGATCGACGAATACCCTCGGTTGCGCAGCCTCGGCTTCGGCCACCTTCAGGTGCCCGCCCTCGCGCTACCCATACTGCCACCTGATCGCGATGCGCCGGACCTCCAAGACGTAATTATAAAACCTGATTCCCCGCGAGTCGGTAATCGCGGGCGTCCCGCAAAATACGAGGCCCGGTTGGGATCGCGGAATCGCATCCATGCCCCGCGCGCGATCCGCAACCGGCTCGGCGATGTCCACACCCCCCTTGTAATCACCGAAGGACAGAAAAAAGCCGAAAAGGCGGCGCAGGAAGGGATCTGCACCGTTTCGCTGTCCGGGGTTTGGAACTGGCGGGATCGGGTTGGCGAGTCCAGCTTTCCGATCTCCGACTTCGATTTGATTCCGCTCGATGGCCGGGAGCTCTTACTCTGCTTCGATTCTGACGCCGCGTCAAATCCGCACGTCCGACGCGCCGAGCGTGACCTCGCGGCATTTCTTGCCAAGCGTGGGGCACGTGTCCGAATCAAACGTCTACCGGCCGCAATTGACGGCGCGAAAGTCGGTATCGACGATTTCCTGGTGAGCCACGCGCCTGATGAATTCTGGAAGCTGCCAGAAACCAACCCGAACTTCAATCCTAGTCCCTCGGATTCTAATTGGCCAGACCCGGCGCCGCTTGGAGATGAACTTCCTCCCGTCCAGGCTTTCGACTTGGACCTCCTTCCCGCAAGTCTTCGGCCTCTCGTCGAGGACGTTTCTGAGCGGATGCAGGTACCTCCGGACTATGCGGCGATTGCTGCTATGGTTGCGCTCGCGGGTTGCGTTGGCCGCCGCGCCATTATCCAACCAAAGGCAGTGGATACTTCGTGGCAGGTTGTACCAAACCTTTGGGGCGCAATAATTGGACCACCGGGGGTCATGAAATCGCCGCTTCTGCGAGCGATCACAGCACCACTAACAAGGATCGCGGGGTTATGGCGAGCCGAATACTCGCTCGGGCTAACCGAGTATCAAACTGAGTTTGAGTTGGCGGAGATAGCGCATGAAGCCTGGCGCAGCCAAGCCAAGGGCGCGATCAAGAACCATCAAAACGTACCCAATCGGCCTGACGGCACGATTGTTGCTCCGGTACCACGGCGACTGATCACCACCGACTCCACGTTCGAAAAGCTACACGAAATTCTAAGCCAAAATCCCGCGGGCGTCCTGGTGGTTCGCGATGAGCTAACTGGGTGGCTGTCCCAGCTTGACAAGCAGGGCCGCGAGGGGGAACGCGCATTTTACTTGCAAGCTTGGAACGGTGACACGAGCTTCACCCTGGATCGCATTGGCCGCGGTTCCATTCATGTGGAGGCCGCGTGCGTATCTCTCCTTGGAAACATCCAGCCGAGCCGTTTGCGCTGGTATCTATCTCAATCGCTCGACGGCGGTCCGAACGACGATGGCTTGTTCCAGCGGCTCCAGTTGGCCGTCTGGCCAGACCTACCTGCTACTTGGCGTCTTGTTGATAAACCGCCGAACGCCACTGCTTTGAATGTTGCCGAGCGCGTGTATTCCCAACTCGCCAACCTGTCAGCGGACACTCCGATACACATGCGATTTGAACCGGACGCCCAGGCCCTGTTTTATGAATGGTTGCGGGAACTCGAGAAAAAGGTTCGGAGTGAGGTTGGCCTCGCACCCCCGCTGGTTGCCCATCTCGCAAAATTCAGGAGTCTGATGCCGACGCTTGCCGGGTTGTTTGAACTTGCGGATTTGGTGACTGCCGGCGATACCATTTCCGAGGAAATCCCTATCGGACTCACCCACACGCAGCAGGCCGCCGCATTCTGCGAGTACCTCGAGTCGCACGCAGAGCGAGTGTACTCGTGCCTGGTATCGCCCGAACTCCGGTCTGCCCGCGAACTCGTTCGACATCTGCAAAATGGGGACCTCCCGGGTAGCTTTACGACCCGGGATCTCTACCTGAAAGGCTGGAGCGGCCTGGACAAGCCCGAAAGTGCGCGCGCAGCGTTGTACTTCCTTCAGGACGCTGGTTGGGTTCGCCAAGCGGACCCGCCTTCGACATCGACCGGCGGTCGCCCTCCGGAGATTTGGTTCGTAAATCCCAAGGTGGTGGCGCATGCGCAGTAAGTGGTTCGATTGGCACTCTACTGGGGGAACGACTGGCAAATGCTCCGATGCTGAGGCTTCAAAACCTACAAAACTAAGTTCTGAAGGTTTTGTAGGTCGTGGTCTAGCGGGTTTTCCAGCTTCACGCGACTCTAGCGACCAGTCGGTGCGAGTCAACGAAAGTCAGCCTACATGCCTACAACCACCGGCGAACAGAGCCATCATGCCGCCGTCGAGCTACACACGCGGGGACTCCCCAACCACGCCAGGCCAGGGTAACTTCGTCCCCGGGACCTCAATTTCGTTGCCTCCAGGGGTGCGTTTAATTAAGTATTCCCCCTCCCAACCCGCTCCCAGGGGTCTGTTTGGTAGGAGGGTCATCGACTTCGATAAATTCGTCAGGACGCAACTTGCTGACCTCGATGCACGACTGAACCACCCCGTCCAAATCCGTGGCGGTGGTTCCGTCTTCGGGATCTTGGCGAACCTGGCTGACGTTGGTTTGGAGTTGGCCATCTCGAGACCCGAGGAACTCCCCTCCGGCGGACGACCGTCGGTGGTCAGGGAAAACGGTGAGCCAGCGTCGGAGACCGATAAAACAGGAGGCGCTGCCCAGTGAAACCCGACTACCGGACTAGCTCTGAAATAGTAGAACAATCCTCCCACCATGAACCTTCAAAACCAACAGAACCGGGTTTTGTAGGTTTTGAAGGTGCCGTCCCGGCGCATTCCTCCACAAATCGCCCCAACGGCCCAGGAGATCTGGGCCGTGAAAACAGTCGGCCAGTGTCTAAGGGTATAGCTGGTAGGAATTTTGTTCACCTTCACATCCACACAGATTACTCACTTCTCGACGGCGCCTGCGACATCAGTGAACTCATTGCCGAAGCGGCGCGCCGTGGCATGCCGGCAGTAGCGGTCACCGACCACGGCAACCTGTTTGCCGCGGCGAATTTCTTCCATGAAGCCACCACGCACGGCGTGAAGCCAATCATCGGCTGCGAGGTCAACCTTGCGCCCCTCGATTCCAGGGGTCGTGATCCAAGCTCGCAGGGCTCCAACCATCTCGTCCTTCTCGCGGAAAATGAAGAGGGCTATCGCAACCTCATTCGGATCGTCTCCGCGGGGTTTCTCGGTGGTTCCCCCAGCGATCCACGTGTGGACCAAAACGTTCTCGCGCAACACAGCAAAGGCATTATCGCGCTTTCCGGGTGCCTTCGCGGCGAAGTCGCCGAGGCGCTCTTGGCTGGAAACTACGACCAGGCGCGGGCGAACGCCCACCGGCTGTGCGAAATCTTTGGTAAGGGGAATTTCTTCCTCGAGTTGCAAGATCACGGGCTCGAAGAGCAAAAGGTAGTCAACCGCGAATTGGTTCGGCTCTCCCGGGAAACCGCCATCCCACTGGTCGCCACGAACGATTGTCATTATCTGGCGAGATCGGATGCGCGTGCCCAGGAAGTACTGATGTGCATTCGGTCGGGCAAAACGATGAGCGACACCTCGCGCATCAAACCTGCCACCGACCAGCTCTACTTCAAGACCGCGCAAGAAATGGTGCAGGTTTTTCATGAAATCCCTGAGGCCCTAGAGCGCTCCGTGGTGATCGCTGACCGATGCAACGTAAAAATCCAGCCCGTCGCCAATTCGTTCCCGGAGTTTCGCGTGCCGGAAGGTCACACGACAGGCAGTTACTTCGAGAAAGTTGTCCGTGAGGGTTTTGCCACCCGCCTGCCCCAGCTCGAACGTCTTTCGATGGAAAAGCGTCTCCGCCACCCGATCACCGAATACGAGCATCGCCTCTCGCGTGAGATTTCCCTGATCCAGCAAATGCGCCTTGCGGGCTACTTCCTGATCGTCTGGGACTTCATCCTTTACGCGCGTGCGCAGGAAATTCCGGTCGGACCGGGGAGAGGTTCCGCTGCGGGAAGTCTGGTCAGCTACGCGCTTCGGATCACCGATATTGATCCGCTCCAGTACGGTCTCCTCTTCGAGCGGTTTCTGAACCCAGAGCGCGTTTCGATGCCGGATATTGATATCGACTTCTGCGCGCACCGGCGGTGGGAAGTCATCGACTACGTTCGCCGGAAGTACGGAGAGGATCGTGTGGCGCAAATCATAACCTTCGGAACGATGGGGGCAAAGGCCGCGATTAGAGATGTCGGCCGCGCCCTCGATATTTCCTATGGCGATGTTGATCGCATCGCAAAGCTCGTACCGAATCGTCCCGATATCAAGCTCGAAGATGCGCTCAAGCTGTCGCCCGCGCTCGATGCCCTGCGCCAAAAGAACGAACGTGTGAAGGAGCTCGTTGAAATTGCCCAATGCCTCGAGGGCCGGCCGCGTCATGCCTCGACGCATGCTGCTGGCATCGTCATTGCGCCCCAGCCCCTCGCGGACACCGTCCCGCTGTATAAGTCAGGCAAGAGTGAAACCATGACGCAATACGACATGAACGCGCTGGAGCGTCTTGGTCTACTGAAGATCGATTTCTTAGGTCTTGCAACGCTCACAGTCCTCGATGATGCGGTCCGCCTTATAAGTCGGCATCGTGGCATCGAACTTGACGTGTCCTCTTTACCGCTGGACGACGCTGCCACTTACGCCCTTTTTTCCCGCGGCGACACCACCGGTGTTTTCCAGTTTGAATCCGACGGTATGCGCGACATCCTGCGGCGCTACCAACCGACGCGCCTAGAAGACTTGACGGCTCTGAACGCTCTCTATCGTCCGGGCCCGATTAAGGGCGGGATGATCAATGATTTCATCGCGCGCAAACACGGGAAGAAGAAAGTCGCCTACGATCTGCCCGAACTCGAGGATCTGCTCTCGGAAACTTACGGCGTAATCCTCTACCAGGAACAGGTGATGCAGATCGCCAACCGCTTGGCAGGCTTTTCACTGGGCGACGCGGACATCCTGCGTCGCGCCATGGGAAAGAAGAAACACGAGGAGATGGCGGCGCAGCGCGAGAACTTTCTAGCGGGATGCTCAGGGCGAAAAGTATCAGCGCAGAAAGCGGAGAAAATTTTCGATTTGATGGCTGAATTCGCGGGCTACGGCTTCAATAAGTCGCATTTGCTTCCGTCAACTTGATTTGGCCCCTTTCGATCGTCTCATTTGGCCCCACCTACTGGTTAATCTGAGTTGATCCCCGCCGTCGGGCCTGTGGGAACTGTGAAAAAGCCGAGCGTCGTTTGC
>Ga0182024_10021706_pt1 | contig 11631 bp, 18 predicted proteins | sample P32metaG_FD_120480 | JGI IMG/M metagenome (GOLD analysis project Ga0182024, IMG submission 120480) | Permafrost microbial communities from Stordalen Mire, Sweden - P3-2 metaG (Illumina Assembly) | ecosystem: Environmental > Terrestrial > Soil > Wetlands > Permafrost | place: Sweden: Stordalen... | reverse complement strand
GTGCAAGTGACGGTTTAGTGAGCATAGACTTGTGCGCAAGTGACGATTTAGTGACCATAGAATTAACAGCTGGACCTACGCGAGGGTGCTTTAAGGGTGGTTCACACAAAATTAACTTGCCCTGTGCTGTGCCCTAGAATTTGTGGAAATGCACCGGACGGGTGCGGATGGGGGGAAGTACCAATCAATTGCTGTTTCGCTCCTTCACCGAAGATTTGATACGCCAGATCCACCCTGGCCTCATGGTTCAATGTCTTGTCTTCCCAGGGGTCAGCAGCGGGGCACCGCCCAACCCACCGAAGACTAACAAGACACATAGAGTAAAATTAGATGGAGATGACTGATCCTTTCGAAACCGGGATATATGACAATTGACCGTTCTAGGCTGAGACCAAAACTTGACGTGCATAAACCCCATTCTTTTGCATTCTACAATGTCAGCCACACAAATAATAGAGAAGTACGTCTTACTTCTATTATTTGCGTGGCTGGGGTTCATGCACTCGACTTTTGGTCTCAAGCTCAATTGTATATCCGATTTCGAAAGGATCAGTCACTCCACTTACTTCCACTCTATCTTGTGCCCGCATCACACCATGAGTCACGCTATGCGACATGGCGGAAGGTTATTTCCTTGTGTCATCAGGGGAATAAATAGTGATGGTGTGTGTTATTCTGTGGAATTGGTTGCGCGGCTGGAGGCGCTGGACATTGTCCGTGATCAGATCAAGGAAATTGGTTTGATACTTATGATAAACTTCGAGGACCTCACGCAATCCGACACTCAAATGTGAAATAAGCAAGTTTATCATGGGAAGAAGGGTTCATAAACCAATTCCATGGTTAGTTGTCAGCTACGGCCATATCTGCTAGAACACACTGGATCCCGTTCGATCTCCAAAGTTAAGCTGGCGGAATCAAGTGAACGTAACTTTTGAGAATTTAAAGACGTTATGCCAGGCGCTGAGCTGGCTTGTGCGAATCGGACCCATTTTTCTATGCAATCTAAGTTGGTTGATGGGACTTGTCGGATACGAACGGCGGTGAGATGAGGTTTATCTGCGTTGGATGCAGCTTCGATTGAAATCTAGAGATTTTACATCGGCGGACAAAATCTATGTCATCGCGATGCCCAAAGGCAGGCAACGAGGGGGGAAAGGGGCCCACAAGAAGGCCAAACACGCCACAAGGCAACGTGTACAGCCTGCTCGAAATGCCAGCCGAAGGGCTACTTCACGAAAGGCCTCGAACTACAACGGTGCCAAAATTGAGGAGTACATGACGTCGCATGGAGTCATACGTACACCGATTGTAGGCGACGGAAACTGCTTATTTCGTGCACTAGCGGATCAACTTGGCTACGGAGAGAATAGACATAGAGAGATCAGAGACAAGGTGATCGAGACAATCAAGCAAGACAAGGATTATTTTGTCAATTTTATTGATGAGGATGACTACGATGGTGTGGATGCTTACTGTGATGAAATGGCCAAGGATGGTATACTGATGCATTGGAGAGCTAAAACCTAGGTACTTGGGGGGATGATATTGAATTGGAGGCATTTCGACGAGCTTATGAGCGTGCTATTGTAATCTATGATGCTTCAACAGGGACACCATATGTTAAACCATATAACGGGGACGAAGGGACCAGTTTGACTGCCGTACATCTATGGAAATCAGACTGTCATTACGAAAGTGTGAGAAATAAAGGTGGACCTTTTGATGGACCGTCGAGAGTTGTATACAAGGTACTTTGTCCGTCGGGGTTTGGCTGACACGAAGGATGTGAAGATGTCAAAAGAGGATGTGGAGAGAATCAAACAAGAACATGAGGATGTTGTGGTTCAAGAACTGAGGCAAGCAGCTCCTCATGTTCATGAAAAGGAAATTCGAAGACTAGTAAAGGAGAAAGGCGATAGCAACGAAGTTCTTGAGCTTCTGATAGGGAAGCCGTCAACGGACAACGAGATACAACACCACGAGCAGATGCCAGACGAAGAGATGAAGGAGTCACCGACTGATGAAACCGCCGAGAGGGAGAACACGGAGGCTGACATCCTTGCGACATCAATGGAGATACTCTCTCTAGCGACGCCTGCCAAATTTCAAGGTAGCGAACCAGATGTCGATAACACCACCTCAGAAGTCGTACCGGAATCGAACGATTCGAATAATGCTAAAAGCAAAGCGCGACAACGGAGGCACACATCAGCTGCTCGAAAAGATAAACAATCTAAGCGCGCACAGAAAGAAGCCGCGAAACACAGAAAAAGAATGGAAGCGATGGGAATTGTACAAGTTAAGGAAAGTCCTGAACAAGAGAATATTTTGAAAGCTATTGTAATATGATACTTGGAGTTCGGTTTGAGGAGCATTGCATGGAAAGGTAGCATAGCAACGTAATGATAACTCTATGAACTATAGAGATAATGAATGTGAAGAGAGCATTACGCACGAGATTGGATCGTTTGCCTCGTACTTACTTTGATTCGGGTTGAAATGGGACTTTAAAATCAAAATCAGATTAGAATTGTACTTTTGAGAAATACAGCAGACCAGGGTGTTCAATTCTCCCACTTAAGAACCAGAAGGTCAATCGCGGCACGTTATGCCGCGAGACGTAATCGGCAGCCGGCAGCCGGCTTCAAAATATAGCGAAATTTGAGTTGATCCTTGGTAATCAGAGATGAGCACCAGCCACCCGCGTTCAGCCCCTTAAATTAAGAATGACAAAAAACCCAACTGCAAGCAATTCTTCAAGCAATTCTTCACGATCACCCTCAAAGGCGCCAAACTAGAGTTCGAGTCGCTGAATATGGAGGATGAGAAGTCAGTAGGCGATTCTGACACCGACAATTCCGAGCCGACGCGAAAACGCTGCCGAAGAACTGTGGCTTCCTTTGTTCGGCAAGGGCAACGCGTCTATCCGCAGTCTGCGTACGTCGGGAGCCCAGCACATGAGCGCGCTCGAACTGCCAAGCCAGAAAGAGAAGTTCTATCTGATTTCTTGGTTCTACACATTTTTTAATTGGAATTGACTGTAGGCCGCCGAAGTCTTAGGGCCCGACGATAATGATGGCGATTACTTTACTTCTTATGTTCTAAACGATTTCGTCGTTTATCGCACCCCCGTTATAAAGCCACTATCGAAGGATGCTGTGGAAAGCGAGAGTCTGCCAAGCAATCAGCGAAGTGTTAAGGGTGAGGGCGAAATCGAATTGCCGTCCGCGGTCTATGTCGCTCGGGGAGTCAACAATCTAAGTGAAACTCGGGTAGTTGAGGCTTACTGACGGTAGTGTTCGATGGCGTTCTGAAATCAGAGGAGAAGGAGGAAGTATTGCATCGCGTTCCGTTTGCCACCCTCTCAATTGGCAACCTAGCGACACCGGCGGAACATAATATCAACCATTCAATCTGGATTCAGTCAATACAAGGCGCAAAGGCCGGTGTGTCGGGAGGTGTGTGGTACGAACTTGGTCGACCGGCGGCAGAATACCAAAAGCAATGGGAAGCTTTCGAATGGCTTGCATTGTTCATCAAGTACGTCTCTGACGCCATCGAAGTTTGTGTACAACGGAAAGAGAAAGTCAGACTATCTTATTTTCGAGAAGACTTTGCGGCGGAGATGAAGCGATTGCACGGAGGTGATCCTGTTTTTGAACAGTGGAGAAATTCTTTTGGAAGGGGTAAGCTGTTCCTCTGTTCAGTGTGTTGATCTAGACGACTTCAGGATTCCGATAGCAACCCATGTCGAATTAATATGGATGCAACTATTCACTGCAGATTCCCGAGGGTGTTCGTTGAGTAGACACTCTCTGCACAGGCACCTTAAACAGCCTTTATGGGGCGAGATACTCCCTAGTAGTCTGACGGCTGTGCCGCTCGCGCATCCAATGCGTAGGTCCAGAGATCGCTGTGTCGCGACAGATTATGTGGGCAATTTATTCGAGTGGATTTTTGGACAGGGACTGGAAGTGATTAATTCTACTACTGAACTCTTCGACGCCGGGGATGAAGACGAATGTGAAGACGAAGAGGGCCAGGAAGACGGTCATCACAATCAGGTGGTCCAAGTACCGATTTTGGAACCCAAGGAGTCGAAGACTCTTTCAGACACATCACTTTATGCTTTCCATCACGAAGAGTATGGGAAGGCAATGTATCCCAGGTACACGACAGGAGTGAGCGGCCGAGTCAAAGTCGGGGATGTGGTGGAACTGGGAAGAGGTGAAGGGACGAGGTGGACGAGCTCGACAAAAAACTGGTACGCATATGTCAGTGATCGATGGACCACCTCGAAGGGTACAGTAAAACTAAAAATACTATGGCTATATTGGCCAGAGGATATTGCTTTGTGTATGTCTATGAAGTATCCTTATCAGAATGAAGTACCTCTTTCTTCCGAGATTAATCTGATGGCAGTTATTTTTTAGTGATCATTGTGAATGCGGTAAAACGATACTTCCCGAAGAAGTTGTACGAAAAGTTGCAGTCGAATTCTTCTGCATTGATGCGAAACCTCATGATCCAAGTAACCACACATGGCTTGCACAACTAACGATTAGACGCCGAATTCTTCGTCCGCCAAAAATATTTCTCGACTTCCGATGACATACATATCGCCTCACTTACTCCCCAAGACCTATCTCCCGAGACGCCTTGTCCCTGTCAATCCAAGATCAATCTCCCGGTCTTCCAGGCTGGTGACTTCGTTCTTGTTAAAGAAAAAGATAGACTTCAACCACATCAATTCCTACGATATGAAGGCAATCGCGCTTGGCTGCTGAAGTTACTGCGGCGGAGAGAAGTGGAAGGCACTGGGAAGGCCAATGAGCTTATCCAAACTTCGGAAGAGGTTGATGTATTGGTTCAAAGAGTTGTGAGGAAATGTCAGGTCGTCAAAGTCTCAGAGGGCCAAGAAATACCACAACTGGCAAATCGGTCAGGCTCGTGCGACTGGTTCTTCTATCGTGATGAACGAAACAAATTGGACGGAGTCAAGATTGTTGATGAAGTGTCCGCGATTGTGCCCGCGAATGAGGACCAAGGTGAGATATCTAAGAGCAGTACCGCCAGCACCTCCCCCGAAGATATGCGCTCCACGCCGATTGAGATAGAGCTTGATAAGGGTCTAAAAGTCCCTCCAATCGAGGCTGAAAATTCCGCCACTCCACTTGGACTCGATTTAGAGAACAGCGCTTCTCTACCGAAACTTCGCGGACTAGATCTCTTTTGCGGAGGAGGAAATTTTGGAAGAGGCGTTGCAGACGGCGGAGCTGTCGATCACAAATGGTATCTCTTTTATTAAAAATGCTAATTCCAGGGCCGTTGATATCGATATTAATGCAATACATACCTACAAAGCGAACTCGGACCATGACGATGTCAACCTCTACTTTGGATCCATCAACAACTTCCTCTTCGACGTAATTACGGGACGCCGTCGTAAGCTTCCATGTCGAGGAGATATCGACTTCATACTCGCTGGATCTCCATGTCAAGGCTTCTCGGTAGCCAATCGGACAGGTCACGAAACGCTCAAAAGCTTAAGCAACTCGGCTTTAGTCTGCACAACTCTTTCCGCAATCGACTACTACCGTCCCAAGTATGCGATTCTGGAGAATGTTCCGTCCATGGCATCAACTCGTCAATACCGAGGCCAATCTGTTAATGTGTCGAATCAGATTATGTGCTGTCTTATTGGGATGGGATATCAGTGTCGGTGTCTGCTACTTGACGCTTGGCATTTTGGCGCCCCCCAATCGCGGACCAGACTTTTCATTGAGATAGCCGCCCCTGGATGTGCACTACCTGAGATACCGTACGGCTCACATGCCCATCCAGACAACATTAAAAGTCGCGCGGTGGGTAAAACAGCAGCAAATCTGAGATTTGCAGAACGCGACCTCGACATACTCACCTCATTCCCTCCAGTGAGGCTCGAGGATTTTTGGGGCGATTTGCCGAGAATTGGCAACGGCCATCTTGGCGTTTGTATACCCTTTCCAGAACACAAAACATACTGGACCGCCAATGCAAAAGATCGTTCAATCTATTCTCGAATTCCGCTCTCGGAGCCTTTTGGTAAAAGCCGGCAAGCACGGCATCCTGGATATGCAGAAGCGTTGCAACGAGGACTGATTCCAAAGGCTCGGAAGTTGAAGCATTTACCCTCTACGGTATATGACCAGCGATTCGTGAGGGTCTCAGCCAACGGCTTGGCTCCGACAATAACCTGCTATATGACACCATCGAGTAGGGTCAGTGGCAGGGTTGTACACTACTATGAGGCCAGGGCCTTTACAAATCTTGAGGCGAAAAGGGCACAGGGGTTTTTCGATTCAGATGTTCTTGTTGGTACTGCATCGAAGGTGTATAGAATTGTTGGAAATAGCGTATGCCGACAGGTGGCATTTGCATTGGGGGGGAAGTTGGCAGAAGCTGTCAAGAAAGGCCCCCAGGGAAGCGGAACAGGGAAGGTGCCGCAACATGCTGCGCTCTTTTCGTCCGAAAGGGACAAGGGAAGAGGTCATCGGGTTTACATGGATTCAAACCCGGCCGAAATTATGGTCCTGATCGAAAAGAAACCTGGCACAGGATTTGCAAGAGAGAAAAGACAGGACAATGAGGAAATCAGGGAGATTCTGAAGGACAATGTTCGGGTTGATTTCAGTTTCAAACGAACCAAAGATCTAGTGGAGGTATCGATGACTTCGACTCCGAGAAAAAGAATCCGTATAACTCTAGAAGAGTCCGACGAAGGCATGTAGTTATGTAGATAAACTGTATTATATTCAAACGTTCAATGTAACTTATTAATGTAAGGAATCCCATCAAAGCAATGAACTCTTAAATTCGTATCTTTAAGGAGCTGGTGTAGCCTCTGCAGTCATTGACTATGCTTCATTATAATATCCTCGATCTCTCCCAGATTATCAATAAGAAAGTCAGCCTTCTCTCTGGCATCCAGGTTCCAATCATGCTTGATCAAACAAGCCACAGCCCCAGCGGCGTTCGCAGATTCCATGTCATGCAACCCGTCTCCCACCATCAGAACATCATGCGGGTCAAGATTCTAATCAACACGGGTTCCACGGAGAACATACCCAACTCTTTGTGATGTGCAGTATCGGAGCAGGATGTGGTTTCGGCGGTTCAAACGAGCGTGTGATAATCTGCCAGTTAGTGCCCGAGATGTAGAGGATGGACTGGATCAAAGGTGTGATCTGGTAAGAAATTCTCAATAAGATATTCTACTGGTTTGAGGTTATTTCGTGTGCATATTGCTGTTGGCAAGCCCCTTCCTTTCAAGAACAATGATCAACAGAAGTCGGGACAAGGAGGTAGTACGTTCATCAGCGGGGCGAGGCCTTCCTGGGCAATCTGATGTGAGACTCTCGATTCAAGCACCGTACCATCTTCTTCATAGCGTCTTCTTCAACTTTTTCAATCTTCGCATGAGCAATTCGCTGTTCTTCTGCGGTTGGCAAGGATTCGATGTGGGTGAGGATGTCGGTTTTGTCATCAATTCCGAGCGCGGCGCGCATATGTCCAAACATCCAGTTCTGGGGAAGGCATAGTGTGCCATCTTCTATAAGCACCTAATTGCGCAAAGGAGAACCCATATCAAATATTACGCCCCTTATGTTCGGACGCCCAGTAGTTCTGACCATGCTCGCGAAATGGCGCCAAAGCATTCAAAGTCAACGAGGATCGGCAGGTCGGAATCGATCAGATCAGCGGCGGTCTTAGATCATGATAAATTGATAAACCCATTTCTACCCGTCTTATCTAAAGACTCTTGATGCCCCGCTAACTATATAACACGAATGTTTCCCCCAAATCAAATATACCAATATGCAAATTAGTGGAGTACCGATATCATAACAACCAAGCCAACGTCTTTCCCAATTTATAACTTCAAGGAATCTCGATCCCAACCCAAACCTCTAGCATCAGATTGCTTCCGTCCATGTCTCGCCATTTCTTCTGGTGTGAACGGATTTTTATCTCTAGCCTCCAACGACGCAAGCGTATGATTCACGTGTCTGTGACCAGCTTCATCCGCACGGACTGCAAGTAATAGATCTTCCATCGTACAATTGTCGGGGAGATGCCAGTAATCTATTGCGATATCGGGGACTTTGAATTCGGGAGAGGTCCAGGCAGGCAGTAATCCTGCGTTCAGGTCTGCGAGACAGCGGGTATAAGTGATCACCGCCTCTTCTTCCAAGTATCCCACGAAGCGATGACATGTGCGGGGAGAACTACCGTTAGTCGTATAATCGAGCGGGCGGTACATCAAATAGGAGAAGAAAAATGCGTTGCAGAAAACTCCCTGTGCTCCCACGATCATGAGGCGAGTGAAGAAACCGGGTTTCTTAATCGCCATAAAGGTCATGAGATGCATTCTCTCGTTCTCGGCTTCTTCAAGGAGAGTTTCGATCCACCGTCCCTCCTTCTCCATTTTTCGAAGAGATCGCAAGTGTCGAAGCATTCCGCCCACCATTCCAGGCACACCCGCCACCGTCTCCAAAAAGATAATTCGCATCATCCAATCCTTCTCCGACATTTGGACCGATTTCGGTGCATTCTCAACGGTGGCCTTTTTCTTTCCTTGCGCCAGAGCTACGAATTAGAATCAACAAGATGCAAAATGTACCATTGGAGTGCTTATATCCACTGAAGAAATCGAACCCTGTGCGAAGGAGTTTGACGGCCCCGAGAGCAACGTATTCACTAAATGAATTTGCCTCGTGATGACCGATCTGGTATTAGCCTAGATCTGAAAACCAAGGTACCTGAATAGATTCATACTCCTCACGGGTGTACACAGGATGAGTCCAGTGGAAATCGCGTCTCTCGTAAACGTCTCGGCTGAGCGCTTTTGTCTCGACTTTTGCGACACTCTTGTCTTCCGGTTGAGGGGTAGTTGGAATGGGAGTCGTCGAGGCGGCCTTCTCAGGGGCGATGGTCGCAAATGTTGCCTTCGAATCGACTGCCCGACTACAAGACATGTGAAAACCCCTCATGGCGATAGGATAAGACGACCGCGCGATTATGATCCTCATCGAGGCGCGAGACATTGGTATTGCCGTCCGACTGAGCATGTTGTCTGTAGACTTACTTGTGTCTGGTGATTGTACTTGGTTGTAGTTGTTGTTTGTATTCGAGTTGAAGTGTTGGTGCCAGACACCCTTGCTGTAATATATACCCGCCTCGGCTCCCGTTTATCGTCCCCCCGTGCGGTAAATAATTATTTGTATTTTTGGGTCTGTAGCCCCGGCCCCTGGCGTTTTTCTAGCTAGGCGTAGCGGAATCGGCGACATGAACGCAGCCGTCGACCGATCCATTCACGTGTGTGTAACGTTTTGGTGCTTGTCCAATCGACTTTGCCAGGGCATCCGCCGCATCGGAAACGGTCGGAAGAGATCTAACGAGCCAATCAGGGGGCTAGGGAGTTCGGGTGATTTAGGCGACACATGTGTCATGAGATCTGGTCGTCAAGGCAAGGTACGGAAGACAACGGTCCGAGATTTTTTGCATAATCTTGCGCATGGTCTGGAAAAGGCGCGATTAGAAGTACGCTGAAGAGTGATGTAATGGCAGACCACACCATGGTCCGGCCTCCGTCCTTGCAGACCAAAGTGGATTTACTCTCAGCTCAGTTGATAGATGCATGCTGCTATCATACTGCGCGGCAAAAGATTTTAGTGCACGATTGGGCTTTTCAGGAGCTAAAACGAGGATAATAGTGCTTTCGAGAGCTTGGATCTTAGCCGCTTGCATTACAATTACTATGGCTTGAAAAATTCATTTCAACTACCAAATATCGCAAGCACCACCGACTCCACAATAAATACAAACCCTTGCAAAGGAAATAATATCCTCGCAATTAAAAAGCCCAAATTAATCCAAAGCACCATTTTAAAAGTAAATTCACCTTTACGCCGAACTCTCCATACTCTCACGAACCCCGGGCCGCCCGTCTTCCGCATAAACTCTCCGGGCAAGTTCCATCTCACTTACAAACTCCCGCAAGCCACGTAACTCCCATCTTCCCCAAACGAAGCCAATAACGCCATCCAAAACCCCGCACCAGGAACACATGGTACTGAAAAACAGCATCACAAACACGGAACCTTTGTTCTCGACGAACCACACTGCAATAAACATTGCCACACAAACTGCTACTGACAAAAAGAAATGACTGATCCGTAGCCAGGAGTGTTTTTCTTCTCGCAGGATGTAGGGGTTCGTGATATCTGTGATGGCGGTGAAGCTTTCGGGAGGGAGGTTGAAGGTTGAGGAGTGAGAGGGCTTGGCGGGTTTGGCGAGAGGGTCTGGAAGCTGGAGAACGACTCGGACGCCGAAATGGTCCGAGTAGTTTATGGCATGGCCGGGAATAGGTTCTGTCAATACGACCTGTGCGGAATATATTGTCGCCTGGGTGGATGTAAAGATATAATCCAAGCGTTTCGCATTGGCGTCGTTAGTCGCGGTCTCGAGATCCGTTGGACGGAAGACATTGAGGCGCGATTCGCATGTCACTCCCAGGACTTCGATTTCTTCCTGATCTGACAACGATGGACTCGGTAACGACACAGAAGGATGCACCGCGTCCCAGGAATCAGAGACAAGTCCATGACGTGTAAGGAGAGCATGTATTATTGACTCTGGGTAACAATTGAAATCGCCGGCCTAGCTGTCAAAAGTCGATCGTTGGAAGGCATGATACAGCAATCACAAATCTCCCCCTCTCGACCGCCCCACGGAGTAATTTCGCCATCTCCCATGCCTGGGCAATCCTATGACACATATACGTGTCCTCGCCCTTCCCATACGGCGCATGAAACTACTTGATCAACAACCTCATTCAAAAGAGAGAGACAAAGTACATGCGTAGTAAACACCTCGATCACGCTCCCCGTATGATGCCGAACAACAGCAGTCGCCACACCCTTGCCCGCATACCAATCCCCTCTCCACACAGCGGTCGGCCGACCATTCAACGTGAACGGAAACATACTCGTACTAGTAATGGGCCATCGTGAGAATATAGCCAGTCCACTGCCGAGGAACCCGGCGAAAAAGTAGTGTGAAAAGGGCAGGTAATGATGCAGTTTACTTTGTAGATACAAGAAATCGCTGTGCACCCAGAGTTCTTGGAGACATATTATGTCGTAGTCGTTTTGGGAGAGGCGTTCTCCGAGCGCTTTGATCCTGGTTTCTCGGTGTTTGGAAACCCATTTCATGCCCCTTTAGTCAACACCCCTCTCGCTTGCAAGGGACATACCAGCAATTAAAACTGAGAACTCTGATCGTTGTGCTATGTCCATCTTTATTCATAACTGCTTCTCCATGCCAGAAGAACCCAGCCCAACTCAATATATAGCCACCGTCGTCGTCGTTGGACGGCTAAATTAGTCCGCCTGTATTAGGCGCGCACTGAATCAGACCACCCACGCAAATTCGATCACGCAGGGCAATAAACCCCGAGCGCAGCTTATCCTCCCAGAAATGCAATGACAAGCACAGCTAGTTAAGCTTTCGATCGGCGTTTCATGCAGTGTGTTTATGCCATGGGGATTGGTTCTTATTGCCGAGCGTTGCATGCTTGCGAGAAGG
>Ga0182024_10021705_pt1 | contig 11631 bp, 11 predicted proteins | sample P32metaG_FD_120480 | JGI IMG/M metagenome (GOLD analysis project Ga0182024, IMG submission 120480) | Permafrost microbial communities from Stordalen Mire, Sweden - P3-2 metaG (Illumina Assembly) | ecosystem: Environmental > Terrestrial > Soil > Wetlands > Permafrost | place: Sweden: Stordalen... | reverse complement strand
CCAGGATGAAGCGCAGATCGATGGCCATGGGCTGCTCCATCGCAAGCAGGTCGAGCGCCGCCTAGTCGATCTCGCGCTCCAGGCGATTGATGGCGATCTCGCTGCGGCTGACCAGGTCGCAGATCGACAGGTCGCGCACGCGATAAGCCTCAATGGCGCGCTGAATGGCCTGCTCGGCGAGCCCCGCCATCACCAGCAGGTTCTCCTTCAGGTCGTCGAGGCTGCGTTGAAATCGTATGCGTGTCATCCGAACCTGCCTGTAATGTAATCCTCAGTGCGCTTGTCGCTGGGATTGGTGAAGATCTTGTGTGTGGAGTCGAACTCGACCATGCGGCCGTTGAGGAAGAAGCCGGTCTTCTCGGCCACGCGCGCGGCCTGTTGCATATTATGCGTCACGATCACGATGGTGTACTGCGACTTCAACTGGAAGATGAGGTCCTCGATCTTCGACGTTGAAACGGGATCGAGCGCAGAGGCCGGCTCGTCCATCAGCAGCACCTCGGGGTCGACCGCCAGCGCGCGGGCGATGCACAGGCGCTGCTGCTGGCCGCCTGATAAGCTCGCGCCCGATTTCTTTTTCAGATCGTCCTTCACCTCGTCCCACAAGGCCGAGTCCTTCAGCGAGCGCTCCACAATCTCATCCAGCGCGCGGCGGCTGGTATAGCCGTTGAGCTTGAGGCCGGCGGCCACGTTGTCGTAGATGGACATGGTGGGAAACGGATTGGGCCGCTGAAACACCATGCCGACGCGGCGGCGAATCTCGACCGGCTTGGCGTCCTTGTAGATGTCCAGCTCGCCGATGCGCACCAGGCCCGTGACGCGCGCGATGGGATTGGTCTCGTGCATGCGGTTGAGGCAGCGCACAAACGTGCTCTTGCCGCAGCCGGAGGGGCCGATCAGCGCGGTGGCATGATTGGCGGGGATGTTCAGGTTGATGTCCTGCAGCGTGTGATTGGTTCCATACCACGCGTTCAGGTTGGTGACCTCAATGCCGACGCCCACTTAGCTTGCCCCTTTCAAAACGCCGCGGCTGGTTACGAAGCGCACCAGCGAGACCGCCAGCACGATCAGAGCGATGAGCACCAGCGCGCCCGCCCATGCGAGCCGGTGCCAATCGTCGTAGGCAGATTGCGCATAAAGCCAGATTTGCAGCGGAAGAGCGGCAATCGGCTGGTTGAGGCTTGTACTCCAGAATGAATTGCCGAGCGCGGTGAAGATGAGCGGCGCGGTTTCGCCGGCCACGCGCGCAAAGGCCAGCATGCAGCCGGTGATAATGCCCGGGGATGCGGTTCTGACGGTGATCGACAGCACCGAACGCCAGTTGGGAACTCCCAGCGCCAGCGCCGCCTCGCGCACCGAGTGGGGCACCATCATCAACATCTCCTCGGTTGTGCGCGTCACGGTGGGAACCATCATGATGCCCAGGGCCACGCCGCCCGCCAGGGCGGAAAAATGCCCTTGCGTGACCACGATCAGGGAGTAGGCAGCGAGGCCCATCACGATGGACGGCACGCCGTTGAGTACGTCGGCGGTAAAGCGAATGGCGTGGGCCAGGCGGCTTCCGCGCCCGAATTCGGCCAGAAAGATGCCTCCGCCGATCCCGATGGGAACGCCGAGGGCGCTGGCCACCGCAAGCAGAATCACTGAACCCAGAATGGCGTTTGCCATGCCCCCTCCGGCTACGCCCACCGGCTTGGGAATCTGCGTGAAGAAGGCCAGGTTCAGTGAGCTGGCCCCTTTGTAAACGAGATACCCGAAGATCGCAACCAGCGGCGTAACCACAAGCAATGTAGCCAGAATCGCCAGCGCGGTGACCGCACCATCGGTCAGCGTCCTCAATTTGGCCCGCAGATTGTTCTCTCCCACCTTCACTCGAAAACCCTCAATTCACCCTTGCGGGCGCTCCCCGCGTGACCGCCCAAACCAAAAGCTGGGCCAGAGCGTTCACGATGATCGTCACGATAAAAAGCGCAAGCCCAATTTCGATCAGCGCGCTGCGATGCAGATCGCTGACGGCTTCGGTAAATTCATTGGCAATCACCGAAGCCATCGAATAGCCATTGGAGAGCAGCGAGCGGTGAATCTCCGGCGCGTTCCCGATCACCATGGTAACCGCCATGGTCTCGCCCAGGGCGCGCCCCAGGCCTAGAATGACCGCGCCCACGATGCCAATGCGCGCGTTGCGCAGCACGCCCATGCGGATCATCTCCCAGCGCGTGGCGCCCAGCGCCAGCACCGCCTCGCGCTGCGAGTGCGGCACCGCGGTCATCACCTCCCGGGTGAGCGAAGAAATGATGGGCAGAATCATGATGGCCAGAATCACCGCCGCCGTCGTAAATCCGAGCCCCGTGGGGTTCTCGTCGGAGAAAAGACCGGTCCAGCCAAGCAGCTGAATCAGCGCCGGGTTCACGTATTCCCTCATCAGCGGAACAAGCACAAACACTGCCCAAAGGCCGTAGACGATGCTCGGAATAGCCGCGAGCAACTCGGTGATGAACGAAAGCGGCCCACGGAGCGCTCCAGGGCACATTTCTGTAATAAAGACAGCCACGCCAATCGCCAGCGGCACCGCCAGCAACAGGGATAGGAGCGAAGAGACCACGGTGCCGTAGACGAATGGCAGCGCGCTGAAATGGCCGTTGACCGGATCCCAATAATTCGGCAGCCCGGTGACGGGATCGAAGTATGCCTTGAAAAAGAATTTGAAATGCAGCGCGTGCCACGCCATGCTGGAACGCAGCATCAGTTCGGCCAGGATCAGCAGCATGATGGCGAAGATGCTCAGCGCGCAAAGCACCATCAGCCAGTGAAAGATTCGGTCGGCGAATGCGGAGTTGCCGCGCGCCAGCAGGAAGCTGCGCACGATGGATGGACTGGCCGTAGCGGCCCGCTGGGGGCGCTGCCCGCTTGGAACATCCGGTTCCGGCTGAAATTGATTTTGTGCGATTCGAATCTCGGCCACGTGGGCAGTCACCTTGAACAGGCTACCGGGTGAATGTGAATGGCAGGTTACAACTCTGCAAAATCAAACGCATACAGGCCGGAATTGCCACGGTTTCCAGGAGGCGGAAGTTTCCGCAAATGTCCCGTGCCCCATCCTTGCAGCTTTTTTCCGCCGCAAGGGTGGGAGACGTCAAGTCTATTTCGGCGGCGGTTTCCGTTCTTGCCGCAAGAAGCCTGGAAAAGGATCGGGCAGCCTATGGGTGAGCTGCCCGCAACCCTATTGCAGCGAGTAGACAGTTTTCAGCACCTTGTCCGCCACATTCTTGGGAAGCGGCGCGTAGGACAATGTCGAAACTTCGCCCTCGCCCGCCGTGACGATCCAATTCAGCAGATCCTTGAGGATCTTGCCTTTGACCGGATCGGCTGAATGCACCGGAACCAGCATCCACGAGAAGCTGGAAATTGGGTAGGCGTTGGCGCCTGGAGCGTTGGTAATTGAAACCCGATAGTCGGCCGGCATCTGCTTCACGCTGGCAGCGGCTTCGGTCACTCCCTCAATCGTGGCCTTGATATAGTTGCCCGCGGAGTTCTTCACCGAGCCATAGTTGATGTGGTTCTGCAGGGCATAGGTGAGTTCGATATAGCCGAGCGATCCGGGCATCTGGCGAATCAGGCCGGCTACGGCCTCATTGCCTTTGCCGCCCACCCCGGTCGGCCATGAGATAGCAGTGCTCTTTCCGGGGCCGTCCGCCCACTCCTTGCTGACTTTGCTCAGATAGTCGGTCCAGATGAATGTCGTGCCGCTGCCCTCGGAGCGGTGCACCACGATGATCTTCTGGCTGGGGAGGGTTACGCCGGGATTGTCCTTGGCAATGCGGGGGTCGTTCCAGGTGACGATCTTGCCCAGGAAGATGTCGGCCAGAACCTCGCCGCTGAACTTCAATTCGCTGATGCCGGGAACGTTGAAGGCGGGTACATCCGCTCCCAGGACAATGGGAATGTTGACGAGCTTGAATTTCGATGCGGCCAGTTGCTGGTCGGTCAAGGGAAGGTCGGACGCGCCGAAGTCCACGGTGCCGGCGGAGACCTGGACGATTCCGCCGCCCGATCCGATGGACGCATAGTTGACTTCAACGCCGGGATGCGCCGCGCTGTACTCGGTGAACCACTTAGAGAAGACCGGGTAGTCGAAGGTTGATCCCGCCCCCGTCAGTTTCTGGGCTTGAGCCGCGCTCAAAGCCAAAATCAGCAATCCAACAACCGTCAAAATCTTTTTCACAGTTCTCTCCCTGGCACATTTGAACGCCAGATTCAATTGTCTACGGCCAATGTTAACGGCATTTGAATATTCACGATTTGCCGCGTTCGTTCGCCGCTTAATGCTACAAGCCGGTCCTGTGCGCCGCCGCGTTATTGACCCGGCCCGTAAATACTTACATTGGGTGCCCCATCCTCGCGCCTTTTTACTGGCGCAAGGGTGGGAAACCTCAACACCATCTGAGGGCCAAAGCAATAACACTACAAGCCAGCCATGTGCGTCGGCCCGTTGGGCTCGGCTGGCGAACTGACGCCCGGCGCCAGCGGCAGCGTGAAGTAAAACGCGGCCCCTGCGCCCAGTTCGCTGCGCGCCCAGATGCGGCCGCCGTGTGCCTGAACGATGTGCTTGATAATGGCCAGGCCGAGCCCGGTGCCTCCGGATTCGCGCGAGCGGGCCTTGTCCACGCGGTAAAAACGCTCGAAGATGCGCTCAAGATGCTCGAAGGCGATGCCGGGGCCGAAGTCCTGGACGCTGAATTCGACCTCCGGTCCAAGGAGCCGCGCCCCGACTCGAATCCGCTTGCCTGAGCTGGCGTACTTGAGCGCGTTTTCGATCAGGTTGCCGAAAACCTGGTTCAGGGCGTCGGGATCGGCCATCACCAGGGCGTCGGGCGCGCCTGCGGACTCGAGCTCCACGCCAGAATCGACGACAATGCCGCCCAGCGACTCGATCGCATCCTCGACCAGGGCGCTGGCTCGCATGGGCTGCGGCCTCACCTTGTAGTCGGGGCTCTCTACGCTCGCCAGGGCAAGCAGATCCTCGGTCAGGCGGTTCATGCGTGAGGCATTTTTGAGAATGACCCCCAGAAACTCCTTGCTGATGCCGGGCGCCGGGGGCTCCTCGATCAGCGTCTCCACGTAGCCCTGGATGGAGGTGAGCGGCGTGCGCAGCTCGTGGCTCACGTTGGCGATGAAATCGCGGCGCGACCGCTCCGCCGCCTCGATGCTGGTGACGTCGTGGAGCACGGCCAGCGCGCCGCCCGAGGGCAGGGGCGCGGCGCTGATCTCGAAGATGCGGCCAGGCGACATAGAGCTGGCGCGGCCAAAGCGAACCTCTCCGCGATCCAGGGCCGCGCGCACGCAGTCCAGCACGTCTGGGTCACGTATGGAGTGCACCAGCGCCCGGCCGGCATGAATCTGCGTCCCGGCAATGCGCTGCATGACGGCGTTGGACCAGCGCACATACCCCTCGGGCGTGATGGCGACAACGGCTTCCTGCATGGAATCGAGCATCGCGGCCAGCTCCTGGCGGCGATGCTCGATCTCGGCAAAGCTCTGGCCCAGGCGCTCGGCGGTCTGGTTCAGCGCCGCCTCCATGGCGGAGACTTCGTCGTCGCCCGTGGCGCTGAGCCGCGCGCTCAAGTCGCCGTCGGCAATGCGGCGCGCAAAGTCGATCACCCGCCGCAGCCGCCGCGAGATTCCACTCGCGATCCAGGCCGCCACGGGCAGCGCCACGCACAAGGCAATCAGCCCCGACAGCAGGGCTTCGCGGCCCAGCCGATGGAAGGTCTCGGCAGCCGACCGCTCCACCATGCCGCGCAGGATCAACTCCATCACCACGGTGTGGAAGACCAGCAGCAGCACAAACAGTCCGAGCAGCTTGGTGAATACCTTGGGGGTCAATCGGCGCCGCTCCCATCCGGCGTGTGGAACTGCGCTGTCCGCGCGGGTTCGGGTGTTTCGCAACCCGGACACAGATACAATCTTGCCATCTCGACCGGTCTGGGTGCCCCACCCTCGGCGCGTATTTGTTTTTGCGCCTAGGGTGGGAGCCGGGCGCCGGGTGCCCAGGATTCCGATTCTGGGAGGTGGGAAACCACAAGCCTCAACCAGAATGCAGAAATCGCGGGCCTCGATTCTCAAATCTGGGAAACCATAAAGCTCGATCAGGCCACAACGCCCTCACTCGCCCTTGGGAATCTCAAAGCGATACCCTGCCCCGCGCACAGTCTTCAAATAGCGCGGGTTCTCCGGGTCGACCTCGATCTTCTCCCGGATGCGGCGCACATAGACGTCGACCGAGCGAGGCGTGACAAAGCGCGCGTCGCCCCACACCGCGTCCAGCAGATGGTCGCGATTGAAGACCCGGCCCGGATGCCGCGCCAGGTAGTCGAGCAGCCGGAACTCGGTGGCCGTGGTGGTGGTGAGCGTGCCCCGCACATTCAACTGCATGGCGTTGGCGTCGATGATCACCTCTTCAAAACTGATGACCGAGGGCGTCGTGGGCCGCTCAAACCGCCGCAGCACCGCCTTGACGCGCGCCACCAGCTCGCGCGTTGCGAAGGGCTTGGTGATGTAGTCGTCGGCGCCGAGCTCGAGGCCCAGCACACGGTCGTTTTCGCCCGCGCGCGCGGTCAAAAAGATAATGGGAATGGTCGACAGCGCGGGATGGTTGCGCAGGCGGCGGCACACATCCAGGCCGTCTCCGCCCGGCACCATGATGTCCAGCAGAAACAAGGCCGGCGCCTGTCGTTCAGCGTCGGGAATCAGATTGTTGGGAGTGTGATAAAGGCGCGGCGAAAAACCTGCCGCCTCAAGGTGATGTTGCACGAGCCGTGAGATGTCGGCGTCGTCTTCCAATACAAATACGGTTTGGCTCAACCGGTCTGCCCTCGCTCGGCGGCCGTTGTGTATCGAATGCGGAGGCCGCACGGTACCGTTAACAGAGTAATTCAGCCGGGCAAAGAGATTGCAAATGTTTGATGAATTTGCCCCAGGGTCGATTCTGAGACCTGGGATACCACGAACATTCACGCGAATCCGGGTGCCCCAGGTCTCGATTCTGAGACCTGGGATACCACGAACATTCACGCGAATCCGGGTGCCCCAGGTCTCGACTTTGAGACCTGGGAAACCACGAACATTCACGCGAATCCGGGTGCCCCAGGTCTCGACTTTGAGACCTGGGGAACCACAGAAGCTCAGAGCCTCGCAACAAACCTCAGCCGCACGTAGTCGGCAATCCAGTTGCCGTCTTCGTCGCGCAGCGCGGGCGCGAGCAGCGCAACCGTCTCCTCAACCACTGCCTCGCGCAGCGCCTCCGGCAGCCCATCAATCACGCCGCTGCGAAACGTCCTCAACCACGCGCTCATGCCGCCTGCGCCCAGTGGCGTTGGCCGCGGAATCAGCCCAATGCGCTCCACGCGGAAGCCATGCCGCTCAAGCCGCCGCGTGTATCCCTCCGGCGTGGGATAGTAGTTCACGCCGTCTTCGCGGTCGCCGTAGCCATGCCGCGCGAGCACGGCCATCAGCGCCACGCGAATGGCGGCGATGTTGCCATGCCCGCCCATCTCGGCCACAAAGCGTCCGCCCGGCTTGAGCACGCGCCGCACCTCGCCCATCATCGCGTCCTGATCGCGCACCCAGTGCAGCGCCGCGTTTGAAAACACCGCGTCAAATGTCGCGTCAAGATACGGCGCCGACTCGGCGCTGCCCTGATCCGCCGCAACCCCGCGCGACCTGGATGCCGCCACCATCGCCGGTGCGTTGTCCAGGCCCGTCACGACGGCGCCTGTCGCGGCGATGCGCTGCGTCAGTTGGCCATCGCCGCAGCCCAGGTCAAGGATGTACTCAGCCGGCTCAGGCGCCAGCCACTCAAGCACTCCGCCCGCCATCTCATGCACAAACGCGCCATGCGCGCCATACGCTTCCGCATTCCAGATCTGGGTCATGGTCTGCCTCCATTGCCAGTGTGGCTGGAACGAAGGCATAATGCAAAGGTGTTCAATTTTGTCTGTATATAAGAAAATCTTATACGCGCCAATTCGATCGCAAGCGTGTGCAATCGGATCGATTGAACCGGCAGCAGCGTCAGACAAATGCAGCTTCAGTTTTCAGTGTCGCGAATGAGCGCACCGGGCGCAACTCGATGGCCGGTGTGATACAAATCAAATCGCTGCTCAAATTCCCGGTGTCTGCGGAAAGTTACAAACTTCCATTTGACTGAAAGAGGGTTTATGCGTCTGTGCTCGATGTCCTGTTCTTCCTTTGCCGCCGTTCTGCTCATGCTGCTGACTGCTGCTGCCGCCGTCGCCGCGCCCGCCAAGGTCTGCGATTTGATGACCCAGCAAACCGCGGCCGCCGTCTTTGGAGCTCCGGTCGCTCCCGGCCGCGTGGAGATGGGGACGCCGACAATCACCGACTGCCGGTTCGATGCCAACGGTGGCAGGGATTTCGCCGAAATCGGCGTTATGGAAAACAACGCCATGGGGCTGCCGGCGTCGGCCATGTTCAAAATTGTGACGACGACGAAGCCGGATCCGGGGCACACCGTCGAAGCTGTCTCCGGACTGGGCGAGGGAGCGAGCTTCAACAAGGGACCGGAGGACGGTACCCTGAGCGTGCTTTACCACGACAAGATCCTGCTCGTCTCGGCGACCCACTCAAGAAATCCCGGGCTCAAGGCGGCGCTGATCCAGGCCGCGAAGCAAGCTCTGCCCAACATTTAGTAGCGCCGGAGTCCAGTCCGGCTGTCGCGTGGGCCTCCAGGCACGCGCACGCTCTCGCGGCAACGCATACATCTCTTGCCGAACCGAAACTCGGCGCGCAGTTTGCGGCGCCGATCTTCAAATCGATTGCACCGGCAGCAGCGTCAGATCGTCCACCAGGCCCACTTCCCGCTGCACAAACGGCTCGCCGTAGCGCACGCCGGCCAGCAGCCCGTAGTGCCGCGCCTCGGCAAACGTGCGCTCGCGAATCTCTTCCTCCGGCACAAACAGCCCGCCGCCCGCGGCCTGGTTCGCATACTGCGAGCGATAGGCCATCAGCGCCGCGTGGCGCTGCTCGACGAACTCGGTGATGTCGACAACGAAGCTGGGCCGCACGTCGGCATACAGGCTCGCATACACAATCTTGAATGGGCGGTGCGGCGCCGCGCCCGTATCGACCTTGGCCAGTCCGGAAACGAAGCACGCCTCGTAGCCCAGCGTGGCCACGATGGCGTGGTCGGGATGGCGCGCCTGCCAGTAGGGCAGGATCACCACGCGCGGCCGCACCATGCGCAGCGCGCGCACAATCGTCATGCGATTTTCGAGCGTGTTTTCAATTGCGCCGTCGGGCAGGTCGAGCGCCTGGCGCCAGCCCACGCCCAGCAGCCGCGCGGCCTCGCCGGCTTCTCTGGCGCGCTCCTCGGCGCTGCCGCGCGTACCGGCCTCGCCCTGGGTCAGATCGAGAATGGCCGTGCGCAGCCCGCGCGCGGCCATGCGCAGCAGCGTGCCGCCGCAGGTCTGCTCAACATCGTCGCGGTGCGCCGCGATGGCGAGCACGTCGGCTGTTGAGACTTCATTCGGAGCGGGCGCGGCGGTCATCGCATTTGCCGATCAGTACACCGTATTGTCGCCGTCGCTGAGCCCGTCCATGTAGGCCACGTCCCACGCCGTGCCGGTGACCGTCACGTATTGGTTGTCGATCGACGAGCCGTCGGTGGTCTTGTGGATATAAACCTGCCCGCCCTCGGCTGTGTAGATCTTGTGCAGCCCGGTGACCGCGGCAATGCCGGTGGCGTCTCCGACATAGGGCTCGAGCAGCTTCACGGTATTGGTCGACGTGTCGTACATGGTCAGGCAGCCGTATGCCTGATTGTTGTTGGCGCGCTCGCCGTTGTTGCACTTGATCATCCCGACCCACAGCGTGTTGTCGTCGGCCAGGATCATGCGGCTCACAGCGCCCGGTTGCCCGTCGCTGATCGACACTGCGCTCGATGCCGTGTTGCTCGAGAGATTCACGACGGTCAGACGGCCGGCAAAGAAGCGGTCGGGCATCTGCCGCTGTCCCACGACATAAAGGGTCGATGTGTCGACCAGCGCGTTGCTCGCTCCGCCGGGAATGGGCAGCGTGCATGATGTGCTGCCCGCCGTGCACGCGGCGCTGAGCGCGGCGGTGGTGGGCAGCTTGCCCGACTGCTGCCCGGTGAGGTAGATCATGGGCGCGATGGGGAGGATGGAGATTGAGGCAGTTGTGCCGCCACACTCCGGCCCGCAATTGAGGATGTAAGCCTTGGAGCCGTCGTCGGAAAAGACTGCCTTGACAGGCCGGTCGAATGTCAGCGGAGCGCCATAGTAGTTGCCGGTTGCGTCGACGCTGTCGGGGCTCTGCGCCTGAAACAGGCACCAGCCGGGCGCATTCTGCGGCTCGCAGTCTACAACAGCTTTGGGCCACGTGCTGGGGCCGCCGGAGAAGTTCACGCTCTGCGCGGCGGTCAGCTTGCGCGGGTAGTAGGCGAAGTTTGAGTTCTGAACGAACGCCAGCGCCACCGACCCGCCGGGGTTCGTGCTGGTGCGGTAGACGCCCGGCAGCGAGAGCGGATAGGAACCGCTGTTGCCGCGGTCAACGACGGTAAAAACATGGGACGACTGGCTGGCGGCAAACACATACGACTGATTGCGCGTGAGGAAGACGCTCGAAGAGAGCCCGTTGAGGCCGCTGGTGTTGCCGCCGGTGGTCTCCTTTGCATAGTTGATCAGCGTCAGGCTGCCGTCTCCGGAGCCGTATACAGCGCCCAACTGCTCTTCCGGCATGTTCTGGATGGTGGTGGGCAGTGCGCCCGAAAAGCCGCTGATCGAGAACGAGTAGACCTTGTCGTCGGCGCTGTGGCGCACGTCGTAAAAGGCATCGACGAACTGCAGCGCGCCGCGTGCGCCGCCGCCGGGGTTCTGTATGGCGATCAGGACACGGTTGGTCAGCCCGCTGGGAGGAAGATTGCGGCCCGCGAAGAATGTGGTGGACCCGCACCCTGCGAGCGCGGCGGCAAGCACGAGTGCTCCCGCGGCGCTCATTGAGAAGCTTTTCTTGTTCAAAATCCCAACCCTCGATGGAAAATGCGGCGCAAACCGCGGGTGTGGCCCACGGCAGAGGCCGCAGCGTGAACGAAATAATTGCGGCTCCGGTTCAGACTCGAGACGTGAACGATCTTCGTTCCGGAACCGGCATCTGTCCGGCCTGTGTCTCCCGAAGTATAACAAAGCGGACCATGGTGTTGGCCGGGCGCTGCCCCGTGGCTTAGCATGAGATCAGAATGGCAAAATTCTCCGACATGTTTTCTACCCGGCCGGTACTGGCCGACGGCGCCATGGGCACCGCGCTTTACGCTCGCGGCGTCTTCATCAATCGTTGCTACGACGAGCTTAATCTCTCCGACCCCAGTCTGATCCTGTCCATTCACGAGGAGTATTTGCAGTCTGGCGCGGAGATTGTTGAAACCAATACCTTCGGCGCCAACCGCTTCCGCCTGGCCCGTCACGGCCTGGCTGGAAAGGTGGCCGAGATCAATGCGGCGGGCGTCAAGCTGGCCCGCCAGGCCATTGCGCATGTCAAGGAAAAGCAGGCCTCTGACGCGTGGCTGGCCGGCTCCGTCGGCCCGCTCGGCGTGCGCCT
>Ga0182024_10021704_pt1 | contig 11633 bp, 11 predicted proteins | sample P32metaG_FD_120480 | JGI IMG/M metagenome (GOLD analysis project Ga0182024, IMG submission 120480) | Permafrost microbial communities from Stordalen Mire, Sweden - P3-2 metaG (Illumina Assembly) | ecosystem: Environmental > Terrestrial > Soil > Wetlands > Permafrost | place: Sweden: Stordalen... | reverse complement strand
CGACGTCTATCCGCATGCTTACGCATGGCGGCTCAGTTGGGTCAGCATGCGGATAGGCGGAGCATTGCTATAATTGGGACAGCCCACCCAGCAGGAATCTATTTTGAAAATTGGTTTTGTCAGCCTTGGATGCCCGAAGAACCTCGTCGATACGGAGGTGATGATGGGCCAGCTCGTCGCCGGCGGTCACGAGTTGACGCCGCATCCATCCGACGCCGACGTCATCGTCGTCAATACCTGCAGCTTCATCGATCCCGCGAAGCAGGAATCCGTCGACACGATTCTCGAAATGGCCGAGTACAAGAAGACCGGACGCGCGCAACGCCTGATCGTCGCCGGATGCCTTGTCGAGCGGTATCGCGCCGACATTCAGAAGAACATGCCTGAAGTGGACGCGGTCATCGGCACCAATGAACTGGAGCGGATCACGGCACTCTGTGAAGGAGTAACGCCGGCGGAGAATCCGATCGACGCGTACCTCTATCACGACCTGACACCGCGCGTTCTCTCGACTCCAAGCCATTTCACCTACATCAAAATCGCCGAGGGCTGCGATCATCCGTGCACTTTCTGTGTGATTCCTCAGTATCGCGGCAAATTCCGGAGCCGCCGGTTTGAATCGGTGATCAGCGAAGCCACCCGCCTGTTTTCCCAAGGCGTCCGCGAGATCAATCTGATCGGCCAGGACACCACCTGCTACGGCGAAGATTTCGGCATGAAGGACGGCCTCGCGACGCTGCTCGCGCGCCTGGCGCAAATCGAAACCAATCACGAAAAATGGGTCCGGTTCCTCTACTGCTATCCGAATAAAGTGACGCAAAAGCTGCTCGACACGATCGCCGGGCATGAGTCGCTGGTGAAATATATCGACATGCCTTTGCAGCATGCCAGCGCTCCGGTGCTGAAGCGGATGAAGCGGGGAGCAAGCGGCGACATTTTTCTAAAACTGATCGAACGCATCCGCGCCACGATTCCCGGGGTCGCGATCAGAACCAGCATGATCGCCGGGTTTCCAGGTGAAACCGAGCAGGACTTCGAAACCCTCTGCCAGTTCGCCGAAGCCGCGCAATTTGACCGACTGGGCGTCTTTTCCTACTCCGATGAAGACACCAGCAAGAGTTTCGCGCTGGATCAAAAGGTCGACGCCAAGACGATTTACAATCGCAGGCGTCATTTGATGTCGATCCAGAAAAAAATTTCGCGCAAACGAAATCGCGGACTGATCGGCCGCGAATTCCGCGTGCTCATCGAAGGTCCATCCGCCGATTCCGATCTGGTCTGGCAGGCAAGGCTTTCGACGCAAGCTCCCGAAATCGACGGCGTCTGCTACATCTCCGACCCGGGCGAGTATCCTTTAAATCCCGGCGACATGCGCACGATGCGCGTCAACGAGGCTCACGATTACGATCTGACCGGCGAATTAGTGGACATTCCCAGCGCGTCGCGGGAAAAGCTGTTACAAATCGCTCTGGTTTGAAGTAATACGCCATGAAATGCCCGATCTGTAAAAAGGACGTAACCCTAGATAATCCTGAAATGCCCTTCTGCAGCGAACGCTGCCGCCTGATCGACCTCGGCAACTGGGCGACGGAAAAGTACGTCATCTCCACGCCCGCCGATCTTTCGCATCTTGAAGATGAGGAAGAGTGAAAACTTTTGCGCGGGTGTTGGCGACCTGGTTCGGATGCGGCTACTTCCCTAAAGGACCCGGCACCGCCGGATCGCTCGGGGCGCTTCTGGTCGCGTGGCCTCTGCGCCATCAACCGCCTTGGTTCTTCGCTCTCCTCGCGCTGATCCTGCTCGCCCCCGCCATCTGGTCCGCTGGAAGCACCGCGTCGCAACTCGGGGAAAAAGATCCGCAGATCGTCGTAATTGACGAAGTGATTGGACAATGGATTGCACTCGCCGGCGCGACGATCTACTCTCCGGCCGCCTGGATTGCTGCCTTCGCGCTCTTCAGAGCGTTTGATATTTGGAAGCCCTGGCCCGTGCGCCAACTCGAAAAATTGCCGTCAGGCACCGGCATCGTGATGGACGACGTGATGGCCGGCATTTACGCCGCGCTTGTGTTGTACCTCGCCGGATGGAACAATTCAATTAGCAAGTTTCTCTATGGCATTTCGTAAATCATCCAACGGCCCGCAGATTTCCGACGTGTCGCCGGCTGCGGCGATCCCCGGCGGCGAATTTGTAATTCGAGGTAAAGGTCTCGCCGGGACAGATCGTCCGCACGTCAAGTTCGGCGAGCTCAACGCGCCCATCGTCATCGGCTCCGATTCTTTCGTCATCGCGCGTGTGCCGGAAGGCGCGCCCGCGGGCGAAATGATCGTCGGCAACTCGCCCTACAAGTGCGAGGTCGGCATCCTGGTCGCCGACAGCCTGCATCCCGTTTCCAATCCCGTGGTCGACCGTCACGGCAATATCTACACGACCTTCAGCGGCTCGCCCGGCCAGAAGGCTCCCGTGTCGATTTATAAAATCGACGCGCATCATCACGCCCGCCCCCTCGTCTCCGATCTGATGAACGCCACCGGCCTCGCCATGGATGCCGAAGGCATTCTCTACGCGTCCAGCCGGCATGACGGAGTGGTGTACCAGGTCTCGCCCGGCGGCAACCTCGCCGTGTACGTCGAAGGAATGGGCGTCGCCACCGGCATCGCGTTCGATCAGTTGGGCTTTCTTTACGTCGGCGACCGCAGCGGCACCATCTTCAAGATCAGCAAGGAACGCCAGATTTACGTCTTCGCCACCATCGAGCCGTCGATTGCCGCCTACCATCTGGCCTTCAGCCCCGATCAGAATCTCTACGTCACCGGTCCGAACACCTCGAGCTTCGACGCCGTGCAGCGCGTCGCGCCGGACGGACATGTCGAGGTCTTTTATCGAGGCCTCGGCCGGCCGCAAGGCATGGCTTTCGATGTGAAAGGCAACCTCTACGCCTCCGCATCCCTCGAAGGCCGCCGCGGCATCGTCCGCATCACGCCGGACGCGAAAGCCGAGCTGTTCCTCTCCGGCCCCGCGATCGTCGGTCTCGCCTTCGCGCCATCGAAAGCGATGATCCTCGCGACCAACAACTCCATCTATCGCGTCGACGTCGGTATCGAGGGCCGCAAGCTCCCGTAGCTCCGTGGGAAAACCCCGCGGGCGCGATCTTCCTATGGACGCTGAACCGCCATGCGTAAGCATGCGGACAAGCGCTACCATGCGAAAGGAAACACTTCTTAAAAATGGAAGCTGAGATCATCGCCGTCGGTTCCGAGCTTCTAACCTCCCAACGCGTCGACACGAATTCTCTCTTCATCACCGATCAGCTCAACGCCCTCGGTGTCGAAGTGCGCCGCAAAATGATCGTGGGCGACGATCGCGAACTGCTCACCGCCTCGATTCGGGAGGCAATTGCGCGCGTCGAAATCGTGATCTTAACCGGAGGCCTGGGCCCCACGGAGGACGATCTGACTCGCGACGCCGTCGCCGCCGCAACCGGTCGCAAATTGATTTTCCGCGACGACCTCCGCGACGCCATCGCCGACCGCTTTCGCCGCTTCAATCGCAAAATGGCGGATAACAATCTGCGCCAGGCCTACGCGGTCGAGGGCGCGGAAGCTCTCCCCAATCAGAACGGCACCGCCGCCGGCCAATACCTGGACCATGAAAATTGCATCGTCATGCTGCTCCCCGGCCCTCCTCATGAAATGAAGCCGATGTTCGTGGACCAATGCGTGCCGCGTCTCGCGCGCCGCCTTCCCGCGCAAGTGATTCGCACTCGCTTTTATCGCGTGGCCGGAATGGGCGAGTCCGATCTCGACCAACTCATCGCGCCCGTTTATACGAAATACACCAATCCCGTAACGACGATTCTAGCCGCGCCCAGCGACATCCAGATCCATCTGCGCGCCCGCTGCGAAACCGCGGAAGAAGCCGAAGCGTTGCTGACCGAGGTCGGCCCTCCCATCGAAGCCCTGCTCGGCGACCGAATTTATTCCCACAATGGCGATTCGCTCGAAGCCGTCGTAGGCGCGCTCCTCGCGAACAAAGGCGCAACATTAAGTGCCGCTGAAAGCTGCACGGGTGGACTTCTTGGTCAACGCATCACGTCGGTTCCGGGAAGTTCCAAGTACTTCGTCGGAGGCTTTTTGGTCTACAACGATTTCACCAAGGAGCTGCTCCTAGGTGTCGATCGGCATCTCATCGACGCGCATACCGCGGTCAGCCAAGAAGTCGCCTGCGCCATGGCCGAAGGCGCGCGCAATCGCACAGGCTCGACCTACGCGGTCTCCGTCACCGGTGAAGCGGGTCCCGAAAGCGCCACGGGAGCGCCCGTCGGTACCGTGTTCATCGCCATCTCCGGCCCCGATCGCCCACCAGAATCCCGCCGTCTCCAACTCCCCGGCGACCGAGCCCGCGTACGAACTTTCGCCGCCCAAGCCGCCCTGGATTTCCTCCGCCGCAGCTTGTAGCGCACGAGCCGGCTTGTCACAACAACTTCCCTGGCCCGTCCTCTTCAGTTTTTAGCACATGGTTTTCATGACCGCTCCCTGCGGTCAGTATAGGGCGTGCTCGCGAATGTAGGTTGCTACTGCTGGTGGGAGTTCATCGGGAGTATCGCCTCGGGCCAGGGCCTGGCGCGTTTCCGATGACGAAACGGGGAGTGCTACTGTTTCCAATCGGTGCACGCGGGCACCGGGGGGGATTGAGTAGGTATGGCCGGGACGGGAGACGATGATGAACTCGGTTTCGCGGACCACTTCTTCCCAGTGATACCAGGAACGGATTTCGGCGAAGGCGTCGGAGCCGATTACGAAGAAGACATCGCCCGAGCCGGGATCCGCTTTGACGCGCTCTATCGTGTGGATGGAATAACTTTTTTCGCGGCCTTCTTCGAGACGGGAGGGAATGAAGCGAGGCTCGCCCGCGCAGGCCAGCTCGACCATTTTGTAGCGGTCCTCATAGCTCGCGCCGGTTTCTTTGTGGGGCGGATTGGCGGCTGGAATGAATAAAACACGATCAAGCGAAAATGTATCGGCCGCTTCGCGCGCGACGATCAAGTGTGCCCGGTGAATAGGATCGAAGGTTCCTCCAAAGATCGCCGTCCTCATAGTATTTGCTGAAGAAACTCCTCTTCCCGATCGATTTCAATTCCGATTTTCAGCCACATAAGCTTCGAGGGCGCGACGATCGACGACGCGTGGTCGCACAAATTTATCATGTCCTTTTCGGTGGTGACCAGCGCCTCCGCCCCGCAGTGGGCCGCCTGTTTCGCGAGCCTCTCCAGTTCCGCAGGCCTGTAATGATGATGATCGCTGAACGCCCAGCGGAATGCGACGTGGATTTCCAACTCGCCTAGCGTTTGCCAGAACGCGCGCGGGTTGCCGAGGCCGCAGAATGCGGCGACGGGCCCTAACTTTACTTCCGCGACGGGCGTGGCGGCGCTCGATTCATAATCGACCCATGCGCGCGGGGCGATACGGGAAATGTAGATGGGCGCGTCGGGATTAAATTTGCGTATGCATTGCCGCAACCCAGCGATATCCTGTCCCGGCTCGACGCGCGCGACTACGATGGCGGAAGCTCGCGCCAGACCGTTCGACGGCTCGCGGCGCCGGCCGAGGGGAAACATTCCGCCACCGAAGGGATCGAGCGCGTCGATCATCACAATATCATGAGTCCTCGCCAGACGGAGATGTTGGAAACCGTCGTCGAGAACAAAAATATCGGGCGATAACGCTTCTTCGATGTGGCGCCCGGTGTCGTACCGATTCGCGCCAATGCCGACGTGCGCATCGCCCGAGCGAACGTAGATTTGCGCCTCATCGCCGGTCAGTTCGGTGGACGCGCTCTCTCCACGCGGAACGACGACTAACTGATCGTGCGATTTTCGATGATACCCGCGCGTGAGGATCGCGGGATTGCGGCCTTGTTCGCGCAGGAGGCGGGCGAGGTGCGCCACCATCGGCGATTTTCCGGACCCGCCTATGGTCAAGCCGCCGATACTGATGACGGGGGTCGAGAGGCTTCGGCGTAGCGCGCGCTGCCGAACCATGTTGGCGCGATGACCGGCGGCCCAGCACCACGAAAGAGGCGCGAGAATGAGGCGGGCGGGCAGCGTTCGAAGGGGATCGGGCACGCCGTTCTCAAAAGCTCGCCAGACTTCCATGGCGATGCGATCGACGACGCCTCGCTTGGTCATGGCGAGATCGCGGGCGCGGGCGCCGAGCGCTCCCGGATCGTCGAGGAGGCGAGAGACGGCGACCCCTAGAAGATCGCCGCTGGCGATCAACTCCACTGCTTCGGCTCCGTGAAATTCGCGGGCGATGGCCGCGAAATTTTCCATATGCGGACCGACGACGATGGGTTTCGCGAAGTAGGCGGGCTCCAGAATATTGTGGCCTCCGCGTCGCGCGAGCGTTCCTCCCATGAAGACTACATCGGCACGCTCGAACAGCGCGGCTAGATCGCCGATCGAATCGACAAGAAGCACGCCGGGGAGTGTGAGCGTCTGCAGGTTGGTGCGGCGCACGAAGTTCACGCCGGCGCGTTTCAGTTTTTCGGCGACTACGTCGAATCGTTCGGGACGGCGGGGGGCGAGGATTAATAAGAGGCCGGGGCGGGAGACTTGCGCGAAGGCTTGTAGGACGACGTCGTCCTCGTCGACATCGGTCGAATCGGCGGGAGGCATGGTGCTGGCCGCGATCCAGATTTTTCCTGGCTTGGTTCTGGCGAGAAAACCGGCGATGCTCGGCGCGATCCCGGACGACGGCGGCGTGAAATCGTATTTCAGATTTCCGGCGACTTGAACGTGATCGAGCCGCGCTCCGGCAACCACGAAGCGATGCTCGTCTTCGGCGCTCTGCGCATAGATCATATCGGCGAAGCTCAGCACATGGCGGAAGAACCAGTGCCATCGCCGATAGCGAGGCAGGGCGCGGTCGGAGATGCGGCCGTTCACTACGATCACCGACGCTCCGGCGCGTTTCGATTCGCGATAGAGATTCGGCCAGATTTCGGTTTCGAGCACAACGACCGCGGCCGGACGCACGCGCCGCAGCACGCGTCGAATGGCGGAGCGGTAATCGAGAGGCGCGAAAAATATGCCGTCGGCGAGTCCTTCGAGCTTCTGATCCGCCGTCTCGCGGCCGGCAAGCGTGGTGGTCGAAACATACATGCGCGTTCGGGCATGCGCGGCGCGCAGGGCGCGAATCAGTTCGACGCACGAAAAGACCTCGCCCACCGATACGGCGTGAAACCAAATGGCTCCGCTGCCCGTCGTCTGAATGGTGGCGGAAAGAAATCCCAGGCGCTCGGCGAGGCCGGCGAAATAACGGCGATTGCGGATTCCCCGGTACAGTAGATAGAGGGCGACCGCCGGAGTCAGGGCGAGTTGCAGGATCTGATAAAGGAAATAGATGAGACGCGTAGCGGTTTTCTCAGGCGTGTGGATAGTTCTTCTGAGTATAGCGGCGCGGGCCGCCTACTACAAGGAAGACGACAAGGACAAAGACCGGTTCGCGCCCGCCGCGGCGTCGTCCTATAAGGGCAGCATGACGACCGAGAAGATCGCGATCGCCGCGGTGCCGTTCGTCTCCGAGGAGCAGGTGCGATCGGCGTTCGGCAAGGCGGACCCGAACCATTACGGCGTTTTGCCGGTGCTGGTGGTTCTCGAAAACGGCACAGGCAAGGCGCTGCGGCTTAGTTTGCAGGCGGACTATGTAGGGCCGGATAGCAGACACGTGGATGCGACGCCGGCTTCCGATGTGACGTTCGTCGGAGGATCGGGGAAGGCGCCGCGCATGCCGGGGACGAGTCCTCTGCCGTTTCCCCGGAAGGAGAAGAAGGGTCCGCTGAATATCTGGGAGATCGAAGGGCGGGCGTTCACGGCGAAGCTGTTGCCTCTAGGGGAGAAGGTTTATGGGTTCTTCTATTTTCAGACGGATTATAAGCCGGGGTCGACGCTGTATCTGACGGGGGTTTCGGATGCTTCGACGGGGAAAGAGTATTTGTATTTCGAAGTGCCGCTGGAGAAGCAATAACAAGCGTCCGGTGTCCAATCGTCAGCGAGCGTCGACACCGAACCCCGACCGTAAGGAAGGGGACATTTAGGTTAGAAATTGACAATTGATGCGAAGGACGCGGGGTCCAGGCTTGCTCCGCCGACCAGTGCTCCGTCGATTTCGGGTTGCGCCATCAGGCCTTTCACGTTGTCGGGTTTCACGCTGCCTCCGTAGAGGATGCGGCATGAGGACGCGGCATCGGCGCCGAATTTGTTGCGGGCTTCGCCTCGGATGAATTTGTGAGCCGCGGCGGCCATCTCGGGGGTTGCGGTCTTGCCGGTGCCGATCGCCCAGACGGGTTCGTAGGCGATGACGATGCGCGCGAACTGCTCCGGTGTGAGGCCGCCGAGACCTCCGGCGAATTGCGCGCCACAGACTGACTCGGTCGCGTTCGATTCGCGCTCTTCCAGACGCTCGCCCACGCAGACAATTGGACTTAATCCGGCATCGAGGGCGGCGACGGTTTTCTTAAAAACGGTCTCTTCGGTTTCGTGGAAATATTGACGGCGCTCGCTATGGCCGATGATGACCCAGCGGCAGCCGACGGCGGCGAGCATGGGAGCGGAAACTTCGCCGGTGTAGGCGCCTTCCTTGAGCCAGAAAACGTCTTGCGCGCCGATCCCGATGGCAGTGGATTTCGCGGCGTCGACCGCGGAGGGGATGTTCACGAAGGTCGGGCAGATCACGACTTCGGCGTGGGTCGCAGTGGCGACCAGCGGAGAGAATTTTTCGAAGAAAGCGGTCGTCTCGGCGGCGGATTTGTACATCTTCCAGTTGCCGGCCATCACGGGTTTTCGCATTTACCTCAGAATAGACAAAATTCACGCAAAGGCGCTAAGCTCGCAAAGATTTTCTGTTCGTCTTCTTCGCGAGCTTTGCGCTTTTGCGTGAGCAGGTTTTAAGAAATTTGGCGGAGCTCTTTGAATTTTGCGATCAATTCGAAGGGGGTTCGGACGGATTTGATGGTCTCGCCGCGCTGTTCGATATGAGCTTCTTCGATCGCTCCGAGTGAGCGTTCCGAGGCCATGGTCAGATATTCGATGCGCGTCGGATCGATGCCCATAATGCGGCAGCAGGTCGCGTCGACGGCGGGAAGATCGGAGCCCATCACCAGCACGCCGACCTGCTTGGGAGTGCCTTGAATCGGGCCGTTTCCTTCCATGCCGACGATGCCGTCGACGATTGCGAATGTACGGTGGAAGATGCGGTTGAGCTCGACAATCGATTCGTCGATGCCGATCTGATGCAGCTCGTTCTTCGGCCATCCATAGACCGAGCCGGGCACCAGGCCGAAGAAATTTTTCATGGAGAGAGTCGCGCCGGCCCAGTGATGCGTTTTCATTTTGGCGAGCGAGACGATCAGGTCCGCGCGCAAGGCGGTGTTGGGCAGATAAATCTCGCCGCGGTCGGCGAAGCCTTGAATCGGGCTGACGTCGTCGCGATTGAGATCGGTGAAGAGCGCGTCGAATTTAGGGATTTCGCTGCGATAGCGCGTCATTTCCGCGATGGAGTAAGTATCGCGCCGATGGCCGGGGCCTTCGCCGATTTTCACTTCGGCTGCGCCCAGTGAGTGAAACGCTTCGAGCGACGCGGCGACCACGCTGACGTCGGTATTGATGCAGGTCTTCGGGTCGAACTCGACCAGATTCGGCTTGAGGAGCACGCGCTGGCCTCGCACATCGAGACCGCATTGTTTGACTCCGTCAAGGATTCGGCTGACGAGATCGTCGGAATACGATTTCGCTTTGATGACGGAGACTGACGAAGGTTTCCGGGGGCCGCGATGTGCCGGCGTGGCGCCTGCGAATCCGGCGTATCCGGCGAAAACGCTGGCACCCGCGACGGCGAGAAATTCGCGGCGGTTCGGACTCATGTCGTGCCTCCTGTGCGGAAGAATTCAGGTTTCTCTTCAGCAATGATGTTCAGTGCGGCGATCATGATTTCAGGAGACGACGTGATTTCGACGGTCGACGGCGGCACCTCCTCGCCATGCAATCTGAGAGCGATGGTGAGCCATGCGCGGGCCAGTGGGGAAGTGGTTTCGCCTGCCATCCGAGTTGCCAGGGCCAGCGATTTTTCCAGGTCCGGGCAGCCTTGCAGGCCGATCAACGCGAGCCCGGTGGTCTCCGGAAACGCGACCAGGTCCACTTGCAGCGCCCTGTGGCTGCCGTAATTCCAGCCGCCATCGGCGCAACGGACGTCGAGCAACTCCGCTTCTCCCATGCGGATCCGTTCGCGCAATCTGGGGCTCGATACTTTGGGCGCTGCCTGTTTCAAGGCTACGATGGCATGCGTGTTCGGCTCGACCCAGGACACCTGGCCGGGCTTCCAAGGCCAGCCCATTAGGTCGAGATTCCGGTCGGGTTCGCCGAATAACCGGGTGCGGAACAGCAGACGTTTCCACAATGCCAGTTCGGCCTCTTTCGAGCTCAGCAGCCATTGGACGCCTTTTTGAAACGGCGCGCCCAGTTCGCCGCGGGACTGTGCGAGCGTCACGCAAAGCGACGTGCCCCAGCTTGGAACTTGCACGTCGGCGGAAGGACGCCAGCCGCCGTCGGCCGCTTGCCAGGATTTCAGTAGTTCCCAGGCATGATCGGCCGCGGGTTCGCCGTGGAGGGCGATGGCCGCGTAGAATGTCGGTTCCAGCCAGGATTGTTTGCCAGGGAAGTAGCCCCAGCCGCCATCGGCGTTTTGGGTCTGCCGTAGGCGCAATGCGGCTGTAGGATCTTTCACATATCTGTCATCGGCGGGTCGAGGGGAAACTTTAGGTCGTCATTTCACGCAGAGACGCGGAGAGCGCGGAGAACACGAAGAAGAGGTTCACGCAAAGGCGCTAAGCTCGCCAAGATTTTTAATTGTGTTCTTCGCGAGCTTTGCGCCTTTGCGTGAAATTTTTAGGCGATAATACACCGATGCGCTGCATTCTATCCGTTTTAGTGGTGTCGATTACGATGCAAGCCCAGGATGACATGGCTCGGGCGCGGCGGATCAGCGCTGAGGCGATTGGGATCGACAGCCATATCGACACCATCCAGCATGTTCTGGTCGATGGAGTGGACCTGGCGAACCGGCTGCCGAACGGCATGGTCGATTTCCCGCGGCTGCGCGAGGGGGGCATGAAGGCTCCGTTTTTCGCGCTGTGGGTCCCGGTTTATTACAAAGGAGCCGAGGCGGTGCGCCGGACGCTCGACTTGCGCGACGCGATGCAGGGCGTACTTGACGCACATAAGGACCAGATCGAGCTGGCAACCGGGGCGGGGGATATCGAGCGTATCGTCAAATCGAAAAAGATCGCGGCGTTTCTGGCGATTGAAGGCGGCCATCAGATCGATGACGATCTCGCGGTGCTGCGCATGTACTATCGCATGGGCATTCGCGCGATGACGCTGACGCATTTTAAGAATAATAATTGGGCCGATTCATCGACCGACAAGCCCGCGCATAACGGCCTGACGCCGTTCGGGAAGGATGTCGTGCGCGAGATGAACCGGCTGGGCATGCTGGTCGACGTATCGCACGTTTCCGACAAAACGTTTTACGACGCCATTGAGGTGAGCACCAAGCCGGTGATCGTTTCGCATTCCT
>Ga0182024_10021703_pt1 | contig 11633 bp, 11 predicted proteins | sample P32metaG_FD_120480 | JGI IMG/M metagenome (GOLD analysis project Ga0182024, IMG submission 120480) | Permafrost microbial communities from Stordalen Mire, Sweden - P3-2 metaG (Illumina Assembly) | ecosystem: Environmental > Terrestrial > Soil > Wetlands > Permafrost | place: Sweden: Stordalen... | reverse complement strand
GCCGGGTGTGCGGGTCACATATCCCTGTCACCAGCGCACCCGCGGGGCCGAGAGTCACCCTCAGATGGAGGGGTTCCACATCGAGGGGGGACCGACCCGTATCCCCACATTGCTCTATGTGCTACAGCGCCGAAGTCGATCTACAGCAAACGGACGGGCCGTATGTCCTCTGACGTGCAGAAACGCTGCCTGCCGCCGAGGACAGCTGCTGGTCCGGGAGTGATTCAGTGGCCAGAGCCAGGCTTGACGGCCAGCGGAACCGACTCCAACCCCCATGAAACCGACTTGAACCCCCATGGCGCAGTGATCACGCGCAGTGATCGAACACATGGTCGTTAACCGGGCTAATGCGCGCCGAACGCTGATTACGCGCGACTGGATCTGAGCAGTTCGCGGACGTCCGTGGAGGGTACCGTGTCCTGCTCTTTGGCCCGTTGGGGCGCGTTTGTTCAGGCGCGTGTGACGCTCCTGACGAGCTGGTCTGTCAGTGCCTGCTGAAACTCGGGATCTTGTGTGTCGCGGCCATCTTCCCAGCGGGTGAGCGTGGCGATCAGTGCAGCCCCGAGGATGGCGTTGGCGGCGTCGCGGGAGTCGCTGATCGTGAATTGGCCGGTGGTGGCGCCCTCGTCGAGGAGTTTTCGAAGTGGCGCGGCGAGTGCCGCGTCCTTCGCGGCCATGAGGGTTCCTAGTCGTCCGGTGGCTCCCGCGAAGGAGAGCAGGCCGGCGCATACCCCGGGCTGCCCCCCGAGGAACCCTACGAGCGCGGTTATCGCTGAGCGCAGCTGGACGAGGGGTGGTGGCTGGGTGGTTGTGACGGCGAGCTCGATTGTCTCGGCGGCGCCGCGCAGGCGTTCTTCCAGCAGGAACGCGACCAGGTCGTCGCGGCCGGAGAAGTGGTAGTAGAGCGTTGCGCGAGCTGAGCCGATCAGTGCGGCGATGTCCTCCAGCCGTAGTGCCTGGTCTGGGCGCAGCACCTCCTCGCTCGCACTGACCAGTCGCTGGACCAGCTTGGGCGGTGGCCTCCTCATGCACCCAATTATAGCCCTGGATCTCGATCAGAGTCGGGATTACAGTCTGGACTCTGATCCAAGAGTGCATTACAGTCTGTACTGTGATCCAAGATCGGTGCAGCCCCGGCATCCGCTGAGGCGAGGGTGATCGACATCTATGGAGGTCAGGCATGCGTGTTTTTGTCACTGGCGCGTCCGGCTGGATCGGCTCTGCCCTTGTTCCCGAGCTCATCGGCGCGGGCCATGAGGTCACTGGCCTCGCCCGCTCGTACGCCTCGGCCGCTGCCCTCACCGGGGCCGGGGTCCGGGTACATCGCGGCGATCTTGACGATCCCGGCGGCCTGCGCGGTGCGGCCGGGGCGTCGGATGGCGTGATCCACCTCGCGTTCAGCGTCGACATGATGCGCTCCGGGGACTTCCAGGGCGCGGTCGACGCGGACCGGCGCGCCGTCGAGGCGATGGGCGAGGCCCTCACCGGTTCTGACCGGCCGTTGGTCATCGCCTCCGCGACGGTCGTGCTAGCACCGGGGCGGGTGGGAACCGAACAGGACGCGCCTGGTCTTGACCCGGCCGCGGCCGGCGGGCCGCGGGCCCGATTGGCCACGGAACCAGGTGGCCTAGCTCGTGAGCGGCATCGAAACGGCGTAGTTGATGTCCGGGCCGAGCAGGCCGAGCTTGTCCAGGGTCTCCACCGAGCCGGGGAGGAGGTCGCGCTTTCGTTCGCTTCGCTCGGCGTCCGTTCGTCGGTCGTGCGACTTGCTACGACGTGTCACGGCGACGGGGATCACGGATTCCTCGCGGCCCTGGTCGGTATTGCCCGTGACAAGGGAGTCTCCGGCTTCATCGGCGACGGCTCCAGCCGCTGGACCGCCGTGCACCGGCTCGATGCGGCACACCTGTTCCGCCTGGCTCTGGAGAAGGCACCGGCCGGATCGCGGCTGCACGCGGCCGCGGACGAGGGTGTGCCGATCCGCGCCATCGCCGAGGTGATCGGGCGGCACCTCGACGTCCCGGTGGTCTCCGTCCCGGCCGACGAGGCGAGCGGGCACTTCGGCTTCCTGGCCGGCTTCCTCGCGGCCGACAACCCGGTCTCGAGCACGCTGACCCGCGAGCTGCTGGGCTGGCAGCCGGCACATCCCGGGCTCATCGAGGATCTCGATAAGGGCCACTACTTCCATGGCCGGTCCGCATGATCAGCCGAGCCGGATCGTCACCACCTATCGAGCTAAGTCGCACGTCATAGTTAGCAACGGATCTGGAGGGATCATGAAGGCGAAATGGACGAGCGATGACGTGCCCGGCCAGCAGGGACGGCTAGCGGTGGTCACCGGCGCGAACACCGGCCTGGGGTTCGAGACCGCCCAGGTCCTCGCCGCGCGCGGTGCGTCGGTGGTGCTGGCAGTGCGGGACATCGAGAAGGGCAAGCGCGCCGCCGCCCGCATCGCCGGCACCGCCCCTGGCGCGAACGTCATGGTCCAGCCCCTCGACCTGACCTCGCTGGATTCCATCCGCGCCGCCGCAGGCGAACTGCGGGCCAGGCACCCCAGGATCGACTTGCTGATCAACAACGCCGGGGTGATGCTCACGCCCAGGCAGACCACCCGTGACGGGTTCGAGCTGCAGTTCGGAACCAACCACCTGGGGCACTTCGCCTTCACCGGGCTGCTGCTCGAGCAGATGCTGCCGGTGCCGGGCTCCCGCGTGGTGACGGTCAGCAGCCTCGCGCACCGCATCCGGGCCCGGATCAACTTCGGCGACCTGCAGGGGGAGCGGTCCTACAGCCGGGTGGCCGCGTACGGCCAGTCCAAGCTGGCGAACCTGATGTTCACCTACGAGCTGCAACGCCGGCTGTCCGGCGCGGGCACCACCATCGCGGTCGCCGCCCACCCGGGCCTCGCCAGCACCGAGCTGGGGCGCAACCTCCCCGCGATCGTCGCGTTCAGCTACGCGCGGGTGAGCCAGAAGGCAGCGATGGGCGCACTGCCCACGCTGCGCGCCGCGACCGACCCCGGCGTGCTCGGCGGCCAGTACTACGGCCCGGGCGGATTGTTCGGGGCCAGGGGCTACCCGAAACTGGCCCACTCCAGCGGGCAATCCCACGACACCGCCATCCAGCGCCGCCTGTGGACAGTCTCCGAAGAGCTGACCGGGGTCACGTTCCCGGTCTGACCCGGCCCGGCCGAAGGCACAGCAACTCAAGACGCAGCAGCGCTGGGGGTCCCTGCGACCCTGGCTCGACGAGCTTGCCGCGGCCGACGCGTTGCTCTGACGATCAGGACAGGAGGATGTCGGATTATGAAGGTGACACTCACTGGTTCCACCGGTTTCGCGGGATCTCACATACTGACCGAACTGCAAGAGCACGGAGCGCGGGGTCGGGGGCGTCGGCGAGGTCGGTGTATTCGGCGGTGAGCCGGGGCTCGATGACCCGGCGGTTGACCATCCAGCGGTCGCGCTGCTCCCATGCGGCGTTGGCGATGAGCTTGGCGAGGAGTTTTTTGGCATGCTCCCGGCCTAGCCAGCCGGGGATATGCTCGATCCAGGAGGTTTCGTCTAGCTGGTGGATCCGGCGCGTTTCGGCCGCGAACAGATTCATGCGAGCACCGTCTGCACCAGGTGGGCCGCTGCGAGCGCCAGCCACGGCCGCCACTGATCGGACCTCGCGCTGGCCTCTCCGCCGGATGTGAGGGTTCCCGCCAGCGCCGCCATCGCGGTCGCCTCGGCATCCGGAAGCCCGATCGGCGCCAGGCTGTCCGGGGTCACCGCCGCCGGGTCGGGAAACGTGCGGGTCAGGCCGCCCGGCAGGCCGGGCACCGGGGTGCCCAGGCGGGCGACGAAAGCGTCGAGCAGGCGGTCGCGGCCGGGCCGGCCCCCGGACAGGATCGCCCAGACGCCTACCTCAAACGGGTTCCACGCGCCCGGTACGACAAGGCCGGGATAGCTGGTGACCAGCGGGCCGAGTACTGGATCCCTGCTTAGCGCGGTGCCGCTCGCGCAGTGATCGTAGTCGATGCCTAGCAGCCGCCCCACCCGGTCGACCACGTGGATCAGGCCCTCCCAGTACGGCAGGTGGGCGCGCAGCAGCAGGCAGCCCTCGTCGCCTGCCGAGACTTCGATGAGGCCGGGTACGCCCGCCATGGTGATGGTGCGCCGGTAGGTGTCACCGTCGACGGCTTCGACCCCGGGCATGGCCCGCGCGGCGAGGAATGACCGGACCGCGTCCCAGTCATAGCCGGGCATCACCGGCAGCCGCAGCGCCAGCCCGCCGTCGGCGGCGAGCCGGTCCGCGCGGCGCCGCCGGTCACGCAGGTCGGTGGGGGAGGCGCCGAACACCTCCTGCATGGTCCGGTTGAACTGGCGCAGGCTGCCGAACCCGGAGGCGAACGCGACCTCGAGGATAGCCAGGTCGGTGTCGTCCAGCAGCCGCCGGGCGAAATGCGCCCGCCGCGACCGGGCCAGCTGATCAGGACTCGCGCCCAGGTGCTTGAGGAACAGCCGCCGCAGATGTCGCGGTGACATGCCGATCCGATCCGCGAGCGCCGCCTCGGTGCCGCCATCGTCCAGCACCCCTTCGATGATCAGCTGCACCGCCTCGCACACGATCTCCGGCGCACTCGAGCCCACAGGCCCGGCCACCCGGTAGGGCCGGCAACGCTCGCACGCCCGGAACCCGGCTACCTCCGCGGCGGCCGCCAGGTCGAAGGTCCGGACGTTGCGCGCCAGCGGCCGCGCGGCACACCCGGGCCGGCAGTAGATGCCGGTCGTGACAACGGCGGAGTACGTGGTCATAGCCCAGATATACGTCATGGATCCGGCGATCCACTGGCCGGATCCGGACATGTTCCTCCGATCACCGTGTCCGGATCTGGCCAGACTCGGCGCTGCCCCCGCGTAGATCCTTGCTGCTGTACCCAGCGTCTAGACCTGGAGGAGAGATCACCGTGCTGGTGAAGGTATTCCCGATCAAGCTCAAGGACGGCTTGCAGCAGAAGGTCGAGGCGATCGTGCAGGAGTTCGCGCCGAAGGGGCCGGGGGGCGAGGACGGCACCTTGTCGTTCCGCGTGTACCGGGACCCGGCCAAGCCGGACTACCTGCTGTTCGTCGAGCACTTCGCCGACCAGGCCGCCTACGACGCGCACGCCAGCTCGCCGGCCTACCGCGACCTGATCGCCGGGCAGTTCGTGGACAAGATCGTCGAATTCACTGAAATCGACCACGAGCTGGTCGTCGCGCTCTGAGTCGCTCAGCCAGGCTGTCCCCGCTGGAACCCCGAACGAGGGCTGTGGCCGACACCCCGATCTACCGGGGGCACGAGGCCACAGCCCCCTTTGTTCACGTCCGGATATGGCCAGCTCACCGGCGGGGATCTGGTTAGCGTGATTGACATGACGACACAGTTCACGACGGGACAAGCGCGGAAGGCCGAGCTCTTCGCTATCCTGCACCGGGCCGGCGACCCGCTGCTGCTTGCGAACGCCTGGGATGTTGCCTCTGCGGTCGCGATCGCCGCCGCCGGTGCGAAGGCGATCGCGACTACCAGCGCCGGGGTCGCCTGGTCGCTCGGCGTCCCGGACGGGGCCGGTCTGGGCGCGGAACGCGCCGCGGCGGTGATCAGCCGCATCGCGGCGGCGGTCTCGCTACCCGTGTCCGCGGACATCGAAGCCGGGTACGGCGATTCCCCCGACGCCGTCGCGGCAACCGTGGCAGCGGTCGTCGAGGCAGGCGCAGTCGGGGTGAACCTGGAGGATCGCCGCGATGAGTCGTCCTCCCTGTTCGAGCCGTCCGAGCAAGCGGACCGGCTCGCCGCCGCCCGCGCGGCCGCGGCGATCCTAACTCCCGTCCCCGGCGCGCCAGCGGTCTGGATTAACGCGCGGACCGACGTGTTCCTGACCGGCGCGTACCCCTCAACCTCCGCGGGAGTCGCGGCCGCGCTGGAGCGGGCCGCCGCCTACAAGGCAGCCGGCGCCGATAGCCTGTTCGTTCCCGGCCTGGTCGACCTGGCGGCGATCGCCGAACTGGCAGCCGGGCCGCTGCCGGTAGCGGTGATGGTCTGGCCCGGCGCGCCGGCAGTGGCCGAGCTCACCGCCGCCGGTGCGGTCCGCATCAGCCTCGGCTCCGCCATCGCCCAGGCGGCCTACGGGGTCGCCACCCGCGCGGCAGCCGAGTTGTTCACCACCGGAACCTACAACTCCAGCGCGGGCGGATTCGACTACGGCACGATGAACGACGCCCTGATGCTCTAGGGCGCGCCTGATCGCCGCGCCCGCGTAAGGGCTTGCCCACCGGGGCGGGCGAACGCGATGATCAAGAAACCGTGCACCGGCCACGGGCCGATGCACGGGATCGCCGTGAGGCGCGCCTCGATGTCGCGATCGGAGAGACTCCGCAATTCCGCCCGTCCCGCGCAGATGACCGAGATATGTGCGCCCCCGCCAACCAGGGGATCAGCAGGCGCCGGCGTACAGATCGGCGGCACTGCGCGCGTTACCGTCTGGCCCTCCGGCGACCCTCCGTAACGGCCGTCGGCTCCACCGACTGCCTGTGGGTGGAGCTTCCCGGACGGCCTGGGAGTCGTGTAACGACCTGTATAGGTGGTGGCCGAACCGGGCAGCCCGAGCGCAGGCTCCAGCGGACCGCTCTGTCGGCGGCATGAGCGGATGCCTGTTCCCTACGAGCCGACTCCGGCGACTGCTGCTGCACTCAGGTGACCGGTGATTCTCCGGTTAGATCGCGCGTGGTCCCTGAGCGTCATCCCTTGTAGGCACCTGACGGCATCCACTCACGGATCAGGGGCGGCACTTTACCGGCACGTGGAATCATCCACTATGCCGAATGGGTGTTTCTTTAGGTAAAGAGTAGATTCACGCTCACCTTAGGCGTAATATCACAAGGTGGACGTGGCCACTGCAGTTGCTGCGTACTCATATGTCGTGCGATCCCCAAAGTCGCCGCCAGTGGGGGTGAGTTCATGGCCAGCGGGAATCCGCAGCATCGCGTGGCTGGCGCGGTGAATGCCGTCTCGCGGCGCTCGCGGCTGTCATTTGTAGCCGTTTGGGTGGTTATGCTCCTTCTGATACAAGCCGCGTGCGCCACAGCTACGCAGCACAATGCAGCACCTCCCCGATCTACTGCTAGCGTCCAGGTTGATTCGGAGAAAGCTGCCACTTTACGGCTGCGCAACGGCTTCCGGGTAGTAGTACCTGCCGGGGCAGTGACCCGCACGGGCAGCCTGAGCGTCACTGCTAGACCGGCATCTTGGCCGGCACCTCCCAGTATGGAGCTGGCCGGGCCAGTGTATGAGCTGCGTCTGCGTGGCGCACGCCTGCGCCGCGCGGTCAAAATAAGCATCCCAGTCCCGGTGCCAAAGCTAAAGGGGATTACGGCTGGACCGGACGCGGTAATGCTGGTGTACTACGACTCTGTCGCTGGCCAATGGCGGTCAAGCCCGGCGACCTACGATCTGGCCAGTCGCACGCTGCGCGCGGACATCCCACATCTTTCTGACTGGGCGGCTGTGAATCTGAACCCACAGCAGACACTGGATGCGATACACAGCGCCCTGCTCGGTTTTCTGGGCGTTGCCAGTAGTCCCCGGCCAGATTGCCCAGGCGGTACCTCTCTGACCTCGAGCGGTATTCAGGTGACTGCTGACACGGGTGACTTGGTGTCCTGGTGTGCCGATGTCACCAGCGCTGGGGTGGTCCTGCGGATCGTAAGCAAGCGCACTTATGCACTGGAGGCGAGTTACCGGTCGGATTGGTCGGCAACCTTGGCCGGACCAGTCGATCCGGTGACTGGCGCGATCCTGAAGGGTATCCCTGTGATCACCCCCCGGGCGAGCGGGCCTGGCATCCACACGAGCATCATTCCTGGCGGTGGGGAACTCGACGTTCAGCCGCAGCCTGGCACTTCAGGAAAGGTGATAATAGGCCTCTCGGGCGAAGGTATCTTTATCGACGCGCTGGCCTATGCTGCTACCACACTGGCGATGGTGTACGGCCGCCTTCTCGGAGCGGCGGCCAGTACGGCAGTGAGCACGGGCGAAGTTATTAGCGAGATGTTCACAGACAGTGGGTGCGTGAACGAGTTGACTGCGGCGTACCGGAGCCCAGACATTTCCTCATCACAGGAGGCCGGGGAACTGTTCCGCAACGTGACCGATGTAGCAGCTTCATGCCTGGCCAAATACTGGCCAAAGGTTTACCGGATCTCCGGTCCGTCGGCTGCTTTTATCACCAGCGTGCTGCTCTGGGCGGCCGATGGCATCAAGCTCATAGTCAGTGACTTGCATGCCCTAGTCGACGCTGCCTTTAATCCTCTGGGCGCTCACATTGATTTGAGATCGTTGCCGCTGGCGGAATTTTATTACGCCGATGCTGTTTTGCCGGAGGTCGTTTATGCTAGCCCAACGCATCCAAAAGAGCTCGTGATAGACAATCATGAGGGGATCGTCATCCAGAGCCTAGATTCGTGGGGCCCGGAGAGCATGATCATGACAGGCATCATCGACCACGACAAGTGTCAGCCAGATTGCGCGGCGGGGCCGATAGTTACATTCCCGGTTCGGGTCGTTGCGACAGACCCACGGACATGCGCTCTTGAGACGTATCAGTCGGGTGCAGCATTGCCTGCACAAGCGTATGTCTATAGCAAAGTTAGTGTCTCCGCGCTAAGCGGTAACCCTCCCTCGTACCTTGTCGGTGATTCGGTATTCAGGGTCTGCAGTTAGCGGGGATTGGATATGAGGGGTGTGACAAGGCATCATGAACACCAACGGCGTCCCACCGCGCCCGCGCCAGCATTCTGTCAGCATTCGTACCTACGATTCGTGGAGGCTGACTGTAGTTATGCCCTAGCCAACCGACCAGGGTGACACCTTTCTGTGACCGCACGCTCACATCGGCAGATCCGGATGTTTCCCGGCACGGCCTGGAGTCGATCTGGTCACCAGATCGACCTGATGTGCACACCCCAGTTGATCGCCGCAGCAAGGCGCCTCGCCGGGCCGGGGCGGATATCGCGCGTGCCCTCCCCGTGGGTTGGGCACGGTCGGTGACCGCTGGGGTCTGTGGCCTGGTCCTGCCGGGGCGGCTGGCCCCTGCCGGGCAGCGGTCTTTGCGCCGGGGGGCGATCTGTGTGTGGCTGGCTACCGGGAGGAGGGGAGGCCGAGTGTTTCGGGGTGGGCCTGGCGGTAGTGCCCGGTCAGAACATCGCTGGCCTTCCCGGGCCGGTAGGCGATGGTGCGGTGGCATATCTGGCAACGGGTGACCGGAAGATGGGTGACGGTCACGGGGAACCGCCGAGAACTTGACTTGGTCATCACCTCCTATAGTGCCAGTCCCGCCGCCGTGGCCACGCCGTGCCCCGTCCTGGTCGCCCCGTTCACGGCGTGCGGGATACCGGACTGCACCGTCTAGAGGGGTGAGCTGCGGTGGCATCGCCGATGGTGCCCCGGGGACGACGTCCGCCCGGCCGGTTGTCCCTGCCCGGGACCGCCGGGAACCGTGCCGCCGGCTTCCCGTTTTCCGGGCGCGGCACCAGCCTTGGCGAGCGCGGCGAACGGCTCAAAGCTGCGCCGGGCACGTTTCATCACGCCCCTATGAAGGCGAAGCCGCACGAAGTGGCGGACTGCCCGGCAGCGGGAGCAGCAGGGCCCCGGACGGCAGGCAGGTGAACCCTGCAGCCGGCGGCTCCGCGGGCACGGAGGGCCGGCGCGTATGCCCGGCGGGCGACTGCCCGCCGGTACCGCCGGTACCGCTCACCGGAGGCCAGGACTTCCTGGCACGGCCGCGTGCCACGCCCCGGGACAATGACACGGCACCGCGCGGGCCACTGATGGACCTTTCATAGACCTGCCGCCGGCCTGCGGTTGACCTCATGCCTCGGCGCCGCGCCGGGTGTGCGGGTCAAATATCCCTGTCACCAGTGCACCCGCGGGGCGAGAGGCACTCTCAGATGGAGGGGTTCCAGAGCGAGGGGGGACCGACCCCGTATCCCCACATTGCTCTATGTGCTACAGCGCTGAAGTTGATCTGCAGCAGACGGACGGACCGTATGTCCTCTGACGTGCAGAAACGCTGCCTGCGGCCTGGGGCAGCTGCTGGTCCGGAGTCACTCAGGGGCCAGAACCGGGCTTGACGGCCCGCGGAACCGATTCGAACCCCATGAAAACCGACTTGAACTCCCATGGCGCGGTGAACGGCTGCGGTGCGGCGTACTGCTACAGAAGTTGAAGTTCTAAGGTCGTAACTGGTCAGGTCCAGCGGGATGCGGGTCTAGGCCGCTGTGGCAGTGGTGGGCGGTAGCGCTGTCATATTCGCCGTGATCGGCGGCGGTCGTCCGCCATTCCTGGAGGCTTGCGGCGTGGTGTCCTGCCTGGGGCCCGTGCGGGCGGGGGACCGGCGCCGGCGCGAGCCAGGTAACCGGCGTGCGGGGGCTGCGCGTTGAAAGGGTGTGGGAACCCAGCGACTGGACTTCGCGGAGTTTTACCGCGAAGCCAAGGATGAGTGCCTGTTCGCCGTCGTGGTGAGTGTTGGCGACCGGGACACGGCGCAGGATCTGGTGGACGAGGCCTTCGCCAGGGCCTGGGCGTCATGGCGCACGGTCAGCAGGCACCCGGCCCCGGCGGCGTGGGTGGTACGCACGGCGCTGAACACCGGTATCTCGCGGTGGCGGCGCCGTCGCCGGGAGGTACCGGTGCCTGACCTAGGGCTTGTCGCGGACCGGCCCGCGGCCGGCGGGGCTGCGGGCAGTTCCGTTGATCCCAGGATCATGGCGGCGCTGCTGCGGCTGCCCGCCCGGCAGCGGCAGGTGGTAGCGCTGCGGCTGTTCCTGGACCTGGATACCGCCGGCACCGCGCGGGTTCTCGGCATCGCGCCCGGCACGGTCCAGGCTCACCTGGGCCGCGCGATGGCCGCGCTTCGCGAGGACCTTATCCCTACCTGGCAGGAGGAGAACCAGTGATGAACGATGACGAGCTGATCACGATACTGCGGGAGCAGCGTGACAAAGTCCCGATGAATACGCCGGTGGAGCAGATCATCAGCCGGGGCCGCGTGGTGCGCGCCCGGCGCCGCGTCCCCGCCGTGGCCGGGGCACTGGGGGCGGCGGCCGCGGTGGCGTTCGCCGTGAGCGCGGCGCTGCCCGCCAGCCACCCCGCCAGCCACCCTGCCGGTGGGCCTGGTGCCCAGCTGGCGGCCTGGACGGTAGCCAGGCAGGCCGACGGCAGTATCCGGGTCACCATCCGCGAGTTGCGCGATCCGGCCGGACTCCAGCACAAGCTCCGCGCCGACGGCGTCCCGGCCAGCGTCACCTTCACGGACCAGCGCAACCCGGCGTGCCAGGGTTACCCCGGCGGCGGTAGCCAGAGCCAGCGACGGCATCTCCTGAGCAGCGTGGCGACGCCCGGCGGAGGACGTAACGCCATGGTCATCCACCCCTCGGCGCTGCCGTCCGGCACCGGCCTGCAGATCGACGCCCTCTTCCAGCACTACCCGGGACCACGGGGCAGTTTCCAGGTCGGCGTGGGCCTGGTGCAGGCCAGCCCGCAGTGCACCGGCAGCTAACGGGTGATCAGGTCAAACGCGCGAATCACCGGCACCTGCCCAGTTACGTGGATACTTG
>Ga0182024_10021702_pt1 | contig 11633 bp, 9 predicted proteins | sample P32metaG_FD_120480 | JGI IMG/M metagenome (GOLD analysis project Ga0182024, IMG submission 120480) | Permafrost microbial communities from Stordalen Mire, Sweden - P3-2 metaG (Illumina Assembly) | ecosystem: Environmental > Terrestrial > Soil > Wetlands > Permafrost | place: Sweden: Stordalen... | reverse complement strand
CGAGCCTCGTCGCCGACACGATCGCGGGCTGGGTCGACCTACACACACCGGGCGTGGAGACCGCGCCGGTCAGCGTCGCCGGCGCCGCCTGAGCGGCCGCGCCAGAGCTGAGCTCGCGGCAGATGGCCTCTGGCGCAAGCTCTGAGACGCGCGCGCAGCGTGCCGCGGCGGGTCGCGAAGCTCGCCAGCGGGCGCCTCGCTCGGCCAATGGAGCATCCCCGGCGGTCGCGGACCGGCCGGATCCGATCGCGCTGCTGGAGCAGCAGGCCGCCACGCGCGTGCCGGAGCTCGTGCCGATCCGCTACGGGCGAATGCTTGCCTCGCCGTTCGCGTTCTTCCGCGGCGCCGCGTTCGTGATGGCCTCCGACCTCTCGACATTGCAGTCCTCCGGGCTCGCGGTGCAGCTCTGCGGCGATGCGCACCTGTCCAACTTCGGTGCCTTCGCCTCGCCCGAGCGCGAGCTGCTGTTCGACGTCAACGACTTCGACGAGACGCTGCCGGGGCCGTTCGAGTGGGATCTCAAGCGGCTCGCCGCCAGCCTCGCTGTGGCCGGGCGTGAGCGCAACTTCAGCGCCGCCCAGCGCGGGCGCGTCATCCGCGCCGCCGTGCGCAGCTACCGCGAGGCGATGCGGGACTTCGCCGCGGCCACCGACCTCGAGGTCTGGTACGCGCACCTGGACGCAGAGGAGATCCGCCGCCGCTGGGAGGCGAGCGCGACATCGCGTCAGCGCGCCGGCCTTGCTTCCGAGGCCGCCAAGGCGCGTACGAAGGACAACCTGCGCGCGCTGGCAAAGCTGACGCGGACCGTCGACGGGGAGTTGCGGATCATCAGCGACCCGCCGCTGATCGTGCCGATCGACGAGCTCGAGACGGTGGGCGACGGAGAGCGGGCGCAGGAGCGCGAGCGCATCGTCGAGAGCGTGCGCGAGATGCTGCGCGCGTATTCGGCGAGCCTGCCCGACGACCGTCGCGCGCTGCTGGAGCGCTACCACTACGTCGACCTCGCCCAGAAGGTGGTCGGCGTCGGCAGCGTCGGGATGCGCGCCTGGATCGTGCTGCTGGTCGGCAGCGACGCAGCGGACCCGCTCTTTCTCCAGGCCAAGGAAGCCGACAGCTCGGTGCTCGAGCCGTTCCTCGGGGCCAGCCGGCTGAGCAGCCACGGACGCCGCGTCGTCGAGGGCCAGCGGCTGATGCAGGCGGCGAGCGACATCTTCCTGGGGTGGGTGCGCGCCGCCGGGCTCGACGGCGAGCCGCGCGATTTCTACGTGCGCCAGCTATGGGACTCCAAGCGCTCCGCCGACATCGACGCGATGGCGCCGCGCGACATGCAGATCTACTCGGAGATGTGCGGTTGGACGCTCGCGCGCGCACACGCGCGCTCGGGCGACCGCATCGCGATCGCCGCCTACGTCGGCGGCGGGGACGGACTCGATCGCGCGCTGCACGACTTCGCCGAGGCCTACGCCGACATCAACGAGCGCGACTACGCGGCGCTCGGGGAGGCGGTCGACAGTGGGCGGGTGGCGGCGCGGACGGGGGTGTAGCGGAGCCCGCGCTCAGCTCCCCGACAGTCCCGTCGGCAGCTTCTGCCCCGGCGGCGGCGGGTCGTCGAGCAGCAGCCGCGGGACGCTGACGAGCACGTAGCCGCGGGCGCGCAGCGCGGCGACGATCCGCGGCAGCGCCGCGATCGTCTCCGTTCGCACGCCGCCCGCATCGTGCATCAGGATGATCGCGCCCGGCTCGGCGCCGGCGAGTGCCGAGTGGACGATCGCGTCGACGCCGGGGAGTAGATAGTCGTCGGTGTCGACGGTCCACAGCACCATCAGCATGTGCGCCTCGCGCAGCAGCGACAGCGTCGTCGAGTTGAACGATCCGTAGGGCGGCCGGAAGAGCCGCGGATACGGGGCGCCATATGGCGTGATCGTGGCGGGCTGCTCGAAGATCTCGTTCTGCTGGTCGGTCGGGCTGAGCGCGGCGAGCTCGGGGTGCGTCTCCGTGTGGTCCTCGACGAAGTACCCGGCCGCGATCTGCGCCTGCGTGGCCGACGAGAAGTAGCGCTCCTGCGAGCCCACCTCGAAGTACGTCGCCGGCACCCGCAGCCGCTTCAGCACCGATAGCAGCGCGAGGCTGTACGGGCCCGGTCCGTCGTCGAACGTCAGCGCGATCTCGCGATGCTGGGAGCCGCCGCGGAGCACGAACGGCGTGTAGGAGAGCACGCGATCGATCGCCGCGTCCTCGCGCCGGTGGCTGTCGTCGACCAGCTCCTGCGGCGAGGGCGGCGCCAGCGCCGACGGCGGCGGGCCCGTCGGGATGCGCACGTGCGGCGAGGTGGAGCCGCTAGTGGCCGCGAGCGCGACGATCACGGCGATCGCCACGAGGCAGGCGGCGGCGACCTTGCGGCGCAGGGCGTGCTGGCGCGCCGGCGGTCGCCGCGAGCCGCGCGGAGCTACGTTCACGAGTTGTGCTGGATTGCCGCACGGACCATCGCCTGAATGGTGCCAGTGGCACCGAACCGCACGGTTCGCCCGTTCCGCGCGGGGGGCACAGTTCCCCCGCAGCGCATCCGCGGGGCCCCTTACGCTGGGCAACGCGCGCGGCCTCCTGTCCGACTGCGGTCCTGCCCACCGTGGAGCGCAAGCAGTCGCCGCCGGGCTCCCGCCTGCGGCGGCGACATAGACCCGGGGGCCGCGCGCGACTTTACGTCTTGTCTCTGTGTCCCGCAGCGGGGTTGCGTCGTGGGGCGTCCTCCTAGAGAAGGACGCCCACCGCACCCCGCTCCGTTGCAGGGGCTGCTGCCCGAAGCGCCGCCGGAGCTAGTCGGCGTCAGGCGGTGGCGAGCGACGACAGCGAGTCGCCGTCGGTGTCGCCGTCCGCGGAGCCGTCCGGCAGGCGCAGGCTGGGGGCCAGCGCGATCGCGTCCTGGCGGGTACGGACCTCGAGCTTGCGCATCAGGTTCTTGACGTGGCTGCGGACGGTCTCCGTGGAGAGCACGAGCGCGTCGGCGATCGCCTGCGTCGAGGCGCCGTCGCAGAGCAGATCGAGCACCTCCCACTCGCGCGGCGACAGCGGGCTCTTGACCGGCCGCATGCCGATCCCGCCCTCCGGCGTCGACCGCAGGTGGCTGACCAGCGTCTGCACGAAGGCCCGCGAGCAGGCAATTTCGCCGTCGACGATGCGCCGCAGCGCCTGGGGCAGCGAGCGGATGTCGATGTCCTTGGTCAAAAAGCCGGAGGCGCCCGCGCGCAGGCTGTGCAGGCCGACCTCGGAGTCGGCGGAAACCGAGAAGATCACCACCCGCGTGTCGGGGCAGCGCGAGAGGATCCGGCTCAGCGCCTCGATGCCGCCGATACCGGGGATCGAGGCATCCATCAGCACGATCTCGGGCTTGTAGTAGACGGCGAGCTCGACTGCGTCGCGTCCGTTGTCGGCCTCTGCCGCGACGATGATGCCGTCGTCCTGGAGCGCGTCGCGCACGACGCGCCGCGCGAGCGGGTCGTCGTCAGCGATCACGACGCGCAGCCGCGCGGCGTCGTCGCCGGGATCAAGTCCGCCCATCTTCGCCGTCCCCAACTCGCCGGTGACTCCGGACGCCAGCCCGTCTGATTCCGACATATCCCGCCTTCCGGACGCTCGTTACACGCCTCATTGACAGTCTGTCAGGGAGCGCGGACGTCTTAGAAACACCGCCATCGTATCATCGCGGCGGCGGACCGGCTGCAGAAGGTAATCTTTCTCCCCCGCGAGTGGGGAGATCGTAACTCCCCCCAGGGTGCCCGGAGCGGACGGCACCACCCCAGGCTCTGCCCCTCGCAACCGAGAATCCTGCCTCGCGGACCCCCAATAGTTCCCCCGGTCGGAGGCCCGCTCTGCGAGAGGGTGCCTGGTGGCAACTACCTAAAGGGGGATCCCGTCGTGGCAAGTTCGCTCAGCGCCGCCACGGCGCGGGCATTCGAGAGCGATGACCACGCAGCGGACGAGGCGGTGGCGGCGCCGATACGTGTCCTGCTCGTGGACGAGGACCCGCTCGCGAGGCGCGCCGTGCGCCAGCAGCTCGAGCACGCCGAGGACTTCGACGTCACCGCCGAGGCCACGACCGGGGCGCAGGCGATCCAGGCGGTCGCCGACGTCAAGCCCGACATCGTCCTGATCGACGCGCAGCTGACGGGGATCGAGGGCATCCTGGCGATCCGCCAGATCCTCCAGAGCGCGCCCGATGCCGCGGTCGTGATCTTCTCAGCCAACGGCAGCGACGAGCTGGGGCTGCTCGGCATCCATGTCGGCGCGTCCGGCTACCTCTCCAAGGACATGGACCTCGAGGCGCTGCCGCGCGTGCTGCGCGGCGTGCTGCGCGGCGAGGCCGCGGTCTCACGTGTGTTCGCGCGCCGCCTGATCGAGCGCCTGCGCCAGCGCCCCGCGCTCGGCCGCGGCTCCGAGCAGCTGCGCGGCGACCTCAGCGCGCGTGAGTGGGACGTGCTCGACCTCGTCTGCCGCGGCGAGCGCCCGGAGGCTATTGCCGCCGACCTCGGCGTCAGCCTCGTGACGATCCGCCGCCACCTGCACAACGTCATGCGCAAGCTCAACACCGCCGTGCCGGGCTCGCGCATGGGCCAGTCCCGCTCGCCGCTGAAGCCGCGCTCGTCGCTGTTCCCGGGCACGGACGAGCGCTGAGCGCCAGCGGCGCCGAAGCTGGCGTGCGGCTCGTCGTCTACACGGACTCGGTCTTCAGCGAAGACGCCGGCGTCGTCTACGAGATGCAGTCCTTCTCGCTGTTCCTCGGGGCGCTTGCCGATGAGATCGAAGGCATGACGATCGTGGCCAGGCTCGACCCGCAGGCCGGCGCGACGCGCTACCCGCTGCCGCGGTCGGTGAGGTTCGTCGCGCTTCCCCATTACTCGACAATGACACGAGCTGCCGCGGTGATGAGCTCGCTGGCACGATCGCTGTATCGCTTCTGGCGAGCACTCGACGACGCCGACTGCGTCTGGCTGATGGGGCCGTACCCGCATGCCGTCGCGTTTGCGGCGATTGCCGCGCTGCGCCGGCGCCGAGTCGTGCTCGGCGTGCGCCAGGACTTCCCGACGTACGTTCGGCACCGCCGGCCGCGGCGCCGCTGGATGCACCTCGCCGCTGATCTGCTCGAGCAGACCTGGCGCGTGATCGCTCGGCGCTGCGACGTCGTTGCGGTCGGCCCCGAACTCGCCCGGCGCTACAGCGCCGCCAAGCGGGTGCTCGAGATCTCCGTATCGCTGGTCTCAGCGCAGGACATCGCCGAGGGCGAGCGCGCCCTTGTTGAGCGCTCATACGATGGAGAGCTACGCGTACTCAGCGTCGGGCGGCTCGACGAAGAGAAAAATCCGCTGCTGCTCGCCGATGTGCTCGCCAACCTACGCGACGGGGATTCGCGCTGGCGGCTCGTCGTGTGTGGCGAGGGGACATTGGAGCGCGCGCTGGCAGAGCGGCTCGAGCAGCGTGGCCTCGCCGACGCGGCCGACTTGCCCGGCTATGTGCAGTTGGATCAAGGCCTGATGGAGCTGTACCGCTCCAGCCATGCACTGCTCCACGTCTCGTGGACCGAGGGGGTCCCGCAGGTGCTCAGCGAGGCGTTCGCCGCGCGGCTACCCGTCGTCGCGACGGCGGTTGGAGGGGTCGCTGAGGCCGTGGGCGAGGCCGCGCTGCTGATTGCACCCGGCGATCCATCGGCCGCCGCCGACGCGCTGCGACGGATCGCTGACGATCAGCGGCTACGCGCAGAGCTCGTCAACGCCGGCGTCGAGCGGGTGCGCTCGCGAACGCTCGAATCAGAGGCCGCGCGGGTCGCGGCGTTCATCCGCGGGCGTACGGGCTCTCGAACCCGCTGACGCAGAAATGGGGGCGCGATCCGTAGCTGAGCTCCAGCGGGCGGCCTTCGTCGGCGTCACGTCAGGGCGCGACTGCCGACCACCGCCGGCAGGGTCAGGAGCATGATCTTGGCGTCCAGCCGCCAGCTCCAGTTCTCGATGTAGTAGTTGTCCCATTCGACGCGGTCGCTGAGCGACGTCTCCCCCCGCAGTCCCTGTACCTGTGCCCAACCCGTGATCCCGGACTTGACGCGGTGGCGGTCGTTGTAACGGTGGATGTGACGCTCGAAGTCAGGGACATAATCAGTGCGTTCCGGCCGCGGGCCGACGAAGGACATGTCCCCCCGAAGGACGTTGATCAGCTGCGGCAGTTCGTCCAGCGACCACTTGCGGAGAAGCTTGCCCACGGCGGTCCGCCGGTCTTGCTCTTCGAGCCCAACGTTGTGCTCGCCGACCATCGCGGCTGCCCAAAGCGCGTTTCCGTCGGTCGGCGCGGCGTCGCCTCGCATCGTGCGGAACTTGAGGATGTCGAAGGTCCGACCATCACGGCCAACGCGGGGCTGGCGGTAGAGCGCGAGTCCCGGTGAGGTCAGTCGGACAAGCGCGGCAATCAGCAGCATGACCGGTGCGAGCACGACAAGCGCCAGCGCGGCGACGGCGCGATCGACCGCGTACTTGGCGGTGAACAGCCAGCCAGCCGGGTTCACCTGGTCGCTGCGGACGATCGGCACGGCGCCGAGATAGTCCACCTGCAGGCGCTCGCCAAACTCCTCGAGCAACCGCGGCACGAAAGCTGCGCGAACGCCGCGCGTCCGGCAGCGACGAAGCAGGTCGACGAGACGCTCGTAGCCACCTTCGGGGAACGCGATCAGTACCTGCTCGACCGCGTAGCGCTCGAGCACGGCATCGAAATCGTCGAGCGTCCCGATCAAGGGCGGAAGATCGGCAGCCGGAGTCGCCGCGGTCGGCGAGTCCAGGAAGCCGACCGGATCGAGCCCCGCGTCGGGGCGTTCCACGAGGCGACGAGCGAGCGCATGCCCAACCTCGTCGGAGCCTACGATCAGCGTGCGCAGTCCAGACTCCATCTCGCGCCGCGCTCGGCGGGCATCGTAGACCGCACCGAGCCGACCGGCGCACAGGAAGACGCCCGAGAAGGCCCACACACGCACACCCTGCCCGAGCAGATGCGGGCCCCCGCCAGCGAGCACGCGCAAAACGACGAGGCCGATCGCGGCCTGCGTTGCGGCGGCCCATACCTGCCCCAGCCCGTCGACCGCCGAGGCCCGCAAGCGGAATCCGTAGAGGCCGCGACGCCAGAGCGAGAACAGCGTTCCGGCTGCGAACGCCACCGCCCAACCAGCGTCCGCCGGCGCCGCAGACGGGGCAAAGATGGCGCTGGCGAGGATCGCCAAGGCGAGTACGCAAGCGTCGGTCGCGGCGAGCGCGAAGACGGAGCGGCGCTGCGACGCGTGTCGAGCATGCGCGTTGCGCACAGCTCGAGTGGCAACGGCGAGCCGGTTGGGTCCTCGGACACCGGCGACGGCGCCAGCGGGGACGCTGGGCGTGGGCGCGAGTCGAAGCGCGCGTGCCGGCGCGGTGCTCGCCAGCTCGGGCTCCAGCACCGCGTCGATCTCGGTCATCGCCTCCATCGCTCGAGATCCTTAGCTACGCGCGCTTTGGCCGGTTCAGCCGGATCGCCGTGAGAGCCGGCGGATCGCGACACCCACGCAGAGCGTCAGCACGCCCCCGAGGATCACGACGCCCACGTCGAGGCCGGTGAAGGGCATGCCACCGGTCGGCGGGTGTGGCAGGAACGGCGTCGAGCTGTTGTAGGCGTTCGACGACGCCGACTGAGCCATCGCGGTGGTCGCGAAAACGAGCAGGCTGGTCAGCGCCACGAGCGCCACGCCGAGCCGCAACGCGAGCGCCCGCCGGAGGCTACGGCGGCGGCGAGATGCGGAGGGCTTGAGTTCCGAGTTCATTGCGCGATCACTTCCGTTGTGTCCATGGGTCCCCGGGGGATGACGTACGGTTGCCAACCCTCCGTCCGACGGCGGCGGGACTGAGAGTCACCGCGCGTCTGCAGGGCATTTCGGGTCGTGATCACGCTACGGCCCGACAGTCGGACGCGGGAGGGGATTCTTTTGCCTACGTGCGCGTGCCGGCTCCGCGACCGGGGGACATTTCGCCACCGCCTCGTCAGGACGGTCTCACCCACGGGCGGCGGCGGTGGGCACAGGCACTCGATCACCGCGCGAGGCCCTGGCTCGGCGCCGTGCGAGATGTCGCGTGGCGCCAGCTGAGCCTGGGTTACCCGCCAACTCGCAGAAATCTGCCCCATCCGCGCCCGTTCAACGCGCTTACCATGCGCGTCGTGAGCGAGTTCGACTTCGAAGCCGCCGCGGGCGAAGCTTGGCTGCGCCCGCGGCAGGAGCACCAGGGCCTTCAGCGCTACGTCGAGACGATCCGCGAGCGCCTGTGGATGATCGTCGGGATGATGGTCCTGACGGTGGCCGCCGCGGCAGTCTACGTGGCGCTCGCGCCGCGCGTGTACAGCGCCGAGTCCGACATCCTGATCACGCCCGTCTCGAGCGACAACACCGACCTCGTCGGGCTCGGCCTGATCACCGACACCAGTGACCCCACGCGCGACACGCTGACCGGCTCCAAGCTCGTGACGACGGCGGCGGTGGCGCGGCTGGCGGCACAACAGCTCGGTCTCAAGACCACCCCCGACGCGCTGCTCTCCAAGGTCAGCGTGAACCCGGTCGCCTCGAGCAACATCGTCGCGATCGACGCCAACGCGTCGACGCCGGCGCAGGCAGAGGCGATCGCAAACGCGTTCGCCAACGCCACGATCGCCGACCGCACGAATGCGTTGCACGCCGAGCTCGACCAGCTGCTGCCGCTGCTGCGCACGGAGGTCGCGCAGCTGCCGCCGGCGGACCGCGCCGGCCCGGGCTCGCTCGGGGAGCATCTCGCGCTGCTCGAGACCCTCCGCCAGGCCCCCGATCCCACGCTGCGGATCGAGAACCTCGCCCAGCCGCCGACCGGGCCGTCATCGCCGAGAACGAAGCTGATTCTTGGCGCAGCGATTATTGCCGGCCTGATTCTGGGGCTCGCCGCGGCGTTCGGATCGCAGTCGCTCGACCCGCGCCTGCGCCGCGAAGATCAACTGCGCGAGCTGTACCGGATCCCGTTGCTCGCCCGCATCCCACGCCAGCGCCGCCGCCACGGGCCGATCGCGCCGGGGCAGATGACCGGCTCGGGCGAGGAGGCATACAGGACGCTGCGCGCGACGATGCAGGCGTCCACCAGTTCCAGCGGGTCCGAGTCCCGGGCCGTGCTCGTCACCGGATCCTCCCCGGGCGAGGGCAAGACGACGACGGCGCTCAACCTTGCCACGTCGCTCGCCTCGGCCGGCCACCAGGTGATCCTCATCGAGGCGGACATGCGACGGCCAACCGTTGGCGCCGCCCTGCAGATGACGGCGCCGTACGGGATCGCGAGCGTCCTGATCGATCAGGTCAGCCTGCTCGACGCGCTCGTTTGGACGCGCCCCTTCGGTCCTAAGCTCGAGTTCCTGCTCGTGGATCAAGCGGGGCCGCACATGGCCGACCGCCTGTCGCTCCCCGGTGCGCGCAGCCTGATCGACGAGGCCAAGCGTCTGGCCGACTACGTGATCATCGATTCGCCGCCACTGACGGAGGTCATCGACGTTCTCCCACTCGCGCAGCAGGCCGACGACGTCCTGCTCGTCGCGCGGCTAGGGAAGAGCAAGCTCAACAAGCTCACGGACCTCGGGGAGATCCTCCTCGGCGTTGGAATCCGCCCCGTGGGTATCGCGATGGTCGGCGTCGAGCGCGAGAACCGCGCGTACTACTACTACTACGACGACGAGCGCCGCGGCGCGTCTCGCAATGGCTGGTTCCGTGGACGCGGGCGTCACCAGCCCGATGAGCGCGCGCGCGCGTCCGAGCCGGACACCTCGTCAGCCTCCTGAGCGATGGCGCTTCGCGCCGATCTTCCCGCGCGCTGGCTCGCGGCGCTCGGCGCAGGCGCGGTAGCGCTCGGGCTTCTCACGGGCGTCAACCCGACGGTTGGGATCTCGATCGCCTTCGCAATCGCGTTCGCCCTGCTGATGCTGAACAACCTCACCGTCGGTGTGGTGCTGTTCACCGTGATCTCGTTCATCGATGTGATCCAGCTCGACGGCAAGGTCGTGAGCGGAGTCAAGGTCGCGGGTGCCGTGCTGGTTTTCTCGTGGGTAGCGGCGACGGTGACCCAGGGCCGCGAGCGCCGCGGGGACTTTTTCAAGGCGCATCCGGCCTTTGTGTTTGTCATCTTCGCATTTCTCGGATGGGTGCTGCTCAGCGCGGCGTGGGCCGAAAGCCCGTCGGTGGCGATGAGCGCGGCAGGGCGCTACGCGCTGGATGCGTGTCTCTTTCCGATCGTCTACGCCGCGGTAGGACGCCGTGAGCATGTCGTGTGGATCGTCGTGGCGTTCATCGTGGGTGCGCTTATCTCGGTGGCCTACGGGCTCGTTGTCCCCGTCGAGATCGCACGCGACTCCTACAGGCTCGGCGGAGCGGTCGGCGAGGCGAACGAGACGGCCACCGTGCTGATCGCCGCGGTGGTGCTATCGACAGCGGTGCTCGGTTTCATCGGACGCTCGCCGGCACTCAGGCTGGCCGCATTGGGGGGTGGTGTGCTGGCGCTCGCGGGCATGTTCACGACGCTCTCGCGTGCCGGATTCGTCGGCCTGGGCGTGGCCCTGCTTGCCGGCGTGGTGGTCGGAGGGCGCTGGCGTGGCCGGCTGGCGGTGATGGCGGTCTTCGTCGTGGCCGGCACGCTGATATACGTCTTCGCGCTCGCGGGCAGCGCAGCGCAGCAGCACGTCGAGAGCGCGAACACCAGTGGTCGCGCCACGATCTGGCAGGTCGCCTGGCGCGAGGTCAGCGCCCATCCGCTCGTGGGCGTGGGTGCAGATAACTTCAGCGTGTCGTCGATTCACTACATAAATCTACCTGGCGCCATTGGGCAGGGTGATGACACGATCGTCGACCAGCCCAAGGTCGCACACAACATCTACCTGGAGACATGGGCGGACCTCGGCTTGGTGGGCCTGGTCCTGCTGGTCGCGATCATCGGATTTTCGCTGCGGTGTGCGCTGCGCGCCGCGCAGGGCTTCAAGGGTCGCGACCGTCAGCTCGAGCTGATGTCTCGCATGCTGATCGTGGCCATCATCGCGATCCTGGCGGCCGACTTCTTCGCGTCGAATCAGTACAGCAAGCAGCTATGGCTGTTGATGGCGCTCTGCCCCACGATGCTCGCACTGTCAAGGCGCGGCACCACTCTTGCGTCGACGCGATCATGACTCCGCCGACGGGTGCCTCGCCAGCGCGGGTGCGTGTCCTGATGCTCGTCGACTGCCTCGGAGCCAAATCAGGCGGAGCCGAGCGGTTCATGGTCGGACTCGCGACGCATCTCCCGCCGGCGCGCTATGAGGTCTGGGTCTGTACCACTCGGGTAGGGAACGGCCCGCTGATCGACTCTCTCCGCAACGCCGGCGTGAAGCACGTCTCGCTGGGCCGGCGCTCGAAGACCGACCTGCCGCGCCTCCGCGGTCTGGCACGCCTGTTGCGAACCGAGCGCTTCGACATCCTCCACGCGCACATGTTCGGCTCAAACATCTGGGCAACGCTGTTCGGAAGGCTGTTTCGCGTGCCGGTGGTGATCGCGCACGAGCAGACCTGGTCCTACGAAGGCTCCACCGCCCGGCGGCTACTGGACGGG
>Ga0182024_10021701_pt1 | contig 11633 bp, 8 predicted proteins | sample P32metaG_FD_120480 | JGI IMG/M metagenome (GOLD analysis project Ga0182024, IMG submission 120480) | Permafrost microbial communities from Stordalen Mire, Sweden - P3-2 metaG (Illumina Assembly) | ecosystem: Environmental > Terrestrial > Soil > Wetlands > Permafrost | place: Sweden: Stordalen... | reverse complement strand
GTCTTTGCTTTTGCTAGAGAACATGACGGCCTGCCTCTATGAAGTTGCGGGGGTTACGCACCACGTCATCATACCAGACTTCGTAATGGACATGGGGTCCGGTGCTGCGGCCGGTGGACCCCACGCGTCCGATCGCGGCACCTTTTTCGATCCTCATGCCCACCCGTACGGTAATCGCGGAAAGATGACCGTAACGTGTATGAAGCCCCATGCCGTGATCGATTTCCACCATGTTGCCATAACCGCCCCGATTTCCAGCGAAAATAACCGTGCCGGCAGCGGTGGCGCGGACCGAAGTGCCCCAGGGGCCGGCAAAATCCATCCCAGAATGAAAGGCGTAGCGGCCTGTGAAGGGGTCGAGCCGGGGGCCGAAGCCGCTGGAAAGGTCGAAATCCGTGCTGTTGACCGGCAGCGACAGTGGGATATGGCGCATCTCCTGGGAGAGGCCACCCAGCTGGTTCAGGATGGCGCTGGCCTCAAGGTAGGCGGTATCAAAGCCTCGATCGTTAAGCCCGTCCACTTCGATCTGGTCCAGCGGGATTTCCGGACCACCCACGCCTTCATTGGCCTTGTGCTCGAATTGGGTGGGGTTGATCCCGGTGCGCTTGACGATGTCGCGCAGGCTGGCCACGTCGCCGATCACGGCGTCCCGCGTCTTGTCCATCAGCAGGGTCTCGGAATTGCCCATCTCCGCGACACGCGTGGTCTCAACCGCGAGGTCGCGCAATCCCGGATGATTGGCATAGGCCTGCGTCATGACGGCGGGATTTTGGGCCGGGGCAGCGAAAATGGCCGAGGCCATGTGGCGCAACCGGGCGAAGGTCCCATCCAGCAGGCCGGCGTGATCGGGCTTGGCGATGCGGGGTTGCGGCGCGACCGGCTCTGGCATCACCGAAAGCGTGCTGCCGGTGTCGGCTTCATTGTCGAAATTGTCCTGCGTGCCTTCGGGAGCGGTCCCGGAAAACGCTTCGTCCATGCTGGCGCCGGACAATTTCTCGACGGGCAGGGGCGGGGCGGCGCGATCCACGCCGATCGCGGCTTCCATCTGCGTCTTGCGGTTCAGGAAACCGGCGATGGCGTTCTGCTTGGTGGCAAGCGTGTCGGCGGTGGCCTTGAATTTATCCTCCGCGCCTACCAGCGCGCCATTGAGCTCATCATAGGAAATCTGCAGATCGGTCAGCCTGGTTTCATAGGCGACCTGCATTTCCTGATAGCGATGATCCTTGGCGGTGATGATGCGGTCTTTGAAGATCACATTGACGGTAGCGAACGCGACCCAGCCCAGGAAGATCAGGCAGAGACCCGCGAGCGTCGCCTGCAACGTGGGTCCAAAGGTGAAGAACTGTACCCGCCCATCGCTGCGGATATAAATCTGCCGTTCCGGGAAGGTTCTATGGACCCAGGCCCAGACCCGTTCGATCGCCGCGGTCATTTTGGAATTGGCGGGGGATTTGCCGGCCAACGAAGCGGCATCCTCGCCGCCCAGGCCGCGCTGCCAGAAAAAAGAGTGTGACGCCTGGCGCGGCCCGAACCGCCTGAGAAGATTCATTGGCAGCTTCACAGGGCTTTCGCCGCTGCGAGCACGGCCTCCACATGTCCGGGGATTTTGACCTTGTGCCAGGCTTCGGCGATCACGCCCTTGGCATCGACCAGGAACGTGGCACGCTCCATGCCCATATATTTGCGGCCATACATGCTCTTTTCGACCCAAACACCATAGGCTGCGGCGGTCTTGAGGTCGGGATCGGAGCCCAAGGGCAGCTTGAGCTTGTGCTTCTTCTTGAATTTCTCGTGGGATTCGAGACTGTCCTTGGACACGCCGATCACCGCGGTCTCCAATTTCTCAAATTTCCCGAGTGCGGCCGAAAAATCGATTGCCTCCTTGGTGCAGCCCGAGGTGTCGTCCTTGGGATAGAAATAGATCACGAAGGAGCGGCCCTTGAGGCTGGCGCGCGAAATGGCCGCCCCGTCGCCCGTCGCCAATTTGAAATCGGGGGCCTTATCCCCCGCGGATAGACCCCGTGCCGCCGCCGTCATCCCTGCCACCAGCCCAATACCCACCAGCCTTAACTTAAGGGGGGAGAAAAGGCGAGTGCAACCTGCAAAAGCCTTTACAAGATGCTGGGTTATCTGCCCTTTTTAGGCCCAATAGATGCGATAATGGTTTGACTTTCCTTTCTTCCGGACCGTGCCTTTGAGATTGTCTTTCATCAAAATGATCAAGGCCCATCACGTCAGTCACGCCGCCCTGGCTCTGGGGACGGTGACGGCGGCCGTGATCTTTTTCGCTGCCGGCGCGATCATTCGGCTGCTGCTGGGTCCGGTTTCACTGGGACCTTTCGCGGGAACTCTGGAAGGCGCCATCCAGCAGGCGCTGCCGGGCATTACCCTCAAATACGATCAGGCTGCGATCGAATGGACCCGCGATGAAGGCAGGGTCAATCTGGTCGTGCTGGGCGCCAAAGTGCTCGACCGCAATGGCGAGGTGGTGGCCCGGGCGCCCAAGGCCGATATCGATCTCGGCGCCCGTTCCTTCCTCTCCGGCCAGATCCGGGTCCAGCGCATCACCCTGGTGGGCGTGGAGTTGGGCCTGGTGCACATGAAAGATGGCGGCGTGCGTCTTGGCGCCGAAGGCGACAAGAACGCCAATGACGTGCTGATGCGCCTCAACGAGGTGATCGAGGCCAAGGGTTCGGCGACTTCGAGTCTTAAAAGTTTCGCGGTGCGCAATGCCAGGCTGACATTGTTCGATGAAGTGACCGGCCTTCATTTTGTCGCGCCCAAGGCCAGCCTGGTGATGTCGGCCAAGACCAACGCCATCGGTCTTCAGTTCAATTCCGATGTGGTGATTTCTGGCGACACAGCGCATGTGAAGGCGAACATGACCTTGCCGCCCGACCAGGGGCCGATCGTAGGCGACGCGTTGATCACGGGCCTGGATCTGCGCGCACTGGCCGCCAATGCCGAGATGTTCAAACCGCTGGGCAACATGGGACTCTCGGTCAATCTGGCGGCGCGCTATAGCGTGGCGCCGGGCGCCCATCTCACATCTGCGTCCTTTGACCTCACCGCGGCAGGTGGCCTGCCGTTTGCAGCGCTCAAGAGCAAGGAACTGCATGTCCGCCAGTTGCGCCTTTCGGGGAATTACGATGGCGTGAAAAATCATCTGGCGCTCAATCAAGCCGATCTGAACGCGACGGAAGGCGTGGTCCGGCTCAAGGGCGCGGCCGATTTCCATTACGACCAGGGCGCGCTTGCCAGCATCAGCGGCGGTTTCGCGGCCTCGCGCCTGGCGCTGAACATGCCGGGCGTTTTCGCCCAGCCGGTTTCCTTCCAGTCGCTTGAAGCCGATGGCAGCTATCAGATCGCCGGACAGCAATTCACCATCGCGCGCGCCAGCATAACTGCGCCGGGCCTGGCGCTTTCCGGTTCTGGCAGCATCACTTTGGGCGCGAAAGGCCAGACGCCGGGTGTCGCCATGAACGGAAAGGTGGCGCCGCTGCCGGTCAAGATGCTGATGCACTATTGGCCTTTGCGGGTCGCGGAGGGCACGCGGTCCTGGATCAATGACGATATTTTCCAGGGGATTCTGGGCCCCTTTGTCTTCCAGACGAATTTCGCGCCGGGCGTGCTGGATCAAGAATTCATGCCCGATGACGATCTGAAACTGACTTTTGCGATCAGCGGGGTGGAAGGAAATTATGTCACCGGCCTCACCCATCTCACCGGTGTCTCAGGCAACGCCGTCTTGCTGGGCGATACATTCACCGCCGATTTCAAGAGCGGACGGGTGGGCAATTTGGTAGTGCGTGACGGCCAGGCTGTCATCCCCACCTTGCATGTTCACGGCACGGCCGGCCGGTTCACCGCCCATATCGACGGCCAGATGCCCGACATTATGACCTTGGTCGATATGAAGCCCCTGGGCTACGCCACTCGCTTCGGCATCGATCCCAAACAGACCCATGGCGCCGCCAGCACCGATCTTTCCTTCACCGTGCCCATGCTGGAGGATCTGTCGGTTGACGCGGTGGGAATTTCGGTCAAGGCCCAGGTGAGCGATTTTGGCGTGATGCTGGGGCATCTGAAGCTTTCCAATGGTGCGGTGAATTTCGACATCGACAATGACCGTCTCCACCAGACCGGCGCGGTCACCATGGCGGATTCGCGCTTCGTCACCGACTGGGTGGAGGATTTCAAAACCACCAGCCCCATCACCACCCACATCAACGCCAAAGGTATTTTGACCGACGCGGTGCGCCAGGCACTCGGCATCGGGGTGCAGAATGTCTTGACCGGGCCGGTGCTGGTGGACGCGGACCTTGAAGGCCATAGCGGCCAACTCACCACCGCCGATGTCACCATGGATCTCAGCAACGCCGCGCTGACCATTCCCATTCTGCATCTGGGAAAACCGCCGGGGCTTGGCGCCAGCGGCCATGTCGCGGCGAATTTCGCGCCCGGCGACATCCTCCGTGACGAAACCATCCGCGTCACCGGGCCCAATGTCAGCGCCATTGGCACCGCCGATTTCGACCGCAATGGCTCGCTGTCGGTGCTGAATTTTACCTCGGTGAAGATGGGACCGCAGAACGATCTGTCCTTCACGCTCACGCGCACCGCGGCAGGCAATGATTATGTGATGCGCGGCCATTCCCTGGACGGGTCGCTGATCGGACGCGATGTGGGCGAAAGCGGTCCTACCGCGAATGGCGGACCGCATGATGACACCCCGCTGGGGCCGTTTCACATCGACGCCAGGCTCGATCGCCTCGCCATGCGCGATGGCGTGACGATCGCCCCCTTCAATCTCGATTTGGCCGGCGTCGGCGACAAGCCGTCGGCGCTGACTTTTTCCGGCGGGTTGGCAAAGCCGGGCGATTTCACCGGCACCCTCGAGACCACGCCGACGGGCCGCAAAATGACGCTGGAGGCGGGCGATGCGGGCCAATTGATCAAGGGCTTGTTCGCCTTCGATAGCATCAAGGGCGGCGATCTGAAGCTGGTCGCCAATCTGCCCGGCCGCGCCACTGATGCCGATCCCGCACCTGGCAACACGCCCGATTATCAGGGCACCTTGGATATCGACAATTTTCAGGTGCTGAACCAGCCGCTGCTGGCGCGGCTGTTCTCGGCGGGGTCCTTCACCGGCATGGGCGATCTGATGGGCGGCGGGGGCATCTCGCTTGAAAAGATGACGGTACCGTTCAGTTCAAAAAACAATGTGATCGGCGTGCATAGCGCCATCGCCCGGGGACGCGCCGTCGGCGCCACCGCTGACGGCTATGTCGACCGGCCCAAGAACCAGCTGGCGCTCAAAGGATCGTTGATTCCGGCTTACGGCATCAATTCGCTATTCGGCAGCATCCCCGTTTTAGGTAGTGTGCTGGGATCGAAAAAGGGCGAGGGCCTGTTCGCCGCCACCTATTCCGCCACTGGCAACGCCGACGAGCCCAAGATCGAGGTCAATCCGCTGTCGGTGCTGGCGCCGGGTATTTTGCGTCAGATTTTCCAGGGCAGCATTCCTAATCCCAGCAATGCGCCCTCGAACCAGACCACCGCCAACCCACCGGCGACGCAGTCCACCCTCCTCAAACCGGCGCTGCATTAAAGCGGTCTCACCGTGAGATGCGACCGGCGGAGCCGAGCAAATCGATCCAGTGGATCGATTTGAGCATCGAACGCCGCGAGCTTAAGCGAGCGGCGGCACCCTAAACCAAGTCAGGTTGATCTCGGTTTCACAAGCGCGATGTTTTTTCGACCGTGGCGTATGATGAAGCCACCAGTTTGTGGATCGGCGGCATCCCAGCGAACGATCTCGTTGGGATCTACGACGCGCTTCCCGTTAATTGTAACGCCCTCTTTTATCTTATTTCGCGCATCTGAATTCGATTTCGCGAAACCAGCCGCAACAATAAAAGCGGTGTTAGACCGTCCGATCTTCCATTCGTCATTTGGCCCCATATCTATAAATTTGGGGGGAAGGTCCGAGGTAAATATGCCTTCTTTGAAGGCTTGACGAGCGGTCTCGGCTGATTTCTCTGCGGCTTCGCGACCGTGAAGGATCGCTGTAGCTTCAGTGGCCAACGCTATCTTGGCGTCGTTCAACTCCGCGCCCTCAAGCGTTTCCAGGCGCGCGATCTCGCTTTCGGGCAGATCGGTGAAGAGGCGCAGGAAGCGGCCTACGTCGCCGTCCTCGGTGTTGCGCCAGAATTGCCAGTAATCATAGATGCTGAGCATCTCCTTGTTCAGCCACACCGCGCCCGCCGCGGTCTTGCCCATCTTGGCGCCGGAAGTAGTGGTGATGAGCGGCGTGGTCAGGCCGAACAGCTGGGGTGAGCCCATGCGCCGGCCCAGTTCCAGGCCCGACACCACGTTGCCCCATTGATCCGATCCGGAGGATTGCAGGCGGCAGTCATAGCGCTTGTTGAGTTCGACAAAGTCATAAGCCTGCATGATGGAGTAATTGAACTCCAGGAAGGACATGGGCTGCTCGCGGGCGAGCCTGAGCTTCACACTGTCCATGGTGAGCATGCGGTTGACCGAGAAGTGCCGGCCCACCTCCCGCAGGAAGGGAATATATTCGAGCTGGTCGAGCCACTCGGCATTGTCGACCATGATCGCATCCGATGGACCGTCGCCGAACTTCAGCAGATGCCGCACGCCGCTCAGCATGCTCTGCTTGTTTTCTTCGATCTGTTCGGGCGACAGGATCAGCCGGGTTTCATCCTTGCCGCTGGGGTCGCCCGCCTTGGTGGTGCCGCCACCCATCAGGAGGATGGGCCGGTGGCCGGCCTGCTGCAGACGGCGCAAGGTCATCAGCTGCACCAGATTGCCGATATGCATGCTCTTGGCGGTGCAATCGAAGCCGATATAGGCGGTGACGCGTTCGCGGCCGAACAAGGCGTCAAGCTCGGCGGGTGCCGAGCAATCATAATAGGCGCCCCGCGCGGCAAAGGTCTTCAGGAATGCGGACTGGAATTGTGGGGCGCGGTCGGGCATCTATGGAGCAGTCGTCCTTGGCATCGGCAAGCGGGCAATAGCATAGATGGCGGAAATTTCGAAAGTCATCGGGTTGATGAGCGGCACCTCGCTCGACGGTGTGGATGCGGCCCTGATCGAGACAGACGGCGAGGATATGGTGCGCCCCCTGGCCGGGCTCACCATTCCCTATGGCAAGGAAACCAGGGCGCTTTTGCGCGCGGCGCTGCAGGAGGCGCGGGGCGTGGCGGAAGGCGCGCCCGTGCCCTATTCGATCCGCGATGCCGAGCGGCTTTTGACCGAGGCACATGCCGAAGCGGTGAAGGCGCTGCTCAAGAAAACCGGACTGACGGCGGATCAGGTGTCCCTGCTGGGGTTCCACGGCCAGACCATCCTGCACCGGCCCGAGCAGCACTGGACCTGGCAGATCGGCGACGGCGCGCTTCTGGCCCGGCTCACCGGCATCGACGTGGTCAATGATTTCCGCAGCGCCGATGTGAAGGCGGGCGGCCAGGGCGCGCCCCTGATGCCGCTCTATCACGCCGCGATGGCCAGGAAGCTGGGATTGGCGCTTCCGCTGGTGGTGGTGAATATCGGCGGCGTCGCCCAGGTCACTTATATAAGTGACGACACGATCCTGGCGTTCGACACGGGACCGGGCAACGCTCCGATCGACGACTGGATGCTCAAGCACCACGGCAAGCCCGTGGACGAGGACGGCATCTTCGCCCGCACCGGCAAGATCAACGATGCCGCCCTGGACAAAATGCTGGAACATCCCTTCTTTTCCCGCATCCCGCCGAAATCGCTGGATCGTCTCGATTTCGGCATGGACGCGGTCGCCCATCTCAGCCCCGAGGATGGCGCCGCCACCTTGACGGCTTTCACGGCGGCGTCGCTGGCCCGGGCGCGCGAACATTTCCCCGAACCGGCGTCGCTCTGGGCAGTGAGCGGCGGTGGACGCCACAACGTCTTCCTGATGGATCAATTGCGCGCGCGGGTGAATGCCCCTGTGATCTCGGCGGAAAAAGCCGGCTGGGACGGCGATGCCATGGAAGCGGAGGGCTTCGCCTATCTGGCGATGCGCTCGAAGAATGGCCTGCCTCTATCTCTACCGACCACCACTGGTGTCAAAGAACCTATGACCGGCGGCAAATTCCATCGCAAGTCTTGAAGGGCGCGGTTCTTTTGCCCTCGAGCGGCGTCGCGCGTGCTCACGTGCTATTCGCACGCTCTGCGCGCCGCTCCTGGCTAGATGGCAAAATTCCTCGCGCCCTATACGAGCGTCAGCGCCCTTCGCGGGGCTTGCTCATCATATTGGAGACATAGTCCTTCACCGTCTCCACGACTTCCGCCTCATGCTTGTCGAAGAAGTGATTGGCGCCTTCGATCTTCTGGTAGGTGATCTTGATGCCTTTCTGGGCGGTGAGACGGTCCACCAGCTTCTGCACATCGGCTTCCGGCACCACATTGTCCTTGGTGCCATGCACGATCAGGCCCGAGGCCGGGCAGGGAGCAAGGAACGCAAAGTCATACATGCTGGCCGGCGGCGCGATGGAGACGAAGCCGGTGATCTCTGGCCGGCGCATCAGAAGCTGCATGCCGATCCAGGCGCCGAACGAGATGCCGCAAACCCAGACGTTAGAGGGATTGGGATAAAGTGTGTTCATCCAGTCGAGCACCGCGGCGGCATCGGACAACTCGCCCGCGCCATTGTCGAAGGTGCCCTGGCTCCGTCCCACGCCGCGGAAATTGAAGCGCACGGTGGTGCAGCCCAACCCGTGGAACATGTGAAACAGGTCATAGACCAGGGGATTATTCATGGTGCCCCCGAACTGGGGGTGGGGGTGCAGCACCAGCGCCATGGGCGCGCCGATGGCTTTCTGGCGCTGATAACGCGCCTCGATTCGGCCGGCTGAACCGGGAAGAATGATGTCAGGCACGGAACCTCCGCGCCGGGCGGACCTGCAACTTTGTCATAGCGGGAAACTCGGATTTAGGGGCGCCGAAATCATTAGAAATCTGTTCATTTTCAATGGTTTGGCAAACGGACAAGCTGGAATGGCCAAATACTTGACCATGGTGGTAGGGAAATCTATACCCCTGTGGCTGGATTCTAAGGCCTTTTTCCAGTGTGGGCCGCGCTTCTTACACCAAGGGGGCCGCTCACACCTAAGAAAAAACGCCGCCATTTGAAGGAGATCGGACATGAGGCTCAGCACCAAAGGACGGTATGCGGTGATGGCGATGGCCGATCTGGCGGGGCACTCCGTCCCGTCCTCCGAATCCCATCAACAGTCGAAGCCCGTGGCCTTGGCCGATATCGCCGAGCGTCAGGACATTTCGCTCTCCTATCTGGAGCAGCTTTTCGCCAAGCTCAGGCGCGGCGGACTGGTTACCAGCGTGCGCGGCCCCGGCGGCGGCTATCGCCTGGCCCGGCCTTCGGGCGAGCTTCGTATCGCCGACATCATCGTGGCGGTGGATGAGCCGATCGCGGCCACACGCTGCAGTCCCAACGGCTCCAAGGGCTGCACCAAGACGGGTGCGCGCTGCGTCACCCACGATCTGTGGGAGGAACTGGGTCAGCAGATCCATGTGTTCCTCTCCTCGGTCTCGCTGTCCGATGTGGTGGAGCGGCGGGTGCTGGGCAGGTCACGGCCCTGCAATGATTTCGACGGCAATAGCGTCGGCAGCGACGGGGCGACAGCGGATTTCGAAGCGGCCTGATCAACATGGCCTATTGCGATCACAATGCGACGGCGCCGCTCCGGCCTGAAGCCCGCAAGGCGGTCGAGCACGCTTTGTCACTCACTGGCAATCCTTCGTCTGTTCATGCCGGCGGCCGCGCCGCGCGTGCGACGGCCGAAGAGGCGCGCGAAGCCGTGGCGCGTTTGGCCGCAGCGAAATCCGAATCCGTGATCTTCACCAGCGGCGCCACCGAAGCCAATGCGTTGGCATTGTGGGGCGCGGTCGAAGCGGCGATGGATGCGGGCAAACCGATCACGCGGCTGCTGGTTACGGCCATGGAACACAAATCCGTCCTCAAGACCGCCGAAGCGATTGCGGAACGCGTGGCAGGCATCCGCCTCGAGATTGTGCCGGTGACGGCGGACGGTGTTGTGGATATCCAAGCCCTGACCACATTGCTGCAAGGCGAAGGTCGTGCGCTGGTCGCGGTGATGGCGGCCAATAACGAGACTGGCGTGGTGCAGCCTGTCGCGGAGATTTCACGCCTGTGCCGCGCGGCCGGCGCTCTGTTGCTGGTGGATGCGGTGACGGCGGCGGGCAAGATCCCGCTCGATGCCGGGCTTTGCGATTACATGACCCTGTCAGGTCACAAGCTGGGCGCGCCGCAAGGTGTGGGCGCGCTGATTGTAACCGGGCCGCTGGTCCCGCAGTTGGTGGGCGGCGGCCAGCAAAAAGGTTTGCGCGCGGGCACGGAAAATCTTTCCGGTATCGCCGGTTTCGGCGCGGTTGCAAAAGCCGTTCTCTCAAACGACGAAGAGCGCATGTGGCTCGCGACCCTGCGCGATGGTTTCGAGCATGCGTTGAAGGAAGCAGTGCCTGACGCCGTGATCCTGGGCGCGAATGCCCCCCGGCTTGCCAACACCTCCAATGTCGCGCTGCCGGGATTGGCGGCTGAGAATATGGTGATTGCGCTCGATCTGGACGGCGTGATGGTGAGTTCAGGCTCGTCCTGCTCGTCGGGCAAGATCGCTGCCTCGCATGTTCTGGCGGCGATGGGGAAAGGCGATCTTTCTTCCATCCGCGTCAGTTTCGGCTGGAATTCCAGGTCGGAAGATGCCGACGCCGTGATGGCGTCTTTGGTCAAACTCTGGCAGCGCGCCCGTCCGCGCGCCGCCGCGTGAGGAGAAAAAATGTCCTCCGCCGCTCTTGAAACCAAGCAGCAAGTCGCCGAACTGGGCGAGAAGTATAAATACGGCTTCGTCACCGACATCGAGATGGAGCGCGCACCCAAGGGTCTCAACGAAGACACGGTGCGCTATATTTCGGGCAAGAAAGGCGAGCCGGACTGGATGCTGGAATGGCGGCTGGGCGCGTTCCGCCGCTGGCTCTCGATGCGCGAGCCCGCATGGGCCAAAGTACATTATCCGCCCATCGATTATCAGGGCGCTTATTATTACGCTGCGCCCAAGAACCAGCCCAAGAAACAGTCGCTGGATGAAGTCGATCCCAAGCTGCTGGAGACTTACAAAAAGCTGGGCATTCCCTTGTCCGAGCAGATGGCGCTGGCCGGTGTCGCGGTGGACGCGGTGTTCGATTCCGTTTCCGTCGCCACCACCTTCAAGGAAAAGCTCAACGAGGCGGGTGTGATCTTCTGCCCGATCTCGGAAGCGATCCGCGACTATCCCGAACTGGTGAAGAAATATCTGGGCACGGTGGTGCCGGTCACCGACAATTTCTTCGCCACCTTGAATTCGGCGGTCTTTTCCGACGGCACCTTCGTCTATGTGCCCAAGGGTGTGCGCTGCCCGATGGAGCTGTCCACCTATTTCCGCATCAACGCCAGCGAGACCGGTCAGTTCGAGCGCACCTTGATCGTGGCGGATGAGGGCGCCTACGTCTCTTACTTGGAAGGCTGCACCGCGCCCAAGCGCGACGAGAACCAGCTTCATGCCGCGGTGGTCGAG
>Ga0182024_10021700_pt1 | contig 11633 bp, 9 predicted proteins | sample P32metaG_FD_120480 | JGI IMG/M metagenome (GOLD analysis project Ga0182024, IMG submission 120480) | Permafrost microbial communities from Stordalen Mire, Sweden - P3-2 metaG (Illumina Assembly) | ecosystem: Environmental > Terrestrial > Soil > Wetlands > Permafrost | place: Sweden: Stordalen... | reverse complement strand
GTGAAGTTGCGCTCGGCCAGGACAGTACGGATGGCTTCGCGGTCCGCGCCGGTGCCACGTTCAAGAGCGTGGATGACGGCCAGCGTGGCCTTGCCTTCGCGCAGATCGCTGGCGACGGGCTTGCCGAGCACGCCTTCCGCGGCGGTAAGGTCGAGCACGTCGTCGACGATCTGGAAGGCGAGGCCGAGGTTGCGGCCGTACTCGCCGAGCTGGGAGTCGACCTCGGGCGTGGCCTGCATGATGGCCGCGCCGAGCTGCATGGAGACGGAGAAGAGGCAGGCGGTCTTGCGATAGATGAGGTCGAAGTACTCTTCCTCGTTGATCAGGTGGCCGAGCTTCTGCATCTGCAGCAGCTCGCCCTCCACCATCTGCTGGGTGAGCGAGATGAGCAGATCGAGCACGCGGAAGTTGCGTTCCTCGAGCGCGGCCGAGAAGGCCTGCATGTAGAGCCAGTCGCCGGCGAGGACGCACTTGGCGTTGCCCCATGTAGTGTTGGAAGAGGGACGGCCGCGGCGTGTGTCGGCCTCGTCGATGATGTCGTCATGGACCAGCGTGGCGGTGTGCAGCATCTCGACCACCGCGCCGAGGCGGATGCGCGAGTGGGTTTCGCAGCCGAGGGCCTTGGCGGAGAGCAGCAGCAGCAGCGGGCGGATGCGCTTGCCGCCGCCGGAGATGAGGTAGCGGGCGATGTCGGTGATGACTTCGACGTCGGAGTCGGACTTGCGCGTGAACTCCTGCTCGATGGCCGCGAGGTCGTCGCGCAGAAGGTCAAAGACCTCCTTGGCGGTCGCGATGGAGAGGGCGCTCACTGGAGATTAGAGTAGCAAAGAGAGTGGTTCGACTGCGCGATTACCGCCTTGCTAGCGCGGCTTCGTCTGCGGGCGGCAGTCACGTGGCGCTAGCTGCGGTAGTTGGTGAACTGCAGCGCGACGCCGAAGTCGCCGGCGCGCAGCTTGGCCATGATCTGCTGCAGCACGTCCTTATCTTTGCTGACTACACGGACGGTATCGCCCTGGATCGAGGCCTGCGCCTTGACCTTGGACTCCTTGATCATGGCGACGATCTTTTTGGCGGCGTCGGAGTTGACGCCCTGCTTGAGGGTGATCTTCTGGCGGACCGAGGAGTTGGTGGCGGGCTCGACTTTGCCGTATTCGAGGTTCTTGAGCGAGATGCCGCGCTTGACCAGCTTCTGCGAGAGGATCTCGATGACGGCCTTGAGCGAATACTCGCTCTGGCTGGCGAGCTGAATGGCCTCGTTGCCCTCGAGCTCGATCTTGGATTTCGAGTCCTTGAGGTCGAAGCGCGCGTGCACTTCCTTCGAGGCTTGCTCGATTGCGTTCTTCGCTTCCTGGAGGTCTACTTTGCTGACGACGTCGAAGCTGTTGTCGGATGCCATGGGGGAAGTATAAAGCTAGTTGCTAGTTGCCAGGGGGACTCTGCACAAGTTCTGCGACCGTGGCATCTGGAGGCCAGGGGCATCAAGATACAGACCGGCACGATCGTGGATGCGAGCATTATCCATGCGCCTTCGTTTACCGGCCTCCGGACGCAGCTCTACCCGAAACACTGTCATCTGTCGCTGCAACTACCCGCAGCCTGATCATCACAGGCCTAAGCAGAGTCTCCCTAGCGCGTCACGGCGAAGGCATAGAGGGTGTCGTGCGCCGCGACGATCAGATATTGCTTGCCCGCGAGCGTGTAGGTCTCAGGTCCGTTGGTTACGCCGGCTGCAAGATCGGCATGCCACAGGATCTTTCCGTCCCCGGCGTCAAAAGCGATCAGATGCCGCGAACCATCTCCAGAGAAGACCAGCCTGCCCGCGGTGCTCAGCACCCCTGAGACTCCGATGTCGCCCGGGTAATCATGCTCCCAGACAATCTTTCCTGTCCTGTAGTCCAGGGCGCGGAGCGACGCCTGCATGTGACCCACCTGGCGCTGAACGGCCGCGTAGCCCTCCGGGTTCGGGTCAGTGTCCGTCAGATAAAACACGCTGTAGGAATTGAAGGCATTCACATAGAACAGCCCGGTCTGCGGACTGAAGCTCGGCGCAAACCAGTTTGTCGCGCCGCCTGCCTGAGGAGAAACCAGCGTGCCCGCGACACTCGGCTCTTTCCCCGGATCGTAGATTGGGCTCCCGTTCTTATCTACGCCCTTCGACCAGTTCATGGTCTCGATATAGGGTTGGCTCACAATATTTTCCCCCGTGACGCGATCGAGCAGGAAGAAGTAGCCGTTCCGGTCCGCCTGCGCCACCAGCTTGCGCGGCTTCCCATCAATCTCACCGTCAAGCAGCACCGGCGTTTGCGTGGAGTCCCAATCGTGTGTGTCATGCGGAGAAGCCTGGAAGTACCACGCCAATTTTCCCGTATCAATATTCAGGGCCACGATGGAGCAAGTGAAAAGGTTCGTCCCCCTGCGGCTCACTCCGGACATTACGGGGTTAGGGTTGCCGGTGCCGAGATAGTAGAGCTTCAGCTCGGGATCGTAGGTGCCGGGCACCCACGTCATGCCTCCGCCGTGACGCATCGCCGCCTCGTCCGGCCAGGAATCGGACCCGGGATCGCCCTTCTTGAGTGGCTCGGTGTACCAGCGCCATTGCACCTCGCCGGTTGCCGGATCGCGTGATTCCAGAAACCCCGGCACATCGAGTAAGTCTCCACTTACCCCTACGAGCACATGGTTGCCAACCACAATGGGAGCAACTGAGAGGTAATACTCCTGCTTGAAATCGACGACTTTCTTATGCCATCGCTCTTTGCCGGTCTTGGCCTCCAGGGAGACCAGATAGCCATCGGGCGTCGCGTAATAGAGCCACGCTCCATACATCCCGACCCCGCGATTGCCGACATGCACTCCGCCAAGCGTATGCCAGAAGAAATGCCAAAGCTCATGCCCATCGCGCGCATCCACCGCCCACACGTGATCGGGAGTGGAAAAATAGAGCACCCCATCCACCATCAACAGGCTCGCCTTCACAATCCGGGCCGATGAGTCGACCGGTGCACCCGCGGCCGGAACCGGCCCCTCGCCACCAGTCTGCGTATCCCCGCCATCGCCCGTATTCAACCGATAGCTCCACGCCGGCTTCAGGTCCTTGACGGTCGCCTGGTTAATTTCCGTCAAACTACTGAAGCGCCGTCCCGAATAGTCCCCATTGAACGTAGGCCACGCATCGGCCAGAGGTGTCTGCAGCAGTTTGGGATCGAGTGCCTGCGCCCACACCGCGAGTGGAAGCAAAGTGAGCATCAAACAGAGGAGGGGCCCGCATTTCTTCATTTGAGCGTCACCAGATAAGCCGTTAAGTTATGAATATCGGAGTCCGTGTACTTGCTCAGCAGATCGATATGCTTCTGCAGGGGATCCTTTAGCACGACACGCGGCATATCTCCGTCACGCGGGAAAGACCGGCGTTCTCCTTTGCTATCGATCAAGGTCAAGCTGAAGTCATCGATGGCCGCAAGATGGCCTTCGTAGCTTTCACCCGAGGGCAAGGTGACGGTGGCCTCGATCGCCGCACCATCCGACTGTGGGCGCCCGCGCGGGCTTGTCTCGCCCCTGGGCATGATAAGTCTCTGTTGCAGGTCTACTGGCGCGTACTTTGACCCGATGTGCGCGAAGTCGCCCGTAACCGAGTGGCAACTACTGCACCCGCCCGCACCGTTGAAGTAAGCCTCGCCTGCCTTGGCGTCCCCCACTACGATATTCAGCACCGGGAATGTGTTGAACGCTGCGTCGGCACGCACCTGGTTGTGCAGAAAGGTCACAAGATCGTTCAGCTGGTCATCGGTAAAAGCAAATTTCGGCATCCCCCGGTCGAGCCGCCCGTTCGAGACAACCGCCCCGATAAGCTCGCCGCGGTCATCGTCCAGCACGATAAGGGACCGGATCAGGTCCGGGCCGGTCTCACCCCCATTGGCGTGGGCGCCATGGCAGAAACTACAGTTGGAGGAGAAAAGCGCCTTACCGCGTTCGACCGATGCCGGGTCTGGTTTCTTGGAAGAGTTTGTCTGGGCTGACACCGGAGCCGCAGCAGCCGTGCTACTCGCCTTCGGAGCCTGGTTCTGTCCCACGAGGTGAAAGGCAAACCCGCCGCTCGCCAGCGCAAGCGCAAGCACCAGAGCCTTGGAGATGAAGAGCGGTGCCTTTCTAATCACAGTATTCGACAGCGCCATGCCCCTAGATCCAAGAAAGCCGTATTTTGGTGTACCCACTTCATGGCGAATTGTACCCCAATCTATAACCCGGCTTATGGGCTGCTCTGGGCGCACTTCCGCGAACGACTATGAGCGCGGAAATCAGACAAGCTGGAAATCAGACAAGCAATTGATGGTCTCGAAACATTTGATCGAACGAGGATGTTCGGAGAAGTGCGGGGAAATCCCGTCGAGAAAGCTCGGCGGTTCCGCAAACTCGACGATGAGAATGTCTCGCACGGCCGTCAGTTTGCCGTCGGTTGCTCCTCAATGCGGTCGATAACAAATACCGGCATGGGACGTACTTGCTTCTCCAGCCTCAGGCCCAGCTGGCTCTTAATGGCGTCATAGAGGCTGATTGCTCCGCTCGGGTCCCCAGCCTGCTGTGCGCCATCGGGCGGCGGAGCGCCGCCTGCCTGAAGACGTTGGATGCTGCTGAAGCTCAGCGTGAAATTGTAGGAGCCCTTCAGCCCAGTGTCGTCAACAACGGTCCTATAAATCATTCCGCCGGCAAAGGACTGAAACTCCATGCCGAGTTGCGGCATGGTCATGTTTTGACAGGTTACGAGGCGGTCTATCACAGGGTCGGCGAGCCGCGGGTCCTTGCCGTCGGCTCCCGGACCTTCGACGCATAGGGTCCGGGCCCTGGGGTCCGCGGGGGTGAGCTTGGGACTGACGGCAATCAGGTGATACGCGGTGACGGGACGGTCCTCCCAGTGGAACTTCATCTGGAAGCGATCTTCGATGAGGGTGCGCAGCATCTCCCGCATTTGCTGGAAGAGCAGTGCCTGGGGTTTGGCCGGGGCGCCGTTGGAAGTGTCAGCGGAGAGCTTGGCGAGGATGTCGAAATGGTCCTCATCCAGCCACTTCGGTGCGCCCACCAGCAATTCCCGATCGTAAGGGTCTAGGTCCCAGGCAGTCTGCAGGAGCGATTTGAGAGTCGTGTTTTGAACGGTGATTTGATCGCCCTGAAACCTGAACATTCCCCTCTCATCCGGTTTAGAGGGTTTGATGGTTGCCACTTCAAATTGAGGCGGCGGCAGCGGAGGCATGCGCTTGGCCAGATCGGACGGGTTGGGCGTCGGCGTCTCGTTTACGCTATCGACGATAAGCACGGGCACAGGCGCCGTTTCGCGAGTCAGCTTAAGGCCCAGTTGCTTGTCTACGGCGTCGGGGATGGAAATGTAGTCGGTCCCTGCGCTCTCGATCAGCGCACCGCTCGGAGTCCACTTGAAGTCGAAGTCGTAGCCTCCCTTGAGTCCAGTGGAATCGACGAGCGGTTTGGTGTTTTCGGACATCCAGGTGGCGCCGCCGCCTCTTATCATGTGCAGGAACTCCGCGAACTGCTCCATGGTCTCGTTATGGCAGGCAACCGTGATCTGAGGAACGGCGCCGGGAGACTGATTGGCCGGCATCGGCTGCCCCTTACAGCCGAAATCGTCCGTCCCATCCGATTGCTTCAGGTTGGCTTTCCCCTTGGGGGCGCTGAGCACGTAAGCCTGCATGGGCGTGGTGCCGGTATGGACCACAAGACTGAATCTTTGCGCCAGCAATGACTGAAGCCTCACCTTATCGCATTGCCACGTCACTGTCGACGGGGCTTCAACCGTGAGCGACGGCGAGCGATGGGTCATGCGGGAACCTTAGCGCGGGCGTGGTGTCTATTGATGCAGGACGCATCCCCTCGCAGGTGCGCACCGGGTGGTCACTGGAAATCGAGGCCGCCGTCGTTGGATCGATCGATAACGGAGGTGCCTATGTTTGAGGGAAGTCTGGTGGAGTCGCGTGGATTGGCGGTTTCGCGGGCGCAGCGATGGTCGGCGCTGGGCTCGGCTGCATTTCAAATGATGCTAGCGGCGCTGATCGTCACCCTTCCGCTGCTGCGTCCGCAGACGCTGACTCATCTTTGGCCGGCGCCTCCGCTGCTGACGGCGCCACTGTCTCCCAGGCCGCCGGAGCCGCCGGTGCGAGTGGAGACGGCAAGCGAGGCGACGTCGCAGGCATTCAGTGCGCCTGCGGCACCGGCGCCGATTGAGAGCGGGACAAGACATTTCTCGCTGACACATGGAGTGCCGGATGACTCCGGACCACCGCGTCCGATCACGACGATCCAGATTGGCGGAGGGCCGGTGGGACTGCCGCTGCTGGGCGGGGCGAACGCGGGGCCGCGCGTCGCGGTGGTGCGGGAGCGGCAGGCGGAGGGGCTGCATGTGTCGACGGGGGTCTCGCAGGGAATGCTGCTGGCGCCGATCCGGCCGGTGTATCCGGCGATCGCGCGGGCTGCGGGCATCCAGGGGACGGTGGTGATCGAGGCGACGATCTCCAAGGCGGGGCGGATCGAGAGCCTGCGCGCGGTGAGCGGCCCGGCGATGCTGCAGCGGGCGGCGCTCGACGCCGTCGCCGCGGCACGCTACCGGCCGTATCTGCTGAGCGGCGAGCCGGTCGAGGTGCAGACCACAGTGAGGGTGGTGTTCACTCTGGGCGAGTGAGCGGATGAATGGGCCATGGCGCCTTAATGTGCCATGGCGCCGCGCAGCGTGCTCTCGCACCGGCACAGGACACGGCATCTAAGATAAGAGAGGCATGCCGAGGGATCCACGACAACGGCGGTTGCGGGCTGATGCGGCGCGCATGCGCGGCGGAGTTCCTCGTGTCCGCGGGGCGGGTTGTGACCGAGGCAACCAGAGCCGCGCGGTGGCATTGTGAGGCGAGACGAGCCGCGGTTGCTGATCGAGGCGACCTGCCTGGGCGTGGTGGGCGCGCTGGCGGCGCGGCTCTTTACCTGGATGCTGAGGATCTGCCAGAGACTGCTGCTGGAGCGGATGGCGGGTTACCGGCCGCCGGGAATCGTCAGCGAGGGCGGATCGCTGATCCAGGTGATCGGGCCGCATGGACTGTGGCTAGTGCCGCTGGTGACGACGCTGGGCGGGTTGATCTCCGGCTGGCTGGTGTACACGTTTGCGCCGGAGGCGGAGGGCCACGGGACGGACGCGGTGGTGCGGGCCTTCCACGGCGAAGGGAGCTTACGCGGGCGGGTGGCGCCGGTGAAGTTGCTGGCCTCGGCGATCACGATTGGCTCGGGCGGTTCGGCGGGGCGCGAGGGGCCGATCGCACTGATCAGCGCGGCGGTGGGCTCCATCTATGCGAAGCTGGCGCGGCGGGGCGAGGAGGAGCGGCGCATTCTTCTGCTGGCAGGGATGGCGGCGGGGCTGGCAGCGATCTTCCGCACGCCGATGGGCACAGGCGTCTTCGCCGTGGAGGTGCTGTACGACGGCATGGACTTCGAGACTGGGGCGCTGCTCTACACCATGCTGGCGTCTGGGGTGGCGTACGCGGTGAATGGGCTGTTCGTGGGCTGGCAGCCGCTGTTCCATGTGGCGGTGGCGTCGGCGCCGCCTTTGCGCGACTACGGGTGGTTCATGGCGCTGGGGCTGCTGGCGGGGCTGGCGGCGACGGCGGTGCCGGAGGTCTTCTATCGCGCACGCGACGCCTTCCGCGCGCTGCCGATTCCGCGATGGATCAAGCCGGGACTGGGTGGGCTGGGCGTGGGAGTGATCGCACTGTGGCTGCCGCAGGTGCTGGGCGGCGGCTACGGATGGATGCAGGAGGCGATGAACGGGACGCTGGCGGTGAAGCTGATGCTGGTGCTGATCGCGGCGAAGCTGGTGGCATTTGCGCTGACCGTATCGTCGGGCGGCTCGGGCGGTGTATTCGCGCCGTCGCTGTTCATCGGGGGGATGCTGGGCGGGTCGTGCGCGGCGGTGTTTCATCAGCCCACAGCGGTCTTTGTGGTGGTGGGCATGGCGGCGGTGTTTGGCGCGGCAGCGCGTGTGCCCATCGCGACCATGCTGATGGTGACGGAGATGGCGGGCGGGTATCAGCTGCTGGTGCCTGCGGGCTGCGCCGTGATGCTGAGCTACCTGCTGCAGGTGAACCTGAGCCAAAGGCTGCGTTACGGCAGCCTATACGAGGCGCAGGTGCCGCTGACGGAGGACTCGCCGGCGCATTATCTCGACCATGTGCGAGTGGCGCTTTCACTGCTGGGCCGGCGGAAGCTGCCGGAAGCAGGGCAACTGGCGCAGGCGGGACAGGTGGACCTGCTGCGGCTGCTGCGATCGCGGGTGCGCCTGAACCTGCCGGGCGGGCGGCAACTGCTGCTGCGGCAGCTGGCGCCGGGGAGCCGCTTTGTGGGCGGCCCGATCCGCGAGTTGTATCGAGCGGGCGGGACAAGCGACCTTGAGGTGGTGGCTGTAAGGCGTCGGGAGCACGTGCTGCTGCCACACGAGGACACGGTGCTGGAGCCGAACGACCGGCTCATCCTGATCGCTTCGGAGGCGGCGCTCCGGCCGCTGGAGGCGGCGCTAACGCCGCTGGACGAGGTGCAGGCCGCAGAAACGACGGGGCCGGCGCAGGAGACCAGTCAAAAGACGACCACGGATATGCACGGATCATCTACTCACGGATCAGCGCGGAACTAAGACCTTTGATCGGCCTTATCCGTGTTCCTCCGTGGCAATCCTTGGTTGGTCTTTGCTTCAGGTGTAGTTGGTCATTGCTTCAGGCGGATTTGAGTCGCTGCGCGCGGGCGATAGCGGGCGGCTCCGTGACGTCGGGCTCTTCGACGTAATCGAGCAGCGGATAGCCGGCCTGCTTCCAGCCGTCGAAGCCGCCGCGCAGCGGGCGCACGCGCGTGATGCCCAGGCGATGCAGTTGCAGGGCGACCTTGGCGCTGGTCTCCTCCGACGGGCAGGTGCAGTAGAGGATGATGTCGCGGTCGCGCGGAATCTGGTCGGCGAGCAGGGCGAGTTCCGCCGGGCCGATGCGGACCGCGCCAGGCAGCACCCGAGGATCGGGCAGATAGTCCAGCGGATGGCGCAGGTCGATGATGTAGGGTCTGCAAACGGCGCCGTTGCCGGCCTGATCGAGCATGGCCTTGACCTCCGCCGGCTCGATGCGCAGTTCGCGGACCTGAGCCATGAAGCGCCGCTGCTTGAGCACGCGCCAGAGGAAGAAGCCGAGCACGAGCAGAACGAAGACCAGCACAGCGAAGTGGCTGAGCAGGCCGAAGAAGACCTGGCTGCGTTTTGCGACATCGCCGAAGAAGTGGCCGGCAAGCAGGAAGCTGAGCGACCAGAGCAGCGTCCCGGAGAGGTCGTAGAGCAGGAAGCTCGAATAGCGCATGCCGGTCTCTCCGGCGATGGGCGGAGCTACGGTGGAAAGCCCAGGGACGAACTTGGCGAAGAGCAGCGTCTCTGGGCCGCGACGGGTAAAGTAGCCCTCCGTCTTGGCCACACAGGTGGTGGCCTCGAGCGAGAGTCTGCAGAGCAGGCTGATGACACGGGTGCCGTAGCGCCGACCCAGCGCGTACCAGGTGGTGTCCGCGATGAGGCAGGCCAATACCACCACGAAGACCGCGGGAATTAAATGCACGCGGTGGGTAGCGCTCAGCGTGCCCGCGGTCAGCAGCAGCGGAATGCTGGGGAAAGGCACGCCGAGTTGTTCCAGCAGCACCCAGAGAAAGAGGATGGCGTAGGCATGGCCGACGAAGAATTCGATGGCGATCGGCATGGAGGACTCACCTCCTGTATAGATGACGGCGGGCGGCGCCGGGATGGCAAATTATGAGCCGCACGGCGTTGCCGCCGGCTTTACATCGCGGGAGGATGGTGCGGGTCGACCGCTGCGGCCTTGGGAACGCTCTTGACTCCGCCGGGATTGACTGAGTCGCGCAGCTCCTTCGACGGCTTGAAGAACGGGACACGCTTGGCAGGGACGTCCACGCGTTCGCCGGTCTTGGGGTTGCGGCCGATGCGGGAGTTGCGCTGGCGGGTGCGGAAGCTGCCGAAGCCGCGGATCTCAATCTTGTCACCGGCCTTCAACGCCCCAATGACGGACTCAAAGAGCGTGTCGACAATGATTTCGCCGTCGCGTCGTGTAAGGTCGCCGAGAGCGGTTACGCGGTCGACAAGGTCGGCTTTCGTCATCGTGGTGTCTCCTCGCATGGTTGTGCTTGATCCTAGCTTAACGCTGATTGTAGATGGGATGCAGGATTTAAGGCAGGTGGAAAGCGAAATAATCCTGGGAGGGAGGACCGGCGGCGGACCCTATTCCCGGCCGCCGGGGGGATTTTTCGGTCATTTTGCCCCCGAATCGGGCAAATTGACCGGCCTTGAGGAGGGCATGAGGGGGCAAAGATACCGCTGAGGCGCTTCCCAGCGGTGTGATCTCCGGTTGACCATTGCGCGGAGCGATTCGTCCTAAAGGTAGTCGTCTGGAAGTCGCGAGGCGCCCCAAGAAAAAAAGGCGGCACGGACGGTGGATTGTCCGTGCCGGGAGGCCAGTGACGCAACTTATATCGACCGGAGGCGGCTTGCCTGCCTGCGACGGCCGAAAGCCCGTGAGCAGATCTGCTCTGCTCCAGAGCATACCACGCAACCCGGTGGGCGTGCACGGGCGCTTGCCGGGCGCGGCTTGGACGGGGCGGCCCTGTGGGTTGGCCCTACCCGAACCTCTCAGGTGTCGGCGTCGAGGGTGTGGGCCATCGCTGCGTCGCGCGCGGTAATGCCGCCCGCGTCGTGCGAGACGAGAGCCAGCTTGACCCGGTTGTAACGAATGTCGATGTCAGGATGATGTCCCGCCTCTTCGGCGAGTTGCGCGACACGGTTGACGAAGGCCATCGCCTTGACGAAGTCGGCGAAGATCCATAGGCGGACCAGCTGGCCGTCTTCAATCGCCCATTGGGGAAGATCGCGCGCGAGGCCTTTGAGTTCCTCTTCGGACAGAGTCTGCTTGCCGGATTGCATATCACCACCTCCAGAACCCGATCGCAGGGGTGATGGTAAGCCGACGGCGGCGAGTGCGCAAGCGGGTGCGCCGGGCGCGAGGGCAGCGATCTAGACGGAGACGCCGCGGATTCCATAGGAACCGCCCTCTACCTGACGGCGAAGATTAATCCACAGCTCCTCGGGCATGCGGAGGAAGACCTCGACGATCGCGGGATCGAACTGGCCTCCGCTGCATCGCAGGATCTCGGTGCGCGCCTCGGCGAAGCTGCGTCCTTTGCGGTACGGCCGGTCGGAGGTAATGGCGTCGAGCGTATCGGCGATGGCGAAGATACGAGCGCCGAGCGGAATCTCGTCGCCGCGCAGGCCGCGCGGATAGCCCCGGCCGTCATAAGTCTCCTGATGGGTGTAGACGATCTCTGAGACCTGGTGCAGGAAGGGAATCTTGCGCACCATCTCATACCCGCGCACGCAGTGCTGGCGCATCACCTCCATCTCTTCCGAGGTCAGCTTGCCCGGTTTGAGCAGGATCTGGTCGGGGATGGCGATCTTGCCGATGTCGTGCAGGAAGGCGCCGCGCGCGATGGTGCGAAGGTGCTCCGTGTCGAGGCCGATCTCGCGGGCGAGCGAGATGGTGTAGGCCGTGACGCGGCGGGAG
>Ga0182024_10021699_pt1 | contig 11633 bp, 11 predicted proteins | sample P32metaG_FD_120480 | JGI IMG/M metagenome (GOLD analysis project Ga0182024, IMG submission 120480) | Permafrost microbial communities from Stordalen Mire, Sweden - P3-2 metaG (Illumina Assembly) | ecosystem: Environmental > Terrestrial > Soil > Wetlands > Permafrost | place: Sweden: Stordalen... | reverse complement strand
TCTACTGCTGCGCCTACGGCCTCGATGACCTTTATCGCTTGCGGGATGACTTCTTTCCCGATGCCGTCGCCGGGAATTACGGCAATGCGTTTCTTCGCGCTCACGATGGCAACGTTAGCACAGCGAGGGACAATTCTTAAACTTAGTGCGTAGAGACGCGGCTTGCCGCGTCTCCCAGGCCCGACGAACAGCATCTCTATGGAGCGATGGAGCGGCGGGAGCGCGCCTGTTCGTTATAATTAGAAATTGAACTTATGACATCGATGACAGTATCTGGGACCAATTTACGCGAGCACCGGGCGGCAGCTGCCGATTTCGGCGACCCTCGCGCTGAGTTTCAATCGTTGCTGGGTAGCTGCGGAATCCATGACCTGAGTTCGCGTGCCAAGATCGCGATCACTGGCGGCGACCGAGTTCGCTGGCTCAATGGAATGGTCTCAAATAACATTCGCGATCTGGCTTCAGGGCATGGCGTGTATGCATTTCTGCTGAATGCGCAGGGACGCATCCAAGCCGATCTTTATACTTTTCAACGTGGTGAATCGCTGCTCATCGACACAGAAGGCCCGCAAAAGGAAAAAATATTGCAGTTGTTTGATCGCTACATCATCGCCGACGATGTTGAGATTGCGGACGTCGGTGACACAATTGTGGCGATTGGGCTGACTGGTCCCGAGGCGCGCGCTGTTGTGGAGCGAGCCGGTATTGTCGTTCCAGATCTGGCTCACTTGCAATTCGCGGATACCTCGTGGCAACAGAAGAGCGTTACGGTCTTACGTTCCGGCGAAGAAGCTCGCGAATCGTGGCAACTGTGGATTTCACCTGACCAGGCCGGAGAGTTGTGGGATGCGCTGGTCAAAGCAGGAGCTCGTCCTGCAGGAACGGCGGCGCTGAATCTCTTTCGTATTTCGCGGGGCATTCCGCAATTTGGGGTGGACATTCGCGACCGCGATCTGCCGCAGGAAACGGGACAAACTCGAGCGTTGAATTTTACCAAGGGATGTTATCTTGGGCAGGAGATCGTCGAGCGTATTCGCTCGCGTGGGGCCGTGCATCGGCAGTTTGGAGCGTTCGACGTTGACGGGACGTTGCCGGAACCGGGCACTAAGATTCTTGCTGGAGAAAAAGAGGCGGAAAAAGAAGTAGGAGAGATTACGAGCAGGGCCATTTTACCGTTGCTTGGCGGAGATCGTGCGGTGGCGCTGGGCTATTTGCGTCGCGAGGCAGCAGGAAAACAGTTGCGAGTGGGGACGGCGACTGTAAAGCCATTGGCGCTTCCGATTATTTAAGCTACCGCGAATGATTTCGCAAATTTTATTTCAAATAAAATCGGGAATTTCCATTTCATCGAACTATTTTAATAGAACTACAAGAGATCCCAAATTTCAAAATAGCAGGTCAAAATTATGGCTCAGAAGAGAAAAGAAGAAACCGAATTTAAAGTGAGCGACCGGCGCTTGTTTACCTCCGAGGGAGAACTGCGCGACGCGGCGGACGAACAAGCACCCACTCCCGTTGCTACGGTGGCTGTGGCGGCGGAGAAGCCGCCGGCTGCAACTTCAGCGGCCAAGTCCGCTCCAACTCCGGCTGCTACCATCGCGGAAGCGGCGCCCCATGCACCATCTGCGGAAGCAGAGTCGGATGTTCCCGAACCGCCGAGCGCTTCCGAACAGCAAGCGCAGCACGAGGCATACAGCAAGTCGTCGCGCGATCTGGATAAACAGGTAGAGTTGAGCGGGCATTCGGCCAAAGAACTCGAGATGAGCTTTGAACGCTTCATGGCTTCGCTGTATATGACGGCCATGATGCATCTTGGACTCATGCATGAAAAGGGCGGCCATCCAGGAGTTGACATAATCGGGGCGCGACAGACGATTGACACACTGGGAATGATCGCCGAGAAGACTAAAGGCAATCTGACACCGAAAGAACAGGGATTTTTGCAGAACTGCCTCTATGAACTGCGCATGGCATATGTGGAAGTGACGAATGCCAACGCGCATCCTCCGCAAGCGCCGGAGCCGCATACGGGTACCAACGGCTGAATCCAGGCGAACTGATGCAGGCCATCTAATGCGGGCGATTCTGACGGTGTTGGGGAGCGGCACATCGATGGGCGTTCCCACGATTGGCTGCGACTGCGCCGTCTGCCATTCGTCCGATCCGCGCGACCGGCGCACTCGTCCGTCTGTAATGCTGAGTTACGGCGGATGGAACGTGCTCATCGACACCACTCCTGATTTCCGCGAGCAGGCGCTGCGCGAGAAAATTATTCATCTCGATGCTGTGCTCTATACGCACACCCATGCCGATCACATTCTCGGCATCGACGATCTGCGGCCTCTGACTTATCAGCACAAGCCGGGGAAGATGCCGCTTTACGCCACGCCCCATGCGTGCGAAGTTTTGCGGAATATGTTCCAGTACATTTTTAAACCCACTTACAGATTTGGCGGGCTGCCGCAGGTGGAGTTACATCCGATTGAGGGTGTGGTGGAATTATTTGGGGCGCGCTTTGAGCCGCTCACGGTGATTCATGGCGAGACCCCGATACTCGGCTTCCGCTTTGGATCCGCCGCCTATTTGACCGATCACAGCGAAGTTCCTCAGGAGACTTTGGAGAAGCTTCGCGGGCTAGATATTTTGTTTTTGGATGCGCTGCGCTATAAGCCGCACCCCACGCACTCTACGGTAGAGCAATCCTTGAAAATTGTAGAGGCGGTTCGTCCAAAGCGTACTTTTTTTACCCATATTTGCCACGACCTGCCACACGAAGAAACGAATGCATTGCTGCCCGAGGGCGTGAAGCTGTCCTTCGACGGCATGAAACTGGAGTTTGAAATTTAGCGTTCGTGTGGCGCGAACACTCTTATCCGCGTGCCAGCAGCGCCTTACTGGTAACGCGGACAAGAGTGTCCGCGCCACACCAGAAGATTTCATGCAAACTTTTCACAAACTCGACGATGTGCCTGCTGACTACGGGGCTACTGTGGTCAGTGTCGGCAATTTTGACGGAGTGCATCGGGCACACCGGCATGTGCTCGATGAAATCGTTGTGCGGGCGAAGGCGACGAATGCGAAGTCTGTTGCCATTACGTTTGATCCTCATCCCACGCGCATTCTGCGGCCCGATAATAATCTCGAGCTGCTGACGCCGCTGGCGGAAAAACTGCGGTTGCTTGAGACTACTGGCATCGACGCGGTGCTGCTGCTCCCCTTCTCGCGCGATCTCTCTTTGATGACCCCCCGTGAGTTCGCGCACGAAATTTTGAAGAAGCGTTTGCAGGCGTGCGAAGTGCATGAGGGCTACAACTTTCATTTTGGGCACAAAGCTGCGGGCGATATTCATCTGTTGCGTAAGCTGGGCGCTGAGATGGGATTCGCGGTGCACGATTATCCCGAGCTGCGGCTCCGTGGCGAGAGCGTTTCGAGCAGCCACATTCGCAAGTTGCTGTCGGAGGGCCGAGTAAGCCGGGCGCGGCATCTGCTGGCGCGTCCCTTCAGCATTCTTTCTACCGCCGGACGAGGACGCGGTTATGGATCGAAGTACACCGTGCCTACGATTAATCTGGCGCGCTACGAAGAGCTTGTTCCGAAGGATGGCGTTTATGTTACGCGCACTCGCGTGGGCGATGAGTGCTTTGACTCGGTCACAAATGTCGGCAATCGTCCAACGTTTGGCAGCGACTCGTTTGCGATCGAATCGCACCTGCTGAATTTTCATCCGCTGGAGCTTTCAGCGGAAACAGAAGTGGAACTTTTTTTCCTGGATCGCCTGCGCGACGAGATTAAGTTTCCGACGGTTGAAGCGCTGAAAGAACAGATTGGGCGGGATGTGGGCAAGGCGCGGAAGTATTTGCAACGGGCGGGACGGGCAGAAAGACGTTCCTCTTCGTCTAGTAACTGGCCTATCTAGCTGTGTTAGTAAGTTCGCGGTATGATGACGGCTTCCACAGATACGGGTCCGCTAGTTCGTAAGCTTCATGAGGTAGCCTCGGCAATGATTCAGGACACACGATCCGTTGGCGATCAGGTACGATCTGGCCTCAAAATAGCAGTTATTCTTGTCGCAGTATGTGCCGCCTTCTGGGTGACACTAACCTTCGTGCCTGTTCCCCGGATTGAGGCATGGATGTGGCATTGGAAGTACGGAAACAGCGTACAGGTCGGCGAATTCTCGGTTCCCGTTCCAAATGAGTGGGGCGTCCGGCGATTCGAATCTGGAATGACGGACGAGGTTCAGCTTGTTAATACCGAGGGTGGTAAACCTTTCTGGGCAACAGTTACCATCACACAAGAGTGGCGACAGCCGAACACAGTCTTGGCGGATTTGGCGAACTCACGTCGGCGCATGATGGAAAGCCGCGGGACACATGTTTCAGATCCTCGGAACCTTGTCGTCGATGGCGTGAGCGGATTTTGCATCGATGGGTATTCCCCGATGGCGGGAATTCCGGTTCGAAATATCTCCTGCTATCTAGGGACAAGTTTTTCAATGGAATATATCGGTAGCTATCTTAAGGCTCCTGCTTTCTATTCGATTCTGGCCAATATTTCGAAGGTGTCAAGTAAAGCGCCAAAATGATGACTGCTGTAAACGGCTTTCAAATCTCCTAAACGCGATTTATTTCGACCTGCACCACCAACCTTCTTCACTGATACAATCCCTCGCTCATGACTATCGGGCCGATCCAACTTCTCAATCAGTCGACTCCAGGGCAGCGCCGCACCTTGCTGGCGGCTGCTCTGGGCTGGATGCTCGATTCTTTTGACGCCATGCTTTATGCGATGGTGCTGACTTATGTCATGCGCGATCTCGGCATGTCGAAGGCGGTCTCTGGATTTCTTTACACGCTTACGCTGCTGGCTTCGGGGATCGGTGGCGTGTTTTTTGGATTCCTGGCCGACCGACTTGGGCGCAAGCGGGCTTTGATGGCCAGCATCCTTACTTACTCGGTCTGCTCGTTCGCTTCGGGGCTTGCGACTTCCGTCGTTATACTGGCGGCGTTTCGCTTCGTGTTAGGGCTAGGGATGGGCGGCGAGTGGAATACCGGCGCGACTCTTGTGGCCGAGAGTTGGCCGGGCAAATTGCGGGCCAAAGCGCTGGCGGTGGTGCAAAGCTCCTGGGCTATCGGATATGCGCTGGCGGCTTTAGTGGCGGGCATTGTTCTGCGCTTTGGAAGCTGGCGGACGGTCTTCTTTGTGGGGATTCTGCCGGCTCTTTTCACACTTTGGATACGGCGGGGGGTACCGGAATCAGAGCTGTGGCTCAATCGGCGCGAGGCTTCAAAACTCGGAAGGGACGAGGTCACCCGACAGATGGGCGAGGTCGCCGGCTTTTCGCGGACAGGAGTGTCCGCGTCACACGATTCTTTCTTCGATATCTTTCGCGCGCCTTACGGAAAAAATACTGTAGTCCTTTTGATGCTTAATTTTTTTGGGCTATTTGCATGGTGGGGAATGTTTACCTGGATTCCGCCCTATCTGTCCCTGCCCGTCGCGCAGGGTGGGCGCGGGTTTGGGATCATGGGGACGGCTTCGCTGCTCATCGTGCTGAATCTGGTTGGCATGTTTCCCGGGTATATCTGCTTTGGATGGCTTGCGGATCGACTTGGGCGCCGCAAGTGTTTCATGCTTTACCTCTTCGTGGCGGCCCTCCTAGTGCCTCTCTACGCCACAGCTCGTTCGCAAGTAATGTTGCTGGTGGCGGGAACGCTCATTGCGTTCTTTGGCTCGGGATTTTTTTCTGGCTCGAGCCTCGTTGGGAGCGAGATTTTTCCTACTCGCCTGCGAGCGCGGGCTCTGGGCTTTACTTATAACGGCGCGCGCACGCTTAGTTCGGTGGCTCCCTTTATTATTGGGCGAGTGGGCCAAGCGAAGGGATTAGGCTGGGCATTCTATCTTTGCGGTGCGTCGTATTTGCTCGCTGGTTTGATGGCGGCGCAACTGCCGGAGACTAAGGGGAAAGAGCTGGAGTAACAGAACTCTCCATCAATTGTCATTCTAAAATAACTTGTCATCCCGAACGAAGTAGGGGCCCCTATACCCCGCACACATTCGAGGGCGGGAAGATGCGGCCTCTCACTCGATCGGCTCAACCACGAACTGCTGATTAGTTGCATCTCGTTCGGGTAACTGAATCAGGACGATTGCTACTAGCACTAAGACAATCCCGAAAGTCTGCATAGGTCTTACTAACTCCCCTAAAACGATTGCGGTAATTACTATGCTGAATACCGGCTCGAGGCAGCTAGCTACGATAGCGCTTGTGGGTTCGAGGTGTTGCAGTCCTGCAAAGTAGCAGGAGAATGGACCTAGTACGGAAAGTAGCGAAAAGACAAACATAAACGCCCACTGCTCGCCGCTGTAGTGAGCGGCGATAATTTTCCACGGCGGATTCACGAAGATCCAGAATGCTGACGCCGCCACTAACACCCATAGCAGTACTTTCCACCGGTCATAGCGGGCGAGGACGGTGTGTCCGCCGACGTTGTAGAACGCGAAGGAGAAGGCGGCTAAGAGGGCGGCAGTAACTCCGATCGTATCCATCCGAAAGCCGCCTGCGCCGACCAGGCCTACGGCTAACGCGCAACCTGCCACCGAAAGCGCTACGGCCGCGGTTTTTCGCAATGAGGGGAGCTGCGACGCCCGAATTGCCGTATAGAGCAACACCCAGACCGGGGCGGTATATTGCAGGATGATAGCGGTTGCCACATTGGTGCGCTGGATGGCGAGATAGTAGAGATAATTTGAGGCCGCTACCCCTAGGACTCCTAATAAGAAAAATCGTATTAGGTCACGAGTGGGAACGCGCAGAGCGGATGGACCTCTTCGTCCTATCAAGATAGGCAGAAGAACTGCCAGCGACAATGTGGCGCGGCTTTGAGACAAAATTAACGGGTTGATGTTTTTTAGCGACGTACCTAGAGAGATCGCGCCGAAGAGTAAGTGTCCGGTGAATGCGGCGCGGCCCAGGGTGGCAGAAACTCCCCAAAGAAATGCGGCGGTGCCTATGTAGAAATAGCCGCGCAGCGGACGAGGTCCAGATTTCACGCCGCGTACTCAATCGTGTAAGTGATCCTTGCGCTCTTTTCTAACATGGCGGAGACGGAACAGTATTTTTCTTTCGACAGCTTCACCGCGTCTTCCATGGATTTCTTCGCTACTTCTCCGCGAACGACATAGGTCAGGTGAATCGAGGTATATACGGCAGGATAGCCATCGAACCGCTCGGCGGCAGCGCGTACTTCCAGTCCAACAAACTTCTCTCGCTTCTTTCTAAGAATTCCTACGACGTCGGAGGCAGTACAGCCGCACAGGCCCAGTAGGACTAACTCCATTGGAGTGTTAGCGGTTTTCTCCTTTGCGGTATCTATCACGATGGAATGGCGCGAAGTGGCTGAGCCTACGTAGCGTTCGTTGTCGGTCCAACTAACGGATGCTTCTATCATGGTTGCCTTTCTTCATCGGTGCGTTCGAGGGATGATTATCACGATGGAGTGACAGGCGTATCGCCCGGTCGGGCAGGGCGGGGAGGCCTGGCGCTCCACGAACTCATCTTCGGTTATCGGTTACCGGTTCGGGATGTATCAGCACGCGAAACAATTCCGGCGCGTCATGTTTGAAACGAATCTCTAATGATGTCTGAACGTCATGCACGCGCGAAAGCGGCATATCGTCGGGTAGCGTGCAGTGGCATGAAACATACAGGCGCTCGCGCACTTTCTTGAATTGAAACTCGTGTAGGTCCATTACCTCGGGAAATTCTTTCACGATATTTTTGAGGCGCTGTTCCAACTCGGGCTCGCGAACAATTTCTTCTCCGGTTTCGATCGTCGCGGGCTCGCTTTCAATGTGCGTGAGGATGGTCGCAATCTCGGGCACTTCGCCGCGCATCTCCATCTCCAGGCGCGTAACTTCGTCGTGCGCTTGTTTCATGCTCAGGCGTTCGTCGAGTTCGAGATGCTGCTCGACGTGCAATTGCCCGTTCAAGTCTTGCACGCTCACGTCGTGAACATTGAAATTGTGGCGCGTAGCAACTCCACGGATACGATCGAAAATATTTTCCGCGCGGCCAGCGCGCGGGACCGAGTGCACCATGACGTCGGCATCGGGCAAAACTTCGCGCACACGCGAGGTCACTGCATCGGAAACCTGCTCGGTACGCTGGAAGGTGAAATTGCGTTCCAGGCCAACGGAGACGTCGGCAAAGAATCGGTTGCCGGCCTTGCGAAAGCGCACGCGCTCAACTTCAAGCACGCCTTCCACAGTGCGAATACGTTCGAGAATCTGGCTGCGGACTCCAGCGGGAGCAGCGTCGAGCAGCGCATCTATCGTTCTACGCGCCAAACGCCAACTTACGGAGATCACCACGCCCGCGACAAAGAGTGCAGCGATAGGATCGGCGCGGCGCAGCCATTGAAGATGATAGCTGCGTCCAATCCACACCAGCGCAAGTCCGAGAATAACTACGCCGCTGGACCAGATGTCCGTCGAAAAATGCAGCGCATCGGCTTCAAGAGCCTGGCTATCGTATTTTGTCGCAATAGCCCCCAGAGCGCGAGAACGCCAGGCATCGACGGCGATGGACAAAAGCATAACTACGAAAGCTGCGATGTTGGGCTCGATCTCCACGTTATGAAAGAACATGCGCTTTATCGCTTCATAGACGATCCAAACGCATGTGAGCAGCAGTAATCCAGTTTCGATGAAGGCGGAAAAGTTTTCGAATTTTTCGTGTCCGTACTGGTGATCGGCGTCGGCCGGTTTATCGGAGACGCGCACCGAGAAGAACGTTACCAGCGCGGCGATCAGATCCAGACCCGAATGCGCGGCCTCCGACAGTATCCCGAGCGAAGAGGTGGTGATTCCAACAACGATTTTGAGCGCCGTAATTATTAGGGCGGCCAAAACCGAGTTACCTGCGACCGCGCGTTTCTCGCGTCGCATGGCTCCGCTATTCAAGATGGCTCGCCCTTCCGGCATAACCGACATTATCGCTTTGGAATGATTTGCCGCCAACCCCTTACCTTCCCAGCCGTCATTTAATTTGCAAATTCTCAACTACCGAGGGCACGAAAGTACACGAAGGGAGATGCGAAATGAAAGGATTTTGTGCGACTTCGCGCCCCAGTATGGTGAATCATTTTCGGAGCGAACACGGAACTGATCCTCTTAGTGCTCTTGCCCGGTCTACCAGAGGACATGCTACGATGGCAGTCGTCGCGATTATTACTAACGTCTGCTGGAGGATTAGAACTGATGCGATCACTGTTTTTCGTGTGTCTGGCACTCGCGGGATTGGCTTTTGCGCAAACTGCCCAACCATCTGCACCGCCGGCTGGGGCGAAGGCAGAGCCGGGGGCAACGGCTCCGGCGGATACCGCGCCCGCGGTACAGATTGGGCCAAATGATCCGGTGCTGACGCTGAAGAACTTCTGCGCGGACGCCAAACAAAGCGGCGATTCTTGCAAGACGGTGATCACGCGAGCGGAATTTGACAAGCTTGCCGATGCGCTGCAACCGAATATGACGCCCGTGATTCGACGTAACCTCGCAAATAAGTACTCGATCATGCTGCGCATGTCGACCGAGGCGGAAAAACGCGGCTTGGATAAACAACCGAAGTTCGAGGAGACGATGCATTTTGCGCGCATGCAAATTCTTTCCGGCGAACTGAGCCATGCCCTGCAGGAAGATGCCGGCAAAGTTACAGACAGTGATTTGGAAGACTATTACAAGAAGAATGAAGCTAATTATGAGCAAGCGAATTTCGTAAAGATATTTATTCCTCACACCAAGCAGACGCCGCCGACACCGCCCGCCAAGGCCGGGTCAAAGGCATCCGTGCCAACTCCGCCCAGCGAAGCGCAACAAAAGGCGAATGAAGAGGCAATGAAAAAAATCAGCGTTGAACTGCACGCTCGCCTGGTAAAGGGTGAGGACGCCGATAAGTTGCAGAAGGAAGCATACGTCGACGCAGGATTTGCAGGAAACCCGCCGAAGACGGAGATGGAGAAAGTCCGCCGCAATACTCTGCCTGCGACTCATAAAGCAGTCATGGATTTGAAACCTGGCGAAGTCTCCGAAGTGATCGCCGACGCAAGCGGCTATTACATTTATAAGTTAGTCAGCAAAGAAACTTTACCTCTGGACACAGTTAAGGCCGAGATGCGCGGCGTCATTTCAGGACAACGCTATCGCGATAGCATGAACAGTTTTCAAGACAATGTCGATATGAACGACGCTTACTTCGGTCCCAGCCGAAATCCTACGATGCCTCCCCAGCCGCGCGGAGCACGGCCGCCGGCCGATCACGCTGAAGACCCCGACTAACACTCAATTAGAAAGTACGAACACAAAGATCCGGAATAAATGGACACGTCAAAACCAACTATCCTGGTTACCGGCGTTTCTGGAAATCTTGGCCAGCGGCTCGTGCCAATGCTTTCAGACTATAAGGTAGTTGGGGTCGATCTCACGCCTCCGACACATTCTCCCGTTGACAGCTTTGTACCTCTGGATCTCGGGGCGGAAGAGACCACGCGGGAGTTGTTACTGCTGATGCGCGAAGTGCAGCCGGTTTCAGTTGTCCATCTGGCATTTGTGATCGATCCCCAGCGCTCTGGGGTACTCGACGTCGACCGCATGTGGCGAATCAACGTTGCGGGGACGGCTCGAGTGGTTGAGGCCATTACCGAAGCCAATCGAAGCAGAGAGAGCACGATTCGGCAGTTTATTTTTCCTAGCAGCGTCTCAGCATACGGCTCCGATATGCCCTCGGCGGTTGCGGAAGACTCGCCGCTAGCTGCCCACACGCTGCCATACGCCATTCATAAAAGAGAGTGCGACCTCGTGGTGCAACATCGAGCGCCTGCGCTGCGAGATTGCGGCGTTTTTATTTTGCGTCCGCACATTTTTGCGGGAGCGTCGGTTGAGAACTATTTAATGGGAGCATTTCGCGGAACTCCCAACGGCAAGAGTTCGCAGGCGGCACGCATGCGGGCCTCGTCGAAGCGCCTTCCCTGCATGCTGCCTTACGGACAGAAATACTTGGACAACAAGATTCAGTTTGTTCACGTGGATGACATGGCACGCCTGATCGCCTGGATTTTGACGCGGGAACCCGAAGCGCAGCGCTTAACGATTCTGAATGTTGCGGGTCGCGGCGATGCTTTGACCTTTGGAAAATGTATTGAAATGGCAAAGGCTAAGTTGCTGCGGGTTCCGGGGCAATGGGGAATGCGCCGCGTGCTGGAATTTTTATGGAAATTTAAGATCTCAGCGATTCCGCCCGACGCCGTTCCTTATATGACCGGGCAGTACATCATGAATACCGACCGACTAAAAAACTTTCTGGGCGATGCTTACGAACAGGTCATTTCGAAAACTAACTCTGAGGCCTTTGCAGATTCGTTTTCCCACAATGTAAGTTCCCCGTCGGAGAACCCGATTTTGCTTTCGAAAAACTAGACCTGGGGTCAGGCCGCTCGGTTATGCGCTCTTCACACCGCGATACAGGCCCGCGATGCCGAACGTGTACGGCGTCCACGAAACCTCGCGAAATCCAGCCTGATGCATGCGGCCCAGCATTTCGTCCGGCGACGGAAAGCGCTCGACTGACGCAGGCAAAT
>Ga0182024_10021698_pt1 | contig 11633 bp, 12 predicted proteins | sample P32metaG_FD_120480 | JGI IMG/M metagenome (GOLD analysis project Ga0182024, IMG submission 120480) | Permafrost microbial communities from Stordalen Mire, Sweden - P3-2 metaG (Illumina Assembly) | ecosystem: Environmental > Terrestrial > Soil > Wetlands > Permafrost | place: Sweden: Stordalen... | reverse complement strand
TCGCCTGTGCTCTGCATGATGCCGGCCCGAAAGTTCCCGGGGCTCAGGATCGTGCTCGCGCATTGCGGCGGCGGTGTCTTTGTTCACGAGGCGATACTCGCGGCGCTGTTCTGTCCAAACATCTATCTCGAGATGTCGAGCCTGATGCCCCATCATGTTCGGGAGGTTCTCGATCTGGTACCCGCCCACAGGCTGATGATCGGCTCGGATCTGCCCGAAAGCGTGGACGCCGAGTTTGGCAAAATTCTGGGCATGGATATCGGGGAAGAAGACAAGCGCAATATTCTGAGCGGGACTGCTTCCCGGGTCTTCCACGCATGATCGTCGGCCCGGAGAGGAGGAAAGCGATGAGACTGTTCGGTGCCGTGCTTTTGATGGCGGTGGCCGGGAGGCTGCCCGCCGCTGTCACCGTCGAGCAATATCATGTCCACGATTTCGCATTCAAAGGGCAGGCGGCTGGAAACCCGTTCGACGTAGAGTTGACGGGCGAATTCACCGGGCCCGGCGGAGTGCGAATCGTAGTACCGGGTTTCTATGACGGCGACGATACTTGGAAGATCAGGTTCGGTGCAACGGGGCCTGGCCAGTGGTCCATGCGAACGATTTCTCCGGTTGCCGCGCTGAACAATCAGACCGAGCCGGCCATTATGGCGACCAGCAACACCAACAAGGCGATTCACGGCGGGCTGTTGGTGGATCCGCTGCATCGCACCCATTTTGTCTATGAAGACGGCACGCGATATTTCCTCATGGGATACGAAGCCGACTGGTTGTGGGGGGTCGACATGAAGGACCCGGAGCGGAAAGTAATGCACCATCTGATCGACCAGATCGATGCGCGCGGCTTCAATCAGGTGCTCGTCAACATTTATGCGCACGACACGACCTGGGCGAAAGGCCAGACCAATCAATGGGATTACGGTCCGCCCGCGGTATATGTGTTTGGAGGAACCAATGATAAACCGGATCATGCGCACCTCAACCCGGAGTTCTTCAGAATTTACGACCGCATGATGCAAGCCCTGCAGGACAAGGGCATTGTGGCCAACGTCATGCTGAAGGTTTACAACAAGATGGTCAACTGGCCGCCGGCCGGGAGCCGGGACGAGGCACGCTATTTTCAATACGTGACGGCGCGCTATCAGGCTTATTCCAACGTCGTGTGGGATTTCTCCAAGGAAGCCTACTATGAACACGATAAGAACCTGGAGAAGCGGCTGATCGATCTGGTCCGCGCCACGGATGGTTACCATCGGCTGACGACGGCCCATGACAACGATGTCTACGACTGGGATACCAGCCTGAATTCAAATCTCGACTTTCGAACCGATCAGGAGCACGATCACTGGATGGAGATGGCCCTGTTCGATCGCAACCTTCGCCAATGGCCCTACGTCAATTCGGAACTGTATTATGAGCGCGGCGTTGACGATCTCCCGACTTATCCCAGAAAACAGGATTGGCAGGACCAGGTTCGCGGGGCGTATGAGGTCTATTTATCCGGCGGCTATTTCGTCTACTATTACTCCAACACCGCGTGGGATCTGGTCAAGCCGGACCCTGAACCGCCCGGAATGCCCCGCTTTCAGATCCTGAAAGAGAGTCTGTCTTCGCTGCCTTACTGGCGGATGGAGCCAAAGCCAGAACTCGCTGTGGGAGGCCCGTGTCTGGCGGTCCCGGGGCAAATCTACGCGTTCTTTGTAAAGCCGGGCCCGGGCGGAAGCCGCGGCGCTGAGATCACGGTGAATCTTACCGGGCTTCCCGGTTCAGCAACCATGCAGTGGATCAATACCTGGACCGGCCAACGCTCCGATGACAAGGTGGACCGCGCTGGTGTCTATCAACTCAGGCGCCCGAACTCGTTCGGTGACGCGCCGGGACTGCTTGTTGTGCGCAGCAACAATCCATAACCTCTCTGCACAACCTCCGGACCGGGGCGTTCCTAAACTCCGCCAGCCATCAATGGCATGATGGCTGCGGGATCACTAACGGAGTGTTTTATTTCTTTAGCCCCACGGTCCAGTTCTGCACCACGGTCAGCGGTCCGCCGGTTTCACCGTCCGGGTGAACGAGCACGAGGAACTTCTGGCCGTCGTCAGACACATCGTAGCCGGTGGTAACCGGTCCGAACAGGGAGGCGACTTTCTTTATTTCGAAAACACCGCCTTTTGTATCCACGCTCACCGCCATCAGGCGATTGTCGGGGGCGACATAAAACAGTTCGTTGCCGTCTGCCCGCCACCGCATCGCATCGCCTCCTGCCGGTGATACTTGCTTCTTCCCGCCCGGGCCGGGGAACGCCGCGACATCGACCTCAAATCTGCCCGATTCGTTTGACACATACGCGATCCAGTGGCCGTCCGGCGAGAACCGCGCCCCCGACTCGTTAAACTCCGTTTGTAAGAACGGATAGGGCTTCGATGCTCCTGGCGTTCCAAGCGGGTCCGTCAATATCCAGATATCGAAATTGTTGCTGGAGCTAATGGTTTGGTATGCCAGGTACCTGCCGTCCAGCGAAATATCTGTCGGCAACTTCTGCAGACTATCGGCATAAAGCAGTTCCTCGGTGCGGGAGCCATCCGCCGGCCTGCGGTAAAGGTCGAAGTGGCCCGATCGGCTGGATTGAAAGGCGATGGTACGGCCATTCGGCGACCACACCGGAGCCGAATCGTTGGCCGCGTCAAACTTAAAACGCAGAGGCAGCCCGCGCGAGAGATCATAAAGCCATACATCGACATTCCCGCCAGAAGCCTCGCGAACCGTGGACGCAACGGTCTTGTGATCGGGTGAAAATCGCACGCCGTCGATGTCGCCCGCCTCACCAACCGTCCCGAGCGGTTTACCGGTACGGTCGAACCAGGTCGGACGAACGCTGACCGGGTTGCTCCTATAAACCAGAACGCCATTGCGGGAAACGGAGACTTTCGCGGCCCCGCCGACAATCCCGCCCGATTGGATTTGCTCGGCCACTGGCGCCGCGTCGCCGGTAAACGCCAGACGATTGACGTTGAATGGCCTTGCCACCAGCCTGCCGGCCTGCACGAACAGAAGATATCCCTGCGCGTAGACCGCCATGCCGTCCACAGCTCCAGGAAGAGTTGGGTCCTCGATTGGTGCAGCGCCCGTCGGCGCGCCTTTTTCAGGAGAATTCCGTGACCCGATGCGAATGGAATAATAGTCGCTGCCGGCGCTGCCAAACAGATAGAGAAAATGCTTGCCATCCGGAAGAAACCAGGGAAAAGGGCGCGCTGTTGATTTCAGGCCCGCAGTGTCGACAGGGTGCGCGGCGCCGACGGACGCCGAGACCTCCTGAAACCCATATGGAGTAGGCGCGAAGACAATGACATCATCCTGACTCCATGTCCCCCCGCGCGGCGTGGATGCGTCCGCCAGAGCAGTCGAGCGACCGCCTGAAACATCTAATTTTCTCAGTTTGCCTTTCGAGAAGAAACCAATCGATTTGCTATCCGGCGACCAGAACGGATGGCTCCCGTCTTCGGTTCCCGCCAGCGGCTGCGCTGTCAGAGAATCGAGCGGACGGAGCCAAAGCATAGACTTTCCTTCGCCAGAAATTGCCGGGAAGACTACCAGCCGCCCGTCGGGGGAGACGGCCGGGGGCGTCCAGTTCGCGCTGGGGAATCTCGTCCCTTCCGGCGGATCGATGTTAGTCCGTATCAAAGGCGGTTCTGGCGGCTGCTCGATGAAATGGATAAAGCCGAGCGCGGCGGTAATCAGCGCAAATACTCCGGCCACCGCCCAGCCAGCCCTGCTAAATCGTGACTGTATAGGTATGGCAGCCGTAACTTCTGTATCCAGCAGACGCTCCACATCGCCGACATCCCTCAAGCGGTGCCGCGGGTCTTTCTCAAGACACGCCCGAAGAAGCCTTTGTACCGTCGCCGGAGTGCGCGCCCAATCGGGCTCCTCTTTAATCACCGCCACCACCATGTGGGAAACGGTTTTGCCCTCAAACGGCCGATGACTCGTGACCATTTCGTAGAGCACCACACCAAACGCCCAGATATCGGCGCGCTTATCGACCTTCTCGCCGCGAATCTGCTCCGGTGGCATGTAGCCCGGAGTTCCCATGACCATACCGGGCACCGTCATGGTCACGGTCGAAGAATCTGAAGTAACGTCGTCGGCTTCGCCACCCTTGGCCAGTCCGAAATCAAGCACCTTCACGGAACCGTCCGGCCGGATCTTGATGTTGGCCGCTTCAGGTCGCGGTGGACAATACCCTCTTCATGTGCGGCCTCGAGGGCATTGGCGATCTGCATCGCGATGCCGACCGCTTCTTGAATCGGAATCGGGCCGCGTGAGATGCGCCCCGCGAGGGTCGGGCCTTCAATCAGCTCCATCACCAGATAATTCGGTCCGACATCGTGCAACGTGCAGATATTCGGATGATTCAGCGCAGCAATCGCGTGGGCTTCGCGTTCGAAGCGATCGCTGAATTGCTGCGCCGAGACCTTGATGGCAACCTCGCGTTTGAGCCGCGGATCGTACGCTCTCCACACTTCACCCATCCCGCCTTTACCGATTGGCGAAACGGTTTCATACGGGCCGAGTTTTTCGCCGGGCTTTAGTTCCATTGGGCCGGTGGCGCAATCGCTTCATTTTACTTTAAGGAAGAAATTCCCGTTGGCGAAACGCCGCGTTGATACCGCCGAGGGAAAGCGAGTTTTCTGGATCCTGGAGGTGGGGCCTTGTGGAGCATCCGGATACTGAGTCAACGAGCGGAGCGCTACCAATATCGGGAGCTATCCCGCAATCCCGCGAGCGGAGGTTGCGCTGTTCGCACGCTACGCTGAAATCGATCTGGTTCGCAAGCGAGCCGCTTTCTCCTCCCACTCCTTGCGCAGGTCAGCCCGTCGCTGAAGCACGTAAGCCTTCGCCTCTTCGAGGCTTTTGAATACTCGGCGACCTTTCACCAAATTGCAAGGTCGGCAGGCGGTGACAAGGTTGCTCGCGACTTTCTTGCCCTTGCGCGCCCGCGGCACAACAAAATCCACCGACATCACCAGAGAATTCTCGAATTGGGCGAGACCATCCAACCCGCAATACTGACATTGGTACCGATCGCGCTCCAGAATCTTCAACCCCTCTTCGCGGGTCAACGGCTTCGCCAGGCGGTCAAGCCTCAGCAGTTCTTTCAGGGCCATCAGACACCTCCGGTTTTCAAATCAAGTATGCTCCAGAGCGCGCCAAAACGGAAGAGGAAATAACAGGCGGAAGAGGCCAGCCTGGGGGGATTGCTCTTGATCGAGTCGTGTGTAAGCATAAGGCGTCAGCAGCCCTGCGTTTTGCGGGAGGAGATGAATCGAAATGTTCGATAGCCTGGAAGATCGGATGAAGGCGGTGGACATAGAGGGTTCTCCGAAAGAAAGGTTGATGCGCTACGTCGTTATCGGCGCGCTGGCGGCCGTCGTGGTCGCCGCTATTGTTCTGGCCACAGAGTTTCTGAAATAGCGCGGTTGCGCCCCTCGCTGGTTTTGGAAAATCGTGGCCGCGCCCGGAGCCACCGTCATCCTCGCCGCCGGCCCGCAGATACGCACTGAAGCCGCACTCGCACGGTGATACCCTGCCGCTTCGCTATCACCCGCGCGTCCCGCAGCACGATCCGATTTCATTTGACCGGACGTGCGACGTCCGGCGACGCATCGCGGAACGGAACGTGAAATTTGCGCGCGATTTCCGGCCAGAACTCGCGCAGAACGTCGAATCCGGAATCCTGCAGAACGTTCCAGCTCACCTGGCTGGCGATGGATCCGGGACCGTGCGTGGTGCCGGGATGATAGACATCGCTGAGCAGCACGCCGGAGGTGGTGCCGGCCCATTCCGAGATATTGGGCATGGGGCCGCCGCTGTCGCTGTGTGCGACGAAGGCATGTTTGAGCGCGTGCAGCAGACGGCGACGTCCGCCGCCCCGGCCGAGCCGGTAGTAGCGGGGGTCTTCGGAAAGCATGGTGGGAAACAGAAACTCGGAGAAAAAACGCCCCGTTGCGTCGCTGGCTTCATTCGCTCCTTCGCGGCGGCCGAAGCCTTCCCAGCCCTGTCCGAATCTTTTTTCGCTGTCTTCAGCCTGATCGAGCGCGGAGTTGAATGCAACGTTGAGCAGCGTAAACGGATTGACGGTGTCCTGCACGAATAAAACGAATTTGTCCTTCGGTGCGAGGGCGCACATCACGTCGCCCGGCTTGTAGTTGGGTATGTAAACCGATGGCCGGTCGATTTTGGCGGCCAGAGTACCGACCAGTTTGGAAAACGGACCGTTGTAATCCTGCCAGCGGATCATGGGCGGAGGCTCGAGGCACGTACCGCCGGCGAGGACGGGAACGCGTGCAGCCTGCTCCTGTTCAGGCGTAGTAGTGGGGGCGGGCGACGTTGCTTCCTGGGCTCGGAGCGCCGGGCAGAGGGCTATGATGAGCGCGGTCGTGGTAACTGCTCGAATTCCCACCACTAATTTAGGTTTAACATGGCGGCAGTCGAGCTATGCCTGTCTATACCGGCCGCAAGCTCACACTGATCCGGATCGCATAGTGTTACTCTCCCGATTATTCGTCCACCCTAAGGGCTTGTCCGCGTTCTGTTCCACAATGTGGGCACTTCTCGCTCGCCACAGCGAGCGTCAGCTCCAATTGATCAAGGGTACGCAGCAGATCAGCGACCGTCTGCCGGATCGCCGCGCTCAACCGGAAAAAACATACGGCAGCATTCAGGATCGCCAGAGTCGGAATGGGGGAGCATGTATTCGGGATACTCTGGACCTTCCACATAACCAGCCTTTTGCACTACAATGACAGCCACCCGTCCGTACTGTTTCGCTCCACATTAGACGCGCCCGCCATAGGCTGCCCTTCGACTGCGTTGACAAGGCTACACGTTATTAGTTCTGCAGCGGTCCCTTAGCAATCCGATCCAAAGAGCGTGCTCATTTCGATCTCTGCGAAGCGCACTCAAACTGCATATACTAACGCCATGTACCTCGCGACTTTGATCGCATTTTTCGCACTGGCAGTATGGCTTGAGATGAAATTTCGCGTCCACCTTTACCGAACACGCAAAGAGCGGATTCTGATTACGCTGATCTTCTTTGTGGTGGGCGTAGCCTGGGATTCGACAGAGACGATAGAGAAGACATGGGTTTATTCGGGTCGTGGACTCATCGGAATATGGATTGGTGTCCTGCCCATCGAAGAGTACTTGTTTTCGCTCGTGGTTCCATTCTGGATTTTAACCGTTTACAGAGTATTGGAAACAAAACTCAAACCCCGCGAGAGTTAGCAACATATATCGGTAACCATAACTTCTGCAAGGCGTTGCGGATGACAAGCAGCCTCGAATGCCAGGGGCATCAAGTAAGCGGTCACGTCTTTCAATTCGGCCGAGCCCGTTCGGTTTCTCAATAAGCATGCTAAGGAGCACATCGTGTCACGAGATAAGGGTCCGGATTTTAAGCAGTTCTTGTTCGTTAGCGACTTCGGGACGACGAGTCGCGATTTCTGGAATCGTAATCCTAAGAGAGCGCGGCGGAATGCTCGTGGAAGCCTGGAATAACCGGGATCAACCTGGGTTGTTGCAACAGACAGGCGCTAAACCTTGCTCCATCTGTGACCAGGTCGCGAGTCAGGTGCAATACAATAGTGTTCGTGAAAATCACCCGCCGGGAATTCGAAAAGGTGGTCGCGGTTACCGCCATTGCATCCACTATAACGGCTCACAAAACGAAAGCCGCAACCACCTACACAGGACCACTCGATGGTTTCGAAGACAAAGTGAAGATGGATGATTTCGACCCGGTCCGTTATACGCTTGGGCTGCACGATGCGGCGCCGCTCGAGCTCACGTTCAAACCGGGAACGCGCCGGCAGACGGAACTCTGGCAAAAGAAGCTCACGGCGAAGGTAACCGAGCTTTTGGGAGGCTTCCCCAAACAGCGGACACCGCTGAATTCGATGACACTCGAAGTGCGCGATTTTCCGGGCTACCGGCGAGAGAAATTCGTGTTCGAAAGCCGCCCCGGTATGCCAATACTGGGGTACCTGCTGTTGCCCAAAACCGCAACGACCCCGGTAGCCAATGTGATTTGTATCCCCGGACATGGACGCGGTGTTGACGACATCGTCGGGATCGACCCACAGGGCCAGGACCGGACACTGAAAGTTACTTACGAATTCGATTTCGCTATTCAGGCCGTGGAGCAGGGTCTGGCGGCGATAGCGATTGAGCCGCTTGGTTTCGGATGCCGCCGCGATGCGCGCAACAAGGCCAAGGGTCTGGAACAGAAGGCCTGCGAGCCTGTGGCGGGCGCTGCTTTGTTGCTGGGGCAGACGCTGCTCGGCTGGCGCATTTGGGATGTGATGCGGACTGTCGATTGGATCCAGTCGCGTCCGGAGCTGGATGCGAAGCGCGTCGGCGTCGTCGGCATTTCGGGAGGCGGCACGTGCAGCCTCTTCTCGGCGGCGCTGGAACCGCGTATTAAGGCGGCTATGGTGAGTTGCTACCTGAATACTTTTCGCTCCAGCATCATGAGCATCGGTCACTGCATCGACAACTACGTTCCGGGGATTCTCAACTGGGCTGAGATGTATGACGTGGCGGGTCTGATCGCGCCGCGGCCGTTGTTCTCCGAAGCGGGGGAAGTGGACAGTATTTTCCCAATCGCGGCCAGCGTAGAGAGTTTTCAGAAGGTGAAGGCCATCTACGAAGTTTTCGGTGCGGGCGCGGAGGCGCAGCAGGAAACCTTCCCCGGTCCGCATAGCTTCTGGGGCAGAAAAGGCATGCCGTTTATGGCTGAGAGGCTTCGGGCATAACGATTTCGATGGCAGGGCCGTTCCGCTCAGAAAGTTCGTCTGTGATTAACGCCGAGCAGCCCGGGGACCGGTTTCTGAATGCTCAAGTCTGATCTCTACGAGGGAAACGCCGGTATGCTCGTGCCAACCGGAGGCTGAAACAGGCTTGGAGGCGCAGAAGCACCGCGAAGGCGTCCAACTTGCCGCTGGTAAACGAGCGGGTTATAGACACGCGGGCGCGCGAACGCCCAATAGCCGCAGGGTAGCTGCGGCGTCGAAGTTCGCGGTGCGAAGCGACGGGCTGGCTCCCAACCGAACCTGAATTCGTAACGGCGAGCACCGGGGACAAAACTCGCGTGGTCTATTGGTACTGACCATTCCACCTAACGGAGAAACCGCGGGTGTCCAGAAGGAACGCAGTATGAGTGATACGCAGGAAATAAAAGACAAGGCGGCAGCGACTGCCTTTACTGGTGCTGGCGCGAGTGTTGGCGGTGCCGGTGGTGCGACAGTGGGTGTGTTGGAACTGGCAGCCAGAGGCGTAGCCACGGGGCTCTCAGCAGGCGTCGTCATCGGTGCTGGAGCCGCCGCTGGTGCGGCGCTCGCATATGGCGCTTACAGGCTTTTCAGGAAGCGGAAGCGCGGTCAAAAGCATTTCAGCGCTCCGCGAGTCGCTCACAGCGTTTCTGATAAAGCGGACTGAATTATCGCCGATCTGTAATACCGGCACGCCGTCTCTCAGTCTCTCAAAGTTGCGAGTGCAACTATGGTTCTATAAAAAAGATGTCAAGAGAAAAAAGCTTTCTCGCGAGCTGGAAGCCGCGAAAAGTTTCGGCATCCAGCCTCTCCCTCGCTGTGCAGAGGCCTTGCGGCGTAGTAGCGCTTGCGTAGTCTTGCCGTGAGGCGGCGAGATATTGAGATCCCGGGGGCCCGACACTGCGGGTACGGTGCCGTACCGGATTTCCTGGTATCTAAGTCCATTCGCGCCACGGTCCCGGAATTGCTCAGGAATCAGCGAAAGAAGATTGTTATGAAAGAAATTACCGAAGACCGGATGAAAGGAACAACAATTATGGACAGATTGGGAAGTCTCCTGTTGGGACTCGGAATCGGCGTCAGTGTCGGTTGTCTGTTAGCCCCGCGCGCGGGGAAGGAGACCGTCAACCTTCTGAACCGGAAGGCAGGGGACGGCAGAGACTATTTGAAGCATCAGGCCGAGGATTTGCGCCGATCAGCCGCCGATGGCGTGGCGAAGGGTCGCGAAGTTATCAATCGCCAGCGCGATTCCTTGAGCGAAGCCATCGACGCAGGAAGGCAGGCGTACCGCGAAAGAGTTGCGCTGACCACCGGCCAACCAACCTAACCGCGCGTAACGTGGGCCATTCGCGGTCTGGAACTTGCCCTCCACCGGCGCGAACCCGTTGGGCTGGAGTACGCGGACAAAACCCCGGCAGTTCTCCGGTTCGTCGCTCGCCCGTTCTATCGTAAGTTCTGAGCGTCCATCTGGCCGCTCGCCCTTCTTTGCCGTCACTCGTAGCCGTGGCCCAAGGATTGCATGAGTGTTTAGCATGTTACACTACTCACTCGTTTTTCTGATCATTGCCATTATCGCAGGCATCCTCGGTTTTGCGGGGATCGCGGGGACGGCCGTGGGAATCGCAAAGATCTTATTCTTTGTGTTCTTAGTCGTATGGCTGATTACCTTTCTGACGCGACGTAAGCCTGTCTGAACGTGATCCAAATTCGCTACGCGTTACCTCAAAAAAGTGTTGCGAATCTCGGCGGCTGGACGCGTTGGTGCGGGCTTGGTTTAAGCCTGGATGGCGTACGCGCGCTATTCGTCCACGTTCTGGTTACGGCAATTCCCGGATCGCGATATTGCGCCATCGCCAGAATCCACCCGGCTGCCAGCGGACCGGTCCGCCATGGATTTGAAGCGCAATCGGGCCTTCGATCATCCCGCCAACCGCGCTGTTCTGAGTATCCGCCGCGTCGCTGACTTTTTGATCGTTAATCCAGACAGTGACGTGCGGGAATTCGCCCTCGACGCGAATGCGCACCGTGTTCCAGTCTTCGTGCTTCCAGATCGACATACCCAAATCCGGTCCGCGGCCGCCACCGCCACCGGAAGCCCCGGGCGCCCCGGCGAGCTTCAAGGTGAGTCCACCCTCCTGAATCAAACGGCCCATTGTGCCTCCCGGCAGAAAATCCATCGTGACCTGATAGGCCGCGCCGTTTTCTGTGGTGCGCAGGAAAACTCCGCTGTCATTGCCCCAGTCCGGCTTGGCCTCCATGTAGAACTCAAAATTCCTGTACTTTTTGTCCGTAATCAGCAGGCCGCCACCGCCGAGGGGGTTCTGAGTACCGAGGATCATTCCGTGGGCCACGTGGAAATCCGGCGCGTGGCCGTGACGGGCTATGTGGCTGATGTGCCACCCGGAAAGATTTACGCCATTAAAAAGAGAGGTGAAGCCTTCCGGGATCTTTTGCGGGGGCGGGGAGACTGTCAAATCGCCGTAATCTGGTACCGGATTGAGGCCTGGCGCCAAAACTATCGTGGGTCCGGTCGGGGCCGCAGCGCCCCTTGCGCCCGAAGGTATCGTTTGCGGTACCGAAGGCAGCGTCACAACCGTCGCCAGCCATACCAAGGAAGCCACCGGATAGATTTTGTGAATACGCACGATACCCTCCAATCGTGGGGCGATTCTGTCAATCGACCTGCCAGTGTCACAACATTGTGTCACATAGCATCAAGAGACGCCACCACACAGTACCCTGCTGCGACCGGTCAGGCGCTATTCAAACGCTTCGGATCACTGTGGGCGGAATGCGCTATGG
>Ga0182024_10021697_pt1 | contig 11634 bp, 15 predicted proteins | sample P32metaG_FD_120480 | JGI IMG/M metagenome (GOLD analysis project Ga0182024, IMG submission 120480) | Permafrost microbial communities from Stordalen Mire, Sweden - P3-2 metaG (Illumina Assembly) | ecosystem: Environmental > Terrestrial > Soil > Wetlands > Permafrost | place: Sweden: Stordalen... | reverse complement strand
TCATCACTGGGGGCGAAAAGACCGGTATGTTTGCTACCCCAGGTATACAACAGACGACTTTAGAGAACGATCCGCAGGCAGAGGCCAACCTCCTGGGTCCACGCCGCGAGTTGCTCACCATCTACGAGGCGGAGCTAGACCGCCTGCACCTCGACGGATTTGTCTATCCCGCAATCCAGATGCCGCCGGTTGACGAGACCATGCCTCAAGACGGCCGTCTGAGTGAGGGTCCGCACAGCGACACCGACTGGGTAAACATGCTCGGCGTCCCAGCTATTAGTTTCCCTGCTGGCTTCTACGCCAATGGGCTACCCTTCGGTATCGAGATAAGTACGCGCAAATGGCATGATGGTGAAATGATTGGCTGGGCCTACGACTATGAGCAGCACACGCATCACCGGCGTCCTCCGGTGCTGGTCGATCAAGGCCTGCTGCCCACAGCCGCCCGACCGCCAGAACCGTAATCGTGCCAACGATGTTGATGTGAACGAGCTGATTGTCTGCCCCAAGGCGCAGGTCTAACTCCGCATAGGTGAACGAGGGTTCATTCATAAAAATCATTCTGCAAGAAAAACCACAGGTAGCGATTGCGTGGCTTCTCAGCGCTAACACTTGTTCTTGATGAAATCCGCCTCCATCCTCCTTGGTCGTCTGTTGATCATGAGCTGGTATGAGTCTGGCTCGACTCAGGCCCGCACTTTCCAGTCCGATCCTCTCTCGCGTTCCACGCAGACGGTCGTGGTCACACCGTCGAACTGGAACGCGGTAGAAGGACAGTTGCAGCGATATGAGCGCGCCACTACGCATAAAAAGTGGCGTCCGGGGGGGCGAGCCGATCTCCATTGTCGTCGGCAAGAATGGCTTGGGTGGGGCATCGGCGTCATTGCGACCGATGATTCCAATGTCCGCGCCGCATCCGACCCGGTCAAGAGAGAAGGAGACTGCAAGTCTCCCGCCGGCGTCTTCGCGGGCATGTCTCCCCAGACCGCCCGCCAAATCCAGTGCCACGCCTGCGTTGGGAAAGGATCTAGCCACAAACTGCCCATAAGCTGAGATGAAGAACCGATCTGGTTCTGTCAGGGCAGTCAGGCCATCCTCGTATTTGAGATCCCAATGCGCCCGTTGTTCTTCGCTGCTCATGTTGTACTCCTATAGACGCGCAGCGAATCCTTCTTGACTCTGGACACAACTCCAGGGTTTATCCTTCTTACAGATGACTGGAACGGTTCACATCGGTAAGGCTGCTAAAGTGGCTGGCGTCAGCGTGGACACGATTCGCTTCTATCAAAAACTCGGACTCATCAAGATTGCGGGGCGCAGCGCGGGCGGATATCGTTTGTTCGACGGACAGCAGATTCGCGACCTCACATTTGTGCGGCATGCCCAGGAATTGGGGTTTTCGCTGAACGAAGTTAAAGAGTTGTTGGCGTTGCGGCAAAAGCATCACGTTTGTTCTGAAGTGCAATCCATGCTCAAGCGCAAGCTGGGGGATGTGCGGGAGAAGATCAATAGTCTCTCCCGATTGGAAGCGGACCTTGCAACGGCGTTCCGTAATTGCAACCGCGGACTACGCCTCAAACGGGAAATTAAGCATGAGGACTGTTGTCCGCTGCTCACGAAGCTTGAACGGGTAAACGGCTCTAACGGCAACAAGCATGTCGCAAATCGAACAAAACCACGCGACAAGTAAATCCGGGTCGAGGAGCACCGTGGTTGCCAGTCTGGCTGCCGTCGGCAGCGTGATTGCGGCATCAAGCTGCTGCTTGCCCTTGCTGCCTTTTCTCTTCGCTGCCGGAGCAGCGGGAACCTCGGCCTTTGTCGTCCAGTTGCGCCCGTACCTGCTTGTTCTTTCGGTGCTGCTGATTGCTTTTGGTTTTTACAAGTCCTGGAGAGCGAAGCAATGCAATTGCAAGCCCAGCCGGATCAGCACGTTTCTGTTGTGGTTCTCGGCATTTGTGGTGTTTATATTCATCTTCTTCCCACAAGTGATTGCCAACCTGGTGGCCGATCTCTTGGCAGGTAAATCATGAGTCGAAAGCGAATCCTTCTTTTTGCAGTTCTTTTGGTGGCGTTTGGGGTCGTGTATTACTTATATGGCGGGCACTCGACACCCAAGGGACAGCCGCCTCTCGTCAGTTTCTCTTCGGGTGATCTTGCACCTCTGAAGACTGCATTCAACGATTCAGCATCCTCTATCCGCGTCGTTGTAATGCTTTCACCCACTTGAGCCGTTTGCTTGCAGGGGGCCTCTGCAACGGGACAATTGCTGCGAGAGATCAAGAGCCAAGACGTGCGGGTTTTCGTGATCTGGGAGCCGGTATTGCCGACCGATTTTGTCGCCCCTTCGACCGCTGCACTCCGGCGCGTTCCCGATGCGCGAGCGGCGCAGTATTGGGACAGAAAACGAGCGCTGTCTCACTTGCTGGGAGAACACAATCGCTCAAGCGTAGTGTGGGACTACATCGCGGTATATGCGCCCCGAAAGCTATGGCAAGACGTTCCGCCGAAGCCGATTTATTCCGACAATCCGGTCCGCGACGTGATTAGCGGAGCAAAGGAATCTATCAACCGGCTATTGGCAGCCGGCACAACCCCGGGAGTAGTTGGAGAGTGACGAACAACATCGTGGTTTATTCGCAACATGGGTGAATGTTCTGCGACCAAGCGAAGGAGTATCTTTCGCAAAAGGGCCTAGCCTTTCAAGAGCGAGACATAGCTCAAGATCCCCGCGCCCTGGCCGATCTCAAGAAACTTGGTTACATGACAACTCCGGTGATTGTCATTGACGGGTCAGTCATAGTGGGATTTGACGCAGAGAAGATTGATGGGGCGCTTACGGGCTGACATACACGCCAGAGATCGCGCAGTCTCCAGGGGGCGCGACTCGCCATTACTTACCTACCTCAGAGGGGCGAACGTGCTCCGACATGGTCGATTGCAGCAGCCCCTTCGGATCAATTTCACCCTTCTTCCCCGCGTCGAGCCTATCGAACTCAGCCTCCATGAATTTCATCCACTCCTGCTTGGAAATTTTGCCGTTCTTTTCCGTGTCCATCAAAGCGAGCAGTTCTTTCACGTTTTGGTTGCGATCGCAGCCTTATCCGGCTGTTTTGGAACAGACGCCTTCTGTGCGAAGGAGGTCTGCTGGAGTGGTCCTCCTGCGCACATGCACACTATCAGAAGAGTCGTGGCCAGGAGGCTTCTTTGCGTCATGTCGAAACCTCCCTTTCTAAAAGTCGAGCCGGAGCGCCAATTGGCCGGTGCGATTCCCAGCGTTTTCGGCGGTCTGCTGCGCGTCCAACACTCCAAATGTGCTGGGGCTGCTTACGTTCGTTGCCGGAGGGGCATAGTTTGTGTGGTTCAGGATGTTCGTGAAGGTCGCTTCGAACCGCAGCCGCAAATTCTCGTGGATCGTCATTGACTTCGCTAATCCTGCGCTGACCGCAACGGTTCCGGGAGCTTCAAGAATGCCGACGCCGGCATTACCGATGCGTCCGGCGCCCACGGGTGTAGGCGCAAAGGCATTGAGGTTGAAGTAGTTGCTTGCCGAGCGATGAGCCGGAGTCAGATTCCCCACAATATCCGGACGCAAGATCGATCCTGACAACTCAGGATCGGTGTTGGTCTGGTCATTCGTCTCCGGAATGCCATTGAGCGATGGACATTGCCCGCTTGAATTCAGGGGAACCTGGCATCCTGAAGGGTTAATTGTCGGAGTCAGATACGGGCCGGTTTCGATCAGTGTGATCGTGTTGAGGCTCCAGCCACCCAACACTCCGTTCAACGCGCTGGAGGAACTGGACCACTGCCGCCCTTTACCAAAAGGCAGATCGTAGTTTCCTGTCAGCAGAAATCGTTGACGCCGGGTACCGGCGACATTGCCACGATCCTGACGGATCGCGAAACGGTCCAGCACCGCGAGTCCGTAAGCGGTTTCGCCCCCGAAGCCAGCGGGTGCGTCGCCCTGCGCATCACTGATGTTGTGCGCCCACGTGTAATTTGCCGCGAAGGAGAGCCCCTTCGATGTCTTGTGCGTAGCTTCCACCTGCATCGCCTGATAGTTCGATCCTCCGAGATTCTCCGTGGAGTAGATGACTCCCCAATTCTGGAAGGGTGCTCTGGGGTCGATGATCGGACTCGGAACATAGGGCTGCGTGCTCGGAGCAATCTGGTTCCAATTCACACTGAGGTTGAGCCGATACGAGTTCATTCCCACATAGCTCACGCGCAGAGCTGTAGCAGGCGTAAGTTCCCGCTCAACCGTGACATTCCACTGCGCCGATTGCGGATCGCGATACCGCGGATCGGTCGCCTGCTCAAGTGTGCCGCCGCCGATCTGCACGAGTTGGCTAGCTGCGATCGTGTTGGGGAATTGGAATAGCGGCACACCGTTGGAGACGGCATTCTGGTACGTGTGGACGGCGGCTTGCGGGTTACTTTCGTTGTTGTTCTGCAACTGCCCGAGGTTGATTACCGTGAAAATTCCGAAGCCGGCTCGCAGAACTGTCTTATTGTCATTGAAGGGACGAAACGCAAAGCTGATCCGAGGATCGAGGTTCCGCATATACGTTTGCCGCAAGCCGGGAGGCAAGCCTTCCTGCCCGTTGGACACAACCGCCGTGCATGGCATGGAGGTCGATGGAGCATACCCGGTGTTAGCAGGATCGGAAAATCCCGGAGGCGCTGCATTACAGGCATTGAAAGACTGCAGGAAAGCCGGCACTGGTCCGCCCAGTTTGTTATACAGGTTACTGTTCACGATGATTGCGTTCTTGATCGGGTCGAAGTTGGCCTGGATCCCGTTCACATCCACGAAGGGAGGCAACCACTCCCAGCGCAGGCCGGCATTGATCGTGAGCCGGCTGTTCACCTGCCATTCATCCTGCGCGTAGAGGCCCATTTGTGGGCCACCGGCGTTGTCCCTTGGGCCGGTCACCGCAAAGTAAGTGGTATCGGGAAGACCCTGCAAGAAGTCACCAAAGGTGTTTCCGGTCAATGCGCCGTTGAAAGTGAACAAGCCGTAGTCATCGGACGGTGTCTCAATTTCGGGAACCGCGAACCGCACCCAACGGAAATCAATCCCACCTCTAAAGGTGTGTTTGCCGCGAATGTAGGTGAGATTGTCGGCGATCTGCTTTGTGCTGGAGTAAGTGTTTCCCACGTGGTCTCGGCCAATCGGAGTGAAGCCAGTGCCCTGAGAGAAGTTGATCGAGGGAAACCCGCCGTCGAAGGGGTGATTCGAAACGTCCACATCCTGCAATCCTAGCTGGGCAATTGCGGCAGCGCCCTGAATCGGGAAATTGGGCGATAGCAGAGAGTTCGTAAACCCAAAGCGGAATTCGTTTAGCAGATTGGGGCGGATCGTGTAATTGTGGGAAACGAGAAAGCTTCTGTCATGTTCGTGGTCGAGATCGTTCGGCAGAAGCGGATTCACGACATTGGTCACCAGATTCTTCCAGTTGAATCGCGCATACACCTGCTGTTTCGAATTGATGATCTGATCGATCCTCCCGTCGATTCCATTGGTGCTGGAAGGTATTGATTGCAGATTTTCGTAGTTGAAACTGCAGGTAGGAGTGAGTTGGGCGATGCAGTTCACATTCGGCAATGGGTAGTAGTTCTTGAGCAGAGCCAACGACGAGGCATTCAGATTCGTGACCGTTCCGCCGCCGAGATCGCTGAGATTTCCTGCTCGTTCCGCCGCAGTCGGCACGAGATATTGTTCCGGCTGCGAAGTCCTCTTCCTGTTTCCTTCGTAGTCGACAAAAAAGAACGTTTTATCCTTTCCGTTGTACAGGTGAGGAATTGTGACCGGGCCGCCGAGGCTGCCCCCAAATGTGTTGAATCGCTTCGGCGCTTTTGTATTGAAATTCAGAACCCTGGCGTCGAGGGCGTCATTTTGTAGATATTCGAACAGGCTTCCATGCAGTTGATTCGATCCACCTTTTGTTGTGAAAGTCACGTCGCCAACCTGCGAGAACTCGGCGCCGTTGTTGAACGCCGTGACCTTCAGCTCGGATATGCCTTCGGAAGAGGGGTAGGGATTCGTACTCGCGGCACTCTGAAAGATATTGGCTGTTGAAATCCCGTCAACTGAGTAACTGACCATGTTGGCCGTTGCCCCTGCCAGGGCAATGTTTCCCTGACTGTCCTGCTGAACATTGGCAGACGTCGCCAATGCTGCTAGTGGACTGGTGGTGACTGCACGGAAATTCAGAGGAAGCTGACCGATCTGAGAGTTGCTTTTGGAATCGCCGATGACCCCATTTTCTGTGTTGACTACGGCTACAGTGTCGGCGACTTCTACTGTCTCGGTCTGACTCTTGATGGTCAGGGTGACATCGACACGCAAGGCTTGCCGGGCAGTCAGTTCCGCCGAAGAGACTCGGAAGTCGGTGAACCCTTCAGCGTGAACCGAGACCTCATATCTGCTCGGTTTCAGATTTACGAACTCAAAAGATCCGTTCGGATCCGATGTCATTGAACGAGTGCTGTTGTCTGCGAGGTCTTTTATCTGAACACTCGCGCCCGGCAACACGGCATCCGTTTTGTCATGCACTACGCCGACGATACTCCCGAACGTTGACTGGCCTACGGCTGAGCAAACCATCAATAGAACTGCGATTGCAGCACCTGCAAACTTCCCACGCATCTTTACTCCTCCGCTAGAGGTCCGCTCGTTATTGAGTTTCGTTGGGACGAACCTCTTCGCATTAACGACTCTATTTGGAGCTGGATGAGGCAGGCATGAGGGATCCATAAAATCTTCGTAAGGGCGAATCAACTGCTTTCATGATTCAGAATGGAGACGTGTGCAACCCGCGCGATCGGTTGCGGGAGGGCTTCTTTAGTTTTTGTAGGCGTGGACGGTACTTGGCAGTCTCTGCAGTCTGTATTGGTTATGCGGAGGATGCAGTTGGATCGAAGCGATAGATGACCCAAGGTTCCGTCTGAAGGTAGTGCTTCCCATGTCCTGCAACGTCGAGCTTCTTGCGGAGGGAAACTAAGACTGTTAAGAACTTGGTTTGTCCAAGCTGATTTGCAGTCGAACTCGTCTCCAGCACGGTTCGCGGTGTAACTAGGCTTCTCCGGTGGCTAGCCAGGAACACGAGGACATCGAATTCTTCTGAAGTCAGCCGCAGCTCCTGGTCGCGCAGAGTCACGGTCCGCTCATCGAGGTTGATCTTGAAGTCGCCGAATCGGATCCTCCCAGTCGAGGAAGTCCTTTCCTTCGCCGGATCTTGCTCCGCCGCTCTATCACGCGTCTTGGCAAAAAGTTGCCGCAGACTCCAGTTCCTATTCATTTGAATCTCTCATTTCGTGGTTCCACGTGGCCCGAATCTCCATCTCAGCAGCCCCATTCGGCCTCACCCGGCTTTGCGAAATACCGCCTGGCGTCTTCTCGTCTCCCGACCATCGAGGTTAAATCAAGTAGTGCCAAACGGGCTACAGCCACCAAACGACTTCTTTCCTGGTGCGGCATATGTTCCCAAGCTTCAGCGTCGGGCCTGCTGGCACGGTTGTGATCCGCCCGAAGGGCCTGGTCATAGTGGTGGAAGCGTTCTGCCAATTGTTCTGCTGATACTTCTTGGATCGACATCGAATCCTCCTCCTTCTCGATCAATCAGACGTTCGCGGAGCCCCTTCGAATAGAAGCGCCGTCCGAACTCAATCGGTTCTCAGGCAGCGCGAGCCATTGGCTCTGGCCGCTCCTGCCGCCCAGCGATCTTCTCTTCGGCAGTATTCAGTCGGAGACGCACCCAGTAGCCGATTCGGTGAGCTCTGCACTCCTTGCATAGCGCAACCAAAAACCGCACATAGAACGAGAGGCCTGCAGTGCAGACTAACGTGATTGCTGCGGTCACGAACGTTTCAGCCTCCGATATCGACTCTCAACTCCTGAGCGATTGCCCGGAATCACTCAACCAGCTCATTGGATACCAAACGCCATAAGGTTCGAATAACCGGTTCATAAATTGTTCGTAAGGTAGGCAGGTGCTTGGTAATCAAGGAGATCGCGGCTAAGGCCCCCTTGTTGAACGATCCTTTTCCTCATTGCAACAAAATGCGCCGGTTCAACGGTTCAACAAATGCCAGCGGTTCCGAGAAGCGCCGGTCCGACGGTGGGTTGGCTCAATCCCCGATTCTCTTAGCATCTTTGAACCGGTACCCAATGTATGAGTCGGTGAGGATATATTCCGGGTTCGAAGGGTCATCCTCTAGTTTTTTGCGCAGCTGGCGCACGAATGTGCGGAGATACTCGAACTCATTTCCATATTCAGTGCCCCACACAGAGGTGAGCAGGCGTGCGTGCGTCTGAGGCTTACCGGCGTGCAAGATGAGAAAGCGCAGAAGATCAAACTCCTTTGGTGTTAAATGAACGAGATTGCCGGATTTTCGCACTAGACGACGCTCGGAGTCGAGTTCGATGTCACCAATAGCGATAAGGGAGTCCTGATCCTCTTGAGTCGCCTGGGAACGGCGAACTGCGGAGCGAACGCGGGCCATCAACTCGCCCACGTGAAAGGGCTTGGTGACATAGTCATCCGCTCCGGCGTCGAGCGCGTCAATCTTGTCATCAGGGTTGTCGCGGACGGTCAGCATCAAGATAGGAAGCCGTGGGAACAGCTTGCGGATCGCCCGACAAGCTTCGATGCCGCCCATTCCTGGCATATTAATGTCGAGGAGCGCCGCATCATACCGTTCCGTACGCACGAACGATACCGCTTGTTCGCCTCCCGAGGCTTCCTCAATATCGAAGCCGAGTGTGCTCAACGTAGCGTGGAGGGCTCGACGAATCGCGGACTCATCATCGACAATCAACACTTTACTTTGCAATGAATTCACGTTCCCTCCTTAGGATCGCAGGCAGAGAGAGACAAAACGTAGTGCCAATCTCTTTCTCACTGGTTACCCAAATATGACCCTGATGGGCTTCCGCGGTTTTCTTGGCAATCGACAGACCTATACCGCTGCCTGAGGCGCAATGCCGTGTGGCAGAGCTCCGGTAGAAGCGCTCAAAAATCAGCTCGCGATCTTCAACTTCGATTACGGAACCCTCGTTATGGACAGAAATCAAAAGCCGCTGATCTTTTTTTTGAGCGGCGATAACGATCGGAGAATCGGCACCGGAATACTTTGCTGCGTTCACAACGAGTTCTGCAATGCTCACGGCAAGGAGCTCGCGGTCCGCAGAAACGGCGAGATCTTCGTTCGCTATGCGCACTTGAACCGAGTGCCCACAAAGTTGATCGGAGCACTCATCCAGTATTTCGTCGATTAGCTGACCGATAACGACCTCCTCGCGGCATAAGCGTATTTCTGCCGGCTCAAGCTTTGCCATTCGGAGGAGGTGAGTCGTTAGCGCGTTAAGCTGGTGTGAGTGTTGATCGATCAGCCCGACCAACTCTGCCTGCCCTGGGTTGAGAGTTTTCATTTCAAAGAGCCCCGAAGTGCAGGTAAGAATGACCGTCAAAGGAGTCTTGAAAGCATGCGCCAGGGCATCGAGGACAGCAGTGCGAAGTTGCTCGGTCCGACGCGCGGCCTCCGCGCGACTTTCTTTGTCGAACGACCGGGCTCGCTCGATAGCGGTAGCTGTCAGTGAGGCGATGGAGTCAACGACAAGCGAGTTCAAATCGATTCCACAAAGCACAATCGCACCGATCGGAGTCGCGCCTAAGCGGAGAACCCGTTGCCACTTGTGCGACTCGACATCATCATGGCTCGTGTTGCGAAAATAGGCACTCCGAGCCAAATCTTCATCTTCTTTGGTGCACGTTCCAGCGGTGTCCGATCGAGCCAAAGAAGAATCGAAAATCGCGACGGCATCGACTCCGACGTTCTTCTTGATCAGATGCGCGATCTGAAACCCCGGCGGCTCGTGCCGATTGAGGGACAGGATGCTACGGCTGAGCTCGTAGAGTTTCTCAGTATTGCAACGCTGTAGAACTGCTTGTCGCATGTGATTCTGTACCTGGACGGAAAGGCGACTCACAATCAGCGCAGTGAATTCAAATGATGCTAGGGCTACCCAGTTCTGAGGATCATAAACACGAAAACTGTGGATCGGCGGGGCAAAGAAATAATCCAAGCATGCGATGCCCGCTAAGGATGAACAGGTGGCTTCCCAGAACCCGAAGTTCACGGCTATCAGTACGACAATCAGCAGTTCGACAAAGCCTGCGGTCGAAAGATTGAAGTGCACTCGGAATGCACCATAGCTAGCAAGCAGGGCTATCGAAGATCCTGCTACAGCTCCAACGACGAGTCGGAGCACTCTTTTGTCTCTGCCAAGCTCTCGGATGCGCATATTTATCGGCAGTGCAAAATGCGCCTGCGATTACTTGCCGGCATTAAATTGCAGTGCGGGGCCAGCCCGATTTGGGCAAGATGCTGACACTCTGTGGGCTGGCGCTGTTACGTGCCTGCTAGCAGCTTATCGGCAAATACATAAAGAAGGCGTTAAGAATACGACAAAGATCCGTAAGCCCAAGGCCGATAAAATGTGCGCTAGGCTTCAGAGGTTGATTTTGCCCGGTTGGTGGTCGTATGCGCGCCCTCGCGGGTGGATGGTGCTACTCGATCTGCAGTCTGCTTTTCCTTGCTTGTATTCCTGGTCGCCTTGTCCGTGCGGGCGCAAATTGCAGGTACTGAACAGAAGACGATGACGCTCGAAGAACTTCAACAGATGGTGTTACAAAATAACCCGACGTGCGCACAACCGGCCGCCAATATCCAAGCGGCGGAAGGCAGGAAAAGGCAAGAGACGCTGCTGCTTGGACCCGCACTTCCATAACTGTTGGAGTGAGACTATTCATTTTTGTGCTCCATCCCAGGCATGTCCATATTCATCGGCCTATTGCCTTCCCGCCTCCTTCGAAGCTCCATGATTTGGTCGTATTTGTCTTGAGGGAGTACGCGTACGAATGTCATCATTCCCGCCATGAAGCCGCTCCAGCCGGTATGCAGGCCAAAGTTTTCGGGTTTGTCTACCATCTGATCCATCGCCATCGTGGGACCTTCCATGAAGGCATCCTGCGGAAAGCCAGGCACGGAATTAGTGGAGTTGCGCCAAAACCTCAGCAAGCTTTCCGACAATGCGGTCGAAACCTCAAAGCACAGATATTTAGGTCGAATGAATGAATGATGGCCGACCGACAGTCGACTTCCCATCGACCCACTATTGCGATTGTGCCGCAGCCATCGCGAGTTCGGGAATGACAATGCCAGATATCTCAAATGGATACCTGGGATCCAACCGATCAGCACTGGTCCGGCTCAAATCGCGCAAAGTGGCTATTGCCCACCGCACCTCGCCGAGAGATACTGAAACCCTCGGCACTCGATGGCAAAACAACGCAGCATCACATCAAATCTCGGGCTTTACGTCTACGGCGGAGCCGCCATCTTTCTTGGCCTCCTGGGCCTGGTCTCCGGCGACTTCGCCACCACCTGGCAGAACGTCGGCCCCAACATCCCTCTGCGCGTACCGCTCGCCTATCTCACCGCGGTCATTGAGCTCGCCGGGGGGATCGCGCTCCTCTTGCGCCGGACCGCGCGTGCCGGCGCTCTGACCCTGACGATTGTCTACTCTGTTTTCACGCTCATCTGGGTGCCCAAGGCCTTTGTGAATCT
>Ga0182024_10021696_pt1 | contig 11634 bp, 12 predicted proteins | sample P32metaG_FD_120480 | JGI IMG/M metagenome (GOLD analysis project Ga0182024, IMG submission 120480) | Permafrost microbial communities from Stordalen Mire, Sweden - P3-2 metaG (Illumina Assembly) | ecosystem: Environmental > Terrestrial > Soil > Wetlands > Permafrost | place: Sweden: Stordalen... | reverse complement strand
TGTACGTCGGCCAGGCGCGCTTTCAGATCCTCAAGGAGCGCGTCATGCGTCTGCGAATGCGGCTAACCGGCAGCCGCTTCGGGCGCGGTGTGATCGTTCCCGGCGGAGTGCGGTTCGAGGGTTTGATGGACCTCGACGAGCTGTGCGGAGAGCTCGACGGGCTCGAGCGCGACCTGCACCGTGATCGTGGCCTGTTCCTCGGCACCTCCTCGATGACCGACCGTCTCATCGGCTCTGGGCGCTTAACGCGCAAACTGCTGGAGGACTTCTCTGCGGTGGGTCCGCTCGCGCGCGGATCGGGGCTTTCCACCGACGCCCGTCACGAGCGGCCCTACGGTGACTACCGACGCCTCGGTCTGAAAGTCGTCACCCACAGAGACGGTGACGCAATGGCCCGCGTGAATGTCCGCTTCGGTGAGATCTCGGAGTCGCTGCGGCTCCTTCGCCAGTCGATCGACCACCTGCGCCGCCGCGACGGGCAGCTGCGCGCGACGCTCCCGCAGAGGAGCAGTGGCGCCGCTTTCGGTTGGGCCGAGGCCCCGCAGGGCGAGCTGGCGATCTGGGTTGAGATCCGCGACGGGCTCCTTCACCGCGTCCATATCGCCTCGCCGTCGCTGCGCAACTGGGCTCTGTTCGACCACGCTTTCCCCAAGGACGTGCTCACCGACTTCGCGTTCATCGAGCACAGCTTCGGGCTGACCCCGGCGGGAGCCGACCGCTGATGCTCCAGTGGATTCCGAGAGGGCTGCGCCAGGGCCGGGTCACCACCCGCTACCCGCAACGTGAGGAGATCGCGCCCCCCGGCTACCGCGGCCGCGTCGAGCTCCTCAACTCCACAGATGCGTCGCCCGAGCTCGCAGACCTCTGCCCGACAGGTGCGATCACCGTCAATGACGATCGACGGCTGACGCTGGACCGTGGCCGCTGCATCCTGTGTGGGGCGTGTGTGCGAGCCGCACCCGATCGCTTCGCCTTCCAGGAGCGCTATCAAACCGCAGCCCGTTCACGACAGGCGCTCGTCGTCTCCGGCGACGATGAAGGCGCCTCTCCTGAGCCGACCCGCCGTGCACTGGGGGAGCAGGCGCGGGCGCTGCGCCGCTCGATCCATGTCCGCCACATCGACTGCGGCTCGGACGGTTCGGAGGAGTGGGAGATCCAGGCACTGTGGAACCCCTACTACGACATTCAACGCCTCGGCTACTTTCTCACCGCCGCCCCGCGCCACGCCGACGTCCTACTGGTCACCGGGCCCGTCACGGCGGCCATGCGCGGGCCGCTTGAGCGCACCTGGCACGTGATGCCGGAGCCGAAGGCGCTCGTGGCCGTCGGTACCGACGCCTGCTCCGGTGGACTATGTGCGCCGGACGAGCTGACGGCCGGGGGCGTTGACGCGGTGTTGGGCGTCGACGTGTATGTGCCCGGCTCGCCGCCCGCGCCGATCGCGATCATGCACGGCCTGCTACTCGCCACAGGCCTCCTACGCCCCGAGGAGCTGGCAGCGTGACGCTCCTGTTCGCGATCGGAATGGGGACACTCGCGCTCGCTCCGCTACTAGTACTCCTCGCCGGCATACGATCGATCGATCGGCTGGCCGCGCTGTGCTCCGCGGTTGGCTGCGTGATGCTCGTGATCGTCGGCCTCACGGCCGCATTGGGCGGCGCGCGGCCGGTACTTCAGCTCGGCGGCTGGTTAGGGTTTGGCCAGAGCGCGCTGCGCGCAGATGGGCTCGCCGGGATCTTCCTCGCGCTCACTGGTCTCACCGGCGCTGCGGTCTCGCTCGCATACACCGGGCTCCCTGCCGGACGGTGGCTGACCGGGCTCGGCTCCACGCTGCTGCTGTTCGTCGCGGTTGCGATCGGATCGGACAACGCCTTCCTGTTCTTTCTCGCGTGGGAGGCCATAACGGTCTGCATCTACCTGATCGCAAGCGCCGGACGCGCCCGGGGGGATCTGCTCGCCGGCTATCTCACCGGCGGGCTTGCGAAGATCGGGGGCGCGGCTCTGCTCGCGGCGTTCGGGCTGCTCTACGCCCATACGCACAGCTTCTCGTTGGAGGTGTGGGCCCACGCCTCATTGCCGGTGGGCACGCGTAGCGTGCTGTTCGCGCTGTTCCTCGTCTGCTTCGCCACCAAGGTCGGAGTGATCCCGCTGCAGGGCGGACTGCCTGCCGGATATGGCTCGGCCCCCCGGCTCGGAGCGGCTTCGCTGTCGGTGGCTTTGTGCGCCGGCTTCTACGGGCTGTGGCGCTTTGAGTTTCAGATCCTCGGGCCGCTGCCCGTATGGTGCGGCGATGCGCTGTTGATCCTCGGTGGGATCACAGCGCTGAGCGGCATCGTCTACGCCCTCACTCAGGACAACCTGAGAAGGTTCCTCGGCTACTCCACGGTCGAGCATGCCGGGATCGTGCTCACTGGCCTGGGAGTCGCCCTGCTTGGCCACGCCGCGCACAAGCCGACGCTCGCAGCAGCCGGTCTACTGGCCGCCACCCTGCAGGTCTGCGCGCACAGCCTCGCAAAGACGCTCGCCCTGATCAGCGTCGACCGCATCGAGCAGGCGACCGGCAAGCGCACGATCGACCCGCTCGGCGGTCTCTCCCGCCGGCTGCCGGCGAGCGCGCTGGCCCTCGGTGTCTCCTCCCTGACGCTCGCGGCGATCCCACCGCTCGGCGGATTCGTCAGCGAGTGGTTCACCTTCGAGGCATTGCTGCAGGGCTTTCGCATGCCGACATTGCTCTCGCAGCTCCTGTGCGCACTCGCGGCCGCAGCGCTCGCGCTCACCGCAGGGCTCGGCCTGCTCGCGTTCGCCAAGTACTACAGCTTCATCTTCCTCGGACCGGCACGCGAGAAGCTCGCCGCGTTACGCGAACCGTCTCGCTGGCCGCTCGGGATCGGTGCTCTGGGTGTGCTCACGCTGTTCCTCGGCACCCTCGCGCCGTGGGAGATCCATGTCCTCGGATCTGGCCTTCAGGAACTGCTCGGCTTTGACGTCGCGAGCACGGTCATCAGCCATCCGCTCGTGCTCGGCCCGGTATTCAAGGAATTCTCGGTGCTCGCGCCAACCTGGTTGAGCATCGTCCTGCCCGCGTACGCGCTGTTGGCGATACTGATCGTGCGTGCAACTCGCGGTCGCAGCGTGCGCCTGTCTCCCGTTCGCCGCGCGCCGGTGTGGGTCACCGGGAGCGGCGCCGAGCTCTCCGCCGTCCAGTATCGGCCCTCGGCGTACTCCAACCCGATGCGGGTCATCCTGCGTGGTCCACTCGGCTATCGCACCCGCCTGACCACGACTGGCGATCAGAATGACGCTCCACGACTCCTGCTCGACACCCGTGTCGTGTTCGCTGTAAGCCGCTTCCTCTACGCTCCCGTCACTGCGCTGGCACTGCGCATTGCTGAACGCGTCCGCGCGTTGCAATCCGGGAGTCTCTCCGCGTACCTGCTGTACATGCTCATAGCCCTGATCGCCGCCCTGTCCCTCGTCCCCATCCTGCGCTGATGTTCCAACGGATACTCATTGCATGGGACGGCTCGGAGCTCGCGCTTCAAGCGTTTGATGTCGCGATCGACGTGACCCGCCGCTACGACGCCGAGCTCGTGGCCGTCTCGATCGCCTATTCCCCCGCGCACGCCGAGACCGCTGCCGATCGCGAGGAGTCATCTGAGGCAGCCCACCGCTACCTGAAAGAGACGTTCCAGGAGGTCGCCGACCGCGCCGAACGCGTTGGCGTCGATGTCGAGCACCAGATCATCGAAGGCCAGACACCAGCACGGGCGCTGCTCAGCCATGCACACGAGCACGGCTTCGACCTGCTTGTCTGCGGACACCACCACAGTCGCCGCGCCGGGCGGCTGCTGCTTCGCGGGGTAACCCAGGAGCTTCTGGTTGACGCCACGATCCCGGTGCTCGTCGTGAACCAGGAGTCACGATGATCGGCAGCGGACACAGACACGTCACGTTCCGATTGGGCCTTACACGCCGGGAAAACGATGGGCGATGAGGACCTCGTCGCGCGAGAGTCACGCGCGGTATCGCGCTCGGATGCTCGACCCGCCGCTTACGGCAGAGGAATCACGATGATCGATCTGTTCGCCCACGTTCCCGTGCTGGCATTCACCTTGTATTCCGCTGTGAACGTGTTGCTTCCCGCGGTCAGCCCCGTGACGAGGTAGGTCGCGCTCGCCTGGGTTCTGCTCGTTTTGCCTTCAAAAGCGAACGACTGCGCTTCGGTCGCTGGCAACGTCGTACTGCCCGAGACGGCGAACCCCATGTAAGAGAAGTCTGCGGCGGTAGCGTTGCTCGCCTTGACCGTGAGCGTCACAAGCGCGTGGCCGGAAGCGGGAATCGTAACGGTCACCGCGGGCCCAGCGGTGGCCAGCGCAGCGTGGGTCAACGACGTCGAACCTTGAGACGTCGCCACAGTCTGGCCTGTGGCCCCCGCCGTACCCGCAGAGCCAGTCTCCCCGGTCGCGCCTGTCGCGCCCGTGGACCCCGGCACGCCTTTTGCGCCCGTTTCGCCTTTTTCGCCGAGGCTGCCTTTTTCGCCTTTTTCGCCCGTGACGCCTGTCGCTCCGGTGGCTCCTGTCGCGCCTGTGACTCCAGTGACGCCCGTGGCGCCTTTTTCGCCGGAGCTGCCTTTTTCGCCTTTTTCGCCCGTAGCGCCTGTCGCTCCGGTGGCTCCTGTCGCGCCTGTGACGCCTTCAGCGCCTGTTTCGCCTGTCGCGCCTTCTTCGCCTTTTTCGCCTTTCGCACCGGCGGCGCCTTCCGCGCCCGTCGGGCCAGTGACGCCCGTCGCTCCCGTCGTACCGATGCAAATAAGGCAATGGCCTTCTTTGCCTTCTGCGCCGGTCGCGCCCGTGGCGCCTGTTTCGCCTTTCGCGCCTTTCGCTCCAGGCGTCGGGCCCCCGGCGCTGCCTTTTTCGCCTTTGGCCCCTTCTTTGCCTTCGACGCCTGTCGCGCCCGTTGAGCCCGTCGCGCCCGTGGCACCCGTTACGCCTTGCGCCCCTCCAGCACCTTCAGCGCCTTTTTCGCCTTTGGCCCCTTCTTTGCCTCGCGTGCCCGCGCTGCCTGTTTCGCCTGTCGCCCCTTCTTTGCCTTCCGCCCCGGCGCTGCCTTTTTCGCCCTTCCGTCCTTCCTTGGCTTTCGCGCCGCCGCGCCGAGTCCAGAACTGGATGCGGGAATGTCCAGAACTGCGTGGATAGCGCGGGCGCAAGCGTAGAAGCTCTTCGCATAAGCGCTGTACTCGCGGCTGGCAGCTAAGTGCAACCAACAGGAGGCAGAAATGAGCACCAATACGAATGCGGCCGACGCCCTTGACTTTGGACGGAGACGATTGGAGGTCGTAATGACGACGTTGTTTCGCCCACTCCGGAGGCCTGTCACAGGCCGTGGCGCAGGCGCCGCACTTACCCTGGGCCTCGTTGGCGTGGCCCTTCTGTTCAGCTCACCCGCGAGCGCCCAAACCAGGCCTTGTTCCGAAGATGTGATGAGCGCCCCGACCGGCCCTGCGACCGTGTCGGCCGCATCCACGACGTCCTATGGCAGGGCGCTGGTCGTCGGTTCGGGCGACTACGCAGGTTGCTCGCTGTACCTGCTCACCTCAGACCAGCTCCATGCGCTGTCTGGCGCGGACTTCGCGTGTAGCGAGAACATGAACGTCCTAAATAAACCTTGCGACAGTGACCTCTGGCCGGCGCTCCTCACCAAGGGTGCTCCCACCGCGGGCCCGGGGGTCAACCCCAGGCTTCTCGGGACGGTGACCCGCACCGACCTCGACCTGCCGGGCGTGTCGTCGGTGAAGCAGGTGACCTACGCCGGTTATCCGTTGTACCGGTTCTTCCTGGACGAAGCGGCGGGGGACACGCAAGGCGCCAACTTGGACGATCCAGTGACCAGTCCCCCGGGCATCTGGTACCTGGTCGATCCGAGTCAGGGCACTCCCGCGACGGGTCAGGCTCAATTGCAGCTCGAGACCGCTCCGGTCGGCGGCACTGGGCCCGAAGAGACCGTGCTGGCTGCAAGGATGAACAATGACTTCAGCGCCTTCCCCGACGCGAGCTTCCCCGTCTACACCTTGAGCCGGGACGGTGGCCACAAGTGGGGCGACGCCAGAAGCCACGATATGAGCGCGTGTCAGGGGCTGTGTGCCGTTTACTGGCCACCGCTCCTCACTTCAGAGCGGCCTGAAGCAGGGCTTGGCGTTGACCGGCATGCCCTCGGGATCATCGTGAGACCTGACGGCAGCCTCCAGGTGACCTACAACGGCCAGCCCCTGTACCTGTTCAACCACGATGCCTATATCGGGCCCATCCCGGGGGCCGGGACGAAGAGCATCAACGGAGCGGGTGCGCGCACCCCGTGGGGCGTGTTCAACACGATCCCGCCGCTGCCCTAGGACTCCCGACCTGCCCGAGCGCACCGAAAGCCCCGGCCGACTCAAATCGACCGGGGCTTTCTCGTGTCGTCTACGTTCAGCTCACCGACGCCCGACGCGATGGTGCGTGACCCTGGGCCTTGAGCGCGAGCAGGAACTACGCCCACTTGGTTCGTCCGCCGTCTGGGCGGACCCGGCCTGCGTGGTGCTCTCGGGTGCCGCGGAACCAGCAGGCGGCCGGCTCGTTGACGGACCGCACGTAGAGGTCGTCGCCCTGGCGGACCATCTGGGACGAGGCGGTGGCCTGCGATGAACAGGACGGCCAGCCCTGTCGCGGTGGTCACCCGGTTCATCGAAGACGTGATCAACGGCGGAAAGTTCGATCTAGTCGAAGAGCTCTGGGCCAAAGACACGGCCTGGCACGGCGGCAGCCTAGGAGAGTTCCATGGCCTTGAGGAATGGAAGGTGCAAGCTACTCCTGTGATCAATTGCACAGACGTACGGATGCGCTAGCCGTACGCTGCGCGCACATAGTTATCGACACCCAGGGGGGAACAATGTCTTTGCCAGCCGCAATCACCGTCATCGTGGTTCTCGACATCGCTTTGATTGGCTTCCTCGCGTGGATGATGTCTCACCCACGACACCTGTTGCCGCACGCATCTACCCGCCACACGGAGTCATCGCGTCAACCCGTCAAGCAGCACGAAATCCAGCTAGTCGAGTAGGACTGTGGCGATCCGGGCGCAACGCCCGGGTCGCCAAGACAGCTGGTATGACCCGGTGGCAACGGGCTACACTCGTCCGCTCCACCCGAGCCTTCACGCTCACAATCTCGGCCAAAGCAGGAGCGCGATCGATCCTGCGTTAGACAGTTGGAACGGACGACGGGGAGCTGCCGGAGCCGACGATGCGATTACGCTGCTTCGCCCCGGAGGAAGCGATCGTCTGCCGGTCCTCGGCCGACGCGCTTGGACGTCGTCCTCAGCGACAGCGCCGGGCCAGCTTGCTCGCACCCTCGCTTGGCTTCGGAAAGCAGCGGTCGAGGCGTGCGTGTACTCGGCGTCTGCAGTCACCAGCCTCGCCGTGCCTACGGGATACTCCCTGCGTGATGTCTGACGAGTCCACGACCCCCGACCTGGTGGAGCTTGTGCAGCGGTCATTGATGCCGGCAACGTCCGAGACATCGAGGCCGAGATGAGTCTCCTCGCCCCTGATTCCGTGTTCGACCTGTCGGCGATGGGGCTGGGGATCTACGAGAGTGCTGAGGCGATCCGCAAGCTCTTCCAAGAGTGGTAGAACACCTACCAGGATTACCACCAGGAAGCCGAGAAGATTCGCGATCTCGGCAACGGCATCGCGTTCGTGATCCTCGTGATGCGTGGTAGACCGTCGGGCAGCGCTACCTGGGTTGAGCGTCGTCCAACGCGGTCGCCCGGTGTGGTAACCGACACGATCGCTTCGGCGTCTTATAGCGCAAGCGACGCTGCGCATCCGCATCCGCATCCGCATCCGCATCGCGGTGCCCTAGCCTGTGGTTTTGATGAGGGTCGTCTGCCGGCCTCGACAGCTCAAAGCACCAGGAGGTGCCCAGCATGAAACCGTTCGGGAAGAAGTCTTCGAGTGCCAGTGACCGTCCGGCCGAGTGCCGGCATCGCCCCGTCATCTCCTACGCCAACGTCGCCGCGACGCTCGCACTCGTCTTGTCGATGAGCGGTGGCGCATACGCGGCCACCAAAGCTCTCACGATCACCAAGGTGGTCGTGAAGCCGAGCCCTCAGCTGCTAAAGGCCCTGGCGACTTCCCCGTCCGTGAAGGTTGTTATCACCAAGGAGGTCAACTCGGCGAGTCCAGGGTTATTCAACGTCCTGGTGAGCTCTGGCGCCTTGAAAGGCGTCATCGGATCGCAGGGGCCGGTGGGCGCGCCGGGGACAACTGGGCAGCAGGGAACACCGGGACAGGCAGGTGCAGCGGGAGTGCAGGGGCCCGCCGGGCCCGAGGCGGTGGTCAAGAGCTTGAGCATCAGTCACAGCTCGACCACGCCGCAGACGCTTTTCACCTACGAAGGCGAGTCGATCGGAGTCGCGTGCGCCATCAACAGCGCCGTCAACGGGCCTGAAGCATCCGCCGAATTCTATCTGGAGGGGCACGCCACCACGTTCTGGGGCACCGAAACCTCGCAGACGACGGTCGACCAGACCACGGCGGAAACGACATCTCCGCTGGATCTGTCGCTCAGCGCGAGCCCGAGCTACGTGCGGGTCAGTGGGATCAAAGTGAAAGTGTCGAGCACGAGTCAAGAAAACAGTGCCCTCTACAGCGCTCAGTACACCGCCCTGCAGTCCAGCGCAGTCGACTTCCATCTCGACCTCACGGCAAGCATCACGAGCGTCAACAGCGGCGTCGCCTGCACGTTCAACGCGGCCTACTACCCCCTGTCGACAAGTTGAGTCCACGACCCCCGACCTGGGCGAGCTCGTGCGGCGCTACACCGCAGCCATCGAGCGTCGCGACTTCGATACGGCCTTGAGATTCTGGGGTCCGGACCCCGTCTGGGACATGTCTCCCACGAGGGTCGGGGTACTCGAGGGTCCCGCGGCGATTCGCGGCTTGCTCCAAGACTCGATCGGCTCGTACGAGGAGTGGGCGATGGGGTTAGAGGAATTTCGCGACTTCGGCAACGGGGTTACCCTCGCTGTTTTCATCCAAAAGGGCCGACTGGTCGGCAATAGCGGTGAGGTCAGCCTGCGCGTGGTGGCCACGGGCAGGGCGAGCGGAGCACCGATCGAGCTAGCCAGCACGCAAGTCGTGACCATACGGAACGGTCGCATGACGTCGAGTCGGGTGTACCGAGATCGCTCGGAGGCCCTCAAAGCCGTGGGGCTGGCGGGGTAGGCGATGTCGCAGGCGAACGTGGAGATCGTGGAACGAGGGATAGATGCCTTCAATCGGCGCGATGTCGAAGCCCTCGCTGAGGTCACCGCCCTAGATTTCGAGTGGTTTCCGGCGCTGCCCGGGGCTGTCGAGGGCGACGGCTACCAAGGACTCCAGGGCATTGAAACGTACCTCGGGGAAATCCTCAACACTTGGGAGGCACTTCAGGTGCTCGCCGACGAGTATCGCGATCTCGGCGAGCGCGTACTCGTGCTTGGTCGGTTTGAAGGACGTGGAAGAGGCAGCGGCGTCCCAGTCGATGCACCGCAAGGGATCATCTACGATCTTCGCGGCGGCAGGATCTCGCGCGTCCGTGCGTATCTCGATCAGGACGAGGCGTTGCGGGCGGCAGGACTGTCCGAGTAGGCGCGGGGCTAGGAGCCGGCGTGCAGTGGGAGCCACTCCGACGAGCCCGGCGGGCTCAGTGCCGCGGCACGATCCTCGCGGAGGGAATCGCACGGCGGAGGCGCCGGCGAGCGAAACCATGGCTGCCGCATTGACAGCCGAGCGGGCGTCCGAGCAAGGGCCGCGCTCACGCTCGCTCCGGACGATTTCCAAGCACCCCGGCTGAGGATGGCCAGACGCCTGCTTGCGCCTCGCAATGCGGAAGTGTGCGCGCCTGTCTAGGGGCTTGAGCGCGGAAGAGCAGAGCGACGGCGGCACCGTCAGCTGGCGGTGGGCGGACGCCTCGAGCCCGGAGTCGGAAGGAGACCGGCGCCGGCTCGACTCCGGCGCGTATTGTTCTCCGCATGGCTGCGGTCCCGGACTCACCGACGTGGATGCCCGAGACGCGGTACGCGCGCAATGGCGAGGTGCACATCGCCTACCAGGTGTTCGGCGAGGGTGAGATCACTTTCGTCGGTCTGCCGGGGATCGTCTCGAACATCGAGGTGATGTGGGAGGACCCTGAGTCTCGGCGATGGCTCACGGAGCTCGCGTCGTTCGCGCGAGTTGTCCACTATGACAAGCGCGGACAGGGGATGTCAGATCGCGACGCTGGCGTTCCGACCCTCGACGACCGGCTCGGCGACCTCACAGCAGTACTCGATGCGGTCGGCGCGGATCGCGTCGGGCTCGGTGGGATCTCAGAGGGCGGCACGACGGCCGCGATGTACGCCGCCACACACCCCGAGCGCGTCAGCCACCTGCTTCTGTACGGCTCGTTCGCGTGGATTGATCCGGCTCCGAGTGACGCGTTCTTCCCGCGGTGGGCGGAGAGCTGGGGGACACCAGATACGTTGAGTGTCCGGGCGATGGTGCCGAGCAAGGTCGGTGACCTCGACTTCCTGCGCTGGGTGAATCGCCTCGAGCGTCAGTCCATGACCCCGGGAGGGTTGCTAGCTGCTTGGCGGTGGATCAGGGAGATGGATCTGCGACCGGTCCTCGACTCGATTCAGTGCCCGACGCTCGTCGTGCATCGAACGGGCGACCGCCTCGTTCCCGTGTCCTACGGTCGTTATCTCGCAGAGCGCATCCCCGGGGCGCGGATGGCGGAGCTCGACGGAGACACCCACGCGCCTCAGTGGGGAGACCTCGAGACGGTGGTCTCGCTGATAGAGGAATTCCTCACCGGCCATCACCCGACCCGGAAGCAGACCGAGAGGGTGCTCGCCACCGTCCTGTTCACCGACATCGTCGATTCAACCGCCCGCGCGGCGGCCCTCGGCGACCGCGCGTGGAGGCAGGTGCTCGACCGCCACGACACGATCTCCAGTAGCACCGTCTCCGAATGCGACGGGCGCGTGGTGAAGGGGACCGGCGATGGCATGCTCGCCACGTTCGACGCGCCGGCGCGCGGGCTGCGCTGCGCCGACACCCTGCGCTCGTCGCTCTCAGATGTGGGGATCACGATTCGGGCGGGCGTGCACACCGGTGAAATCGAGCTCCGCGGCGACGACGTCTCGGGGATCGGCGTCCATATCGCCGCCCGCGTCGCGGCGCTCGCCGGCTCGGGCGAGCTACTCGCCTCTCGAACGGTCAAGGATCTCGTCGCCGGATCGGGGTACGCTTTTACCAGTCGCGGCGTCCACAGCTTGAAGGGCGTCCCTGACGAGTGGGAGCTGCTTGCGGTCTCCTGAGCCGGCGGCGCAACAGGCCCGACACTGCTCGTTTCCCGGCAGTGCGAGCGTGCCGGCAACCTCGGCGGACACTAGCGCTCCGGACGAGCATCGAGCGCGTCGGCTGCGGGTCAGTGACGCCTGCTTACGCGACGCAATGCGGCAGGGTCGTTAAACAGGTCCGGTCCGCGGGGGGAGCGGACCGGACGGTGTGCACACTCTTAGGAGGAGGTTGTGCGTTGGCGACTTCGATGTCGCGTACATGCAGTATCGCCA
>Ga0182024_10021695_pt1 | contig 11634 bp, 13 predicted proteins | sample P32metaG_FD_120480 | JGI IMG/M metagenome (GOLD analysis project Ga0182024, IMG submission 120480) | Permafrost microbial communities from Stordalen Mire, Sweden - P3-2 metaG (Illumina Assembly) | ecosystem: Environmental > Terrestrial > Soil > Wetlands > Permafrost | place: Sweden: Stordalen... | reverse complement strand
TTTTGGTTGGCTGCCGGTAGTTTTTATCGGTGGATATGCGGTCCGAACCGAACCGGTGTACGGATTCGCCTTACGGTCGCTCAGATCATAATTCTCGTCCAAAATGCAGGAGAAATATGCATGCGCGAGCGATCGGAAAATTAAGAACTGAACCATGTGGTCGCGTTTTATGCTTTCACGTGGGCGTTCCAGCATAGAGAACTTGAACGCAAGCAGAATTTAGGCATATTTCGGTTAGCGCATAGGGGGAGTTTTCATGTCGCTGAAGAATAAGATTGCAATAGTTACGGGCGGAAACAGCGGCATTGGCATGGCGATCGCGCTCGAGCTTTCGCGGCAGGGCGCAAATATTGCGATTGACTACGTCTCCCGACCCGAGGCCACGGAGGCGCTCGAACAGCAGATTGTCGCCCTTGGCGACCGGGCGATAGGGGTAGAAGCCGATGTAAGCAAGATTACGGACCTTCAAAAGCTCGTGGACACCGCAGTTGCGAAGTTTGGACGCATCGACATCATGGTGAACAACGCTGGCATTGAGACTCGTACCTCCATCCTACAAACGAGCGAAGTCCAATATGAGCGGGTGCTTGACGTGAACCTGAAGAGCGCGTTTTTCGGCACACAATTGGCAGCCCGTCAGATGATCAAACAGGGCGGAGGAGGGTGCATCATCAATATCACCTCGGTGCACGAAGATTGGCCGATGCCAGGAAATACCGCATACTGCGTGTCAAAAGGGGGCATGCGCATGCTAACGCGTACAGCCGGAGTTGAACTCGCCGCGCACAATATTCGTGTTGTCGGCGTCGGCCCGGGGGCGGTCGCTACCCCGATCAATCTCTCAACAATGAAAGATCCCGTACAGCTAGCGAAATTAAATTCCGCTATCCCGCTTCGCAGGCTGGCGAAACCCGAGGAAATCGCCACCGTAGTCGCATTTCTAGCAGGAGACGGCGCCAGTTACATTACCGCAACCACAGTTTTCGCCGACGGGGGAATTATGCAGAGCAGCCCCGGTCTTTAGTTCGAACGCCTCGAAGCACAAGCTCCTCAACTTATACGAACAGAATATAGGCCCACTCGCACAGTGGATGTTAAAAGTGGGCCTCCCTGTGATTTAAAAAGAGGATTACATACCGTTCTGCTGAAACACCAAGGCTTCCTTGTCGTGATGGAAGTCGATCTCTCTAAGTGTGTTATTCGTCGAATCAGTCACGACGTCGTCCTGAGTCACTTGGTTATCATTCGTCTTCAGTGTCGCGGGGACAGTCGCCACAGTCTTCCCATTCCTTAGGAAAGTCACCTGGGTGTCAGGCCCGGCTCCCTGCCATTCCACCTTGTAGTGGCCGGGTTCCAGTTGTGTGCCACCGACTTGGACCGTGGAAGGAATATCTACCGAATGTTGATTGTTATCGCGCGCGAACACGCCAAGCGGGGACAGCATGGCGAGAATCGACAAGAATGTCAGGCACCGCAGAGTTTTCATTGTGCAAATCTCCTTATGAAGTATCGATTTCGAAGAATGCGAACTAATGTTCTTCGGATTATGAGGCGGATTCAGAAATCAACAGCCTCTATAAGACTGATGCCGCCTATAACCGGAGGATTCAAAGATGCCGTGCTGCCATCTGCAAAGCTCCACTTTTTTTGCATTAGGGGATTTCCCCTATATGTCGCCGTTTTAGCTCGACGCTGCAGCAGTGTCTCGACGTGTTGTCCGGAAATGCGGTTTGCTGGCCAACCAAAATCTCGCTAGAGCCATCTCCTTTATCACAAGTCTTTAGGAGGAAATATGTCCTACCTCCGTCATCTCCTCGTAGTCACATTATCTCTGGCCGCAATGGCGAGTGCGTGGTCGAAAGATCTGCCAGTTATTCAGATTAAGGTGCTAAGTGCGGAAAGCGAGCAATTCCAAGGTCCTGCGCTTGCCCCGGCCAACTGCGATTATCACGACATCTCTGCCTATTGCTTCAACTCGAAGCCAAAGACGTATGTCGAAAACACGATGGTCGTCGAGGAACCCAATGGTAATTCACTAGAAGTTGCATGCACGGTCTTCAACCGCTGGTCGCATTGCAGGAGCTTGCCCGTCAACCAGAGTTTTCAAGCGCGGATGGGGAAACGCGGCCTGGAGATACGCTATTTAGATCAGCATGGCAAAATGCGCAAGCAGGTTTATGATATTGTCAGCGAGAATGGAAAGAAGGCCTCGTGACAAATTCAGGTCCTGGCATGCGCAAGAATATAGATTTTGATATAGTCACGCGGTGAGTATGGCGAAAAGCCACAACGCGCGATCGGGTGCCCGCCTGATGCGTTTCTTACTCATCAGCCTTTCTTTGTGTGCTCTGACCGGAAGTCTGGTCACACGTACATTTCATCTCAACGTTCCGCATTGCATCACGGCACAATCCAACTCGCCGCATGCAGTTCGCCAACATTTGGATCGTGATGCGGTTCGGTGGGCGGCTCCGATTGCAAACTTCGTTCTTCGTCGTCCTTTGCCATTCTGTTCATGCATGGCGATTGCGGCAACGCCTCTGCTGAGAGTGATTCGCGATGAGAATCTCTACAATCGACCTCCTCCTTCCTGCTGAACTGATTTGTTCTTACTCCACTGTTAATTTCCGTTTAGTTACTGTTCAAACGCGATCCGGAAGTTGGGGTCCTGGCCGACTTTGTGTTGGGCTTGATCTGTACGTTCTGAAACCGCAGAGGAATGAGAACACTATGAAACGAGTGCTGCTTCTTGTGCTGTTGATAATTTCGCTTGCGGAACTTGCGATCGAACGCGATCGGCTCTATGTGTTTTTCTCTACGGCCGCTCTCGCAGGCTTGGTGCGTACCTCACTGAGCAGTCGTCGCAGTTCTCAAAATGCTGCCAACGTAGCGTTCACGCGGAAAGACGCGGTTCTCAATTGAGCAGCAATTGTGAGTAAGGCCGTCTTTATTGGCCGGGGACTTGGTGCACGGTACATTCCTTCGCAATAGTCTTGATCGAAGTCAGGGTTAATGTCAGCGAGGATGGAGCACCCTTTTTTGTTATGGCATCGGAGCTTGTGCTCATCGAAGGTGACTGCTTCCCGGTAACTTCCACTCGTTGCCCGAGGTACTGGCGGAGCTTTATTTTGCCCGTCGCCTGAAGTTCGTAGGTGATGGCCGGATTCTGCTTCATCAGTATGTAATCGCGGCTAGCTCTGCCGACGCAGCCCTGTACAGTTGTTTCCCCTTTCGAACTTTTGGACTTATGCTGGCTTGCGGTGCCCGGATTGTTGTCTTGTGCCAGGAGAAAGCTGGCCGAAAGCAGGAAAACAAAACACAACGTTCTCATAGATTTCTCCTCGCAGAGAACGAGACGGCAACATTATTGCATGGGGTGAATCAATCTGTGGGCAGAGCGATTGCTACTTGACGTGCAGGCGCAGCCCGTGTATTGCGATATCTGGACAGAATTCATAGAACACACTCGTCTGTCACGTCGGTGAAGGAGCAGTTAAGGGAAAACCCCATGAAATTGATTACCCCCGGAACCTCGCCAACGGCAGCTGGCAACCTCATTCCTTCGACGCTCCAGTCTCCAAAGGCTGTACGCTTTTGGCTCGCCGTTCTGTTTACGGGAGTTGGCACGGGAATTGGCGCGGCAGGGTTGACTCGGCTCCTGGATCTCACACAACACGTAGCTTGGAGTGGGTCCGCCACCAACATCATTGATGCGGCTCAACATGCGAGTCCCTTGCGGCACATCGCTGTGCTTCTGGCTGCTGCCGTACTCACAGGTATTGGGCAACTTCTTCTCAAGCAGCTCTCCAGCGGAAACGGCATCGACACAACTGCTGCAATTTGGTTCCACGCCGGGCGAATGCCGGCTTTGCGCACACTGGGGAGCGCCGTGCTCTCGGTGCTCATCGTAGGCATGGGAGTATCGCTCGGTCGCGAGGGCGCTCCGAAACAAGCTGGCTCCGTATTCGCCAACTTCTTTTCTGACAAAGAGCGTTTGTCGGACGAGCAGCGCCGCTTGTTGGTGGCGTGCGGAGCCGGCGCTGGAATGGGCGCGGCGTATGGAGTTCCCCTGGGCGGTGCACTCTTTGCGCTCGAAGTCATGCGCGGAAAGTTCGCGCTTCGTTATGTGCTTCCCGCCCTTTTTGCGTCGATGATTGCTACGGGGGTTTCGTGGTTTGCATTGCCTGACGCGCCTACTTATGTGATACCGGCCTTCGTCAGCTCCACGTCGATCATTTTGTGGGCAGTAGTCATGGCGCCAATCGCGGGTTTGGCGTCCGTGGGTTACGTTCGAATGGTTACCTGGGCAGATCGCCACCGGCCCAAGGGATGGAGACGGCTTACGGCTCCGATCATCGTCATCGGAGCGCTTGGGATCGTATCGATCTGGTTTCCACAAATTCTGGGCAATGGGAAAGATATTTCGCAACTCGCTTTCGCCGGGCAGGTCGCGCCCTTTTTGCTGCTGGTGTTACTCGTTTTGAAGCCTGCGGCAACTATTTTATGTATGCGGAGCGGAGCGCCCGGAGGAATGTTTACGCCATCGCTGACATTCGGAGCCATGCTCGGCGGCCTGCTAGGGCTCCTGTGGTCACAATTCTGGCCCGGCGTTCCTCCGGGAATGTTTGCGTTGCTTGGAGCCGGGGCCGTGGTGGGGGCGACGACTCAGGGTCCGATCTCCGCCGTAGTTCTAATGATCGAATTAACGGGAAGAGATCGTTCTTTCATCTTGCCCCTGCTACTGATGGTGGGAATCGCGACACTGGTAGCGCGCAGCGTGGATCCGCGATCGATTTATGACGCGCGGCTGACGGACGAAGAAATTCAACAACGACAGAAACTACGAGAGCTACCCTCTCAGTGAGCCCTCTGCCGTCCAGGAATGCGGCTGCTTGATCTAGCCACTCTGTCAGATCAAGTCTGAATTATTGCAGCTGATCTGCTTTGAGAAACCCGTATTATCCGCAGGGCCGAGTGCAGTGGCGCCATAGCGGCTGATCCGACGTTTCGGCAACCGGTCTCTTCTGCACCACAAGCGCATGAGAATAGTCGCTCATGCGTGCTTCGCTTAGTACGATATAGTACAGTGATGTTTCCGGAAATCCTCATGCCATTCAACCTGAGGGTTGGCAACGCCGAATTTTGAGCACATCAGCGGCGGAGCCGTGGTCGTTATAGGTAGAGAACTCAACCTTGAAGAAGATTAGGAGCTTACAGACAGATGAAAACGATTCGAAGGGTAGTCCTTTCGCTATTGCTGGTTGCAACCGCATTCGCTGCACAAGATGTTGTCAGCGCTGTCCACGGCACAATCGAAAAGATCGACTCGGCCGCTAAAACCATGGTGGTGAAGACGGCCGATGGAGCGGAACACTCGATGCACTTTCTCGACAAAACCGCCGTCCATGGTGCAGATGCTTCGGCGGAAGCTGCCAAAGATTCATGGCATGGCTTAAAAGCAGGAGCCGAGGTGGTGGCGCACTACACTACGAAAGGAACTGAAGACACGGCACTGGAAATTGACAAGGTGGGTAAGGATGGTTTGAAAACGACGGACGGCACGATCAAAGACATTGACCGAGGCGCAAAAAAGCTTGTAGTCAAGTCGAGCGACGGTGCCGAGTCGACCTTCCGGCTGACAGACCATGCTGCCAAGGATGCAGGAAAAGATATTGGCGAGGGAATGGAGAAGGGCACCAAGGTTACCGTCTATTACACCGAAGATGCAGGCAAGAAAGTCGCGCATTTTTTCGGCAAGACTTAGAAGCGCATGGCGAATCGACGGACCGTAACGCGGACTCCGCGGAGGAGGGTATTGTGTCCGTGCTCACGTGCTACAAGTACTGCGACCGTGTGCGGAAATAACCTGCCCTTCGTCTGCCCCGAGCCGCCTGACAATGAAGTTTTCTTCGATGGGGCAAATTATGAAGATTTTGCTGGCGATTGACGATTCGAAATTTGCCGAGGCGGCGATTCAGGTGGCAATCTCGCAGGTCCGTCAGGATCATACGCAAGTACTCGTGCTGCACGTGGTGGATTGGAGCAACTTCATGCCGAGTCCCTTTCCCATAGGCGGGCAGGAACCGATGTACAGCACCCGGCAGCTCGAATCCATCCTACAGGTTGAAACCACGAAAGCTCAGGAACTGGTGACAAGCGCCGCTGAACGTCTGCGCTCGGCGGGGTTTGAGGCGAGCACGTCGGTGCGAGAGGGAGAACCCAAAGCGGTAATTCTCGATTGTGCTAGCGAGTGGGGAACTGACTTGATTATTGTGGGCTCACACGGGCGCAAGGGAGTCGCTCGTTTTGTGTTAGGAAGCGTATCCGAAGCCGTCGCTCGCTATGCTCGCTGCTCGGTTGAAATCGTGCGTTTGCCAACCAACGTTTGAGCGGTTGGTTGCGAATCTGTTCCCAACCACGGGGACGGAAAAGAATGACCACTGAGAATTTGGAGCCGATCGACGACCTTCAGGCTCGCGGCCTCACCCGCGAGGAAGCCAGTGCACGGTTGGCAAAGTACGGTCCAAATTCTGTTCGTGAGGCGAAGTCACATCTGTTCCTTGAGATTGCCCAGAAGTTCTGGGCGCCCGTCCCTTGGATGCTTGAGGCCACAATTGTATTGGAAGTAATTTTGGGCAAGCGTCCTGAAGCAGTCATTATCGGTGTTCTTCTCATCTTCAATGCCGGCTTGGGCCTGGTTCAGGAAAACCGGGCACAGAACGCACTCGCCCTGCTTCGCAAGCGTCTGCCGGTAAAAGCCCGCGTGAGGCGCGGTGGCCAGTGGCAGTCGGTGGCGGCCGAGGAATTAGTCCCCGACGATTTCGTTCATGTACGTATGGGAGACCTGATGCCGGCCGATGTGCGTCTCGCCGACGGACAAATCCTGCTCGATCAATCTACTCTCACCGGCGAATCTCTGCCCACTGAAGTCGGACCCGATCGAACGGCATTTGCCGGGTCGGTTGTGGTCCGTGGGGAAGGAAGCGGCGAGGTGATCGCGACAGGCGGGCGGACATTCTTCGGCAAAACGGCGGAGTTGGTTCGAACGGCCAAGACCGTGAGTCATCTCCAGACCATCATTTCACCATCGTCAAATATCTGGTCCTGCTCGACGGCGTTCTCGTTCTCATCCTTCTTGTCTACTCTCGGTTTGCGCACTTGCCAATGATGGAAATGCTGCCATTCGCTCTCATTTTGCTGGTAGCTTCGGTTCCCGTGGCGCTGCCGGCCACCTTCACTCTGGCGACAGCGCTTGGTTCTCTGGAACTTGCCGCCGATGGCGTACTGGTGACACGCCTCTCGGCCATCGAGGAGGCTGCCGCCATGGAAGTGCTGTGCAGCGATAAAACCGGCACCATCACTCAAAACCGGCTGGCAGTCACGGCGCTGCAGCCCTATGCCGCATACAAGGAAAATGATCTCCTGCGGTTTGCCATGTTGGCGAGCGATGAAGCTAGTCAAGATCCGATCGATCTGGCCATTTTGACGGCGGCACGGTCTCATGGGGTTGATCCCGGGGGATGGAAAAGACTCGAATTGATCCCATTCGAACCCGCAACCAAGCTCTCTGAGGCAATCCTGAGCCAAGGCAGTGGCCGGTTCCGCGCCATCAAGGGCGCGCCGAGTGCAGTCGCCGACCGAGTGAAAAGTGCGCCTGATTATTCGGCGGACGTGGAAAGGTTAGCTGAGCAAGGATGCCGCGTGCTTGCGATCGCTGCCGGGCCCGACGACGAACTGCAGTTCGTAGGGTTGCTTGCTTTGGAAGACCCTCCGCGCGAAGACTCGAAGAAAGTCATCGCGAGCCTGCACGATCTGGGAGTGCGCGTGATGATGGTCACTGGCGACGGATTGCCCACCGCCCTCGCGGTCGCCCGCCGCGTCGGGATCGGCGGTCGTGCCGTCGAACCCAAGGCATTGAAAAATGAGGCGGCAGATGAGGTCCTTCAGGGCGACGTCTTCGCCGGCGTTTACCCTGAAGATAAATTCCACTTGGTCCGGGCTCTACAGAAAGCCGGCATGGTGACGGGAATGACCGGAGATGGGGTGAACGACGCTCCGGCCTTGAAGCAGGCAGAGGTTGGAATCGCGGTCGCAAATGCCACGGACGTAGCGAAAGCCGCAGCCAGTCTGGTTCTCACCAATCCCGGCCTTACCGATATTCTTGCGGCGGTCAAGACCAGCCGCCGCATCTATCAGCGCATGCTGACGTACACGCTGAACAAGATCATAAAGACGGTTGAGATTGCGTTTGTACTGAGTGTCGGTGTGATGCTCACCCGAAGCTTCATCATCACGCCTCTGCTTATCGTTCTGCTCTTGTTCACCAATGACTTCGTGACCATGTCGATTGCCACAGACACCGTGTCCTATTCGCAGCAGCCGGATCGCTGGCACATCCGTTGGCTGGTCCTGGCTGGTTTGGGGCTGGGTAGTTTGGTCCTGGTGTTGTCTTTTGGCATCTTCCTGGCTGGCCGCTACTGGCTGCAATTGCCCCTGCCGCTGTTGCAAACCCTGGTCTTCGTGACCCTGGTGTTTACTGGGCAGGGCACGGTTTATCTGGTTCGCCAACGCCAGCATTTTTGGAAGTCAAGACCCAGCAAATGGCTGCTTCTGAGTTCAGCTGCCGATATTGCCGTGGTGAGCGTGTTGGCTTCGCGGGGCATTCTGATGGAGGCGATCCGTCCCCAATTGGTGTTTACCGTGCTAATTGTTAGTGCCTGCTACCTGGTCGCGATCGACAATGTGAAGATCAGCCTTCTGAGAAAGCTCCCGCAAGGGTGACGAACTGGTAGTTCCAGTGCCGCCAAATTGCAACTGCGCTCCAATGAACTTATCGAACATCCGTGAGCAGTCGATGGCTTCGAGGCCGGCTAGGTGGAATCAGTTTTGCTTCGGAGTAGGTTCGCAATCTCCCTTTCAAAGACTGAATTGTCGACTACTCCAATATGTTTGGCGATGATCCGTCCGTCGCGCCCGATCAGGAATGCGATCGGCAATCCGAGAACTCCACCGTAAAGTTCACCCGTCTTGGCATTGCCCATAACGACCGGGTAGTTCATCTTGAAGCGCTGGTAGAAATCGCGCACAGGTTCCGGTCCGTCGTCCATGGAAACGCCGATGATCTGCAGCCCCTGGTCGCCGTACTTATTTTGCAGTTCGACGAAATGAGGGATCTCCTCGCGGCACGGATCGCACCACGTTGCCCAGAAATCCAGAAGAACGACTTTGCCTCGATAAGATGAGAGATCGAGTTTCTGTCCCGTTAAATCGGGAAGAAAGAAGTCGGGGGCTAGGGGATGTTTAATGGTTGCGCTATACATGCCGCCAGGCACAGCATGATGCCGACTCACGAAGTAAAGCCCCGCTGCGACCGCGATCAACGCCAGGGCGCTGGGAATCCGTTTCTTCAATACGCCGACCTCAATCCGAAAGCGGTTTCTAATCTCCCTTGGCAACCGGATAGCCCTTGTCAACCCAGTCCGCCCCGAAGTTGTTCGCAATATAGAGAATTCTCACGTTAGTGAAGCCCATGGCGCGTAACGCATCGTCGGCAGGCTTGACGTTGGGGCAGTGGCTCCACGGACAACACCCGCAATAAATGACGATGAATTTGTTTCGCGGCAGAGATTCCACGCGTTTGCGCAACGACTGCAATCCATTCTCACTGGAAGCCGGCCCAATGTATTCCGAACCCGGAATGTGTGCCTGCTGATAAAGCACATGGGATCCGACCTGGATCATGAGTGGCTTTTCACCCTTGGAAGACTGAAGGATCTTGACGAGTTCTTCCGGGTTGATGAGCTGCGAACTTTGTAAAAGTGTGGCCTGATAAACGGGAAACATCGCCCCGGACGCGACGCCCAAGCGGGTTTGCGTATTCGCGCGAACGGCGCAAACGGATGCGGCAGTCCCAACGAGAACAATGGTGATTGCGCGTTTCATCGATGAACGATTCATTTGACTCCTTGGGCATTATCAGCGTTGATTGCCTGACCCGCAAGGCGTTATAAGTTCGGGTGATGGGAAGCGAATCAGATGGCGATGATTCCATAGCGGATGAGAACGATAGAAGTGACTGCCACAATCGCCCAAAGTAAGATTCCCTGCAGCAGAGGACGCACGCCGACCTGTTTCAAAGTCGACTTCGAAATTCCTGTGCCAATCAAGTAAAGAGTGACTGTCAAGCCAGTCTTTCCCAAGGCGCTGAGTTTTGGATAAACTGCGCCGAACACCGGCAAATACGTGCTCGCAACCGCAGCCAGGCAAAAGAATAAGATAAACCATGGCCACTTGATCCGGCTCTTGCTCTTTTTCAAAATTGCCACCGCGAAAGCCACGGGCACGATCCACAGCGCTCTAGCCAGCTTGATCGTAGTCCCGATCATTAACGCCTGCGGGCCGTATTTCGCGGTTGCGCCCACCACTGAACTGGTGTCATGGATGGCGAGCGCGGACCACAATCCAAATTGAGATTGGGTGAGATGAAGAGCGTACCCGATCAGCGGAAAAAGAAACAGAGCAACCGAGTTCAACATGAAGACGGTCCCGAGCGAAACAGCCATCTCCTCTTCCCCAGCGTTTACCACTGGTCCCACTGCGGCAATCGCACTGCCGCCGCAGATGGCTGTGCCCGCGCTGATCAGCAACGACGGTATGTGTTGAACCTTGAACAAGCGTCCAATTCCGAGGCCGAGGAGCATGGCAAAACTTATGCTGAGTGCGGTATATGCGAAACCGCTCCGGCCCGCACGTATGACCTCGTGCAAATTCATTCCAAAGCCCAGCCCAACGATGGATGCTTGCAAGAGGAACGCGGACAGCTTCTTGGCGTCGATGTGATAGGGGTGCGCGAACGACAGACCGTAGATTAGCCCGGCTAACAATGCTAAAGGAGTCGAAATGAGCCCACTAGCAGCGATTACAAGGCCGACGAAAAAAATGTTCTTGGTGTTTGTCACTTTCCAGTGTCGTGTATGAGGAAGTGCCTGTCCAAGCAGTAATTCTTATTGCTCATGCGCGCGGCTTATGGCTTTACCATGCTCTGAAGAATCTTCCGAGCCTTGTGACGAGCCGCTGCTGGCGGGGGCCGACTTACTTGGACAGTTTGGTCTTTGTCGGGGTCATTACATCGTGGCGAGATCGCAAGAAATTGAGGAATGCCAGTGCAATCCCTTGCGGTTCCTGGCCCACGGAATACGCTACCCGGAGCGGGCGTTTAATGCGCACTCCGTGGATTGGCACAACTCGCAGAGAGCCAAGCTGTAGCGCCTTGCTGATGGACCAGAGCGAAGCAAAGCCGATCCCAAGCCCGGCTTCGACGGCTGTAATAATGCCTTCGGTGGAGTCGATTTCCATCGCCCGGGTGAGGTGCTTAGCCTGGACGCCACCCTTCTGTAGAGCCATTTCGACTACGCGACGCGTCCCCGAACCTCGTTCCCGCATGATCAGCCGTCCTTGCTTCAATTCCTCGGGCTCAACCGAGCCGCGTTCGCTCCATTCGTGGGCGGGAGGCACCATCAGAACAATTTCATCTTCGAGGAAAGTCTCGGTATGCACGTCCCGACGGAGCGCCGGGCCTTCGATGAATCCAACCGATACGTCGCGCGCCACCAATGCTTCGAGTACACGCTCCGT